>Ga0182030_10001277_pt1 | contig 51457 bp, 32 predicted proteins | sample 812S3MmetaG_FD_121299 | JGI IMG/M metagenome (GOLD analysis project Ga0182030, IMG submission 121299) | Permafrost microbial communities from Stordalen Mire, Sweden - 812S3M metaG (Illumina Assembly) | ecosystem: Environmental > Terrestrial > Soil > Wetlands > Permafrost | place: Sweden... | reverse complement strand
CTAGTGGTGATCACTGGTATAAGCGGCAGCGGGAAATCTTCTCTTGCATTCGATACTATTTATTCTGAGGGCCAGCGTCGGTATATGGAAAGCTTCGGAGCTTATGCAAGACAGTTTATCGGGGATATGGAAAGACCCGATGTGGATAAAATAACCGGGTTGAGCCCCGTGATTTCCATAGAACAGAAAACTACAAACAAAAATCCACGCAGCACAGTGGGCACCGTTACTGAAGTGTACGATTTTCTGCGTTTGTTGTATGCACGCGTTGGCGAAGCATATTCTTACAATACGGGAAAAAAAATGGTGAAGTTCAGTGAGGAAGAAATTGTAGAAAATATTTTCAAAAAATTTAAGAATAAAAAAATTTCATTGCTTGCGCCAATAGTTCGCGGGCGAAAAGGTCATTATCGGGAATTGTTTGAAGACATCCGGAAAAAGGGATATGTGAAAGTAAGGGTGGATGGCGAAGTAAAGGACCTGGTCGCAAAAATGCAGGTTGATCGGTATAAAATTCACGATATTGAAGTGGTAATTGATCGCCTTGCGGTAACTCCAGATATGAAAGTGCGGCTGAGCCAAAGTGTTCAGAAAACTTTACAAGTCGGCAAAGATCTGATGTTTGTGCTCGTGAATGATGATGAGAAGATGGCGCAATATGCTAAGCAGCTAATGTGCGAAGATACCGGCATCAGCTATGAAGAGCCTTCGCCAAATAGCTTTTCATTTAACTCGCCGTACGGCGCATGCCCCACTTGTAAAGGATTGGGTGATCTGTACACTATAAGCATCGCAGAAGTTTTGCCTGACAAAGCAAAAAGCGTGAATGAAGGGGGCATTGTGCCATTGGGAGAGCAGCGTGACGCAAGTGTCTTTCAACAGGTGGTGCGGTTTGGCAAAACACATAAAATCAACTTAGACAAGGCTATCAGGGATTTACCTGAAACACAACTTAATTTGCTTTTGTATGGTGATGGAGATGTGAATAAAAGCTTTGATATAGATGTAAATGATGAAACAATTCCTCAGTCGTATACCGGAAATTACGAGGGAATCATTCCAATGCTGAAGCGATGGTTTTCTTCATCATATAGCACAGAAGCATTAAGAGCATGGGTGGAAAAATATATGGAGTTGAAAAAATGCGAGGTATGTGAAGGTGCCAGATTAAAAAAAGAAAGCCTTTGGTTCAAAATAGATGAAAAAAATATTTCTCAGCTCAGCGAAATGAATCTGAACAAACTGATGCTATGGTTTGGGGGCATCGAAAAAAGGTTGAGCAATAAACAAAATCTGATTGCAAAAGATATTTTGAAAGAGATACGCGAACGTCTGCAGTTTTTATTGGATGTCGGGCTTACCTATCTTTCTCTCAACCGCTCCTCGCGAACATTGAGCGGGGGCGAATCGCAGCGTATACGCCTCGCTACACAGATTGGATCACAGTTGCAGGGCATCACATATATTTTGGACGAACCAAGCATTGGCCTTCATCAGAGAGATAATCAGCAGTTGATCTCGGCTTTAAAAAATCTGCGCGATATCGGCAACAGTGTACTGGTTGTGGAGCATGATAAAGACATTATGCTTGCTGCGGATTATTTAATTGACATTGGCCCGAAAGCGGGGTCTCATGGCGGCCGCATTGTTGCTCAAGGAAAGCCAGATGATTTGCTGAGGTTAGATACGCTTACCTCATCTTACCTCAACGGACATACGAAAATCCCCATTCCAACTGAAAGAAGAAAAGGAAATGGAAAACAAGTTGCAATAAAAGGGGCGAAGGGAAATAACCTGAAAAATGTGGATGTAAAATTCCCGCTCGGAAAATTTATTGTTGTTACAGGCGTCAGCGGCAGTGGAAAATCAACATTGATAAATGAAACGCTCTATCCGATTTTGAGCAAACATGCCTATGGCTCAAAAGGCGTACCGATGGAATACAAGTCTGTAGAAGGACTAGAGCATATTGACAAAGTGATTGAGATTGACCAGTCGCCCATTGGGCGCACTCCGCGCAGCAATCCGGCAACTTACTGTGGTTTTTTTACTGATATAAGAACTTTGTTCGCATCTGTGCCTGAGGCAAAAATCCGGGGATATAATGCAGGGCGGTTTTCTTTCAATGTTAAAAGCGGACGCTGTGATGTTTGTGAAGGCGGTGGGATGAGGGTAATCGAGATGAACTTTTTACCGGACGTTTATGTGCATTGCGAGAAATGCAATGGTAAACGCTATAACCGGGAAACTTTGGAGATACGTTATAAGGGAAAATCTATCAGCGATGTACTGGATATGACAGTTGACGAAGCTGTGGAATATTTTCAGAATGTGCCTTACCTCTATCGGAAAATAAAAGTGCTGCAGGAAGTTGGCCTCGGGTACATCACGCTGGGGCAATCGGCTGTAACACTGAGTGGTGGAGAGGCACAGCGCGTCAAGCTTGGCACCGAGCTTTCCAAAAAAGATACAGGCAAAACCTTTTACATACTCGACGAGCCGACGACCGGTCTTCATTTTGAAGATATCAGGCATTTGCTCGATGTGCTCAACAAACTGGTTGACAGAGGCAACACCGTGCTTGTTATTGAGCATAATATGGATGTGATAAAAGTGGCCGACCAACTTATTGACCTTGGCCCTGAAGGAGGTGACGGTGGCGGCAGGATTTTGTTTGAAGGCCTGCCGGAAGATTTAATCAAGAACAAAGAAAGCTTCACCGCTAAGTTTCTTAAAGAAGAATTAAAATAAGCACTATAAACAGAAAGGAAATATTTTTGCAACCAGCATTTGTAACGCTCTTGATTATCGTTGCGTCGCACACTTTTACATTTGTAATTCTATTCCGCGCTGCGAAAGTTGAGACTAGCTTATAATAAAATCACAGGAAAATTTTATGCAAAGAGTTTTAATTGATATGGATGAAGTGATTGCAGATGTAACACTTGCAATGACCACCTGGTACAAGAAAAAATTTGGAGGAGACATTGATTATGCAAAGATGCTTGCCGGCGGCTCGTTGGTAAAGGGTTTTCCGGAAGAACATCAGTTGGTAGTGCGGCAACAATTATATGAGCCTGGTTTTTTCCGGAGTCTTCCGGTTATGGAAGATAGCGTGGAAGTGCTTGAGCAAATGAATAAAGAGTATGAAATCTTTATTGTTTCGGCAGCAACCGAATTTCCTAATTCATTAAAAGATAAATTCGACTGGCTCGAAGAACATTTTCCTTTTTTTACCTGGCAGCAACTGGTTTTGTGCGGAAGCAAAAAACTAATGCATGGCGATTTTATGATTGACGATCATGCAAGGCACCTGCATCATTTTAATGGCAAGCCTTATCTTTTTTCTGCGCCTCATAATCTTAGCGAACATCAATTTGACCGAATCAACAGTTGGAAAGAAGCGGCTGATATATTTTTAAAATAAATCTTATTTTATGGATATTGACAATCTTAGTGGCATGCCCGACTGGGATGATGAGCATTTCACAATGGGAAATGATAAAGGCGGAGAATGGAAAAAGAAAGAAAAAAACGAGACGGCAGCGAAATTATATAATCAGTGGAAAACAGTGTTAGTGCTTTTGCTTGGGTTGTATGACAGTATAAAACCTTCCAATGAGGAGGAAGGGGATGAAAGTTTTTTCGAAAGCCAGAAATCCATGATATTAAGTGATGCATATCTTGTGGGCGCAAAGATTCGTGGTGCAGAAGCAGGCGATATGTACATTCTTCGGATGGAAAATGCAAGCTTTATCAGGAGTGCTGCACAAATTGTATATATCCATATGTCTTCGTTAAAAATGCAGGGGCTTGCGGAAGCATCTCATACAAATGCAGTCAGAAGGGAAATTGAAAAATTCCGCACGTATTTTAAAGAATGGGTTGCCTCTTTTGAAAAGGATGAATTCAAAGATGAATGGGGATTATTTACCTGGTGATGATAGATCGGATATGATAGATATTAAACCGGGATGCTTTCCACTTACCGATATGCCAAATGCAAAAAGCCGCAATTATTCATCGCGGCTATTGGGTTGCATCGGGTTAAAGGGAAATAATTTTTTAAAAGCCCAATAAGCAAGCGCAGGGAGTGATCAATAAAATCGTTTGTAGGGTAACTAAAAATAGGGAACGGATCAGGTTACAATTAACCTTGTTTTCGGATATCAGATTTTACTAATTTCCCTGCTGCTTACTGGTTGTTCATTATTAAAATAAAGAGCTTTTTTTCTTATTTAACTGTCAACTGGCCATTCTCAATTCTTTCATCGTTGCTGAAAATCTCAAAAAAATAATTTCCTTTCGCAATATTCACAAACGAGGCTTTCTCACTGCTCCGGATATTGGCCTGGGCTTTTAGCTTCCCATCTATATCGAATAAATAAAAATGATATGATTTGTTTTGCTTCGGTCCTGCTGTGATTAAAAGCTGATGAAGCGAAGAGTTGGTGCGCATTTCGATATTGTAATTCTTATTTTCGAACAATTTGTTTATTACAATAGTGTATGATCGATCAGTCTTTAAAGGTTTTGGTGTGGCTGATAATTTTTCAGTTGAAGAGAACCCAAATAGGATGAATAAAGCAACCAGTAAGCCGGATGATAAATTCAGTATGATTTTTTTGGAGGGTACAGTTTTCTTCATCTAAAAAATTTAAGGCACATAATCTGTCAATTTCAACTACCGGAATTCGCCTATTATCAGAATCGCATAATCGGACAACGTGTCGAATTTCTCCATTGCTGTTCGCTGCTAGATCCCAGACGGATTCCAAGTTTGAAAGTGGTTGTGAAATAGGAATCATTTTGAGTTGGATCACCTCTTTTATCTCCAGGATTGTAACCACTATTCGGTGTGGAGCGCAGCGGGCTTTTATTGGACATCTCGACCGCAATTTTTGCTTCAGCCGGCGATAAATATTTATAAAACAAACTTGGATCTACATAAGTGGTGCTTACATCATCAAGATAGTCGGTGAATAATTTGCGATGTACTATTTCGAACGAAATATTTATATTTTCATTGAAGTAATATTTTATCCCAACACCCATAGGTATATTTATTTGTGTTAGGGCATATTCTTTTCTTTCGGGATATTCAGCAAAACCTTCACCTTCTGTATGTAGTGGTCTTAAATCTACCCAGCTTTGAAGCCCCGTTGCTGAGTCAGTATATGTGCCCTGGGGGTTGAAATGGAAAACACCTACACCAATAATTCCATAAGGCCTAAGCCTGCCTTGCACATCAGTCGGGTCATTCTCAAAAAATACCGTAGGATATACTTCTGCAGCTATAAAGCCTTCTGTTATATTAGAGCGGAAGTTAAGATTGCGGTTCCTGCGTGTTTCTTCTTCACCCCCTTTGCCAGTAGTTTTGGCGTCATCTGCGGCCACACTGCCAAAATTCAGAGCAAGCCTGATGCCCAGCCATTCTGCGGGATGTGCCGTAATGGAAGCTCCATACGATAGCTTAGTGTTGGGTATATTATAATCTTTCAGGAAACCTTTTCCGGTTCCCAAATTACCACCTAAATCGCACAAGACGCCCATCGGGCCTACTGTAATACCGCCTTCAAAATAATTTCCCGCAGATAACTGGCTGAAAGAAGAAAAATGCAGTGCAAGTGCTAACGACAGGGACAAAACACACTTCTGCAATAAGGAGTGTAAACTCTTTTTCATGAATATTAGATTTTAGTTTTCCGATGGTTTGGATTCTGGTTACAAAATAGTACAAAACCAGATTACTTACAAGAAACGAAAAAAATATACTTTTTGTGTGTAAGCAGGTAAATATTTATTTAGCAATTTTGAAATTAAGTGCTTCTACTCTTTTTCTGATAGTAACATTTCAATATGCGCTATGCCGTCTTCAATATAAATATCACTTGTTTGTTCAAAGCCAAACGATTCATAAAATTTTTTCAGGTATAGCTGTGCTCCAATTTTTATTGGGATATCTACGCCGAATAAGGAGTATGTGATGTTGATGCTTTGCTGCATCAGATCTCTGCCCAGCCCTTTTCTTCGGGAGGATGGGGAAGTTACTACACGGCCTATCGAAGTTTCCTCATAGCAAATACCCGCTGGTACAATCCGGGTATATGCAATTAGTTTTTTTTCTTCCCATCCCATTAAATGAAAACATTCCTGGTCTTTGTCGTCTGCATCCTGAAACACGCAGTTTTGTTCCACCACAAAAACTTCATTGCGCAATTGCAATGCAGCATATATTTCATAAGGAGTCAGCACATCAAATTTTTTGCAAGACCATTTCATTGAGTTTCCAGTTTTCGGTTTGAAGTTTCGGGTTATTTGGAAATTTTTTGTATTCAAATTTTTATATCCATTCTATGTTCCATATTTCTGATTTTTCAATATCCGTATTTTTCTTTCCATAAATTTTTCAAAAATTTTCTCAGTTCATCTTCCCTGGCATTTTTCCCGGGGTCATAAAATTTTGAACCGGAAATTTCATTTGGCAAATATTCCTGCGGTGAAAAATTATTATCGTAGCTGTGGCTGTATTGATAGTCTTTTCCATAATCCATGCTCTTCATTAATTTAGTTGGCGCATTTCTTATATGCAAAGGCACGGGCAGGTCGCCATATTTTTTTACCGCATCCATCGCAGCTCCAATTGCTTTTAAAGATGCATTGCTTTTTGGAGATGAAGCAAGATATGCTGCACATTGAGACAATATCAGGTTTGCTTCCGGATAACCGATTTTGTTTACTGCATCAAAGGTCGCGTTTGCTAATAATAAAGCGTTCGGATTTGCATTGCCAATGTCTTCACTGGCAAGTATCAGCATCCTTCGCGCAATAAACTTTACGTCTTCTCCGCCTTCAATCATTCTTGCAAGCCAATATATAGAGGCATTTGGGTCGCTGCCGCGTATAGATTTTATAAACGCTGAAATGATATCGTAATGCTGCTCACCTTTTTTGTCGTATAATGCTACCCGTTTCTGGGCAACCTCCATTACTTTATCATCTGTTATGATTATCTCCTTATTATTATATGCATTGCAAACCAATTCAAGCAGGTTCAATAATTTTCTTGCATCGCCCCCGGAAATATTAATGAGCGCTTCCGTTTCTTTCAACTCGATTTTCTTTTTGCACAATTCCTCATCTTTGTTAATGGCGGTATTTAATAACTGAATCAGGTCTTTTTCATCCAATGGCTTGAGTACATATACCTGGCAACGGCTGAGCAACGCGCTGTTCACTTCAAAGGATGGGTTCTCAGTTGTTGCCCCGATAAGTGTAACTATCCCTTTTTCAACTGCACCCAGCAAGGCATCCTGCTGTCCTTTGTTAAAGCGGTGTATCTCATCAATGAATAAAATGGCTTTGTTTTTTTGCTTTGCTTCTTCAATCACCTCACGCACTTCTTTGACACCAGAAGAAATGGCGCTGAGGGTATAAAAGGAGACCTGCAAGGTGTGGGCGATGATATTTGCAATGGTGGTTTTGCCGGTGCCAGGCGGGCCCCACAAAATCATGGAGGGCACAGTGCCGTGCTCAATAGCGCTGCGCAAAATGCTGTTTTTACCAGTAAGGTGTTTTTGCCCTACCAGATCATCAAGCGTACTGGGCCTGAGCCTTTCAGCCAATGGAGCGAGAATAGGGCTCATAAAAAAATTTAAGTAACAATAGTACAACAAGTTAGGAGTTTTAGAGTTTTAATTCAAGACCAGATTAAATACTGAAAATGCTAATTCAGCGGGAGAAATTTTGAACAGAGTGGCATCTGAGAAAGTTTGCTACTACAAATGATTGTACGGGAAGCTAAATAGAGAGTCAAAATAATTTATACGAGATGAAAAAATGGAATTTGAGAACGGGATTACAGTTTTCTGTATGTATGCTTCTATTTGCGGGTTTATCAAAAAATATCCGGGCACAAAACTGTTCTGCTGCACAAAATTATGCACTTAACAGGCCGGGAGTAGTGATGATAAAAACAGTCTATTCAGCGAATGTATACGTGAATAAAATGCAGATGGATGAGCGGGTTTTTAACCGATTGCTTGACTCCATTCAACGAGTGGACACTGCCGGAGCTATCTTTTCACCTGAGCAGAAATTGGACATCGTTCTGAAAGAGATGAACAATCATCCGGCACGATTCTTTAAAAAGAGTTTTGATAATATTGAACAGACTCAGGAAATAACGGCAACGGGCACAGGTTTCTTTATAACCGGAGATGGTTATGTTGCCACCAATTGCCATCTGATCGACAGGGACAACGCATTTATACGCAGGCAATTTATTCTTACATCCTTTCAGCAGATAACAGATGCTAATATCGCGGCATTTGAAAATTCCTGGGCTTCAAAATTTACCGAACAACAAAAAAATATCTTATACAACACCTATGCTTCGGTTTATTCCAAACTCGTGCCGATGACGTTAAGTGACCTGAAGAAGACAGTGTATGTTGTTTATAGAAAAGATGGGTACGGCAAGGGTCAAACAACGGAAACGAAAGCTGCCAGTATTGTTATTAAAGGGCTGCCGATGCCGGGTAAAGATGTAGCCGTGCTAAAAATTGATGGAGATACCAGCCTGCCTGTGCTGAAAATTGCTGATGAGCAGTTGCCGCAGGTAGGCGAGCAATTATTTGTTTATGGTTATCCCGGGCCGGTTACGAACAACGATTTTGTTGCTGCTGAATCGGCGATTGAGCCAACGCTGACAACCGGTATTGTGAGCGCGATAAAAAAGTCTGTGAATGGCTGGCCTGTAATACAAATGGATGCGAACATCAATCATGGAAGCAGTGGCGGCCCGGTTTGCAACAGCAATGGTGAAGTGATTGGGCTTACTACTTTCGGCAGCCTTGAAAATTCCGGTGGACTGGCTGCAGGCCTGAATTTTTCCATTCCTGTCTCTATCTTAAATGAATTCATGGACTCCGCCGGCATACAGCCTGAAGTCAGCAAGGCTACCAAGCTATTTACAGCGGGTCTTAATTGCTTCGACAAGCATTACTACCGAAAAGCTTTGAAAAGTTTCGAAGCAACAATAAAAATAAACGACACTTACCCAACGGTTCAGGATTATATCTCAACTTGCAAAAGCCGCATTGATAAAGGAGAAGATGTGGAATCAAAAATCGTGAAATATATTTTGTTGGGCGTTTGCCTGTTCCTGCTGGCATTGATTCTTTACATAGTGTTCAGAAAAAAGCGGAAGTGACTTTTTCAACAATACGACTTGCTCCTACTGATTTTCACTTTCAGCAAAATTTTAAAATAAATATTCGATTTGATCATTTTGGTTCGCTACGGTTTGCAATCGTATACCAACTCAGCAACCTCAGATTCAGCACCACATTCACGATAACACTGATGCTGAAAAGCAGCATGAAAATGGATGTTCCGTGAATAACCCCTGTTATGTCCACATTCTTCATTTCCTTGGGAAATTGTACTTGTTTTAATAATTCCTTTGTGTTCTGCAGCATATACACCGCATTGCTGAAAAGCATGATGGTAAAGAACAATGCCATATAGCCCATGATGCGGATGCCAGCAGGTGTTTGCTTATTGAGTGGTATGGATTTATTTATAATGCTTTTGCGCAATTGCAATGCTGCATAGCTGTGCAGCACCACGCAGCCAATTAAGACAACTGATACCATCACAGCGATCGCAGGCAATGCCACGATTGTTAAAAATGCACAGAATGCCAGTATGCTGCCAACAACCAAATTGATCCACGAAAGGATATTAGTAACTGCTACAATTTTTTTCATAAGTAAAACTTATTGGATATTAAGCTGAATGGATAGTTCTTTTAATTGTTTTTCGTCAATGGTTGCCGGTGCATCCAGCATTACATCACGGCCTGAATTATTTTTCGGGAAGGCAATAAAATCCCGGATGCTTTCGCTTCCACCAAGAATAGAACAAAGTCTGTCGAACCCAAATGCAATGCCGCCATGGGGGGGAGCGCCATATTCAAACGCGCCGAGCAAAAAACCAAATTTGTGCAATGCTTCTTCTTTGGTCATACCAAGGGCTGCAAACATTTTTTCCTGCAAATCTCTTTGAAAAATCCTGATAGAGCCGCCGCCAATCTCATTCCCGTTCAGCACCATATCATACGCATTTGCTTTTATGTTTGCATAAGGATGCTTCAGGTATTCGGTGGCATTTTCGATCAACGGATTATTGTTGATCATCACCTCAATGTGGTCTGGCTTGGGCGCTGTGAACGGGTGATGGCGGGCAACCCAACGATTGTCTTCTTCTGCATATTCAAATAGGGGGAAATCAAGTACCCATAATAGTTTGAATTCCTCTTTTTTCCTGAACCCTAAACGCTGGCCTAATTCAAGGCGCAACTCGCTGATGGCTTTGCGGGTTCTTTCTTCCGCACCGGCCAATATCAAAATAAGGTCGCCTGCTTTTGCATTGGCAAATGCAGCAATGGCTTTTAATTTTTCTTCATTATAAAACTTATCAATGCTGCTTTTAAAACTTCCGTTTGTATCACCTAACTGTCCGGCAGGCAGGCATTTGATATTTACCAATCCCTGCATGCCAATCTGCGGGCGTTTAACCCAATCCGTTAGTTCATCAATCTGTTTGCGGGTATACTCGCTACAACCAGAGGCAACAATCGCTAACACAGTTTCTGCATTATCGAACACGCCAAAACCAGCGTCATTGATAAGTTCTCCGGTTGCAATGATTTCTCCTTCTTTTTTGAAAGCGGATTTCAGGTTGGCAATTTTCATCCCGAACCGGATGTCGGGCTTATCGTTTCCGTAATGCCACATCGCATCTTCCCAACTCATGCGTTGAACTTTCTCTTTGTAATCAATACCCTTTACTTCTTTGAAAATATATTTGATAAGCCCCTCAAACATATTCAGGATGTCTTCCTGTTCCACAAAGCTCATTTCGCAATCTATCTGAGTGAACTCCGGCTGGCGGTCGGCACGCAAATCCTCATCACGAAAGCATTTCACAATCTGGTAGTAGCGATCGTAACCGCTCACCATCAATAATTGCTTGAAAGTTTGGGGGCTTTGGGGCAGTGCATAAAACTGCCCCGCGTTCATCCTGGATGGAACAACAAAATCCCTAGCGCCTTCGGGAGTGGATTTTATCAGAAAAGGCGTTTCGATATCCATGAAATTATTTTCATGCAGATAATTTCTTGCAGCACGATTCACAGCATAACGTAGCTCCAGGTTTTTCTTTACATCATTTCTCCGCAGATCAAGGTAGCGGAATTTCATGCGCAGGTCATCGCCGCCATCTGTGTCATCCTGTATGGTGAAAGGTGGAGTTATTGATTTATTGAGAACTGCAAATGATCTGACTTTTATTTCCACATCGCCGGTCGCAATATTAGCGTTCTTATTGCTTCTCTCAGAAACGACACCTTTTACCTGAAGCACAAATTCTCTTCCCAAAGCTTTTTCGCTAAGGTGGGCATTTAATTCTTCGCCAAACAAAAGCTGTGTGATACCATAACGATCGCGCAGGTCAATAAAAGTGATGCTGCCGAACTTGCGCACGGTTTGCACCCAGCCAGCAAGCGTAACTTCTTTGCCAATGTCATGTTTCCTTAATTCTCCACAAGTATGCGTTCTGTACATTATTTATTTTATTTCGTTCATTAAAAATGAGGTGCAAAGGTAATTTAAAAGAGGATTGTCCGAAAATTGAATGTGCCATCAACAGCCGCATTAATTGATAAACGGATTAACATAAAGTCGGGCGCAATTAAGTAAATCCATTTTCTATTCCAATAGAAATTCAGCCAGTGCCTCAGTTTGAAAATATTTCACGCCAAGAAGGCCAAGGTGTAAAGTGGCAATGGTGCCAATTTTGCAGCTTAACTTCTTTGCAACTTTGCGTGAGATGAGCCCGAGACCCCACTGAAATTCAAAAAAATTTTTTACTGTCAAAAATGTTAGTAATTTCACCACTAAATTAATTAGTTATGTCAGTTGCCTGCAAAAACCTCAAATACCTGCGCAAGTTGCGCGGATGGACTCAAGAAGAATTTGCCGCTAAATTAAAGATCAAACGATCACTGCTCGGAGCTTATGAAGAAGAGCGAGCCGATCCGAGGATTGATGTGCTTGAAAAAGTGGGCGATATTTTTAAGCTTACGCTGGATGAACTGCTACGCAAGGACCTGAATGAAACAAAAGGCGGAAGCTATCTGGCGAAGCGCCGTGCACTGAAGCTTTCCGCGGCTTCCAACGAAATTCAGTTGGTGCCCTTGAAAGCTGCGGCGGGTTATTTGGCGGGTTACGGCGATCCGGAATTTTTGGATGAACTGAACACATTCACTTTGCCGATGCTTGCGCCGGGAAATTACCGCGCATTTGAAATTGTAGGTGACTCTATGTTGCCAACGCAAAGTGGGTCTGTGATCGTGGGAGAAAAAATCAATGCCACCGATGATGTAAAGAGCAATGAGACTTATGTGGTGGTTTCGCGCAATGAAGGCATTGTATATAAAAGAGTGTTGAAGAATAATAAGCTGAAAAATAAATTGACATTAGTGAGTGATAATACAGCATATCAACCCTATAATGTGAATACAGATGATGTGATCGAGATATGGAAAGCACAGATGATCATAAGCAAAGCAAATACGCAACAAAGATGGGATGTGAACCAATTGGCAAGCCTTGTGAGCAACCTGCAGGAGCAGGTTAGCGGGTTGAAGAAAAAAATGAATTGAGTTTATTGAACCACGGAGGCACGGATACAAAGAATTGCAGATAGTTTTTGTGATCCGGGCGATTTATAAAAAAATTATTGCTATAGAAACGGCCGGCAAATAATGGAAATTTCCTCTGTGTTCCTTTGTGTCAATAGGCCTCTGTGGCTCAGGCAAAATATGAAAGAATCAACATCCATATTAACGAAAGATTTTTCCGAGAGAGAAATTGTATTAAAAGAATTGCAAACCATCCCGGGCGTTGGCAGATCTATTGCGATTGATTTGTATAATATCGGAATAAGGAAAGTGAGCGATCTGAAAAGGAAAAACCCTGAGAAATTATACCAGCTTTCCAATCAGCATGCAGGCGAAATCCAAGATCGTTGCCTGCTATATGTTTTCCGCTGCGCAGTTTATTTTGCCGAAACACCCAAGCCGGATAAAGAAAAGCTGCAGTGGTGGTGGTGGAAGGATATGAAATCAATGTAGCTCATAAATATCTTTTGCTATGCGAAAAGTATTACAATGAGCCTCCACAATAATTTTAATGTCTTCAGAATAACCACCACCCATTGCAATGGTGCAGGGGATTTTATTTTGCTTTAATGTTGAAAATACAAACTCATCTCTTGCTGCGCATCCTTTCAACGAAACTCTAAGCTTACCAAACTTATCTGTATTCAAAATATCAACACCGGAAAGGTAAAATGCAAAATCTGGTTTCAATTTCTCAATCAAAACAGGTAGATTTTCTTTCAGCAGTTCCAGATACAAAATATCATCCGTTCCGTCTTCGAGGTCAATATCAAAATCAGATTTTTCTTTGTGGAAAGGATAATTATGTCTGCCATGCATGCTGAAAGTAAAGACTCGTTTTTCATTTTCAAATAATTTTGCTGTTCCATTTCCCTGATGTACATCCAGGTCAATAATCAAAATTTTCCTGGCAATATCTTGATACAATAAATTGTTTGCAGCTACTGCAAAATCATTTAATAAACAGAAGCCTTCACCCCGGTCTGCAAATGCATGATGCGTTCCGCCTGCAACATTCATCGCAATGCCATTCTCAAAAGCATAATTGCTGCAGTCAATTGCTCCCTGTGTAATGGTTAATTCGCGCAATGTAAGTTCAGGCGACTGTGGGAACCCGATATGACGCTGCTCTCTCGCGGAAAGTGTTTGGTTTTTTAGTTTATCAAGATATTCTTTTGAATGCGTGAGCAAAATAACTTCATCTTCACAAGGCTTTGGCACGAATAGATTCTCTTTTGTGATAGTTCCTTCATACAACAATTGCGCTGGTATCAATTCATATTTCAGCATCGGGAAGCGATGGCCTTCCGGCAGGGGATGTGCATAGATTGGATCGAAAGCGATATACAGTTTTTTCTGATGTCTCATTGCAACTGGACCAATTTATTGCCAACAATAGCAAATACATTTTCATTTTTTTTGGGGTCAATCAAAGCCACTCCTGTAAACCTGCTGAATGCCGGAAGCACGGCATATTCTTCTCCAAAATAAAAACAGGGAAAACACAATGACTGTTTGCCAGTGCCGCTCATTCTGATGCCGGGATGAATGTGTCCGGAAAAGAAATAGTTTGTGGTTTGTGGTTTGTGGTTTAGCGGAGTACTAGCTGCCCGATGACCGACGACTGAAATGTCGTGTATGAAACAAAATTCATTGATCGTTTTTACTTCTTCGGCTAAACTGATATCACACTGCGTGTACCAGTCGTTGTGCAAAATATCGTGATTGCCTTTGATAAGGTGGATATCGAGATCAGGAAAATCAGCCCTCCATTTGCTAAAAAGCTCCAGTTCTTTATTAAGCTGGCTGTGAAAGAAATCTCCGACAATGATGAGTTGTAATGGCTGAAAATATTGGATCTGTGAAACAAGCCGCTGCAGGTCTTCTTTATAAACGCCTTGTGGAACGGCGATGCCCGATTTCCTGAAATGCCCTGTCTTTCCAAAATGAAGATCGGAAATGATCAATGCATTTTCATTCTCCCAGAATATGACCCGCTCGGGTGAAAGCCACAGTTGCTGGTTTTGGATACGGTATGGAAGGGGTGATTGCATTTTATGTCAATAGCTATTAATCTTTTTCCTGATGATCAGATTCCTCTGGTAAATTATATTTTGCCTTGATTTCACGACTAAGGCTATCCGCCCATTTGATCAACTCATTTTTTTGATTTTTGGTTAAAATCGCATCTTTATGTATCCACAAATAACTGTCCAGGGGCATCCATCCGTCATTTTGGGAATCGATGATTCCCTTCAATTTATGATATTGCTTTTTAGGTGCGTAACCGGCAAACTCATTAAAATTCAATTCATGTTTCCCTTCATCGACGTGTGTTTGCAGCCACCAGGCAACTGGCTGGATATTGTTGTACCATGGATACTTCGTGTTGTTGCTGTGGCAATCGTAACAGGATTTTTTTAGAACATCCTGCACATTGGATGGAACTGTAAAATGCAGCACAATATCATTTGGTGCAGGTTCTGTAGAGATATTTTTTGAAGGATGAAAGAATTGTATAATAATGAGTAAGGCTAACAGGCTAATAAATATTTTCTTTACCATATCCAACATTTTTCGGTGAAATTAAAATTATCCTGAAAAGATAAAGAAACTATTTGTTGAGTTGCATCTGCATTTTTTTTACACGGTCTTCCAATTGTTCGGAAGAAAAATTTTCCCGCATGCTGTCAACTTTTAACGGGAAACAGAATGGTGTCAACTGTTGCGGGAACGTGATGATAATTTTACTTTCCTGCACCCGCTCCAGCATGTTCCTCAGGCGTGCTTCTTCCATTTGTTGCTCCATGACTTCATGGTATGCCTGCCTTAATAATAAATTGTTCTTATCATATTCGGTGAACACATTGAACAACAAAGAAGCAGATGACTGCAAATGCCTGGCTTTTGTATATTCGCCAGGGTAACCTTGAAATATTAATCCCCCGATCACAGCAATATCTCGGAATTTTCTTCTCGCCATTTCTGCACTGTTGACGCTTCGTTGAATATCGGTGGTAAGATTTTCCGGTGAAAACAATTCGTATACATTGCTGTCATCTACAGGAATTGGCTGATCGCTTAACAATTCAAATCCATAGTCATTCATTGCAAATGAGAAAGTAATGGGTACAATCCGGCTGATCCGATAGGCCAGTAATGCAGCCATCGCTTCATGCACCAGCCTTCCCTCAAACGGGTAAGCAAAAAGATGGTAACCGTCTTTTGTCTCAATATGCTCGATCAGCAATTCGTTTTCTTTTGGGACATGAGATAAATTTTGCTGCAACTCAAACAGGGGTTTCAAAATATTTAATTCAACTTCCTTTTTATAGATGCTCAGCGCTTCGTTGAGCTTTTTCCTCAGCATAATGCCTAAGTTGGCTGATAATGGCATTCGGCCGCCCTGCCAGCTCGGTACGATTGATTTTTTTGCATTTGAATTGCGGACCAGCGCAGTCATATCTTTTATCATCACAAATTCCAGGTTTCTGCCTGCAAGTGTAAAAACATCACCGGGATTTAATCTTGAAATAAAATATTCCTCAATCACACCAACATACCCGCCGCTGATGAATTTTACTTTCATCATTGAATCGCTAACGATCGTACCAATGTGCAAACGATGGCGCATCGCTGTCTTGCGGCTGTTGATTTTGTACAATCCTTCAATGATTTCTACCTTTTTAAATTCATCATATTGCTGAAGTGCCGCACCACCAGCGGAAATAAAATGGAGTATTTCTTCCCACTCATATTCCGTCATTTCCCTGAAGCAGTAAGTTGATTTTATTTCATTATAAATTTCATCAGGGTAAAAACCATCTGAGATGGCGAGCGTTGACAAATATTGGATCAGCACATCAAAACATAAAAGCATAGGTTGTCGGCTCTCAATGAAGTTCAGTTCCATGGCAGTTTTCAGCGCCGCGCCTTCAACGAGTTCCAATGAATGGGTGGGAAGAAAATATATCTTGCTTACTTCTCCCGGCTGATGCCCGCTTCTTCCTGCGCGTTGCAGAAACCTTGCAACACCTTTTGGCGATCCCACTTGTATAACAGTCTCGACTGGCCGAAAATCCACGCCAAGATCCAAACTTGCCGTACAAACCACTGCTTTCAATTTCCCTTCATGCAATGCTTCTTCGACCCACACACGCAAATCCATATCAATAGAGCCATGATGCAATGCGATAGTGCCGGCGAGGTCGGGGCATGCATTTAATAATGACTGATACCAGATCTCGCTCATGCCGCGGGTGTTGATGAAAATGAGCGTGGTCCTGCTTTGCAGGATGATGGGTATAACCTTATTTATCAGCCTGATGCCAAGATGCCCGGACCATGGATACTTCTCAATTTCATCTGGCAGGATAGATTCTATTTGAATATTTTTTTTGATTGAAGCCTTAACAATCACCCCATCTTTTTTTATTGATGATAGCAAAACATCTTTTGCTTCTTCAAGATTTCCAATGGTGGCACTGATGCCCCAAAGAGAAAGCGTTGAGCGACGAGCTGACAGTTTCGCGTTTTTTTCTTCGCTCATAGCTCGTGGCTCATAGCTCGAAGCCAAGGACACAATCCTTGAAATCGCAAGCTCAACCTGCACTCCACGCTTGCTTCCGATCAATTCGTGCCATTCATCCACTGCAATGATTTTGAGCGATTGAAAAATCTCCGGGTAATTTTTTTGCGCTAATAGCAAATGAAGACTTTCTGGTGTGATGATGAGCACATCAGGCATTTGCCTTTTTTGTTTTTGTCTTTCGCTTATTTCAGTATCGCCATTGCGGATGCCGATTCTCCAACTCATACCTAATTCCAGGATCACTTCTTCCATAGCGCGGCCAATATCTTTTGCAAGCGCCCGCAAAGGAGTTACCCATAGCAATTGCAAACCTGTTTTAGATTTTGTTTTATAGTCTTTTGGATGATGATTGATGAAGTCAATGACTGCGCCGATAAAGACGGAAAAAGTTTTTCCGCAACCAGTGGGGGCGTTCACTAATCCTGATTCCCCAATCATGATATGCTGCCATGTTTCTTCCTGGAAAGAAAATGGATGCAGTTTTTTTTCAGCGAACCATTGATGAATGATTTGGTAACCTATGGCTTTTTTAAGTTGCAATTAAAGTCAGATATGATGAACGAATACTTTTAATAAAGATGCATTGTCAAACAAAATGCATTTGGTAAGACGAAAAAATGCGTTGGATAAAATTATTTTCCATTTAAAACAATCACAGTGTTTTCAAATACTCTATCACGGCCTTTCTTTCTTTATCCGTTAAGTGGTCGCCGAAGTAATGGCCATAATTACCATAGCCGGGCAAATCGGTGTTGTATATGGTTGTGCCTCCCGGCGCTTCATTCGCAGTATATTTCCATCCCAGTTTTGTGTAGTCATACTCAAGATTATCAAAATCCCTTGACCAATATTTCGGGCGCAGCTTGCTGTTAAGGACAGCTTCCAACGTTGGCACAGACCCATTATGAAAATAAGGTGCTGTTATCCAAACGCCATCCAATGGGGGCGCGATGTAGCCATTGAATGGCTCAAGCCTGGCCGGATAATCACCCTGCGCGAACCAGCTATTGTTGAACCATTGCACAAACTGCGGGTTCTGATAATTGCTTTTATACAAAAAAGAATCTGTTTTGACAACCGATTCAGGTATCAGCAAATTTGGGTACTCATCACCATTACCATGGCATTTGGAGCAGTTCTTAATGAAAATAATGCCCCCTTCTTTTGCAAGGGGTTTGTTTATCGCATACGGATATTTCGGTGGCTCAATGGTTTTAAGGTACGCCAACACATCACTGAAGTGACTGTCCACTTCTCTTGATTCGGCTGTATCATTTACTGTCAGTAGGTTTGATGCCATCAGGAACTTTCCAAAATCTCCCCTTCCAAAACCATTATAGAACATGCCATGTTTTTTTTTCAAAAGCCACCAGGCAGGAACATCAGATGGTATCACATCTTCTGGAATATCCATCATTGGGTTTTCATGCCAGCGAAATGTTTGTGGGTCACGGTGTGCAGCCAGCAATCCGGCAAGGCGGTCTGCAGCATTCACGCCTCGCACGTTTGTATGAAGCTGGTTGCTGATCGTTTTTACTACTTTAAGGAAGGGTTCTGCCGCTTCATATTTTTTCGGGTCTGCTTTTTGGAGAAAATTTTCAGCGATTACAGCATTTTGAGGATTCAGTTTTTCGCCACCGGTAAAGTCAACGGTGGAGTTGCCGAGCCCGATGATTAATTTATTGTCAAAAACCTGTGCGTGGCATTGCAGGCAATTGGGCGCCACAACGATTTCCCCGTTCGGTGCTTTTACTGCTGTGTATTCATAGCTGATGCCTTCGTTCAGGCTATCGCGTTTTAAATATTTGCTGTTATTTTTTCCAAAAGCGAGCTTGAAATAATTATAAGGCAGGCCGCTTTTCAGGTAATCGCCTGTTATGAGATATTTGTATCCTTCCCTGCTATCGCCGGTTCGCTGTGGGGTGGCCGGGATAAATACGCCATCTTCTTCAGAAAAATAAGGAATGGCTTTGCTGAATGCAAAGCAGATCACACAAAAACATAATAGCACCAATAGTTTCTTCATAGAAAAATAAAATTACGATAACAAAGCAATAGTAGTTAAGGTTGATATGTTAATCATTTTTCTCTGGAAGAATGATTTGACAATCCAGATATTTCTGCAAAAAGGAATAATTTAATTTGGGTGAACTCAAGTGCAGGTTGGCTTCGCGCTTGAACCATTTTAATTTACGGTGCTCACATTGCCATCCACTTTTTTAATGAAATAAAGCTTCTTATTCTCAAAATAATCGAGTATCATATTTTGTTTGTTGAGGAAGACAGGCTGAATGTCAAAGGCATCAAACACTTCATATTTTTTTTCGCCGATGTTACTACTCAGGTTACTTCCATACTGCTGTAATAATCTCGCAAAATGATAAGTTGTCTCAAATCCGCGGAAAACCATATCGCTCGGGCGCATGTAAAATGCCGCTTTGAAATATTGCTGAATATGTGAAGCCAGACTATCGTTAGGATTGATATAGAATGGTGTTGTGTATATGATCTCAAGTCCATTATAAAGAGGTTGTGAAAAATCGCTGATGTTATCCCAGGTTGGCATTCCAATAACTTTGGTCTCATATGTCTTAGCCAATGAGGATAGCTGGAAGCAGAAATTTTTTGCGAAAACTTCGTCAAGGCTAGCGAATATAAAAATATTTTGAATGTTGCTGTCGAGGTAGTGTTGTAAAGTTTTTGAATCAAAATTGTCTTCCAGCGTAATGTATTTCAATTTTAATGGAACAGAACTCGTGTTTTTTTCAATTTCGGTGAAATAACCTTTCAGTTTGTCTTCAGTTGCACCTTTTTTTCTGAAAACAGTAATTGGTGAGGTAGCATAATTTTTCTGCAAAAATTTATAAATTCCTTCGCAATGTGTTTTGAGTGTCGAATTCAGGATGACAAGGCTCTGGTTATTGGTGATGTTGCCATCATTCGGAAAATTCACATTGATGAAGGGAATGTTCTTTCGCAAAGCGGCATTGGCAAGCTGTCTTAACTCCAGCGGTGACACTTGACCGATAATCAGTTCTGTATTCTGGAAATCGGAGCTCTGTAATATTTGCGAAATATTTTTTGTAGTAGATTTTGTATCGTATAAAGTTATGTCCAGCGATGCGCCCTCTTTCTGCAAGGAGTCTATTGCAAGTTGCGCACCTTCATAGAACTCCAGGCCCGGATTTAAGAACTTAGGGAAATTTTTATCAAAGCGATAATTGTCTGTTGCGTCAAAAGCGGAATCGAGATACAAAGGAGCAAAGATGGCAATGTGATGAACGTTTTTAGCAGAGTCGGTTTGCGCATCGGCGAAAAATGAAACCGATAAAAAAGTAAGAATGAGTAGATTTTGAAAAAGCTTTTTCATATTGGAGTCTGCTTTAAAGTGATAAGTTGTAAGTGGTGAATGATTCACGCAAAGGCTAAACACCACTTACCACTCTATTCCCATTCAATTGTTGCAGGCGGCTTGCTGCTGATATCGTACACAACACGGTTGATACCCTTTACATTATTAATGATCTCGTTGGAAATATCTGCGAGAAAATCATAAGGCAAATGCGCCCAATCTGCAGTCATCCCATCAACAGATGTTACTGCACGCAAAGCAACCGTGTACTCATAAGTTCTTTCATCACCCATCACGCCAACGCTTTTCACCGGCAATAATATAGCACCCGCCTGCCAAACACCCGAATATAAATGATGGTCGCGCAATGCTTTTGTGTACAGATGATCTGCTTGCTGCAACAACTGTACCTTTTCTTCGGTCACCTCTCCTAAAATACGGATTGCCAGGCCAGGGCCCGGGAATGGATGGCGCTGAAGCATTTCATCCGGTATGCCAAGTTCTTTGCCCACGCGGCGCACTTCATCTTTAAATAAAAACCGAAGCGGCTCTACCAAATCCAAATGCATTTTTTTTGGCAGGCCACCCACGTTGTGATGCGATTTAATAGTTTGTGAAGGCCCGTGCACTGAAATGCTTTCAATCACATCAGGGTAAATGGTTCCTTGTCCCAGCAATTGAACGCCTTCAATCCTCAATGCTTCTTTCTGAAAAATTTTGATGAATTGTTTGCCTATAGCTTTCCTTTTTTCTTCGGGGTCTGTTTTACCTTTTAATTTTTTGTAGAATATTTTCCTGGCATCTACACCGGTAACGTTCAGGCCTATCTTTTTATAAGTTTCCAGTACTTCTTCAAACTCGTTTTTGCGCAGCACTCCGTTGTCAACAAAAACACCGAATAGTTTTTTGCCAATGGCTTTATGTATTAATGTGGCAGCTACCGTAGAGTCCACACCACCGCTCAAGGCCATCACCACCTTGCGGTTGCCAATTTGCTTTTTTAGCCGCTCTACGGTGTCGCTGATGAAATGAGCAGGAGTCCAGTCTTGAGAGCAATGGCAGATATTGACTAAAAAGTTGTGTAATATTTTTTTCCCTTCTATCGAATGATACACTTCAGGGTGGAACTGGAGGCAATATAATGGGAAGATGTACTCGTTTTTTTTGAATGCTGCGTAAGGTATATTTTCCGTAGTGGCCAAGACGTCAAAGCCAGCAGGCAATTCTAAAATGGTATCTGCGTGGCTCATCCATACCTGCGAAAGCTCTGTGACATCATGGAGCAAAATATCATCCAGTTGCCTGTGCAGCAAGGCTCTTCCATATTCGCGCTTGCTGCTATTGGCTACCTTGCCACCAAATTGTTTGGCTGTTAGTTGAGCACCATAACAAATGCCAAGTACCGGCACTTTTGCATTTAATTCCTGGACTTTGACGATGGGGGCATTTGCATCATTCACTGAAAAAGGCGAACCGGAAAGGATAATGCCTTTCAGCGAATCATCGAAATCGATTTTTTTATGATAGGGTACAATCTCACAATAAACATTTGCTTCGCGAACAGCGCGGGCAATCAATTGCGTGTATTGAGAACCGAAATCAAGAATCAGGATTTTTTCCGCCATAAGTGGCGCAAAGGTAAAAAACAGTCGGCAGTTTTCAGCGACAGTTTTCAGTTCAGAGTCCCGACTCCCGACTATGAACTCTATAGTCAAGCCCACCCATGACTTCATCGCTCAAATCCCCGTCATAAGGAAGAACGGTTTCTCTATTCAAAATAAAAAGCTAACTTTTGTGCCATTAAAACAACTAACATGAGAAAATATTACTGGCTCGTTATTGCGCTGCCGCTGTTAAGCTCCTGCCGGCATTTCTGGGGGAAAAGAGTGCATGGCAACGGTAACATCAAAACCGAAGAACGCACGGTTTCATCGTTTAAGAACCTGGATGTATCCAGTTCATTCAATGTGTATCTTACACAAGGAGATTTAAAATCGGTAAAGATTGAAGGTGACGAAAACCTTTTGCAATACATTGAAGTAGCACAGGAAGGGGATCGGCTCATCATTAAAAACCGCCCGGGATATGATCTTGAAGGAAGCGGAGATTTGAGCATACATGTTACTGCTCCTGTATTCAGCAGTATCAGTCTTTCTGGTGCAGGTAATATAAAATCTGAAAATAAGATTACTGGTTCAGAAAATCTTGAGCTGGATTTAAGTGGTGCGGGAGATATTAATATGGAAATAGATGTCCCAAAATTCAAAGCGGAAATTTCTGGCGCAGGCTCTATGTATATAAAAGGTCAGACAAAAGATGTTGATCTGGGTGTTTCCGGCGTTGGCAGCGCACATTGTTTTGACCTGCAGGCTGAAAATACCAAAGTGGATGTCTCAGGCGTCGGGAGTGCCGAGGTGTTTGCGAGCGTGAAGCTGGATGCGCAAGTGAATGGTGTGGGAAGTGTCAGCTACAGGGGAAATCCTGCTAACGTGAGTCAGCATGTGAGCGGTGTTGGGAGCATTAATAAAGAATAGTATAAATAGCCGGAAGCCCGAAAGAACGGTGCACCATCTGCAATAGCCTTTCGGGTGTTGGTCTTCCCGACTCTCTGACTTGTCTCACAAATTCACATATCTTACCCTGATTATAATGTCTCTGTTTCTTCCCTTATCATCGGTGCAAGAAATTTTAACAGGTCCCTCCTCAGGAACAAAAAACTGTTTTGATTTTGCTTCGCAGGCTTTGTAAAATTTATTATTGATATACCAGTACACTTTGCTCACATCATTGCCAACATTGCATGTCAACTGAAGCGGTTCAGGCGATTTTTTGTTAATAAGGTATTCATTGCCGTTAGACGGGGAAGTTACAACTGGCGCTCCTTCTTTGAAAACTTTTTCACAGTTGGGGTTATGCAGAGGTATTTTTTCATAAGCAATTTTATTTTCTTCAAAATATTGCTGCATTTCCGGCGTGACGATTTTGTACAATTTTTTCTTATAGCCATTTTCCGGCATACAGCTTTTGCAATAGGATATTTTTTCATCTGCGGATACGGCTATTTCCTGCATATTGTCACACTTCTTTGCGGGAGAAACCATCGGAATGAAATAGTCAGTCACCAGGTTTGTGCAATGCAGATCAGGCAGCATGCCTGTTTCCGAGCACACGATCCGGGTGTCACAGTCTTTGGGTTGCTGAAACCATTCTTCATCATTATTATAATCAATCGTATTAAAAATTTTAAAGAGCAACGGAGTTGCTACGTTTGCTCCGCTCAATTCAGGGATGCCGAGCGCAGAGAAATTGCCAATCCATACACCCACGGTAAAACGTTTGTTGTAACCGATGCTCCATGCATCCCTTCGTCCATAGGAAGTTCCTGTTTTCCATGCAATCTTGGGAAGATGTGCTGTGCTTTCCCAGTTGAGTGGAAAATCAGGGCGATTAACTTTTGATAGAATCTCATTGATCATAAAAGTGGCAGCAGTTGAAAGCACTGTTATTTTTTTGTTGCCAGTATCAGATTGTGTAAAAGATGGCTTTATATAAACTCCATCATTTGCAAACAAGGAGTACATGCCAGTTAGTTCTTCTAATGTGGCACCACAGCCGCCCAATATTAGCGATAGCCCAAGCTTGGTCTGGTCTTTTTTTATCTGTTGGAAATTGCATTGCGCTAACGCTTGTATCAATTTATCCTTCCCCAATGCTCTCAAACTTTTTACAGCGGGGATATTCAGAGAATGTTCCAGTGCTGACTCCATTGTTACATACCCATTGAATTTTTTGTCATAATTTTCCGGTGCATAACCACCATAGTTTACTGCCACGTCTGTAATCATCATTTTCGGTGTCAGTAAACCAGCATCAATACAAAGCCCGTACAGCAAAGGTTTCAGTGTGCTTCCCGGCTGGCGGATGGCTGCTGCGCCATTTACCTGGCCACCATCAATCGTGTCTTTAAAATTAGCCGATCCTAAATAAGAAATAATTTTATGTGTGCTGTTATCAATTATTACAACAGTTGCATTGCGGATATTTTTTAATGCAAGCTCATGCGAATATTGCTGCACCAGATTTTCGATTTTCAATTGTGTGTTCAATTGAATATTTGTTCTAATAATATCACCTCCCTGCTTTTTTAATTTGTATGCAAGCTGAGGGATGAATGAAGAGGCAGTTCCTCTGCTTGCAGTCAATGGCTCATTTAATGCATCTTCAATTTCTTTTTCCGTGAATACTTTATCAGATGCAAATTTTTTCAGCCAGTTATTTCTTTCAATAATAATTTGCCGATTATTTTTTCCGATCACTAATGAGGACGGGCGATTGGGTATAATAGCTAATGCTGTTATTTCGGCCAATGATAAATGATCCGGGTTCTTTTTGAAATATAGGATGGAGGCAGATTTCACGCCTTCCAGATTGCTGCCATAAGGCACAAGATTCAGGTACATCTGCAGTATTTCATCTTTGCTGTATTTTGTTTCCAATTGCAATGCACGGAACATTTCAATGCACTTGTTGATATATGTTCTTCGCTTTGGCTCAAGCGCTCTTGCAACCTGCATGGTGATTGTTGATGCGCCTGAAATGCGCTTCATCCTGAAAATATTTTTGAAAAAAGATTTAGTGAGAGCAAAAGGGTTGATGCCAAAATGATGGTAGAAGTATTTGTCTTCCTTTGCAATAATGGTTTTGCGCAAGAGCGGAGATATTTCATTTAGTTCTGTTTTCATCCGCCATTGCTGGTCTTTGGTAAGAAAGGCGTGGATGACTTCGCCTTTGCTGTCAGTCACAATGGTTGAGTATTCGATTTTATCCGGCAGAGGAAAAATCAGGTTTAGTAAAATAAAAAGAATAATCATAGCGGAGATGGCTATGGCTAATCTTTTGAAGAAGGCTTTTATATAGTGTTTTGTGATCCGCAATTTTTATTTTATTTTTTCACCTTCTGAAACCATTATTGACATTGGATTTTGTTGAATTAACAAATTCTTATCTCATAGTATTTGCAAAGCGATTTAAGGTTTATGTAATTTTCAATTACAAATTTCCCTAAACTATTTATGGATTCTTCCGGTCATCCTCCGTAGCTTTTCTTCCGCTAAATTCCCGTTTTATTTCCCTGCTGCAAGAGAATAATGTGGTTTTTTTATTTGCTTTTTGTACTTTAACACGCCTTTTCAAAACAACATACATCACTCTTTCAACCTGCCCATCATATGCGTATCAAATCTTGCCTGTACATCCCGATTGCTATCGGGATTATTTTTTTGTGTGCCTGTAACCGCAACATAGTTAGTTTAGATTATACCAATGCAAAAGATGAAGTCGAGCAACTTGGCAATCTCACATTCAGATTCAGCAAGCCGTTGATAAAAGATTCATTGCTCAATGAATGGGATTCTACCGAATACATTTCATTCGAACCTAAAATTCCCGGCCGCTTTCGTTGGGAACATCCCGATGAGTTGATTTTCTCTCCGTCAAAACCTTTGCTGCCTGCCACTTCTTTCAAAGCGAAATTCAATAGCGATATTTTGCAATACACCAAATATGGAAAGATTTCAAACGCAGATAATATCACATTCCACACGGCTGACCTGAAATTGGAAAGCACCAACACGTCTTGGGTCATGCAGGACCAAAGCAGTAATACCGCTTTGCCGCAGCTTGACCTGATTTTTAATTATCCAGTTAACCCTAATTTACTAAAAGAGAAATTACAGTTGACCGTAAACGGTCAGGCGGTAAATTATATTCTGCAAACATTGTCTGCTACGAACAAAATATCGCTTCGTATATTGAACCTTAAAATGCAGCATGAGGACTATGAGGCGCAAATAAGCATTGATAAAGGCCTTCTGCCAGAGGGGGGCCTGAATGGCACACCGGATAAGATGAATATAAAATCTTTCATTTCATCTCCTTTTGTTCTTCACATTAATGATGTTTCTACAGAGCATGATGGCACGACGGGTACAATCAAAGTAACAACCAGCCAGCAGGTCGTTGAAGCCAACCTTTCATCCTTCATAACAGTTACACCCAGCCTGAAATTTACTGTAGAGCCGCAAGATGATGGCTTTCTGATCCACAGCGACCATTTTGATGTTGAAAAAAGTTACGCACTGGCAATCACTAAAGGGCTCAGAGGCAGGATTGGCGGGGTTTTGAAAGATGAATATAATGGAAGCGTTGCTTTCGGGCAATTGGAACCTTCTATCAGCTTTGCCAGCAGCAAAAGCGTTTATCTCTCAAAACAAGGAGAAAAAAATATTGAAGTGAAGATCACGAATGTGCAGAAAGCGAAACTAATTGTTTCCAAGATTTACGAAAATAATCTGCTGTCAGCGCAGCGCAATGGTTATTACCCACGCGTAACAAGTACGGATAATAATGTGGAAGACGGATATTACGATGAAGGCAGCGATGCCACTGTTGGAGATGTTATTTTTCAACAGGAAATTGATACCCGGACTTTGCCGAAGTATGGAAACAGCCGCTTGTTCCATTTTAATATTGATGATAAGCTGCCCGATTTAAAAGGAATTTATCATATCCAGATTCGGTCAGCAAAGGATATCTGGGTGCGTGACAGCCGTTTTCTTTCCATATCAGATATTGGACTGGTGGCAAAAGAAGGCAAAGAAAAAATACTGGTTTTTGCAAACTCTCTTAAAAATGCAAGCGCTTTGCCGGGAGTGAATATGGTTGCTTACGGCGCAAATAATCAGGTACTGGGAATGGCTGCTACCAATGCGGATGGGGTGGCAGAGATTGCCTATTCACGAAAAGAATTTGCCGGATTTAAGCCTGCGATGATCATAGCGAAGACCGCTGATGATTTCAACTATCTTCCATTCAATTCAACAAAAGTAAACATGTCGAGATTTGAAGTGGGCGGCAAACACATCAACAGCACAGGCCTGGATGCTTTTGTATATGAAGAGCGGGATATCTACAGGCCCGGAGAAAAAATTAATTTCTCCGTGATCGTGAGGGACAAGCAATGGAAATCGCCCGGAGAAATACCGGTTAAATTAAAATTTTTGCTGCCAAACGGAAAGGAACTGAAGACTTTCAGAAAAAATCTGAATGATCAGGGGTCGCTTGAAGGCAATATTGATATTGCCAGTGCAGCAATCACAGGAAGCTATTCATTAGAAGTATACACTTCGAATGATATTTTACTTTCCACACAGCTATTCAAGGTTGAAGAATTTGTTCCTGACCGCATTAAAGTAACAGCAAAGCTGGATAAGCCCTTTCTTGAACCAGGCGATGTTTCGCAATTAAATATTAACGCAGTGAATTTTTTTGGACCGCCTGCTGCCAATCGTAATTATGAATGCGAAATCCAAGTGAAACAAAAATCATTCAGTTCAAAAAAATACAGCAAATATGATTTCAGCCTGGCAAATCAAAATTCTTTCTTCGATAAAATTGTTCGAGAAGGAAAAACTAATGATGCAGGAGAGGCAACGGAAAAATATGAAGTGCGGGGTACATATAAAAATATAGGTGTGCTACAGGCAAATTTTTATGCAACTGTTTTTGATGAAACAGGTCGTCCTGTAAGTCGCAACACGTCTGCTGATATTTTCACGCAGCAAACATTTTTTGGCATTGCGGGCGATGGATACTATTATTACCCACTTGGACAGGCTGTGGACTTTGGGTTGATTGCTGTAGACAAAAGCGAAAAATTATTGAATGGTGCAGGAGCGGGGGTAGCAGTAATAAAACATGAGTATAGGACAGTCCTGTCTAAAAGCGGTGGCTATTTCCGTTATGAATCCCAGAAAGAAGATAAATTAGTTGCATCGGGCAATGTGACAGTGAGCGGTGAAAACACAAAATATTCTTTTGTACCGCGATCGCCAGGAGATTATGAATTACGGATATACATCCCCGGAGGCAATAGTTATGTGAGCAAAGATTTTTACAGTTATGGTTACTGGGGGAATGAAAATTCTTCCTTTGAAGTGAATAACGAGGGCAATATTGATATTGAAACAGATAAGGCTTCTTATAACTCCGGTGAGCATGTAAAAGCCTTGCTAAAAACACCGTTCAGCGGAAGAATGCTCATAACAATGGAAACAGATAAAGTGATTTCTTATCAGTATGTGAATGTAGAAAAGCGTACTGCTTCAGTTGAATTGCCTTTAACAGCAGACGAGGTTCCGAATGTGTATATCACTGCCACGCTTATAAAACCTCATGATATTTCTGATATACCATTAACAGTTGCGCACGGGTATCAAAGCATCAAAGTGGAAGACAACGGACGAAATATCCCAATAGAAATCGTGGCACAGAAATCTGTGAGGTCAAGAACGCATCAAAAAATAAAAGTGAAAGCAGCGGCAAACTGCATGGTCACACTTGCTGCAGTTGATAACGGGGTGTTGCAGGTTTCTGATTTTGCAACACCTGACCCATACAACCATTTTTATGCGAGACGTGCACTGGAAGTGAATGCGTATGATATCTACCCGTTGTTATTTCCTGAAATAAAATCCATGCTGAGCAGCACGGGCGGTGATATGGAAAGCGATATTAAGAAACGCGTGAACCCGATGCCAGCCAAACGATTCAAAATCATGTCTTACTGGAGTGGCATCAGACAAACCAACAGCAGCGGCGAAGCAGAGTTTGAATTTGACATTCCGCAGTTCTCCGGTGAGATCAGATTGATGGCTGTGAGTTATAAGAATGAAAGCTTTGGTTCAAAAGAAGAAAAAATGACAGTGGCTGACCCGATTGTTTTAAGCACCTCATTACCAAGATTTTTAAGCCCGAATGATTCAGTGACTGTTCCGGTTACTGTCACGAATACAACAGCCAAATCTGCAACAGCGAATGCAACAGTGAAAGTAAGTGGCGCTGTTCAGATTGTTGGTTCAAATCAGCAAACTGTGGAGCTTTCACCCAACAGCGAAAAGCGGTTAAGTTTCATCGTTATCGGGCAATCCGTAATTGGCGTTGGCAAAGTAACAGTAGAAGTGAATAGCATGGGAGAAAAATTCACTGATGAAACAGAAGTCAGCGTGCGGCCTTCTTCAGGGTTGCAAAAAATAACAGGCAGTGGTGCTGTGAGTGGAGGAAGCACACGGCAAATTATTTTTGGTGCGAATGATTTCATTCCTTCAAGCTTAGATTACGAACTGGTAGTCAGCCGGTCGCCTGCCGTAGAACTTGTAAAATATCTCTCTCAGTTAGTTCAATACCCTTATGGATGCACCGAACAAACTGTTTCGGCTGCATTCCCTCAATTGTATTATGGCGATATGGCAGACATGCTTCACCTGAATAAATCTTCCAAAGCAAATGCAAACTTCAATGTACAGGAAGCCATCAGAAAAATAAAAATGCGGCAGTTGTACAATGGTGCTGTGATGCTCTGGGATAATGAAGACACGGAAAATTGGTGGGCTACTATTTATTCAGCTCATTTTTTATGGGAAGCAAAGAAAGCCGGGTTCGATGTGGATAAAAATTTGCTCGAAACAATGCTGAGTTATATCAACAACAGATTGAAAAAACGTGAGACAATCACATACTACTATAACCGAAACCAGGATAAGAAGATTGTGCCGAAAGAAGTTGTGTATGGGTTGTACGTGCTCGCATTGGCAGGCGAGCCCAATGTCAGTGCAATGAATTATTACAAATCCAATCCTGCATTGTTAAGCCTTGATTGCAAATATTTATTATCTGCTGCATACGCACTGTCTGGCGATAAGAATAGTTTCAAAAACTTTTTGCCAACACAATTTACAGGGGAAGAATCTGTAGCGCAAACCGGGGGAAGTTTTTACAGTGACATCCGCGATGAATCTATTGCGCTGAATGTTTTGGTGGATGTGGATCCTAATAACGCACAGATACCATTGATGGCAAAACATGTTTCTGAAAAACTAAAACAACGCTATTGGTACAGCACGCAAGAACTGGCATTCAGTTTTATTGCACTGGGAAAAATTTACCGGGAAGCACTGAAATCAAATGCAACAGCAGAAATAAAAGTGAATGGTATAACAGTTGCGAATACGAATGGTAATGATTTGCGGTTAACAACGCAGCAATTGAAAGGAACAAATATCGAACTGGCAACGAAAGGAGCGGGAAAGCTCTATTATTACTGGGAGGCAGAAGGCATAAGCACAAGTGGGGCATTTAAAGAAGAAGATAATTATCTGGAAGTACGCAAGCGTTTTTATGACAGGTACGGAAGAGTCATTTCGGGAAATACATTTAAGCAAAATGAGCTGGTGATTATACAGATTACTTTAGAAAAATCTTACAATGGCAATGTTGATAATATTGTGATCACCGATATGTTGCCTGCAGGTTTTGAGATTGAAAACCCCAGGACAAAAGAAATTCCTGGCATGGATTGGATAAAAGAATCATCGACTCCAACCGCCATGGATGTACGTGATGACCGGATCAATTTATTTGTGAATGCGGACAGGAACAAGCAGGTTTATTATTATGCAGTGCGTGCTGTTTCTCCAGGAGTCTACCGCATGGGACCTGTGAGCGCTGATGCCATGTACGACGGAGAATATCATTCGTATAATGGGGCGGGGACTATAAAAGTGATTCAATAAATGGAAACTGTGCCATAGTTCAAAACCCTGGCATAGTTTGTATCTTGAAGTTATTTTTCCAGTTTGCCGATCATTTCATACATAACCCGGAAGCAATTCCATGGAGTATTTTCGTTTTGCAAAGGAGGCGTGGTTTTGTAATAACCCTGCAGGAATGCATCTGTACGAAACCATGTTGTTTCCATAATGCCAAGAAATCTTTCTGTCATTTCAGGTGTTGACTGTTTACGAAAACCGATCATATCATTCACCTGATCCACGGCAACAGCAGGATCTCTCCAAGGGCAGGTGATCACCTTAAACCCTTTTATTGCAAAGTAAGGAGCAGTCTTATCAGCACGCTCATAATGCCAATCGCATATCACCACATCTTTTGGTATCATGTCAATAGCTCTGTAAGTATTATTATAGCTTGCTTCCCAAATACCGAGGCCAGTTGTTCTTCCATCAATCAGGCGGTCGCCCCAAATCCATAGTTCTCTGCTTTTTTGTGCAAGATGGTCGTGAATAGTTCTCACTTCGCCTGCAAACAATTCTGCTTTATCTCTTCCTGCGCAACGTTCGCATTTATCATCACCAATAATGAACACTTCGTCCATGCCACCATGAAAAATATCCGACTCAAAAGCATCGCAAATTTCATCTATCACATCAAATAAAATTTTGTGCAGATCAGGATGCAAAGGACAATAGCTTTTACAATACAAATTATCGGCATTTGGCCATTCATATTTTACTGGCATCTTGATGTATGGCGTCTCATCGAACTGAGGATATACCTGCAACAGCTTACCCGTTTTGTTAGCCCATGATTGATGGCCAAGCAGATTGATATGGGGAATGATGCGGATGTTATTTTTTTTGCATGCAGTAACAATTTTTTTCACATCACTTTTAGACAGCGCAAAACTGTCAGTGAGCTCTGGGTGGGTTTGGAACTGATAATGATAGTCAATAAGCAAAAGCAAAGTGTTTACTTTCATCGGAGCGAGATCTTTGTTAACAAATCTTACAAAGGAATCCATCCCCGAAGGGCTTGGGGCATTGATAGCAAACCCTCGCACAGGCAATACGCTGTCAAGCTTTGTTTGGGCAGAGGCAGGATTACTTAGTGCCATAAAAAAAATAGCAGTGAGCGGTAATATGAATTTCCTTTTTATCATTGAATTATTTTTCTGAAAGGAAAATTAGGAAGAAGAAACGATGAATGTGAAATAGGAAGTGAGAAAGTTAAGGCGTCTTGAGTTTTTGTTGTTTAAATTCTTATTAAATAAAAAAGGCATTCTGACAAGAATGCCTTTTTTAAACCTATAAAGAAAAAATTATTTTGCTAAAGCGTTGGTTCTTTTTGCGAGCTTGCTTTTCAAATTGGCAGCTTTGTTCTTGTGTATAATGCCCCGCTTTGCCAGCTTATCAATTTCAGAAGCAATCTCGGGCAACTTATCGCCTGCTTCTTTATGCGTTTTCAGTTCCCTGAAATCACGCACCGCGTTGCGGGTTGTTTTTCCGTAATAACGGTTGCGCTCCCTGCGCTTTGTAGCCTGCCTCACATCTTTCTTTGTTGCTTTATGATTTGCCATGTGTTCCTGAATTTTGGACGGCAAAGGTATGCGCAGTCGATGTAAATTCCAAATTTTTGAGCAAGGCTATTATCGAACCTCGGTTTTCACCTACAAGGATGCAGAAACGGAAAGCGGCATGTTCTCTTTTTCAAAGCTCTGAGCCACTGCACTCGTTCATCGCAGATCATCAGAATTATCGCTGCTCAGCGCAGTGAAGCAAGCAGAACTTAAAAGAGATCCTATTCGGTTTTCGTAAAACCTGTTACTGGAAATCAGTGTTAATTGCGTTATAATAGCGACCTGTAGTGATAGATTTTCACCGATATTTGTATTCCCGTTAAAGTTTTTTTATGAAAGATTTCCAATTTATCACCAATTCGTCGCCGGAATATATAGAGAACCTCTATCAGGATTTTGTTAAGAACCCGGATACAGTTGACCCTGAATTCAAAAAATTTTTTGAAGGGTTTGATTTTGCCATTACACAGGGCAGGAACGGCACTAACGGTTCAGTTGCAGCTACCAACGGCACAGCCATTGCCCAACCAGCAAAAGAATCAACTTTTAAAACTGTCGACGGCGTTGACTGGAAAAAAGAATTGGGAGCATACCGCCTGATTCTCGGTTATCGGAATAAAGGCCATCTTATCGCAAAAACAAATCCCATCCGGGAGCGCAAAGACCGAGGCGCCAACCTGAACCTTTCTTTTTTTGGTTTCACGGATGATGACATGGACAAAGATTTTTTTGCTGGAAACTTGATCGGTCTTGGAACCACCACGCTGAGGAATATTTTGAATCACCTGCAGCGATGCTATGCAGGGCATGTTGGAATTGAGTTTAAATATATCAGCGATCAGGTAAAAGTTGACTGGCTGACTGCCGAGATGGAGAAGAAGTTTTTGAACCCGATTTCTTTGGAAAAAAAGAAACGTATTCTGGAAAAACTAAATGAAGGCGTGATGTTCGAGAAATTTCTTCACACAAAATATATCGGGCAAAAGAGATTTTCATTAGAAGGTGGCGAAACCACCATCGCTGCGCTAGACACTATTATTAATACTGCTGCAGAATATGATGTGCATGAAGCAGTGATCGGGATGGCGCACCGCGGAAGGCTGAATATACTGGCTAATATCATGGGCAAAACCTATTCTCAAATATTCAGCGAGTTTGAGGGCACCGCTAAAATGGATCAGACTATGGGTAGCGGAGATGTGAAATACCACCTGGGTTATGGAAGCGAACTGAAAACGCCTTCTGGCAAGACCGTCCATTTGAAATTGATGCCTAATCCCTCTCATCTCGAAGCAGTGGATCCTGTGGTGGAAGGTTTCGCAAGGGCGAAAGCAGATGTGATGTATGCCAGTGATTATGATAAAATATTGCCGATACTTATTCATGGCGATGCATCAGTAGCTGGCCAGGGCATCGTGTATGAGGTGATGCAGATGAGCGAACTGGATGGTTATTACACCGGAGGAACGATCCATTTTGTGATCAATAACCAGATTGGCTTTACTACCGATTTTGATGATGCGAGAAGCTCAGATTATTGCACTTCACTTGCTTCTGCTATCCATGCACCGGTACTACATGTGAATGGCGACGATGCAGAAGCAGTGGTGAAATGTTCGGATATAGCTACGCGTTACCGGCAGGAATTTAATTGTGATGTGTTTATCGATATGGTATGCTATCGCCGCCATGGCCACAATGAAGGCGATGACCCGAAATTCACACAACCACATTTATATGCTTTAATAGAAAAGCATCCAAACCCGCGTGAAATGTATACCCAGTTTTTGATTGAGAATGGGGAGCCGGAAGCAAAGGAACTGGCAAAAGATATGGAGAAAAAATTCTGGGGCGATTTGCAGGAACGGCTGGATGAGGTGAAGCAAAAGCCATTGCCTTATTCTTACCAGCCCCCTGAACTGGCGTGGAAAAGCCTGCGTCGCGCTGCGCCTGAAGATTTCAATCATTCGCCTGTAACAGCTATCAGCGAAAGTGATTTTAAAAAAATTTTCGATGCATTGATGCAATGGCCTGCAGATTTTAAGCCGCTGAAAAAAGTGGAGAAAATCATTCAGGATAAAATAAAATTATTCGACGAAGAACAAAAAGCAGACTGGGCAACCGGCGAACTGCTTGCCTACGGAAGCCTGATACTGGATGGCAAAGATGTACGCATGAGTGGGCAGGATGTAAAACGTGGCACATTCTCTCACAGGCATGCGGTGCTTCGCGATGAGCATTCGGATGAAGCATATAACCGTTTGAGCAGGGTGCCTGGCGCAAAAGGCCAGTTCAGGATTTACAATTCTTTTTTGAGCGAATACGGCGTCCTTGGTTTCGAGTATGGATATGCGTTAGCTAACCCCAATGGCCTGATTTTATGGGAAGCCCAGTTTGGCGATTTTGCTAACGGTGCACAAACTATGATTGACCAGTTCATTGCAGCGGGCGAACAAAAATGGCAGCGCATGAACGGGCTCGTGCTGTTATTGCCGCATGGCTATGAGGGACAGGGGCCAGAGCATAGCAGTGCAAGGATAGAGCGCTTTCTGCAGATGTGCGCCGAATTGAACATGGTGGTAACGAATATTACCACGGCAGCAAATCTTTTCCATGCATTCAGAAGGCAGATGGCTTGGCCTTTTCGCAAGCCGCTTATCAATTTTTCCCCGAAAGCAAATTTACGCCTGCCGGCGAGTTATTCAAAAATGGAAGAGTTCACGAACGGAGGTTTTAAAGAAGTGATTGATGATAGTTTTGTGGCAAGCGCTGTGAATGTAAAAAAAGTTTTGTTCTGCAGTGGCAAAATATATTTTGATTTGGCTGAGCAACAGCAAAAAGACAATCGCAAGGATGTTGCTGTTATCCGGGTTGAACAACTGTATCCGTTACCGATCGTCCAATTGGAAGCATTGAATAACAAATACAACAATGCTACCTGGTTCTGGGTGCAGGAAGAGCCGCTGAATATGGGCGCTGCATCTTTCCTCCAGATGAATCTGAAGAGCATTAACTATGGTTTTATCAGCCGCCATCCAAGTGCAGCAACAGCAACAGGTTACAATAAAGTACACAAGCAGGAACAGGAAGAAATTATTGAGACAGCATTTTCAATTTGATAATTCGATAACGTGCTAATTAGCCAATAAGAAAATGGCGGAATCAGAAAATTGATTTGAGAAATTGAGAACAATGAAATAACAGTAATCCTTAAACGAAATAAATAACTGTAAACTGCAAAAGAGAAGCTCTAAACTGAACACACATCTAACATCGTAAATCGTAAATAAATATGATCGACATTAAAGTGCCGACAGTTGGCGAATCCATCAGTGAAGTGACATTGATAAAATGGTTGAAAAAAGAAGGGGAGTATGTGAACCGCGATGAAGTGATTGCGGAACTGGAAAGTGAGAAAGCCACTTTTGAAGTGAACGCAGAGCAGGCGGGTATTCTAAAAACAGTGGGCAAAGAAGGTGACACATTGAAGATTGGCGATGTGGTTGCGCAGATAGATGAAACAGCCGCTAAGCCTGAGGGCAAGGCACAAGACACAAGTGGCAAGGCACAAGAAACAGACAAGGGACAAGAGATAATACCCAGGGAGCAAATAGCCCCAAACGTTTCTTCAGGAAATGGAAGTGTAAAAGCTTCTCCGGTTGCATCGGCAATAATTGCTGATAAAAAATTAGAGCCTTCTTCTATCTCCCCTACAGGGGCAGGGGGTAAAATACTAAAGCATGATGTGCTGCAAGCAATTAGCAACCCTGGCAGAAATGTTGGCCAGCCGTTGTTCAGCCGCGAAAGCAAAAAAGAGAAGATGAGCAACCTGCGCAAAACCGTTTCCCGCAGATTGGTAGAAGCAAAAAACACTACGGCAATGCTTACCACTTTTAACGAAGTGGATATGAGCCATATCATGGCACTCCGCACCCAATATAAAGACAAGTTCAAAGAAAAGCATGGTGTGAACCTTGGCTTCATGAGCTTTTTTACAAAAGCTACCTGCTATGCTTTGCAGGAATGGCCGGCAGTGAATGCATACATTGATGGTGATGAAATTGTTTATCACAGCTATTGTGACATATCTATTGCCGTTAGTGCGCCAAAAGGATTGGTAGTGCCGGTGATACGGAATGCCGAAAGCCTGAGCATGGCTGAGGTAGAAAAAGCAGTAGTACTGCTCGCAACCAAAGCGAGAGATAATAAACTGAGCATGGAAGAAATGCAGGGAGGTACTTTCACCATAACAAATGGTGGTGTGTTTGGGTCTTTGATGTCAACTCCGATCATTAACATACCTCAGTCGGCCATTCTTGGCATGCATAAAATTGAAGAACGGGCAGTAGTAGTGAATGGGCAGATTGTTATCCGCCCTATGATGTACCTCGCAGTAAGCTATGACCATCGCATTATTGACGGCCGCGAATCAGTTAGCTTCCTGGTAAGGGTAAAAGAATTGCTTGAAAACCCTGCACAGCTTCTGTTTGGCAAAGATCCGGTGAAAGCACTGCTTGAACTATAGGCAAATGATTATTTCAGGACATTTTATGCCGGAATCTGTATTTCCGGCATTTTAATTTTCAGCGAATGAAACATGTTTCACATCTACGCAGCGCAATTGAAATCCTGCATCAATACAAGGGAAATGAACCGTTCTCTCATTTTATAAAAAATTTTTTCAGGCAGGATAAAAAATACGGCTCAACCGACAGAAAGCACATCAGCAATCTGTGCTATTGCTATTTTCGTCTGGGGCATTTGCTGAAAGATTTGACTATTGAAGAAAAGATATTAATCGGTATTTTTTTAAGTGATCAATCAACTGATAAATTGCTCGTATATTTTAAACCCGAGTGGGCAGAGAATAAAAGTCTTTCCTTGACAGAAAAGTTAGATGTTCTTCACTATCCACTATCCATTACAGATGTTTTTCCATGGAGCAATGAGTTGAGCAATGAGATTGATCACAAAAAATATTGCGAATCATTTTTAATCCAGCCGGATTTATTCCTGCGGGCCCGGCCAGGTAATGAAGAAACGGTGAAGAAAAAATTATCTGATGAAAATATCCCATTCAGGCAACTTGATGATTCATGTATAGCTTTGAACAATTCGACCAAAATTGAAGGGATAATTGCTATTAATAAAGAAGCTGTAGTGCAGGATTACAGTTCGCAGAGAGCAGGAGATTTTTTTATACTTTCCGCGTCCGGCTCCAGAATCCCGACCATATGGGATTGCTGTGCCGCGAGCGGAGGCAAATCAATCATGGCCAAGGATAAAATCGGAGATATAGATTTAACGGTATCAGATAAACGGGAATCCATTTTGGCCAATCTGAAGAAACGTTTTCAGGAAGCGGGGATAAAAAAATATAAATATTTTTCTGAGGATTTATCGAAGCCCTTAGTTCATCGGATACCAGGCAACTTCGATCTTATTATCGCTGATGTGCCTTGCACCGGCAGTGGCACCTGGAGCAGGTCTCCCGAGGCATTGATATTTTTTAACAAAAAGGAGATTGACAAATATTGCCAGCTTCAGAAAAAAATAATAAGTAATACAGTTCCATTTTTAAAGAAAAATGGCAAGCTGGTTTATATAACCTGTTCGGTTTTTAAAAAGGAAAACGAAGGGATGGTTGAATTTATCCTGCAAAATTTTTCTCTGCAATTAGAAAAAGCGGACGTGCTGAAAGGCTATGATAAAAAAGCGGACACTATGTTTGCCGCCTCTTTCATCGCAGTCTAAAACAATCAGTTATGGCTGATCATATTCATCCGGATACCATACCCGGTTTTATATCCCGCAGAATTGCTGCCGTTCGGTGGCTGGTAGAACCAATAAAGAAAGTCTTTGTATATCAGCCCGATGCCTTTCGCGTACACTTCGACACTATAAGTCCTGGAACTCGATACAAGCGCGTTTGTTGAATCAGGCAGGTATTGATCGGCCTGGCGAACAATCAAAGTATTTGGTATTGATCCTGCGATGACATTATAAGGCGATCCAATGCTGTCGTAAGTGTAGTTCCATCCATCAAGATAGCTGTAATCGGCATCTGTGCTGGATGAAGGAGAATTAGTGTCGATGTATGAATTTCCGGGCCAGCTAAAGCCATTTGTGAGAGGAAGAGAAAGCTTTATATAACGAAGATTATTTTCATTCACCTCAACAGTTTGAATGGTTGGAGTAATAAGGTAAGTCTCCAGATTAGCCCAGGGCTGGGACATAGCCGTATCAGTAATATATCTTAGTATGCGCCAGCTTGGCCTCCCTAAATTATCAGTGACGGAAGTATCAACCACATCCTGCATTATATAGCTTGTAACGGAATCAATCGTTCCAAAATACACAAAGTTGGTTGAGTCTACGCGATAGGTGATGGTTTTCCCTGACTGCAGTTGCAGGTAGTCTGTCAATTGATCCGTATTGTAAGTAATGTCCTTTTTTTTACAGCTTGTTGCTGACAAAATCAGAAGACCAATCAAGCAGACATGTAAATGAATTTTCTTCATGCTTTTCAGTTAGTTGATAAAATGCAGGTCTTAAATTTTTTACAACCTATTTTTATCATACTTTAAATAAAACTCCGGAAAATGATTCCTGCTGAGTAACGAATGAAAAGCCTATATTATTGTAGAATTCGATTGATTGTCTTCAGGGATCAATAAGTCCCAACATGTGCAGATTGGGGGCTTACAATAGCATTTTATTCATTTCTCTGAATAATCCCACCACCAATTACATCATCTCCCTCATAGAACACAGCGCTCTGTCCAGGTGCAATGCTTTTCACATTTGCATAAAAACGAACATGCACTCTGCTTGCTTTTGGTTGAAGAAGGCTCAGGGCTCCTTTGTCTTTGTAACGGATTTTGGTGATTACTTCCATACCTGCCGGAACGGTATCATATTTCATCATATTCAGCTTTCCTACCAGCATCATATTATTGTCAAGATCATTTTCTTCACCTAAAACAACGGTATTATTATCCGGATTGATTGCGGTGACATACACCGGTTTCCCAAAGGTTACATCCAGCCCCTTGCGCTGCCCAATGGTATAAAAAGGATAACCTTTATGCTGGCCCAAAATTTTCCCGTTCTTGTCAACAAAATAACCGCTTGCCACTTTTTCTTCGAGGCCGCTTACTTTGCGTTTAAGAAAACCACGGTAATCATTATCCGGGACAAAACAAATCTCATAGCTTTCGCTTTTTTTTGCAAGGTCCGGATAGCCATAAGCTATAGCCATCTCCCTGATCTGAGGTTTGCGATATTTTCCCAAGGGCAAAATAGTGCGGCTCAGCAAGTCCTGCTGTAATCCCCATAACACGTAGCTCTGATCTTTCAGTTCATCAATGCCTTTGCTGATATAATATCGGCCGTTATCATGCTGATGAACATTGCCGTAATGACCTGTGGCAATATAATCACAGCCTAATGCATCGGCTCTTTTGAGCAATGCGCGCCATTTGATATGCGTATTGCACATAACACATGGGTTGGGGGTTCTTCCTGCAAGGTATTCATCCACGAAATTTTCAATAACGAAATCACCAAACTCTTCGCGTATATCAAGCACAAAATGCGGGAAGCCATGTTCCACAGCGGCCGTTCTCGCATCATTGAAGCTGTCCAGGTTACAACAGCCTGTTTCTTTTTTTGAAGAACCGGCACTTGCATAATCCCATGTTTTCATGGTGATGCCCACCACTTCATATCCTTCATCATGCAGCATCAATGCAGTAACAGTACTGTCAATACCTCCACTCATTGCCACCAAGACTTTTCCTTTACGGCTCATGTTCTTTTAATTTACAATCTGCAAAAATAAGAAAAATTAAAACGAGCCTTATAGTTAAAACAGAAAAGACCTAATTTCAAAAATTTTTGATCGAGCGCGACATTACATGTCGACGATGCATATATAGTTTAGGTGAATATAATCTTGCCTCCAACAACTTTACATCGCCAAATATGCCTGACCGAATAGATCAAATCAACAGCGAAGGGTGTGCAAAAATAAATTGATGACCTTTAAATGTTCCTTATGATTTCTTTTTGTAATGGTAGGTTGATATGATATAAGTGCTGTCTTTAAAAGCACTACCAATGCCAAAGCCTGACTGCATTACCGAAGCAATACTGTTTGGGTCGTAATCAAAAAAAGTGTAGCCGGTACCTGTGAATTTATCCAATCTGGAAGTCACAAACGAAGTGAGCTGAACATTGTCCATCACATTCAGTGTATCGTTATAGGTGGCAGAACCATTGATCGCAAACGGGCCGAAGTTTAAACCATAGTCATGGCTAATCAATACCATGGAATCGGCCGACAAAGAGTCTCTTCTTGTGATATTGATAGAACAGAGAGTAGCCGCATTTGAATTATTGGATAATTCCACATAGGATGACAGGAAAGTAGACATATTGATTTCCAGTGTATCCAGGATGCCTTCTGCGGTGTCGAATTGGGGCAATGCATAACCCCAGGCATTATTGCCAGTGCCTGCCAGAGATACATGATAAGACTGAGAATAATAATGGTACGGGTCTGGCGTTGCGGTTTTTGGCGTATCAGCCGCCTGGGTGGAATCGTGAACAATTGGTAAGGAAAGGCGGCATTTGGTTTCACAACTGTATTCTTTGGTGCAGGACCATAAGATAACAGATGTCATCATGATGAGGATACATCTCATAAAATAGTTTTAAGGTATGATCAAGGGGCAGGAAAAGCACTTCCATTTCATTTTACTCTTCACTGCTGGTTGCAAGATTTTAAAAAACGCGAATGCCTGTCGTGCGCAGGCATTTTTCAAATTATTTTTTCCACTAAGCGCTGCTGAATGTCTTCCCGGAAAAGTTGGAGCATGGTAATAAATGTTTCATTGATGAAATTTTGATTATAAAAGACTTCAGGAAGAATAATGCTTCCGGATTTTTCAGTTAATTTCTTTTGTGGGGGGTATTATAGAATGAGCAGAGGTATAGTCAATTTGCTGTCAAAAGATTGTACTTTTCTATTATAAATTCCTCTTCGTAATTTTCAAAAAAAGGGCCTTTGAAAAAAGGCCCCTCATTGGTTACGATCAACACTGTTTCGCTGTTACGCGAAAACGATCTTTCATTGGCACTTCAGATATTTATACATCATCATTCCACTACTGGAATGCCAAGTATGATTTATCATTGCATCAACACTTCATGCATAGTCAAAATATAGTGCTCAAAAAGCCAGACCTTGATATGAATTCAACATCACCGTGGGGCGCAAAAGCATGCGATTGCTCAGTTTGTCCAAACCATCAATTGCTGATGCTACGTTAAGTTTTCGAATGATACGTTACCAGCGCTTTGAAGGGGTTACAGACTTTGTTATTTTAAAATCGCAATCGATTTTCTGTCATCGATATCTGATTGCTAAATATAAATAACAACCAATCACCATGAGAGTGAGATTGAGCAACCTGCGAATTTTAAGTGCAGTTGAGTGGAAAGAGTGAGCAACCAGTAAGAAACGATACCTATAAAGAAGAGGTCTGGCAATGGCATTGAGCCTAATAAGCGTTTATCGATATTGAGCGTCCCATCATTTAGAATTCCGCTTCAGCAATTGCTGAATTCATTCATTGCTGTGCGAGATGAGAAATGACGATAAACTGCTATTCTGCACTTGCTGTTATTCAAGCTCTTTATAATACTAAATAATTTGCTGGTCTGCAAGGCGATTCAATATAGTGGGGATATCAAGAGCGGCTAGGCTGCAGTTTTTTCAGCAGCATTTCTTTGCGGCTTCTGGACACATCTATCATGCTTTCATCGCTCATCACCAGATAGCCGCCTTCGCCCCTCACATATTTGTTTACCTCATTCAGGTTTACAATGTGCGAATGGTGCACACGGAGAAAAGAATGGTCTTCGAGCATTTCTTCCACCTCTTTCAGCGTGCGTGATGCAATAATTTTCTGCTTGCTTTTCAACATGATGATGGTGTAGTTGCTGTCTGAGGAACAACTGATGATGGATTCAACAGCGATCATCTGCAGCCCCTCCATGGTGGGGAAAGCAATTTTCAACAAATGATTTGCTGGCTGATCTAATTTCCGCATTAATATTTCCAATTGCTCTGGCAAAGGTGGGCGCTGCCGCTGAATTACTTTAACCACAGCTCCCCTTAGCTCTTCCCGGTCAACGGGCTTTAGCAAATAATCGAGTGCGCTGAAGTGTATGGCTTTGATGGCATACTGGTCATAGCTTGTAGTGAATATAACTTCAAAATTTACAGAGGGTATTTTTTCCAGCAATTCAAAGCCATTCATGTGAGGCATTGAAATATCAAGAAATAAAAGCTGCGGCCGGTTTATATGTATCGATTTCAATGCCGCTTTGCCCGAACTGCAGACTTCAAGCACTTCTATTTCAGGGCAATATTTTTGCAGCAACATACTCAATGTTTCACAGCAAAAAGGTTCATCATCCACAATAATAGTTTTGATCATCTTTTACGTTTTTGATTTCACTGGTTTTGCACCATTGGCTCATCCAATGTGTCGCTGAATTTTATTTTAAGTTTTACGCTGGTGCCAGAAGCATTGCCTCCCTCATCTCTGAGGTCGTTGATTTCAAAATATTCATTTTCGTTTAAATGGCCATTGATAAGCGAAAGCCGCTCTTTTGTTATATGCATGCCCATCGATTTTTCTTTCACCGCTGATTTGCGGTGTAAAGCAATCGCGGCCTCGCGGCCAATGCCATTGTCTGATATCACGCAGACAAGCATACTATCCTTTTTATCTATCTCGACCTCCAGCCGACCATTGCCCTGTTTGTGCATCAGCCCATGCCATATTGCATTCTCTGCAAAAGGCTGCAGCAGCAAAGGTGGTATAAAAATACTCTCCGGTTCTATGCTTTCGCTGACATGGATATGATATGTGAAATTGTTTTTGAACCGAAGCCGCTCCATGTCAAGATACAATTTCAGCATTTCCAGTTCATCTTCCAGTGATATCGCCTGTCGCTGTGAATTGTTGAGCACCAGCCGGATGAGCCTGGAAAATTTGGTCAGATAATCTGACGCTGCTTCCGTTTCATTTTTTAAAATAAAGCTATTGATGGAACTGAGGCAATTGAAAATGAAGTGCGGGTTCATCTGAGCCCGGAGCACCTGCATTTCCGTTTCCGTAATTTTCTGTTTGAAAATAAATTCTTTGCTTTTCTTTTTCGACTGAATGGATTTGTAAATGAAAATGGCAATGATGGTGGAAAGCGCAAAACAAATGATGGTGATCAGAAGCAAATCGTTTTTGGCGCGTATCTCCTTGCCTTGCAATTGTGCCAGCTCTGTCAGATGCTGGTTTTCGATTTCTTTTTTCCTGAGCAGCCATTCCGATTCTTTGATAATCACATTTCGTTTGTTGTTCTCAGAAAATAAAGAATCGGAAGCAGAGCGGTAAGTGATATAATAAAACAAAGAGGAGTCTTTATTTTTCAGGTCATCATACACCAATGACAGTTGTTGGGCAGCATTTGCTGTGCCTTCCAGATAATGGATTTGTTTAGAAGCACTCAATGCACGTCTCAGCAACGCGAGCTTTCCCTTTGTGCCCAGGTTCTTCAGGTATTGAGCTTCTGCAATACATGCCATGGCCTCGTTTTTCCGGTCAGTTTGCATCCTTGCCTCATCAATGGCTTTGGTAAAATAAAAAGCTGCCGAATCTGTATCATTGTTTGTCGCAAACCATTTTCCATAATCCTGATCATATTGAGAAAAAATATAGCTCTCACCTGCCCGCTGCGCAAAGGGTAGCCCCTGTTGGAGCTTGTCTTTTGCCTGGCTATACCTTTTTTCCCCGAAGTCGCATTGGAACAGCAATTCATAATTTATGGCCACACCGCGCCACGCCTTCAGTTGCATATTGACTGGCAATGCTTCATCGGTATATTGACGGCATTTTTTAAAATCTTTCAATATTTTAAAATTATCTCCGATGTTATTCAGCGAGACGGCTTTCAACCTGAGCGCTCCGCAAGTATCCGCTTCATTGATGGCTTTGAAATAGGCATTATTGCTGGCTTCAAAGTTGCCGGAATTGGACAATAAAATGCCCAGGTTTATCTGAGCCAGTGATTTGCCGAAAGTGAAATGAATGCTATCGCTCAGGAAAGAAACTTTTTCATAATACTCAAAAGACCTGTTCACATCCTGCTCGCTGAGCCGGTAACTGATGCGGTGCAGCGTTTGTATGTATTGCGAGTCCACCGTTGGATGAGCGCTTACCCAATGCATCAGGCTGTCTACTATTTTATTTTGCGCAAAGGATTCCGCTGATAAAAGAAATAAAAAACAGAGCAATGATATGAATGTCAGATATTTCATACGGAGGTTTAAGATTAATTCGGCTTTATCAATACAATTTGGTTAATGTTATCCGGTTCAGCGTGTCATTTATCTTCTAAATTTCCGTGCACAAACTGCGTAACAATGATCTTATTCGTTTATCGCAGGGTAAGCGTTGCCGCCTTTGTTTAATCTCTAATGCAAAGATTTCATTGACGACAGGAATGCATATAAGCCAGACAATTGCCCTTAATAATGAGACCTAAATCATAGCTACAAAATATAGTTGCAGTTGCCATTCACCTGGTCTTCAATGCATGTTATCAGCTAATGATTCAGATAAGCGCCGACGCTGTGTTGGTAATTTGCTTTTGAAAACAAAAGGCCTTTTTAGATTTGATATAAGCATTATAAAGATAATGGATTGGAGCATATAAATAAAAAAAATCGTAGCACAAACCATTTGATTTTTTTCAAAAAATATCACTTGATAATAAAGCCAGTACGGTGTTTCATATATGATTAATGTTTAATCAGCACAAAGAATATGATTTTCATTTTAAATGCTTATTCAAAAAAGACTGTTTACTTCTTTAGTAAAATAAAATGAATTATTTTTTCAATGACCAGCAAAAAAAATAGATTATCTGATTAAGATATAGATGAAAATTTTTATGAATGATGATGGGCATTGCACCCTTATTTTTTTAGATCAGGTAGAATAAGGGTATTTCGATATTCAGGAAATTTTCATTTCGAATCCCGCTTCCGGGTCTGCTGATATCATATATGATTGCGTGGGGATATAAATCTCCGATCCCCAATAATACCTGAGATTTCTCATCCTGTCAGTATTAGTTTTAAGTCCTTCGTTCTTCACCGGATTCGAAATGACGTACCTGCTATGATGCGTTTGTTATTATTCTCCTCAAGCCGGTTTATTTTATATAACACTCAAAAAATATCCCCTGCAAAAACTGCAGGGGATATATCATAATAGCCAGCGGACTAGTTTATTTTTTTATGAATTTTAATGTATTGGTCTGTCCGTTGCTGAATAATCCTCTTACAAGATAGGTGCCACCGGCGAGGCCGTCTGTGTACAGACTAATGGTGTTCGATCCGGCCAGCAACTGCACTGTCTTGCGCTGTATCTCTTTGCCATCAATACTGTACAGAACCAATTCCAGCAACTGGCTCTGCGACGCAGAAATGCTGAGCCATGCAGAGCTCTGGGCAGGGTTCGGATAGATGCTCAGTATCTCGAAGCTATTGGCGTCATTTAGTATGAGCCGTATTTCTGAGTAAGTTGCATTGCCATTCACATCTACCATTTTCACGCGGTAGTACACCCTTGATCCGCTGCTGGTATAGTCATTGTAATTGAACGGTACAGAACAGTCTGTCGGATTGTTTATCTGCACCGAATCTATGTCTGTCCAATGAACCCCATCAGAAGAGCGCTCCAGCACGAAGCTGGCGGATGAAGCACTGCATTCAGCCTTCCACGAAAGATTATTGTAATCCGATGCTTTAACTGCATTGAAATAATCGAGCTTGATGGGCAGTGGGTTGTCAGTACCTGAGATGCTGCCAAATGTGAATGGACTGAACGTTGAAGCACCAGTGAACTCGATGCTGCCATTTGTAGGGTTACCGGAGGGATTGAAGGCTCCTGCCAGTGGCGTCCATAACCCTGCAAAACTTTGCCCGTTTACAAATCCTAAGTGTGCGATTACCAGGGATGACAGATTGGTAATATAATTTTCGGACCCAGCTGGCGCATTTGGATTCTGGCATGGGTTGTTCTGATTCCAGTACATGGTCACATTTACAAATGTGCCATTAGGCAATAAACCATTTGAACCAGTATTTGCCGGGTAATTCGTGCCCAGATCCAGCCTCCAGTAATCACAACCGCTCACTTGTGTCAATTGAGGATTGCTAACACCGACAGGCCCCATTGAATAAGCGCTGTTCCTGATGTATTCTGCCGTAAATGTCTGGGTTGAAGCATCTGTTGTATTCGAAATACCAATCGGTTCATAACCATTTTCTTTGCCAACGGGGAAGGTAAACGCTGTGTTCCCTGTTTTCTGTATCGGCCCATTCACGTAGGAGGTATTGGTATAATCTGACACCGCAAGATTTACTGAAGCCGTGCTTCCAAGCGACATCAATGTGCTTGAAGTAGTGTTCAATACTCCGCTCGTGAGGTTTAATGCGCCTGCGCCGCTAATGTTGGTAGACTGGAACAGGGTTACACCGGCTGCATTATTGACTGTGAGGCTTCCGGTTCCTGTTAAAGCAGCAGGCAATCCATTGCCTGTTGATTGTACAACTGATCCGTTGTAGATATAATTTGCACCGGTATTAAATAACCTGGCGAAGGTCTGCACATTGCCACTGGCGCCACTTGATGCGATGCCGGCGGCGGAGGCTATCTGTATATTTGCCCCGCTGTTAAGGTTGAAGGTGCAAGCTCCATCATCGGTGATATTGTTTGAACCGGAGAACACGATAGAGCCTCCACTCAGTATGTTCAGGTCATAGTTTACCCCTGATTTGTGTATCAGCGACAAGCTGCTATTTACATTCAGCTGGCCGCCGGCGTTCACCACCAGGTTAGCGGCAGTTGTGCTTGCAGATACAGTCACATTATAAGCGTTTTGCAGCAGGATGCCACTCGCGTTGCCATCTGGCGCAGCACTGGCATTGTACCATGTTGCATTGTCATTTGAACTTTGCCATGTGCTTGCATTAGCCCAGGCACCGGTAGCTATGCTGCGGAAATAATCCGTAGGCCCTGTAGCTGTTTGACGGTTAGCAAATACATATCCGGAATATAACGGCGTCGGTCCGCAAATCTCTGTATTATAAGAGAACACATACACATAGTAAATCGCGCTTGAATTCAGTCCATTGATGGTGAAATTGCCAGCCGAAGTTGTTGTTTGTGCTGTAAAGCTGGCTCCTCCAAAGGTATAACTACTGCCTGTTGAATAAGTAGTCCCATTAGCAGGGCTTGGCAGAATGGTGCCATTGCTGTTGGTGCTGCTATAGAATATCAAATAGCCGGTTGGTGCTGTCGCCGGTGCTGTAATAGAACCGCTGATGCTGTTGGATGTGCTTGAAGTTAAAGCCAGTCCGCCGGGCAATATAGGCGTTATGATCTGGGTAACAGACAAGGTAGCGCTATTGTTAGCACTGAATGGGGTGCTGCAGTTTGTGCCCACAACACTGATACTCGTAACAGTTAGTGTTTGCCCATTATTGCCACCTGCCAGGTTCAATGTAAAGTTTCCATTTCCGCTTGCGTCTGAAGTCACAGGAGCAGTTTGTGTCGTTCCGTTATTGATATTGTAGCTGATGGTCTGCGAGGTACTAGCCAATAAACCGGTCAGATCAATCTGCCCATTGGTGCCGGGGCATACCGTTGCATCTTGTGATACACCGGTCAATGTCGGGTTGGGGTTCACCGTTACTGTTTCAGTGCCGGTCAAGCCAGAAGGAACAGCAGTGCAAAGTGCATCGGTCAGGCTGCTTATGGTGTAAGTAGTCGTGCTGCCGGGGCTCACAGTTGCGCTCCAGGCGCTCAAAGTTCCGGCGCCAGTGCCAGTCACTTGTGTGCCATCGCTTAAGGTCATTGTCCAGGCGCCGTTAGCAGTAATGGTTCCCAAAATGGTGGTTGTTGTGCTGTTGTGACAGACGCTCGTACTGCTGCTGGTGATGGAAGCAGTAGGCTGTGGATTTACTGTAATGGTAGCGATCCCGGGCATATTGGCGGAACAAGTGTTACCATTTCCGCCACCTTGCGCAGAAGCATTGATCGTGTATGGCCCACTGGAAGTTACAGTAAATGTTAAGGGGCTGCCTGTTCCCGGCAAGCTCAAACTGGTAGCAACATTATTTTTATATAAAGTATATGTAATACCATTGTCAGAGCCGTCCAATGTAACTGGGCCACTTCCACAATAAGTCGCAGATGATGGTCCGGTATTGTGTGGATTAAATGTGGCAACTGAAACAGGAACGCTTTGTGTGATTGAACAACCGAATGGATTGGTAGCAATTGCATATACGGTTTCATTGCTTGTCGTATTCACCCACACCGTTGAACTTGCTGGGGTTGTGTTAGTGACAGGGTCTAATAAATTGTTAGTTGTATATAAAGTGCTATAGTTATAAGGCGTTAAAGAAGTGGTAGACCATACTGGCAAGGAAGTTACACTGCCTGTAATTAAAATATCATCAATGAATAATGTAGCATTATTAGTAATATTGAATGCAAGTTGGCCAGTCCAGCCAAAATAATAGGTTCCAGAACTGCCCGGGGTAAAGTAAGCTGTTTGTTGTGCATAAGTACCGTTATTAACAGTGTAAGAACTTTGTATGGGACTAGTTAGACTGGTCTGTGATGTTCCTGCATTCAATGTTAAAGTAGGATAAGTTCCCCCAACACCACCGGCACTTCCAAGTTTCTCCCAATATGTTATAGTATAGGTTATTCCGCCGGTTAAACTGATACCGTTAGTGACTAAGTTTGCACTTCCGCCAAAAAAAGTAACAGAAAATTCTGCTGCATAAGTTCCTCCAGTATGCGCGTTGTTGTTAACGATAGCCCAATTCGGTGTTCCATAGCCAGTAATTGCATTAACTGCCCAACCAGAAGGAAGGCTTCCACCTTCAAACCCTTGGGACAGTACAGTGATATTTGTCGCTCCGCCGCTAGCAACCGTCAATTGATTGAAACCACAAACATTGCTCAGGCTGGATGGGTTGATGGTTAAAGCTGATGGGTTAGGGTTGACGGTTACCGTATTGTTTCCTGTTCCGCAGCCATTGGTTACAGATACTGTTTTGTTTCCTGAAGTGAGCCACGTGATTGTCACTGTGTTACTGCTTGTGCTGCCCCCTGTTATTGTGTAATCGGTGCCCAATGTACCCGGAATCGTCCAACTGTAACTCGGCTGCCCTGTTTGCGTTGTATAGGTCACGCTTGCATTGACACAGCTTGTTGTTGATGTTGGAGATGTAAATGTAAGCGTTGATATTACAACATTGGTTGTATTGCTTGCTGCCGTATTGCCGGTGCAGCCATTGCCAACGGTCACGGTCTTACTGCCCGAAGTCAGCCATTGTAAAGTCACAGTATTGCTGCCCGCAGTGCCGCCCGAAACAATGTTATAGTCAGTCCCAGAGGCGCCTGTGAATGCCCAAACATAAGTAGGCTGGCTGGCCTGGGTAGTGTAGATAACATTGGTGTTCGAACAGACTGTGGCTCCCGGCTGGGTTGTGAATGTCATCGTTGCGGCAGAAACCGTTGTGGTGGCGCTTGCCGTGCCGCAGCCATTGGTCACCGACACGGTTTTGCTCCCTGATGTGAGCCAAGTGAGGGTCACTGTGTTGCTGCTCGTGCTTCCGCTTGTAACATTATAGTCGACGCTTACGGTGCCAGGGATTGTCCATGTATAGCTCGGCTGCCCTGTTTGAGTTGTATAGGTAACGCTCGAGTTGAGGCATGCCGTTGCCCCCGGCACAGGGCTAAATGTGAGCGTTGAAGTTATCACAGTAAAATTGGTTGAACTGGTAACAGATCCGCCAAATGTAGTTACAGTGATTGGCGCAGTTCCAGCTGCAGCTCCGCTTGCAACTGTAGCAATTATTTGGCTGCCAGTATTGCTATTTATGGTTGCATTTGCTCCCCCAATTTGAACACTTGTCGTTGCACCTGCCAGATTTGTTCCTGTTATTGTAACTTGTTGTGATCCCGCACATCCACTTGACGGCGAAAAGCCTGTTATAGTTGGCAATGGCGGTGTCCAAGTATATGTTTGCCCAGATGCAGGTGCGCCACCCTCGCCGCTTTGAAGGGTCATTGTAGAACTATTTGTATTGCCGGTGTTGCCAGGTGCTACCCAATTTGCTCCGCTTAAATCATTAAAGTCTGAAACAGGGTTGCCACTTAATCCAACCTGGGGCGCTCTGCTTGTTCCATTAGTTTTAGTGACTGTTCCATATACAACCGCAATAATATTGCTATTTTGATTTAGTATTATTTGAAAAGTAAAATCCTCTGTATTAGAAGTAGCGCTTGTTTTCATATGCAGCCACTGAATGATGCATTTACCTCCGCTCGTTTTATAACTAACAGTTGAAGAACTTCCTGTGCCTTGCAAGCCATATCCCAATGCGGCAATAGCATTTGT
>Ga0182030_10001275_pt1 | contig 51500 bp, 35 predicted proteins | sample 812S3MmetaG_FD_121299 | JGI IMG/M metagenome (GOLD analysis project Ga0182030, IMG submission 121299) | Permafrost microbial communities from Stordalen Mire, Sweden - 812S3M metaG (Illumina Assembly) | ecosystem: Environmental > Terrestrial > Soil > Wetlands > Permafrost | place: Sweden... | reverse complement strand
CTATTACCCGGCATACCCGATATTTTAATAAAGCCATCCATTGTAGCAGGCGATGTGTTGGAAAAACTGCCTTTGGTAAATAAAGTTTCCCAATCCATTTTTATTACGGCGACGAAAGCGTAGCATTTTGCAGTTAAAGTAAGCTGCCTGGTAATTCCTTCATAAGAAAACGAGAAAACCTCACGCTTGTCATCCTGAACGAACTAGTGAAGGATCTTGAGGTGCAAATATCAACCAGCTTGGCTACTAAAGACTTTTGAGCAAAAAGCCCATCTTCTTCCCTTTAGCGCTTCATGGCATATTAAGATCCTTCACTAGTTCGTTCAGGATGACAAATGGTGCTTTTTGCTCTTATCAAAAAAAACTTCTCCGATAAGCCCTGATAAATCCAAAAGTAAATTTGGACGTACACCCATATTAAACTGAAAAACGTACATTCGCCTCTCAAATTCTCAATGAATGGCCAAGCAAAGCAAACCGCAACCGGCGGCAGAAAAAAAAGTTGAACCTAAAAAGGAAGTGGTCCTTACACCTTTAATTCCTGAACCGCTGGCTAAAAAAATATTTATCGGTTTTGCTGTAGCTTTATTTGTGGTTATGCTGGGGCTCAGCCACCAATATGGCATTTCAGGCGATGAGAATTTTCACCGCGTTTACGGACACCATATAGTTAACTTTTACAGCACCTTGGGTAAAGACAACACCGCTGCTAACACAGCCGGCCCCGATTCGCTGATGGTATTTTACGGTGGCTTTTACGATGGCACCGCTACACTTTTATCAAAAGCCCTCCCCTCTGTTAATGAATGGACTCTCCGTCACTTATGGAACTCTATGTTTGGCTTTTTTGCCATGCTCTGTGCTGCGCTGGTGGCAGTTGAAGTGGCAGGTTGGCAGGCCGGTTTGCTAACCCTGGTAATGATGGCCTTTTCGCCCCGCTTTTTTGGGGAGAGCATGAACAACCCCAAGGATATAACCATGGCGGCCGGTTACATGCTTACGTATGTTTTTATTCTCAAATTTCTGAAACAACTACCCCGGCCCACATTAAAAACTACCATCGGTTTGGGCATCAGTATTGGGGTTGCCATGGGTATTCGTATTGGTGGTTTGCTGCTTATACCATACCTGGGCTTATTTTGGGGACTGGCTATGTTAGGTCACTTTACATTAGGCAAACTGCTCGATTTTTCAAAGTTCAAAGAAAACGTTTGGCCAAGCTTTAAATTCGTTTTACTGGCTTCGGCCATTGGCTATTGTTTCAGTTTAATTTTCTGGCCTTATGGTTTGGTTAATCCATTTACCCATCCTTTAGAGGCATTAAACGTGGCCGAAAAATTTCCGGTGCGCATCACCATCCTTTTTGACGGAAAGCAAATACAATCCACCGAGGTTCCGTGGAACTACATTCCGCAGTGGTTGTTTATTACAACTCCTCTGTTTGGCTTAATAGGCCTGGCACTTTCATTTTTACTCATTCCTTCTATGAAAAGAAATGGCAAATTGCTGATGCTCGGGTTCCTTTACTTTACTATTGTTTTCCCCCTTTGTTATGTGGTTTATAAAAAATCGGTGTTGTACGATACCATGCGTCACTTCTTCTTTGTTTATCCAAGCATTATTATTCTTTCAGGTATAGCATTTAGTTATTTAATCAATGTGCTATCCAAAAACGGAAAGTACATTACAGTAGTTATCCTCGCATTTCTCATATTTCTGCCTGCACGGTTTATGTTTGCCAACCATCCAAACGAGTATGTTTATTTCAACGAACTGGAAGGCGGCATAAAAGGGGCCTATGGCAATTATGAAACGGACTATTATATGAATTCCGTAAAACAATGCGCCGATTGGATGAAACAACACGAAGACCTGAAACGCAAACGCGCTGATGGCGGAAGGTTGAGGCTTTATTCAAATGCCGTAGCTCCGGTTACTGCCTATTTTAAAGCCGACTCAGCCAATGTAAGCGTAGGTTACGTAAGTTACCGTGCCCGAAACGAAAAAGATGCCGATTACGAAATATTATATTGCCGCTTTGTTGACCGCGACTTGTTGCTGCAAGGCGCATTCCCTCCGGAGCAGGCAGTTTATGTAGTTTATGCTGATGGTGTGCCCCTGTCGTGCGTAGTACGAAAAGACGATAAACGCGATTATGAAGCCCAGGAATTAATGAGTAAAAACGACTATACCGGCGCAGTTGCCCTGCTGGAGCCTTACGTGCAGAAATACCCGAAAAACGAAAATGCCCTGGCCAATTTAGGCCTGTGCTACTTAAACGTGCAAAAATTTGACGATGCCGTCCGGATTCTGAATGCCGACCTGGTTTTAAGCCCCAACAACGCCAATGCAGCATATTGGCTGGGCCTGGGTTATTTTTACAAAGGCGATTTCAGCAATGCGGCTACCGTGCTGTCAAATGCCGTAAAAGCCAACCCGTATTTTGCTCCTCCTTACCGCGTTTTGGTGGATTGTTTGAGCAAGCTAGGCGACCGCCAGGGGGCAGCTTACTACGCCAATATTTACCAGCAGTTGGGTGGCGGAAGGCAATAAGAAGGTTTTGCAGTTTCCGGCCCCTTTTCAAACAAGGGGTGCCTCGGTTTTTATCTGGTTTGGAAAGCCCGAAGGATTGAAATGATCATAGCAACAGGTATAACAATCATATAAACCCCATAGGGCAATGCCATTAAGTTAAGGAAATTCTGACCACAGAGTGGTCACAGCTTTGTAGAACTAACCAGTAAGAACGCAAACGACCCCAGAGGGGTCGAACCTTGACTGCGCTTAACTTAATGGCATTGCCCATAGGGGTGACATGATTTGTGCTGCTAAACTTGCCAAATCATATCATGCCCTCGGCATTATGGTCTAACCTATCATAATCATCATAATAAATCAGCGTCCCCGTATTTGCCAACTTATTTTATTTTTGGAGCCAACACATGCAAAAACTAATAGCCAAAACGGATATCTTAATTGACAAAGCACGGAAATTAGCCGGGGAAAATGTTAAATTAAAGACGGCCAACAGCCAACTGGAACAGGAGGTAAAAGACCTTCGGCTGGCGCTTGATTCTGAGGGCCGTAAAAACAGCGAGTTGAACAATAAGATTAAAATAATTAAGTTAGCGCAGAATATAAGCTCCGATACCCCCGATGAAAATCAGGAAGTAACGGAATTGAAACGGAAAATTAACGAGTATATCAAAGAAATTGACAATTGCATAGCGATGCTTAATGACTAGATATTGTCTTGATTTTGTGTGATAAGATTGTTTATGAGTTATTTTCGGGCGAAACGAGGAAGATTTTTGAAGTCATAATGGAATATTTCTGGCAAAAAAATCTGACGAAGTTGCAGCCGAAAAGAACCATAAACAAATTATTCAAACAAATCAAAACAATGTCTTAGATGGCGGAGAAAAGTGAAACGGTCAATATCAATGTTCAACTTGCGGAACGGACTTACCCTTTAAAGGTTTTGAAGAGTGATGAGGAAAAGGTGCTTAGTGCAGTAAAACTGGTAAACGAAAAAATTAAAGAGTTCCAGGCACTGTATAACGGAAAAGACAAACAGGATTATATGGCCATGTGCCTCCTTAATTTTGCTGTTGAACATGAAAATCTTCAAACTGCCTCATCGGAAAACACCCGTTCATTGGAAGAAAAAATGATAGAATTAGAAAAAGTCCTTACCGGGCAACTCTAAATAAATCTTCCCGCATTTTGCCTATTCAGGTATACACTCCGTTTTTAAAGCTTTACAACACTACAGCTTTGCAAGCTATTTAAGTTTTATAGTTGCAGTGCAAAGAGGAGAGTATTATTAAATCACCATAAATAAAAGCCCAAAATGGATACCACTATCATCATAATCATTGCGGCAGCGTTAGCTGTAGTAGTGGCTGCGATAGTGAGTTTTTTAGTTGGCAAGTCTATTACCCAGAAATCAAACCAGGATATAGAAAAAAAGGCTGAGGAAGAAGTTAAGAAAAAACTTGCCGACGCTAAACTTGCTGCTGATAAGCTTATTGCCGATGCCCAACGCAATGCCGAAAATACCAGGAAAGACAAAATGCTTGAAGCCAAGGAAAACTTTATCCAGCTAAAAGCGAAACACGAAGCCGAAGTAATTGAACGCAACAAAAAGGTAGTTGAAAAAGAAACACAGGTTAAGCAATTGCAAAGCGAAGTTTCAACAAAAACCGCAGAAATTTCGAAGAAAGAAAAAGAGGTTGACAGCCTGCGCGATAACCTGAACAAACAACTGGAACTGGTAAACACCAAAAAAGACCAGTTAGAAAAAAGCCACGAAATATTTGTGTCAAAATTGGAACAGATAAGCAACTTAACCAAAGAAGATGCAAAAAAGGAATTGGTTGACAACATGAAGAAAGACGCTGAAGCCGAAGCGTTAACCCTTACCAAAAACCTGATTGACGAAGCTAAAAGCAAAGCCAACAAGGAAGCCAAAAAAATCATCATCCAAACTATTCAAAGAACGGCGGCTGAAAGTGCTATTGAAAACACCGTATCGGTATTTAACCTGGATAGCGATGAGCAAAAAGGTCAGATAATAGGCCGCGAAGGAAGAAACATCCGTGCCCTTGAATCGGCCACTGGTTGCGAGTTTGTGGTGGATGACACCCCTGAAGCTATTATTATTTCGGGTTACGACCCTATCCGCCGCGAAATTGCGCGCCTTTCTCTGCAGCGCTTAGTGGCTGACGGAAGAATACACCCGGCACGTATTGAAGAAATAGTAGCCAAAACCAAAAAACAACTGGACGAGCATATTGTTGAAATAGGCGAAAGAACTGTGATTGACCTCGGTATTCAGGGCCTTCATCAGGAGCTTATCCGGTATGTGGGCAGAATGAGGTTCCGTTCATCTTATGGCCAGAACCTTTTACAGCACTCGCGCGAGGTGGCAAACCTTTGCGCCACCATGTCGGCTGAACTGGGATTGAACCCAAAACTTGCCAAACGCGCCGGTTTATTACACGATATTGGTAAAGTGCCTGATGAGGAAAGCGAACTTTCACATGCGTTGCTCGGAGCTAAATTATGCGAGAAGTACGGTGAGCATCCTGCCATTGTAAACGCAGTAGGCGCCCACCACGATGAAATGGAGATGAAATACGTTATTTCGCCTATTATACAGTCTTGCGATGCTATTTCTGGCGCGCGCCCCGGTGCCCGCAGGGAAATTATGGAAGGCTACCTGCTTCGTATTAAAGACCTGGAAGCCCTGGCCCAGAATTTTGAGGGTGTTGAAAAAGCCTACGCCATACAAGCCGGGCGCGAATTGCGCGTAATTGTTGAAGCTGACAAGGTTGACGACAAAAAAAGCGAAGAACTATCATTTGCTATTTCACAGAAAATTGAAAAAGAAATGACCTATCCCGGCCAGGTTAAGGTTACCGTTATCCGCGAAAAAAGAAGCGTTAGCGTAGCCCGTTAAATTTTATCGTTGCAAACAACGTTTTTGCCCAAAATCCCGTCTTTTTTATAAAGCCGGGATTTTTTTATGTGTTAATCCTAAGTTTAAGCCAAATTTAAGGCAAAAGGTGTCTTATTTTATGACTTAAACCGGTAGTTTATTTTATCTTCATCATAACTTATTTCGCTAAATAAGTTATGGTCATTTTTTAACACCCCAAAAAGCCACCTTTCCTTACATGAGAAAATTTTACTTTTTGCTGTTTTTTGTATTGTCCTCAACACAGGTGTTTTGTCAAAACTATACCGTTTTGGGTAGTGCTTCCCAGCTAAGCGGTTGTAGTTTGTATCAACTTACACCCAACGCTGGTGACAACGCCGGGGCAATTTTTCAAAACAAGACCATTAACCTCAACAACTCTTTCGACTTCACCTTCCAGAATTTTTTTGGATGTAACGCCTCTACCGGAGCGGATGGAGAGGTGTTTGTGCTTACTTCCAATCCCAACGGGTTGGGTAGTTCAGGTGGTGCGTTAGGCTATGGTGGCAGCAATCAGCCATGTTCTTTTGCCATTGAGTTTGATACTTATCAGAATACCAGCGCTGGCGACCCGTGGTATAACCATACCGCTTACGAATCGGGCGGAAATGTTACCCACAATATTGTAGCCCCGGTAGCAGCCTCGCCTACTCCCGGTTATACACTTGACGATTGCCAATGGCATACCATCCGCATAGTTTGGGATGTAAACACCCAAACCATGTCTGATTATATTGATGGCAGTTTACGCATCAGCCAGGTAATACCCAACCTGATACAAACATACTTATGCAATAACCCTATTGTTAACTGGGGATGGACAGCAGGTACCGGTGGTGCATGGAACCTTCAGCAGGTTAGAATTATAACTATTTCCAGTTGGGTAGCAGGCACCAATTATGAAAGCTGCTCACCTACCATTCAATTTACCGATGTATCAACCAGCACTATTGGCCCGCTTAACTCATGGAACTGGACATTCGGCGATGGGGGAACTTCTACGCTTGAAAACCCTGTTCATACTTATCCGGGTACTGGTAGCTATACAGCTAGCTTAATTGTTACGGATGCCAGCGGTTGCCCCGATACTTTTAGTCATGTTGTTACCATAGCCCCCCCAATTACCCTTACACCTACTATAACCCCCCCCCTTTGCAATGGCGCCCAAACGGGCAGTATTTTTGTTGATACTGCCGGTGGTTTTGGCTCAAGTGCCGGGCACGGCGGTTTTTCGTTTAACTGGAGTAACGGAAGCCAGCAACAAACAGACCTGGGCCTTGGAGCAGGCACCTATACGGTAACTGTAACTGACGGGGTTTGCAGCGCCACCGGCCAATATACGGTAGATCAGCCCACAGCACTTTCGGCCACAACCTCTTCTACCGCAGCAAATTGCGGCGTACCCAACGGAACATGTACTATTGTTATATCGGGTGGTACGCCTGCTTATACCGGTGTTAATTTTGCAGGTATTACAGCAACCGGGGGGCCCACATCATTCACCGCTTCCGGATTTTTGGGCGGCACTTTCATTGCCGATTTTCACGATGCAAACGGCTGCTCGGCTTTGTTGCAATACACCGCTACTGTACCAACATTACCCTGCAACATATCTTCAAGTACCACCCATACCAACGTTACCTGCTTTGGCGGTAGCGATGGTAGTGCCACATTAACAGTTACCGGTACCGCGGTGGCGCCGCCTTCAACCATTACCTGGACCAAGGCAGGGGTGAACGTGGGCACCGGAGCCACTATAAGCAACCTTACCGCGGGCACTTACAATTATTCTTACTCCGACCAAACCCCTGGCAATGCTTTCACCGGCTCAGTTATAATTACTCAACCAGCCAGCGCAATTGCGTTAAGCCTGGCTACCTCCAATATTTCGTGTGCCGGCAACAACAATGGCCAGGCCATAGCTTCTATTGATAGTGGAGGAACATCACCTTACACTTACACCTGGAGTGCGCCAGGGCAAGGTAATAACCCGGTGGCAAGTAACCTGGGTGCCGGAGGCATAACCATTACCGTAACAGACGCAACCAACGTTTGCTCAGCTACGGCAACGGGCACTATTGCCAGTGCACCGGTGCTTTCAGTACACACAACAGTTACTACCAATGCTTGTAATGCAGGTAATAACGGAAGCGCTACTGCCGTTGTAACGGGTGGCACGCCATATACAGCAGGTGGGCCTCCGTCATATACCTATTACTGGAGCAACATATCGAGCGCACAAACAGATTTAAGCTTATCGGGCGGAACCTACACCGTAACTGTAACTGATAGTTTGCAATGTACGGCCTCTGCCTCTGCCGTAATTTCTGAAGCAGTGGCTTTTAATAATTCAATTGACTCAACTAACGTAAAATGTTATGGCGATAGCACAGGTGCCATTACTGTAATTTCAAGCGGGGGGGCCACTCCGTATACCTATGTCTGGAGTTCTGATACCATTGGCTTTGTTAACCCCGCGTTAACCGGTGCTAACCTTACCAACCTTAAAGCCGGAGAATATTTGCTTACTGTTACAGATGCACATGGATGCACCTTTATGGACAGTACCTTCCTGCAACAGCCGACCTTACCTTTAACCGTTGATACGTCGCACGGCAACGTAACCTGCTATGGGGCCAATAACGGCTTTATTGCAATTAATATCAGTGGCGGCACCGCCCCTTATACATACCAGGGCCAGCCTGTTCCCGGTGGCCCCGATACACTGGCTAACCAGGGGCCGGGTACTTACACCGGTATTATTATGGATGCCAACCAGTGTTCCGTTACCAATTCTATTACTATTACTGAGCCATCGGCCGATAGCCTGGTTTTAACACAAACCAACGACCTCTGTTTCGGAGCATCCCTTGGCACCGCAACGGCTAACTTTGTAAATCCAAATGGCGCAGTAGTGTATAGCTGGAATAATAATCAATCGGGTGCTACTATTACCGGCCTTGTGGCAAATACCTACAATGTTACTTCCACAGATGCAAACAGTTGCAGCTTTACCGGTAGTGTAGTTATAAGCCAGCCACCTGCTATAACCCTGCAGGTACCGGTTACAAACATACTTTGCTTCGGGCAAACCAATGGCACAATTACCGTTACCCCAACCGGTGGCACCGGGGCCCCTTATACTTACACCTGGAGCCCCAATGTAAGCACCGATAGTGTTGCCACCGCATTGGCCGCCGGTGCCTATATTGTTTCGGTTACTGATGCCAATAACTGCGTAAAAGATACCCTTATCAATATTACTGCACCACAGGCGCCTTTAGCTGCCGTTTATACCGTAAACAACGTGCCGTGCTTTGGAACCAGCACCGGTAGCATACTGGCATCAGCCAGCGGCGGTACTCTGCCTTATATGTACACCTGGCCTCCGGCAGGCGCATCTACCGATAGCTCATCGCTTAATTTGGCTGCAGGCGGCCCTTATAATGTTACCATAACCGATGCAAACGGATGTACTATCGATTCGTTCTTTACCCTTACCCAACCCCTGGCGGCTCTTACCATAGCGCCCGGCCATACCGACCTCAGTTGCTATCAAAGTAATGATGGTTCGGCAACTGCAACGCCAAGTGGTGGTACGGCCCCGTATAAATTTGCGTGGACACCTTTTGAAGGCACAGGTGGTACTGCTTCAAACCTGGCTGCTGCTAATTATACCGTAACAGTAACCGATACCAATTTGTGTACGGTTTCGGCACAATTTACTATTTTACAGCCTACCCAGATTGTTGCTGATACTTCAATTGTATATATCAAATGTAACGGCGCTTCAACCGGATCAATAACCATAAATACTACCGGTGGGGTACCGGGTGCCGGATATAGTTACAACTGGAATCCTTCCGTAACTACCACCAACGTAGCATCCGGGCTGCCATCGGGCCTCTACCAGGTAACAGTAACCGACGCTACTAATTGTACCGCTATGGCAACCGTACAGCTTACGCAGCCAACTGCGGTTACCATTAACCCATCTACCACACCAGTATCGTGCTTTGGCGATGTTAACGGAACACTAACCGCTGTGGCCAGCGGGGGCACAGGTTCTACCTACAATTATTCTATCAACGATGGAACTGACCCTCAGCAAAATAACACAACAGGCCAGTTCTCCAATCTCCCTTCAGTCGCTTTCACTGTTATTGCTTTAGACCAAAATGGCTGTGGTGATACCGTTCAGGCTGTAATTGCGCATCCTAACCCAATAACCGACCAGATTAATTCGGCCGGGCAAACATGCTCTTATGTAACCAATGGCCAGTTTGATGTGCAAGAAGTCTCAGGTGGCAATGGCGGTTATACTTTCTCCAGCCCCGGATTACCCAGCAATACCAGCGGGGTGTTTACAGGGCTGGCACCCGGTACTTATTACTTAACCATTACCGATTCAAAAGGATGCACCAAGGCTGATTCTGCAACCTTAGCTGCTGCCGATACCGTAGTATTAAGCGTTGTTCCGGTTAACGGCCAGGTTAAACTGGGCGATAGTTTACAGCTTACCTCCATTAACAACCAGCCGGGTAATGTAACCTACTTATGGACCCCGAATATCGGCCTCAGTTGCTATGATTGCCCCGACCCGGTATTTAATGGTATTTACTCTGAACCGTATACTGTGCAGGTCACAAACGACAGCGGTTGTGTTTCAACATTCACCTTTAACGTTACGGTTTTACCCGATTACGACTTTTTCATTCCGAACGCCTTTACCCCTAACGGCGATGGTAAAAATGATTACTGGCAGATTTATGGCAGCACTAATACCATCAAACAATTAAACGTAATGGTTTTTGACCGGATTGGCGAAAAGGTTTTTGAAAGCGACGATGTCAATTTTAGCTGGGATGGTATGTACAGAGGGCAGTATGTGGCACAAGGTGTTTATGTTTATGCCATGAAAATTGTTTGGCTCGATAACCGTTCTGATGATATGATTAAAGGTTCTATTACCATTTTAAGGTAACCTAATTGAAAGAAGACCAGATTTAGCTAACAAAATCCGGCCTTCTTTCAATACGCTATACTTTAACCATAAATACAGCAATGTCATTAAGTTAAGGAAATTCTGACCACAGAGTGGTCAAAGCTTTGTAGAAATAACCGGTAAAAAGGATATACGGCCCCAGCGGGGTCGAACCTTTGACCCGCTTAACTAAACGACATTGATAAATACAGGGTGTTAAAACAACGTTCCCGCTTCAAATACCGTCTGTTTTGAGCGGGAATTGTTATTTTCGCCCCCTAAATTTGCATTGAGATTTAAAGTGTTATGAAAAAGCATTCGGTTTTTATTGCAGTTTTAATTGCTTTCGGTTTAAGGGCTGATGCACAGGCATTTATTATAGCTAACCCTTCGGGCAATAACGATGCAACAGAAATAAGCTGCGATTACTACCAGATAACTCCCAACCAGACTTTTGAGCAGGGCGCCATCTGGTATACCAAACAACTTAACCTTAGCACCGGGTTCGATTATACATTTGATCTTTTTTTAGGCAGTAATAACGGGTTGGGCGCTGATGGATTGGCATTTGTTATTCAAAACCAGGGGCAGGCCCTGGGGCCGCAAGGATCGTTCGGCAGCCAATTGGGTTACGGTACCTTTCCGGGTAAATCTTTGGCGGTTGAGTTTGACACGCATAATAACGGGCCGGGCGCACCTTATGGCGATATAGCCCAGCAACATATTGCTATTGATACCGGCGGCATTCAGTTTCCACCAGCCGCAGGGCCGGTGCCAGCCTTTGCATCAGGCGCAAATATGGATGATGGCAACTGGCATACCGCCGAAATAGTATTTGTGCCCGGTACCGAAACCATGACTATCTTTTTCGATGGTACACTCCGGCTTACCTGCACTTTTACCGGTGGGCTTGCTGCTTCGCTTTTCAATAATCAGAATTTACTTTACTGGGGCTGGACAGGCGCCGGCGGCAGCAAATTCAACACTGAGCAGGTGCGCATTCCTTTACAGGCAGATTTTGTGGCAGCCAACAACTATGCGCAATGCGGTTTGAACAACGTTCAATTTACCGACTCATCAGTAAGCGGGTTAAAAAACATTACCTGGCAATGGAGCCTGGGAGATGGGTCGACAGCAACTACGCAGGATGTATCGCACAACTACGCCACTTCGGGCAGCTATAACGTTGAGCTTAGCATTACAGACGGGGGTGGTTGCACCAGCGATACTACTATCCCGGTAAAGGTTTATACCGTTCCGGTAATAACACCCACCCAAACAAATGTTACCTGCTTTGGTTTAGCCAATGGCACTGCACATGCCACGGTAACCGGCGGAACACCTAATTACACCTATACCTGGTTACCATTTCCGGTAAGTACCACAAATAATGCCTCGTCACTTGATACCGGCCTTTATGGGCTTATAGTTACTGACATTCACGGCTGTGCCGATACTACCGCCTATCACATTACCGAGCCACCGGCCCTTACCGATTCGTTGGTGCAGGTAAATGTTTTGTGTCATGGCCAATCTACCGGTTCGCTTACAGCCATAGCAGGCGGCGGAACACCCGGATATGCATATCGCTGGGTTCCCAATATCAATAACACTACAAATACATTATCAAACCTGGTGGCAGGCACTTATAGCAGCACGGTAGTAGATGCCAATGGTTGCCGCGATTCTGTTCAGGCCGTTATTACACAGCCGGCCGCGCCGCTTACCGCTGCTTTAACTGCCTCAAACGTTCCCTGCTATGGCTCATCATCAGGTTCCGTTACGGTTATTGCCACCGGCGGTACCCCGGCTTATACCTATAGCTGGAACCCGGCTGAACCCGCTAACAGCTCAATAACCCAGGTTCCCGCAGGCAATTACAGTGTTACTATTAGCGATGCCAATGGCTGTTCGCTTATTGAAGATACCACTATAACACAACCATCGGCTGCACTTACCCTATCTGTTACAGCTACCCCGGTTTTATGCTATGGTTATCCAACCGGAACCATTATTGCCACACCTGGTGGAGGCACACCGGCATATTCTTTTACACTTGCCACAGGCGGAACATCTGTTACCAGCGATTCAGGCGAATTCCATAACCTGTTACCCACTACTTATACTGTAACATTAACTGACCACAACGGTTGCACAACCGACAGCGTTGTAACCGTTAATCAACCTCCGCAACTGGTTATTGACAGTATACCAACAGTTTCGCCTAAATGCTATGGTTACCAGGATGGACAAATAAAGGTTGCAGCCGGTGGAGGAACACCCGGTTACACCTATCAGTTTTCGAACGGCATTACTGACACCGGGGGTATTGATAATAACCTTGCCGCAGGAACCTATAAAGTAACGGTTACCGATAACAGCGGCTGCACCGTGGCCGATACCACCATTACCCTGACCCAACCAGATTCAGTTATTGTGAATGTTACCCCAACACCGGTTCAGGTAATTTTAGGCAATGAACTGCAATTGGGCACAACCAACAATCAAAGCGGCACTGTAACCTATAGCTGGTCGCCCGATTTTGGGTTAAGCTGTTACGATTGCCCCGACCCGGTATTTAATGGCGTATTCTCGCAGCCATACAACGTTGTAGCCACCAACCAAAACGGTTGCTCAGGCAGCTTTGCCTTTACAGTAACCGTGGTGCCCGAGTATAATATATTTTTCCCTAATGCATTTTTACCTGAAGGCAGCGGCGCCAACCGCGTATGGCAGGTATTTGGCAAAACAAATGCCGTGCTTGAATTCTCTGTTTCGGTTTTTGACCGGCTTGGCGAAAAGGTTTTTGAAAGCAACTCAGTAGATTACCAGTGGGACGGAACCTTTAAAGGCAAACCGGCCCCCATGGGCGTTTATACCTACATGGCCCGCATAGTTTGGCTGAACGACTATACAGAAAAACTATTTGAAGGCACCATTACCTTGTTAAGGTGATTAACCGCGTATTACAGAAAATATTTAAGGAGGATATTCATATTTGTATTCCACGGCTGTTTACTCTGTATTTTCTCCGTGCGATAAATGTATTTCGTTATTTTTAAGTCAGAAATGTATCTATGGAAGAGTTGGAAATAGAAAAGAAAGATTTTGCCACCATACAACTAAAGCCCCGCGGCCCGGTTACCCTAACCGGTAATTTCGAGGTTATATTAGAAGACGGCACTACACTCGAAAAGCGGGAAAAAGTATCCATTTGCCGTTGTGGCATGAGCCAGAAAATGCCCTTTTGCGATGGGGCCCACAAAGCCCTGGCGGCAATAGTATAGGCATTAAAATAAAATAATTTAATCACCCGCCCCTGTTATAAATTCCTCTTAAATGATACTGATTGCTGAGAGCGGCTCCACTAAAACGAACTGGGTAACTGAAAAAAATGAGTTGTACGAAACCATCGGCTTCAATCCCCTTTTTGATACTACCGAAACCATTTATAACGAGCTGAGCAAACATGAAGGCCTGCTTGCAGCCAGGGGAAATTTTACCAAAGTATTTTTTTACGGAGCAAGTTGCTCAAGCCAGGAAAGAAATACGATAGTGTATAACGCACTTAAAAAATATTTTACCAACGCAGAAGTTATACATATTGACCACGACCTTAAAGCCGCCGCCATTGCCACTTACGATGGCAGGCCGGGTATAGCGTGTATACTTGGCACCGGTTCTAATTCGTGCTTGTACGATGGCACGGATATTCATGAAGTAGTTCCGTCATTAGGTTATGTATTAGGCGATGAAGGAAGCGGTGCATACTTTGGCAAAAAGCTGGTAGCTGCATACCTGTATCATGAGTTGCCCGAAGCTACCAACTACATCATGAAGGAAGTATACAAGCTTGAAAAAGAAGAAGTACTTAAACACGTTTACAACAAGCCTAATGCCAACGTATACCTGGCCCGCTTTGCCAAAGTAATGAACGAAACCACGGATAAAGCATACATGGATAAACTGGCCGAAGAGGGCTTTACCGATTTCTTTAACCACCATGTTAAGTGCTACAAAAACTATCAGCAGTACCCCGTACATTTTGTGGGGTCAATTGCATTTCATTTTAAACATGTATTGCAGGAAGTAGCCAATAAAATGGGCTGCGAACTGGGTATTGTAGACCGCAACCCCGTTTATCGTTTGGTAGCCTGGCATTTAAAAAGCAATAAATAATAAAGGGCACCCCGAAAGGGTTTCTCTCACCCTTTCGGGGTTGGCTGTTAATAGCGAATCAGGCCAAAACTTACTATAGTTGGTCTCCCATTTCCTTCGGAGAGGGAAGAAGACTCCTATGCAGCCTTAAGCTTGCTAACGTTGGTTTTTTCCAAACGGTTTTCAACAAACTCGCGGGTAATGGTAAATTCTTTAACTCCCGGCTCAGAAGGAAGGTCAAACATGGCATCGGTCATTATTGCCTCGCAGATAGAGCGCAGGCCACGGGCGCCCAGCTTAAATTCAAGGGCTTTCTCAACCACATATTCAATGGCGTCATCCTCAAAAATAAGTTGGATGTTATCGGCCTTAAATATCTTTTTGTATTGTTTCAGCAAGGCATTTTTAGGCTCGGTTAATATGGACGTTAATGCTTCCCTGTCTAATGGATCTAAATGCACCAGCACCGGTAAACGGCCTATTAATTCAGGTATCAGGCCAAAAGCACGGAGGTCAAGCGGAGAGATGTGGGCAAGGAAATTCTCCTTCTTCACCTCTTTATCTTCGCCTTTTTTAAAGCCAACTTTACTTTGATTTAACCGGGTAGCAATCAGCTTATCAATACCTTCAAATGCACCACCGCAAATAAACAGGATGTTTGAAGTATCTACCTTTACCATCTTCTGCTCAGGATGCTTTCTGCCGCCTTGCGGGGGCACCAGTACCTCTGTTCCTTCCAGCAACTTTAACAGAGCCTGCTGTACACCCTCGCCTGATACATCACGGGTAATAGAAGGGTTATCGCCTTTGCGCGATATTTTATCAATTTCATCAATATATATAATGCCGTGTTGCGCCGCATTAATATCATAATTACAAACCTGTAACAGGCGAGAAAGGATACTTTCTACATCCTCGCCCACATAACCGGCTTCGGTAAAAACTGTAGCATCAACAATAGCAAAAGGGACATTCAGAAACTTAGCGATGGTTTTAGCCAGCAGCGTTTTGCCGGTTCCGGTTTGACCTACCATTAAAATATTGCTCTTTTCAATTTCAACCTCATCGCTTTTCGATTGGTTCAAACGTTTGTAGTGGTTATAAACCGCTACTGCGATATATTTTTTCGCCTCGTTCTGCCCAATCACATAGCCATCCAGAAATTTCTTGATGTCGCGCGGCTTAACCGTACTTGGCAAATTAAACTGAAACTTCTTGTGTTTCTGAAATAACTCTTCATCAATAATCTGCTGGGCCTGGCTAACACAGTTTTCGCATATATGTCCCTCAATCCCGGAGATAAGAATCTGGGTTTCCTTTTTCTTACGCCCGCAAAATGAACAACTTGGTTCTGCTTCCTTCTTCATGTCCAAAACTTCTGTCTTTAAAGTGTTTACTTACGAAAGTTACTAAAAATGGTTGTAAAACCGCTGATTAATCTTTTTTAGAGGTGCGCATCAATACTTCATCTATCATGCCGTAATCTTTGGCTTCCTGGGCGCCCAACCAGTAATCGCGGTCACTGTCAACTGCAACCTTATCCTTAGGCTGGCCGCTGTGCTCGCTGATGATGGTATAAAGTTCGTCCTTTATTTTTCTAATCTCTTTAACTGAGATTTCAATTTCGCTGGCCTTTCCGCCAATACCGCCCAACGGCTGATGTATCATCACCCGGGCATGCTTTAAGGCCGTACGCTTACCTTTTTTGCCCGCGCAAAGCAGAACTGCGGCCATGGAGGCAGCCATACCTGTACAAATTGTAGCCACGTCCATAGAAACGTACTGCATGGTATCATAAATTCCCAGGCCCGAATAAACTTCTCCGCCGGGGCTGTGCACATATATCTGCACATCGCTACGCGAATCGCTGCTCTCTAAAAAAAGCAACTGCGCCTGTATAATAGCAGCAATGTAATCGTCAATAGGGGTGCCTAAAAAGATAATGCGGTCCATCATCAGTCTCGAAAACACGTCTACCTCTCTGAACGGCATCTGCCGCTCTTCAATTACAGTACGGGTAAGATTATCTATCTGGCTTCCACCACTATATACTTTTTTTGTATAATTTTCTAAATGCATACTACTTAAACCGTGATGCTTTACGGCGTAATTCTTAAAATCCTGTGCTTCTTTAATGTTCATGATTTTCTATTTCGGTTCTAAAATGACGTTGTTTTTCCAAATAAACAAACTTAATGAGCAGACGACAAACCACACCTTGTATTTTAATCTCTTATAAATAAGCAGATTGTGGCTTTATACCACCTGTTCAGCATCTAACAAATAGTGCGGGTTTATTGTTTACAGTCATTATTATTTTACGCTTAAACGGGCGGATTAATTTTTTAGGCTCTCCTCTCTATCGATTGCTATGCGCAGCTTAGCTTTCGATGGAGAGGGGATGCCGACAGGCAGGGGTGAGGCAACGGCTGCTTGAATTCATCTCTCTCTGCCTAAACTTAAATCCCTAACTTCCGTTGTATTAAAAACTAAACCCCTGATTTATGGCTTCCATTATCTCAAAAGTAAAGCAGGCCTACCAGCTCTTCAAACATATCGACCTCGACCAGATTAATCACCTGGCCTCAAAAATAGACCTGGGTGAAGTAGTCCACAACGTAAGTAAGCTGGATGATAAACAACTGGCCCAACTGATGAAAATGCTGAGCACCGGTAGCCATAAAGATAAACCCCTGCCACCCATTGAGGGCGATTTTTACCATCTGGGCCACGTGCTTACCAAAGAAGAACGCGAATTGCAACTGAAAGTCCGCGATTTTATGGAAACCGAAGTAAAACCCATTGTAAACCATTACTGGCTAAAGGCTGAATTTCCATTCGAAATTATACCCAAACTGGCTGCACTGAATATTTGCGGCACTACCTACAAAGGCTATGGCTGCCCGAATTTAACACCCATGGTGGAAGGCATGCTGGCTATGGAATTAGCACGTGTTGACACCTCCATTTCAACTTTTTTTGGCGTGCAAAGCGGGCTGGCTATGGGTTCCATTTACCTGCTGGGTTCTGAAGAGCAGAAACAGGAGTGGCTGCCCGATATGCAACAATTTAAAAAAATAGGCGCCTTCGGTTTAACTGAGCCTGAGGTTGGTTCAGGCGCCGCCGGTGGCCTTACCATGGAAGTAAAGCGCCAGGGCGATACCTGGGTGCTGAACGGCCAAAAGAAATGGATTGGCAACTCAACCTTTGCCGATGTAATTATTATCTGGGCCCGCGATGTAGACGATAACCAGGTAAAAGGATTTCTGGTGAGAAAAGATTCGCCGGGTTTAAAAGTTGAGAAGATGGAAGATAAAATGGCTTTACGTATAGTGCAAAATGGCATTATTACCCTCACCAACTGCGGGGTGTCAGAAAAAGACCGCCTGCAAAAAGCCAACAGCTTTAAGGATACCGCCAACGTATTGCGCATGACACGGGCTGCCGTAGCCTGGCAGGCCGTAGGTTGTGCCCGCGGCGCTTATGAAAGTGCACTGGATTATACCCGCAAAAGAAAGCAATTCGGCAAACCCATTGCTTCGTTTCAGATGATACAGGGGCATTTGGTTGAAATGCTTTCAAACCTCACCGCCTTGCAAACCATGGTATTGCGCTTATCGCAGTTACAACACGAGGAAAAAATTACAGACGAACACGCCTCGCTGGCCAAAGTATTCTGTAGCCTGCGCACCCGCGATGTAGTAAGCCATGCCCGTGAGGTAATGGGTGGCAACGGCATACTGCTGCAATACGATGTAGCGCGCTTTTTAGCCGATGCCGAAGCCATCTACTCGTACGAAGGCACCAAAGAAATCAACTCTTTAATTGTTGGCAGGGCTATTACGGGGTTTAGCGCCTTTGTATAAAAAATACCAAAGCCTCAAAGAATACCATATTATTATAAAATATAAATATAAATTGAAATAGTTGCCCCGCCATTTAGTGCTTGTTGCACAGTTCAATACAGGCCTCTCCCCGACATCGCTTCGCTTGTCGACCCTCCATCGCAAGCGATAGAGAGGGCAAATGCGACGATTTGGGTGTATTTCCCCTCGCTATTCGAAGAATGGAAGGGTGACCGCACAAAGTGCCGGTCGGGAGAGGCCTGTATTGGCGAATGTTTATCTGACAAGTACTAAACACGACAAAACTTAAATTTCTATCTTGGCTCTTGAATCTTGCTTCTAAAATCTATAAAATGAATTTACTAAAAGATAAACGCGGTATTATATTCGGCGCATTAGATGAAAACTCAATAGCCTGGAAAGTGGCCCTGAAGGCGCATGAGCAGGGTGCTAGGTTTGTTTTAAGCAACGCCCCTGTTGCTTTGCGTATGGGCGAAATAAACAAACTGGCTGAAAAGTGCGGAACTATAGTTATACCTGCGGATGCAACCTCCATTGAAGACCTTGAAAAACTGGTTAATCAGTCGGTTGAGCATTTGGGTGGAAAGCTTGATTTTGTGCTGCACTCAATAGGCATGTCGCCGAATGTTAGAAAAGGGAAAACATACACCGACATTAACTACGAGTGGTTTCAGAAAACACTTGATATTTCAGCATTGTCGTTCCACAAAGTTTTACAGACCTGTATGAAACTGGATGCGGTAAATGAGTGGGGCTCCATACTTGCATTAACCTACATTGCCTCCCAGAGGGCCTTCCCTGGATATAGCGATATGGCCAATGCCAAGGCCACACTTGAATCTATTGCCCGCTCATTCGGATATTATTATGGTAACCAAAAGAAAGTGCGTGTAAACACCATATCCCAATCTCCCACGGTTACTACCGCCGGTTCAGGCGTTAAAGGTTTTGATGAGTTTTTAGGTTTTGCCGAAAAAATGAGCCCCCTTGGCAACGCCTCCGCCGAAGCCTGTGCCGATTATTGCATTACTTTATTCAGCGACCTTACACGTTATGTAACCATGCAAAACTTATTCCACGACGGAGGATTTTCGTCAGTTGGGGTTAGTGAGGCGGTGATGGGGTTTATGGGGAAGGGAGAAAGCAAAAGTTAACTATTGGGCTTTAATCTTTTTGAGATAAGCAGCAGTATTAATGTATTCTCCTGTGCGACCTTTTTTCATAGCTTTTGCAAGGCCAATATCTTCCATTTCTTCTTTGCTTACGGAATAGGTTTTTAGACCTACCTTTTTTGCCAGTTCAGCAAACATTTTCAAGTCTTTCTTCGATTCGCTTTGCAATAATAGAGTTTCCATCTTGGTTGTTTTTCGTTTGATAAAGATAATAAATCCACCCAACAGAAATCTGTAAAAACCTACATCCTTGCAAGGCTCTCTGGAAACAAAACAGCCCAAAACCTCTCGGTCTTGGGCTGTTCAAAAACATCAACAACGCAACTAAGATTCCACCGCTCCCGTATCTGCCTTTTTAGCAGCCGCCTGGTGCGTTATCCTTAACTCAGTCGCGTCTTTTTCAAGGTCGAAAATAAAGGCATCGCCGGCTTTGGCGTTGGCCATTAGTATTTCTTCTGCCAATGGATCTTCAACATATTTCTGAATAGCCCTGTGCAGTGGCCTTGCGCCAAACTGAGGGTCGTATCCTTTATCTGATAAAAATTCTTTTGCTTCCGGTGTAAGCTGGATATCAAATCCAAGGTCTTTCAATCTCTGGGTTACATCTTTCAAAGCAATATCAATAATCTTATGCAGTGACTCTTTTTCCAATGAATTAAAGATGATAACATCATCAATTCTGTTCAAAAATTCAGGCGAGAAAGTTCTCTTCAAAGCTTTCGTAATTACATTCTTTGAAAACTCATCACTCTGCTCGGTTTTTGAATGTGTGGCAAAGCCAACGCCCTGTCCAAAATCCTTCAGGTCGCGGGCGCCGATGTTGGAGGTCATGATAATAAGGGTGTTCTTAAAATCCACTCTTCTGCCCAAACTATCCGTTAAAATACCATCATCAAACACCTGCAACAAAATATTGAATACATCAGGGTGTGCTTTTTCAATTTCATCCAGCAACACCACCGAGAAAGGTTTCCTTCTTACTTTTTCAGTCAGTTGTCCGCCCTCTTCATAACCCACGTATCCCGGAGGCGCACCCACCAAACGGCTGATGCTGAATTTCTCCATGTATTCGCTCATATCAATGCGTATCAGGGCATCGTCCGAATCGAATAAGTAACGGGCAATAGCTTTTGCCAATTCGGTTTTACCTACACCTGTAGGGCCCAGGAATATAAAAGTGCCTATTGGCTTTCTTGGGTCTTTTAAGCCAACGCGGTTACGTTGTATGGCTTTGGTTACTTTTTTAACCGCCTGGTCCTGTCCTACAACAGCGGCCGTAATAGCGGCGCCCATATTTACCAGCTTGTTGCTTTCGCTTTGGGCTATTTTGTTTACAGGTATGCCGGTCATCATAGCCACTACTTCGGCTATATCCTCTTCGCTAACCGGGAAACGTTTTATGCGTGATTCCTCATCCCACTGGCTCTTCGCCTTTTCAAGCTCTTCAAGCAAACGTTTTTCACTATCGCGCAGGCGGGCTGCCTCTTCGTATTTCTGGCTTTTTACAACCTGGTTCTTTTGGTTCTTAATATCCTCAACCTGCTTTTCAAGCTCAATGATATTTTTCGGAACGTGGATGTTTTTTAAATGCACGCGGGCGCCTACTTCATCCATTACATCAATGGCCTTATCAGGCAAAAAGCGGTCGGTTATATACCGCGTTGAAAGCTTTACGCAAGCCTCAATAGCTTCTTTCGAGTAATCAACGTTATGGTAATCTTCGTATTTGCTCTTAATGTTGGTCAATATCTGTATGGTTTCTTCCGGAGATGGAGGGTCAACCATTACCTGCTGGAACCTGCGGGCCAAAGCGCCGTCTTTTTCTATATACTGCCGGTATTCATCCAGTGTTGAAGCGCCAATACATTGCAGTTCGCCCCTGGCTAAAGCGGGCTTAAAGATGTTGGAAGCATCTAACGAACCTGTTGCGCCGCCGGCACCTACAATGGTGTGTATTTCGTCAATAAACAAAATTACATCGCGGTTCTTTTCCAATTCGTTCATTATAGCTTTCATACGCTCTTCAAACTGGCCGCGGTACTTGGTGCCTGCCACTAAAGCAGCAAGGTCAAGCATTACAATTCGTTTGTTGAACAACACCCGCGAAACCTTTTTCTGCACTATACGCAGGGCAAGGCCTTCAACAATAGCGGTTTTACCTACGCCGGGCTCACCTATCAGAATAGGGTTGTTCTTTTTTCTGCGCGATAGAATTTGCGATACGCGCTCAATTTCATTTTCACGGCCTACAATAGGATCCAAGGCGCCTTCTTCGGCTAAATGGGTTACGTCCCTTCCAAAATTATCCAGCACAGGGGTTTTGCTCTTGGCTGCACCGGGCTTTTTAGCCTGTTGTGCACCATAACCTTTTGACTTATCATCCTCAAATGGCTCGTCCTCAGGTGGGTCGTTCGGTAGTTCAGCTTTTGTATCGTTTTGAACTGCGTCTAACTCGGCTTTAAATACATCATAATCTATGTCATATTGTGACAGCAACTGAGTAGCCAAATTGTCCTTATTCTTCAGGATAGATAGCATTAAGTGTTCTGTTCCTATTACATCGCTTTTCATAACCTTGGCTTCTAAAACGGTTATTTTAAGCACCTTTTCCGCCTGCTTGGTTAAGGGAAGATTATTAGGGTTAAAGTTGCCTTTGGCCACTTTATCTTTAATAGAATCCTCAATAGTTTTACGAAGCATAATAGAGTCAACGTCCAGGCTTTTCAGGGTCTTAATGGCCAGTCCTTCTCCTTCGCGGATAAGCCCCAGCAACAGGTGTTCTATACCAATATAATCATGATTCAGGCGAAGGGCTTCTTCGCGGCTGTAGGAGATAACCTCCTTTACTTTCGGTGAAAATTTTGCGTCCATATTTTTCTTTAGTTCAAATTTTAAACCAACAAATGTTTTTAGCCATTTTGTCGGCTCTTAGAGCAACATACCATTGTTAATGACGATTTACCCCGATATTTATTTGCCTTTATTTTTTTGTTACAAAACGTAATTACCTCAAACCTAATTTAATTCTATTAAAACAACAAGCCCGGCAAATAGTTGAAAAGGATTTTTTATAGTTACCCAGCCTTCTATTTTCCATATTTAAAGATACGATATTAAAATGTAAGGCAAATACCGGGCTATTTTTATGTTCCAACATTAAATTTTGAAAAGAGCGATTTATAATACACTTTCGCCATTAAATTAATTTTTCCGAAAAAATCGTATTTTAGAAGTATAATTGGCTTCTTAAAAGAATTTGCTTATGAGATTTCAGATAGACAAAAGAGACAGGCTTGTTATTATCAAGCTGAACGAAGACAAGCTTTTAAGCAACCTGGCCCCGCAACTTAAATCCGAGTTGGTTGTTTTAAACAATGAAGGATTCAGAAATATTGTGCTGGATCTTGGAGATGTTCAATACGTTGACTCCTCGGGGTTAAGTGCCCTTTTAGTAGGTAATCGCCTTTGCAAAGAGGCTACTGGCACTTTTGTACTTACGGGATTAAACGCCCATATCCAGAAACTCATCAAAATTTCGCAATTAGAGCCCATTTTGAACATAATCCCTTCGCTTAGCGAGTCGGTTGATTATGTGATGATGGAGGAACTTGACCGCGATTTGAGAACATAAACCAAGGCTGCTGATGCAATTTGACCTGACGATTCTCGGCAGCAACGGAGCTATACCTGCACACGACCGACACCCATCTGCACAAATACTGAATTATAATGGCAGTCTTTTTTTGATTGACTGTGGAGAAGGAACGCAGTTCCGGCTCAATAAATTTAACATTAAACGGGGCCGTTTAGACCACATTTTCATCTCGCATTTACACGGCGACCATTATTTCGGGCTTATCGGCCTGCTTACTTCTTTTAACCTGAACTGGCGCGAGACACCGCTACACATATATGGCCCGGCTGGTATAGAGGAGTTAATGAATGTTCATTTCAAACATTCGCAAACCCAGTTAAAATTTCAGATTCACTATCATCACGTAGTTGCCGATGAGCCACGGGTAATATACGAGGATGAGGTTTTGCAGGTGGAAACCATTATTCTGAAACACAGGCTGCCTACCACCGGTTTTTATTTTAAAGAGAAAAAAGGATTAAGGAAGATACTGGTAGAGAAAATTGCTGAATACAAAATTCCGTTCAGGGATATTACCGGCATTAAAAAAGGGGCTGATTTTACTGATGAAAACGGCAGGGTAGTACCCAATGCTGAATTGACCACCGACCCACCAGAGCCGCGCAGTTACGCCTATTGCAGCGACACCGTTTACATAGATAGTTTTATTGAACAGATAAAAGGCGTTGGCCTTTTATACCACGAGGCTACTTTTGCTGACGAACATACGGCCCGCGCCCTTGAAACTTTCCATACAACCAGCCGCCAGGCAGCAGAAGTTGCCAAACATGCTAAGGCCGGCAAACTGGTTATAGGCCATTTTTCTGCCCGGTACGAAAACCTGGAACCCCTGCTAAGCCAGGCACGCGGGGTTTTCCCTGAAACATATCTTGCCAGAGAGGGCACAGTTTTTGAAATTTGAGAAAGGCTCTGAATATTTAAATAAATATTATAAGTGTATTTTGGTTTTTACGGTATATCGTAACTGTAGAAAAACATTTATTTTAACCTGTAAAAGCAGTAATATTGCCCTATGGAACCCGAAAAATATTACTTTACTAATAAAGAAAAGTTTACCCCCAAACAGGTAGGTGAATTTTACGATTTGCGGAATAAAGAATTCCTTGCTTCGTACGGAGATTATATTCAGTCGTTGCGCACGGAGGATATGAGTGAATATATGGATTACACGCTTAAAAGCGCCAAACTTGAACCGGGGCAAACTGTTCTTGATGCCGGTTGCGGTGTTGGCGGGCCTTCCATTTATTTTGCTCAAAAAATTGATGCCCAGTTTCATGGGGTAACTATTTCCGAAGCCCAGTATCAAACCGCAAAACAAACCGCTGCGCAAAAAGGCCTGCAAGAAAAAGTGCATTTCTACCACGATGACTACCATAAAATAGTTGAGAAATTCGGCCCTGAGCGTTTTGACCGGGTTATCTTTCTTGAATCATTCAGCCATTCGCAGCAAAAAGATGAATTGCTTGAAGCTGCATACCAGGTGCTTAAACCCGGCGGTATCCTTTACATGAAAGACCTGTTTGAAAGAGAAAGCGATGACCCGTTTGAAAAGAAAAGGATTGCCCAGGAGATTTATACCTCAAACATAGCCTACAATTATAATATTGGTTCGCTTTACCCGGTGCTGTCAAAATTAAGAAGGCTGAATTTTATTCTTGATTTTGTAAAAGTGCCGGAAGTAAATTACCTGCATTGGGACCAGTTAAAAGTTACCACACTTTTTCAAACACTCACCGGTATTGGTAATGATCCTTCGCCCGAAGAATTTATTTTCCATATAGACTATCTTGAAATAAGATGCCAGAAGCCAAGGTACAACACAAAGCAGCACCGCGAAATATATAGTATGTACAAACAAGCCGACCCTGCATTTTTTTCAGGCAACCAGGCTAGGTAAAACCAGTTTGTTAATCAAAGTATTCATTTAGGTAAGGCTGGTAGACCGGCTCGCCTCTTAGAATTTCGGCTGTAGGCTTTAAGTCCTGCACAAAATCATCTAAGCCCTCGTAAATTAATTCGTTGTCGGTTGCCAGCAATTTTATAAATTCATTAGGCTTATTGCCTCTTAACTGCTGCATGTATTGCAGGTATAGCCATGTTTGCAGCCTTTTGGGAAATGGCTTTAAAGCAGTGTAAATAAATTTTGAGGTTTTAAAATACGCGTTCAAAATCCTCTTATCAAAGGATTCATTTACCTGTTTATTAGGAAAGTCAAATTTGCCCGATATGGATAGCTGCGATTCAATGGCAGCTATAAACTTAGCGGGTTCATCGCGCAACATTTCATAAGGCAGGATAATCACATTTTCTTTGCCGAACTTTGCCCGGTACAGGTTTATTACATAGTTATAATTAAGAAAGTGTTGGAACATGCCCGGGTTAACCGTAAAGATTTCTTTTAACGAAAACGCCCCTCCTTTGGCAATATACTGTGAATAAATAGACCTGATTATCTGGCGGTGCGACCTGGTAACTATTAAAACTTTAGCCGCTGGAAATAACCCGGCAAGCATGGCGGAGATGTTTTCCTGAAATTTACGATAATCATAATGCACTGACCCCGCCAGACCGTAAATGATGGGCTCGCCCTGCCAAATTGAGAAGTCTTCGCAGCTAAACAGGTAATTTTGAGGCATCTCTTTATTGCTCTGAGCATAACGCGCCATCTCCCAGGCATTAAATCCTCCCTGTGCAAAACGCTTAGGCTGAAAGTATATCTCAGGATGCTTCTCAAACCATTGTTGCAAAAAGGTGGAACCGCACTTTGCAAAGCCAATATGTAATAATACCGTGCCCATCAATATATATTATAAATAAAAAATATTTTTCCTTTACAAAGGTGCAATTGAAGTCACAATCGCAGGCCTTACAATACCCGGCTGGTTCTCCATAGTCTCGTTTACTTCAGACAAACGTTCATTACCCATCTTAATGCTCAGTATCTTATCAACTTTCGCCATCAGGTGTTGGGTAGTAACGTCAAAAACCGTCAGGTCGAATGAATACATTCTGTCATTCAAAAAATTGGCCGGTATTTCAAACTCTATTCTGTAACTGCCGGTGGCACTCATTTTTTCAACAAGTCTTAGGGTTGAGCAGGCAAATACAAGTATCCCCGTACTGTCAAAAACCTTTAACCTCAAAACAAAATTTACCGCTTTAAGCTTATTGATATCCAGGAAAACCGTGAACGGATGTTCAACGCTCAGGCCCTCAATTCCGTTGCGGTATTTATTAATGCCACACTTGCTTATACTTAACTCGCTTACATTCACTAAAGCATTGCCCGGATCTTTGGAATGAAAATAGTCGCCATCTTTGAATGAAAAGAACTGAGGTAAAGCGTGGGTCATGTATTTTAAAATTACTTCTCCGCCCCCTTGCTGCACTATTTCACCAGCCTCCATCATAATAACCCGGTTGCATAAGGTCAATATCTCGTTTAAGTTATGGCTTACAATCACCAGTGTTTTACCCAATGCTATCAGCTCCTCAATCCTCGTTTTGCACTTCACCTGGAAATCAGCATCACCAACATTAATTACTTCATCTATCAAATAAATCTCGGCATCTAAAAGAGTGATGATTGAAAACGCCAGGCGCAGGTACATACCCGAACTATAATTCTTTACCGGCTCATCAATAAATTTGCCAACGCCACTAAAATCTACAATGGCCTGAAACCTTTCATCAATACTTTTCCGCGAAAACCGGTAAAGCGAAGCTGACAAATAAATGTTCTCACGCCCTGTCAGTTCGGGATGAAAACCGGTGCCTATTTCAAGGATAGAAACTGTTTTTCCATAAAAATTTATTTCCCCCTCGTCCGGTTGAATAATGCCGCTCAGTATTTTCAGTAAAGTAGATTTACCCGCACCGTTTTTGCCAATAATACCCAGCGACTCGCCCTTTTTTACACTGAACGAAACATTGTTCAGCACCCTGAATCTGCCACCTTTTTTTTTTGAAAATAACTGCGCAACTGCCCCTTTTAGGCTAGTTGAATCGCCCTCCATAACGCTAAAGCACTTACTTATATCTTTCACCTCAAAAGCTAACTCATCCATGGTTAAATTATAAGTGTTCGGCAACAAATTTTTCATTCCTGATGAAAAAAAACAGGCCACTGATAAAAATGAATATTACTACTATAAACGATGTAAAAACCTGTGGCCAGTTAACCGGTAATTCAAGAAATATCCACCGGTAAAGCGAAATAACATTGGCTATAGGATGAAAATAATATATCCAGCTGTAAGCTTTGGGTACCATGGTTCTAGGATAAAATACGGGTGTAATCCAGATGCCAAAGCCAATGATGAATGGGATAATATGGTGAAGGTCGCGAAAACGGATAGTAAGGGCCGATAGCCACAAGCCAATGGAAAGGCCGGTAAACATATTGGCTATAATTACAAGCGGTAAATAAAGTATCCGGAACGAAATACTTCCACCGGTAAAAAGCAGGATGGCGCTTAGAATGACGAGTGATATGCCAAGCTCTACCAACCCCACCACCGCCCTTGAAAGCGGTAAAACAATATAGGGGAAATGTAATTTTTTAATAATTTGCTGGTTATTAAGCAATGCTGTGCCGGCATTGCCCACCAGTGAAGTAAAATAAAACCAACCCATAATGCCGGTAAAAACAAAAGCAACGTATGGCACATGCAGGTTTAAAGTAACCACATGCTGAAAGAAGAACGAGAAAACAATAAGCGCAGTTAATGGCTGTAATACCGACCAGGTAATACCCAGGTAAGTTTGTGCATATTGCACTTTAAGGTCGCGCCGTGCAAATATCAGGACCAGGTTGCGCGATTGCCAGGCATCAGTCAGGTAACTCCATGCTGAAACCGGGTCTTTTCTGATTTTTTTATAAATAATCTGCTCCACTTTATTAAAGTAAGTATTCTTTTAAATAAGGCTGATACAACTTTTCATTCCCGAAAATTTCAGCTCCCCCCTTAAACGACTCTATCAGCCAATCTGCTATTACTATCTTCTCCGGCTCTTTAACAAACCGGGCTGTAAATTCTATCAGCGGGTGCTTGTGCCTGTATATTAACCGGTAAGCGTGATAACGGTATATCTTTTTGCTAAGCCTGCTGCCTAATGGTTGTATGGCAGTGAAAAGAAATTTTGAAAAACGGCGGTAGGCTGTAATCATTACCGGGTCCATTGCTGCATTGATCTTTTCGGCGCTGAACGAAAAATGTTCTGTAATTCCCATCTCCGATTCAAGCAAAGAAGTAAATGTATCCGGCGCGTCGCGCAGCAATTCGTAAGGTAATACTATAACATTTTCGCTTCCGAACCTTTCCCGGTAAAGCTTTACTATCCAGGTATAATCATATAAGATCTTAAAGATTTTGCCGTAAGTATCCTGTAGTTCATCAAAGGTAAGCACCCCACCCCCGCGAACAAATTGAGAATATAATGAAGGTAACATACCGGCATACCCGCGGGTAACAATAAGCATCTTTCCATTGGGAAAAATACGGTGCAGGGTTTCGCATAAATTTCGTTGATATTGTTGGGTATCGTAAATCTTTCCTTCTGAGCCTATCGTATCCTCATCCCCTTTCCAAACACTCAGGTCTTCACTGCTCAAAACAAAAACGGAATGTATTTTTTGCGTTTTCTGCGCGTAAGTGGCCATTTCATGGGCATTATAAAATCCTGCAATGCCCCTGCTTTTATAATACATTTCGGGATGTTCAGAAAACCACTTTTGAAGATACGTTGAGCCGGTTTTAGGAAAACCTATATGTATCAGCACATTACTCATAATGTCAAAACTAATAGAATTTTGATAAAAAAGCGGGCGCATTCAAATTGTCGCGCTCACCTCAAAGGGTTTTTTCTTACCATTTCGGGGTGATATGTGGTGGCCACGTATCAACAATTTGGTATGCACTCTAACAATGGCAGTTGCTCAACACCCCGGACCTGCCAAATTATCGAACCAACTGGATGCGCACTTGTGCTATGCAACATCTTAAAAAAAACTATCAGTACCTAAAACTAAATCTAAATTTGCCTTGCAAAAAACCATTTAAAATTGTTTAGGCTGCTCAGGATAAGTACATGGTGGAATACAATTGTGCCGCAGGTTTTGGGCTGGATATATTTTTCTTTGCTCACTAATATATTTTTTGTAGCCGGGCACCCGGGCAAGCATGGAGTTAGCTTGTACGCCAAAGCCGATATAGCCCGGTATATATTATTTTTTATTGCCTTGGTAGCAATAGCCGCTTTCGGGTATTTATTAAACGATTTATGCGATGTTGAGGCTGATACAAGGGCTGGCAAACCCAACGGACTTGCAGGGTTTGTCCTGGCTTTTCGTATAATTATTGTCAGCATTCCTTTAGCGGTTGGGGTAATTGCGTGGGTGGAGATGATCCGCTATCCAGGCTTGTATATACCGTTAAGGATGTTAGCCAATTTGCTTTTTTTTATACAAATACTAGCGCTTATAATTTACAGCGTAAAGCCGCTCAGGTTAAAAGACCGTGCAGAATGGGGTATTTTAGCCGATGCTTTTTACGGGCATTTAAACCCTGTATTAATAACCCTGTGTGTGTTTGGTTTTAGCGGCATTTTAAGGCCCTGGGGCGCTTTGCTTATTACACTGCTTGTTTTGCTAAGCTTTATTAAAGGGATAAGGAATATATTATTACACCAGATTGAAGACCGTAAAAGCGATATGGATGCCGGTATTAACACAGTGGTAACAAAATATGGCCCCTGGCGGGTTATAAACCTGATTAACCGGTTCCTGTTTCCGGCTGAGGTTGGGTTTCTGATTTTGCTTACCCTGGCAATTTGCATGCATATTCCGCCCTGTATTATTTGTTTACTGGGCTTTGGGCTGATGTCATATTTGAAATTCAGCGGATGGAAACTGGGGTATGCCGATAGAAGGCTGGTGGAATTCAAATTCACCTATTTTATGAATGATTATTATGAGGCCTGGTTCCCTGTATTTCTGCTCGTATTCCTGTGTGTTTTCAGGCACGGGTTTGTTTTCTTACTTATCTTGCACTTAGCGCTTTTTCCTTCTTTTGTTATAAAGCTGGCAAAAGACTTTAAAGCAATAAGGGATAATTTTAAAACAGAAGAAGACTACTAATGTGCGGCATTGCAGGACAGATAAATTTTAAAAAACAGGTTGCAGAATCGGAACTGGTGGCTATGAACGATGCACAGCAGCATCGCGGGCCCGATGGCTTTGGGGTGTATATCAACCAATCAAAAACCGCTGCCTTGGCCCATCGCCGGCTATCTTTTTTAGACCTCAGCGAAGCAGGCAAACAACCGATGTCGGCTGCCGACGGCAAAATATGGATAACCTACAACGGCGAAATTTATAATTACCTCGAGTTGCGTTCTGAACTGGAAGGCATGGGGTATCAGTTCAGAAGCCATACTGACACCGAAGTTATTTTGCATGGTTACATGGCCTGGGGACACGAGGTGCTGAACCGCTTAAAAGGCATGTTCGCCTTTGGCTTGTGGGACGAGCATAAAAAAGAATTGTTTTTAGCCCGCGACCGGTTCGGTATTAAACCGCTTTACTATTATCATCAAAACGGAAACTTTGTTTTTGCTTCTGAAATAAAAGGCATTAAAGCAAACGCTACGGTTAATACCATCTTAGACCTCACCTCTTTTGCCGACTACTTTGTTTACCGGTATGTACCAAGCCCTAAAAGTATCTGGAAAGAAGTTAAAAAACTGCCCGCGGCCTCGTACCTGGTATTGAAAGCCAATGGCCATGTTGAGGTTAAAAAATACTGGAATATTCCCTTTGCTGAGCATACAATTTCGGATAAAGAGGCCATTGAAAAATTTGATGGACTGCTTTTGAATTCAGTAAGGACCCATGCCCGCAGCGATGTGCCGGTGGGCTCTTTTTTAAGTGGTGGTTACGATAGCTCGGCTATTGTTTATTACATGAGCAGGTTTGGCTACGTGCCTTCCACTTTCGCCATCGGTTTTGAGCAGTGGGACGTAAGCGAGCATCTATATGCTGATATGGTTGCCAAACAGTATCATACTGACCATCATTCCCTGGTGCTGGAATCGCAATCGTTGGATATTATTGACCATTTGGTTTGGGTGTATGACGAGCCCAATGGAGATATATCCACCATACCCACTTACCTGGTAAGTAAGGAGGCCGCTAAAACTGTAAAAGCAGTAATGAGCGGCGAAGGCAGCGATGAATTTTTGGTGGGTTACCAGTGGCAAAAAGAATATGAACCTGAAAGGCTATCGCTGAAGCAGCAATTACTTTCAATCTTTAAGCCGAAACAAACACCCCACATTTTGCAATACTATGCAAACGCAATGGCCATGGGGCGCTTTGATATTCCGGAGCTTCAAAAGTTGCTGCATCCTGACCTTTACCAAAATATTAACGCAAACCCTGATTGGTATTACCATTCTTTCTATAATCCTGCACTGCCTGATTTAAAGGCGATACAGGTTATGGATGTTAAACAGTTTATGGGCGAACAGGTGTTAGCAAAGATTGACAGGGCCAGCATGGCGAACTCGCTTGAAGTGCGGGTTCCCTTTTTGGACCATGAAATTTGTGAGTTCATTTTTCAATTGAAGACGGATGTATATTACCGGAAGAACGAAACCAAACATTTGCTCTACCAGAATATCAAAGGACATTTACCCAACGAAATTTTAAACCGCAAAAAACAAGGCTTTGTGGGTCCCGACAGGTATTATATGAATATGCCTTGGTACGAAAGCAGGCTAAACGACAGTAAACTGGTGAAAGATGGAATTGTGAATGGTGCTTATATCCAACAACTACTGACCACTAAAGACCACTGGCGCTTGTGGAAGGTTGCTGTTATGGAGGCATGGTACAGAAGATGGTGTTGAGTTAAATGACGCTATTTCAGTTAATTTGGTCTTTTAAAAGAAATTTTGGCTGAAGCGTTGAATTGAGTATGTCGAAGAATAAGTTTGTATTTGTGGTTTGTGGTGACCGTGTGCACATAGATACGCTGCATTTTGCATTGCGCTACCTGAAGCATTTTTCAAAGAACGAAATTATTGTGGTAACCGATTCGTTGCGCAATGCTATACCGGTTGAACATGATAATATTGTTGATGTAAAAACCCCTGAGCAATTTAACCATCACCAGGCCAGCATTTACCTTAAAACAGGCCTTAATAAATTTTTGCCTAAGGGATTTTCATATTGTTACCTGGATACGGATGTTGTTGCTTTAAGTGAAGAATGTGATGATGTTTTTAATCATAAGCACGGTATAGTAACCTTTGGCGCCGACCATTGCCGGATGCCAAAATTCAGTTTGAATGCGGTAAAATGCGACTGTGTTGAGCGCAACAACCGCCGCATTGCCGAACTTGAAGTGCTGAAAGAAAAATATGACCCGGCAAGAAAGTGGAGAGACCCGGTGATAGAAGAAAAGAAGCGTTTATTGCAGCAGAAATTTGATGAAATAAAGCTGAATAAACTGAATTACTTTTTTATCAGCCTGCGATTCAATACAGCTGTTAATACTTTCAAACTTGATGATAATTTTATTTTCAACCGCCGCACCAAATCATGGTATGATAAGGAAGGAAATGTAGTTATCCCCTATCGCGAAAGCATGGTGCATGATATTGAAGCCAATTCGGATTGGAAGTGGAATGAAGAAAAGCAGCGCTGGATAACCGGCGATGGTATTGACATTTATAATCTTACCTGCCCGCATTTGGGCCAGTTTATTTATAACCGGTTTGGTATTGAGGTAAAGGATAAAAATTTTCAACATTGGAACGGCGGCGTGTTTTTATTTGACGACAGCAGCGAAGCATTTTTAAATGCCTGGTTTGATAAGACCATGCAGATATTCACCTGGCCCGAATGGAAAGTGCGCGACCAGGGAACGCTTATTGCTACTGCCTGGCAATTTGGAATGCAGAACAATCCCCTGTTGCCTAAAAAGTTCAATTTTTTGAGCGATTGGAATAACTTGGATATGATTATGGACGACGCCGGTAATTTTACCGATGATGCGTTTAAAACGATTGTAAGGCCGGCCCTGATTCATATCTATCACAACTTCGGAAGAAGGGGCTGGGATGTTTGGGATTATGTTTCAGCCCTATTGCCCGGCGATAACAGTGCGCTTGAAAACAGCCTGAGCGCCGGAAACGAAGTAAGGATGATTGACAATAACATTGTTAATGGGCTTTGGATTGGTAACGAATTATCAGTTATTGAATTACTTACCGTTAATTCCTTTATAAGGCGCGGACATACTTTTCATTTATGGGTATATGAACCGCTGAAGAATGTTTTGCCACCCCAGGTTATTATCCGCGATGCCAACGAAATTATGCCGCAGTCTTCAGTTTTCAGGTATAAGAATGCCAACCAATACGGGCACGGCAAGGGCAGTGTATCGGGTTTCTCAGATATTTTCAGATATAAGCTATTGTACGAAAAAGGCGGATGGTGGGTTGATATGGATGTTACATGCTTACAACCGTTAGATATTAAAGAGCCTTATTTTTTCCGCAGCCATCATGAGTTGAAAGTAGTGGGCAATGTGATGAAGTGTCCCCAAAAAAGCGAATTAATGCGCCTATGCTATGAAGAGGCAGTTAAGACCGTGGACAGCGATAACACAGATTGGCATAAGCCGATTGTTATCCTCAATAAGCATATAACACAGTTGGGTTTAGAAAACTTTGTGCATTCAGGCTGTGGTAACCCGGATGTGTGGTCAGTAGTTGAAGAGTATATATACAGCGATACAGAACCACGGGAGAGTTATCTGTTTATCCATTGGATGAACGAGGAGTGGAGAACGAAGAAGATTGATAAGAACGGAATACCACATCGCTCAACTTTGGGCAGGTTATTATTGCAATATAAACTGGCCGAACCGCCGGTTGGCAAATGGAAATTGTTTAAGAGCAATGCTTACTTTTTGATGAACGTGTTCAGGCTTCAGGTTAGTTTCTTCTTCTCCCGGTCCAGGAGGGCTGAGGGGTAAGGTCTAATTAACCACTTGCATCCCGCCATTAACATTAGCAGCATTTCCGGAACGTAAAAAATCAGGGTGATATTCAAGCCAATGCTGATGGTATTTTCCTATCTGCTCCTGTATCCAGCTTTCAGGTTTATTCAGCTCTTTGGCCATAAGTCCGGCCATATTTTTAACCAGTGCCTCGTCAAAATATTTCATGGCATAAGTAATGGAAGTTCGGCGGGTAAGCAGGTCGGCAAGTGTTTGGGCAAACTGATAGCGGATAAAGAATATCATTTCTGCCCTTGTGTATTTCCACGTTGCGCTTATCGGAGCGTCGTATAAGGCATCTTCTCCCAAAATATTTTCAATATAAGTACCACTGGGGCCATAATTGTTTTTCCATCTGCCATTGTATTCCGAAGCTGGAGCAATCTCTTTTTTCTCCGGCCCAAGGCTCTTAAAGCGGCTTTCAACCACATCCATACAATGTTTGCCCATTGATAAAAAAGACGTCAGTTTACCACCCGCTATGTTAATAAAGTTGCTTTCGCTCCACCAAATCTCATACTCGCGCGAACGGCTGTAAGTACTTTTTGCATTCTTTTCATTCAACAGCGGGCGAAGCCCGGAATAAACCGAAACTATATCTTGTGTGGTAAGTTTTGCATCTGGGAAACTGGCGTTAAATGCATCCAGTATGTATTTTATGTCTTCGGTGGTTACGTCCGGTTCATCCGGCTTTTCCCTGTATTCGGTATCTGTTGAGCCCAGGATAGTGAGGCCATTCTCCCACGGCAGGGTATATAGGAACCGTTTATCGCCGGTGGTTGAAACCACAGCAATAGCATGGCCTTTGGGTAAGCGGCCGGAAGGTATAAGTAAATGAACCCCTTTAGTGGGCTCCATCTTTTTAGCCGAAGGGCCAAATAGTTTTTCCAGTATTTCATCTGTCCAAACACCGGTGGCATTGATATATACCTTTGCTTTGATGCCAATTGTTTCACCGGTGATAACATCTTTGCAGACTAACACCTTTACCGAATTATTTTCTTTAATAAACTGGTTGGCTTCAACGTAGTTAAGTACCACCGCCCCCTGTAAAGCTGCATCGCATAAAACATCCGAGGTAAGGCGGGCATCATTAGTATATGCATCCCAGAATAACATACCGCCTTTCAGGCCTTTCGATAAAAAGCCCGGCAGCTCCTTTTGCAGTTCCGCCGCGCTCAGTCTCTTATGGGGGTGAACCATCGCTTTACCTGCCAGTTTATCATAAGCAATTAATGCAAGGTGTTTTGAAAGCAGGTCCAGCTCAGAATTAAACGACGGAAGTATAAAAGAAAGTGGCTTTACCAGGTGAGGATAAATCTGTAACAGGTGTCCGCGTTCCTGTAAGGCTTCCTGTACCAGGTTAACCTGCAGATACCTGAGGTACCGCAAACCACCATGTATCATTTTTGACGAGCGGCTGCTGGTGCCCGAAGCAAAATCGTTCTTTTCAACCAGGATAGCTTTTAATCCGCGTTCCTGTGCGGTTGCCAATATTCCGGCCCCGGTAATTCCTCCACCAATAATACAGATGTCGAAAGTATCGTTATGCGCGGCTGATATGAGTGCTTGTCTATTCATCAAACAAATTGCCCGGGTTCATTATGCGTTCCGGGTCAAGGGTTTTCTTTATGCTTAATAAAAGTTTTTTGGTTAAGGCGTCGGTTTTGGCCAGGTACCACGGCTGATGGTCTCGCCCGATGCTGTGGTGATGCGACACTGCGCCACCAGCTTCGACTATATTACCCGTTACCAGAGCCTTGATAGTTTTCCATTGCTCTACCGGTTGTTTTCTATCCTGTGCAGTGATAACAGTAAAATAAATGCTGGCGCCTGAGGTGTAAACATGCGATATGTGCGCCAGCAAAATTCCTTTTTCCAATCCAAATGCACTGCAACCTTGTAATTGCTTTAGCAAATGCTTTTTAAAATCTGCCAGTTTATCCCAGGGCAATACGGTTTCCATGGTATCAACAAAAATGCCACGCTCCATCAGGTCGTCGCGCAAATAGGGTAGGCCAAATCTTGAAGTCTCCCACTTCTTACCGATGCTATCTCCTGTCAAAAATCCTTTGTTCTTTCTTACTATGGAGTCTGCAATAACTTTTTTAGCCAGGGATTCCTCCTCCTTTCCATCAATACGCAGTATCATCAGGTTAGGCTTTTCGATATTTTTCCACTTCAAAACCTGTTTGGAAACAAAAGCTTTAATGTCGCCCATTAATGACGGCTCCTGGTGCGAAAGCATGGAGAGAAAGAATGATTCATTTTCATCCGAGAATCGTACTACCGAAGGGAAAATATCCATCTGCACCAATTCACGCAAAGTATCAAGCCCGTTTTCAAACGCGGGGTAGACTGCTATTACCCATTTCTTATTTTCAGGCAAAGGATGTATCCGCACTTTGGCTTCTGTTACTATGCCAAACAATCCTTCAGAACCAAAGAAGAGAGATTTTATATTGATGCCCTCCGCATCGCCTTCGTAACCGCTGGTTGTAATTGCACCGACAGGCGTGGCCACTTTTAGCGAGATAACGATATCTTCAATCCTGCCATAGCTTGAAGATTCCTGACCCGCGGAGCGGGTGGCTATCCAGCCACCTAGTGATGAAAACTCGAATGACTGCGGAAAATGTCCAAGCGTATATCCTTTTGCATTTAATTGCTTTTCAATTTCAGGACCCATAATGCCGCTTTGAAAAGTTGCCACATGGTTCTTTTCATCCAGGCTCAACAAGCTTTTCATTTCCGACATATCAAAAACTATCAGGGCATGTGCTTTTTCGGCAATATCAAACGACCCCACCACGTTTGTCCCCCCCCCAAAAGGCAGCACCATAATATTATTTAGCGATGCAAATTGAAGCACTCTTAAAACCTCATCATGGTTTCCCGGAAAAATCACTGCTTCAGGTAGTGGTATGGGCAAATTAAAAAGCGCTTTTACCAGGTCGTGATAGCTTTTACCTAACGACCGTGTTAAACGGATTGCGGGATCAGTACTTATCTTAATTTGGGGTAATTCAGAAGCAAATAACTTTTGGATAAAGGCAACCCTTTGCTCATCGGCTATAATATTAGCTTGTTCAGGCGCAGGTTGCATCTCATCAAAAGCTTTTCCCCAAAGCTTCTGCAAATGGTCACCGAATAACGGATAGTTTTTTAGCGACTTTCGTTTTTCGGCCGACCCCCATTTCCACCAGTCATTATTGATTTTCATTTGCGGCAAGGCTATTCAGTTTTATGTTTTGCAAAAATAAAATTAATAGCGCCGTAAACGGGTATTTATGATGTAAATCAGTTGCCGGATTATGAGAGGGCAGAGGCATGATATTGATAATACTCATGTTATAACCACAGGTTTGGTAATAACTTTCGCCGCATAACATAATGTCAAAATATACTTTGTATGGAAAAACCTGGCAAACGTTCGTGGGCAGAGCCCTATAAAATTAAAATGGTTGAGTTGCTGAAGATGGAAACCCGTCCTCAACGCATCAAAGCCATTAAAGAAGCGGGCTACAATACTTTTTTGCTTAAATCGGAAGATGTATACATTGACCTGCTTACCGATAGCGGTACCTCTGCCATGAGCGACCGGCAATGGGCAGGTATTATGATGGGCGATGAAGCCTATGCCGGCAGCCGTAATTTCTATCATCTCGAAAAGGTGATTCAAAATTCGTATGGCTACAAGCATATTATTCCAACTCACCAGGGCCGCGGTGCTGAAAATATCCTATCGCAAACAATGATTAAGAAGGGTGATATCATACCGGGCAACATGTATTTTACCACAACCCGCCTTCACCAGGAACTTGCCGGAGGAAAATTTGTGGACGTGATTATTGATGAGGCACACGACCCCAACAGCGAGCACCCTTTTAAAGGCAATGTGGATTTTAATAAGCTAAAAGCGGTGGTAGATAAATACGGCGCTAAGAGAATTCCTTACGTATGTATGGCTACCAGCGTAAACATGGCAGGCGGCCAGCCCATCAGCATGCAAAACCTGAAGGAATTGAGGGCTTATACCTCTAAACTTGGCATTCGCGTAATACATGATATGACACGCGTGGCTGAGAATGCTTATTTTATTCAGCAACGCGAAAAAGGTTACGCTGATAAATCTATTCGTGAAATCGTAAAAGAAATATGTTCTTATACCGACGGGGCTACCATGAGCGCTAAAAAAGATGCCCTGGTAAATATCGGCGGCTTTTTAGCCACTAACGAATGGTCTGTTTATGAAGAAGCGCGTAACCTGGTTGTGGTATATGAAGGCTTACACACGTACGGCGGCCTTGCCGGGCGCGATATGGAAGCAATGGCTATTGGTATTGGGGAAAGCCTGAGCGATGATCATATCCGGGCGCGCATCGGGCAGGTGGAATACCTGGGGCATAAGATGATGGACTATGGTATCCCCATTGTAAAACCAATTGGCGGCCACGGAATTTTTGTGGATGCCAAAGCCTTTTTGCCGCATCTTACGCAGGACCAGTTTCCGGCTCAGACTTTATCGGCAGAAATGTATATTGATGCCGGAGTAAGAACCATGGAGCGTGGTGTAGTATCTGCCGGAAGAAAATCCAATGGGGAGAACTATTATCCGAAACTGGAACTGGTGAGGTTTACTATACCGCGCCGTGTTTATACCCAAGCCCATATGGATGTAATTGCGGAATCTATTTATTCTGTGTACCAAAAAAGAAATAGGATAAAAGGGCTGAAAATGGTTTATGAACCTAAGTATCTCCGCTTTTTTCAGGCCCGGTTCGAAAAGCTGAAATAATACTTTTATGAGGACACTATTGCTGTAACGGTTATTTTTCGGATTATCTTTCAGCCGTTTAACAAAATATGCGGTCTAAATTAAAATTCATCTTTTTCCAGTTTATGCTGTTGCTGGTATTACTTGCAGCCATTGAGATTGGTTTGCGCCGGATGGGTTATTCGCCCGGCGATATGCGCCCCAACTGGATTAATTTTAAACCGGTTGATTCCCTTTACATTATTCCAAGTTTTTATGTAAATCACGACGGAATATTGATAGCAGACAGTGCTTTGCTGGCTGCAGAACATTGTATAATTAACAGCGACGGCTTTCGCTCGCCAGACTTTAATAAGCTGGACAGCACCAAAAAGAAAGTGCTTTTTATAGGCGATAGTTTTACCTGGGGCCTTTCGGCCATGCCGGTTACCGGCCATTGTTTTGTTGACCTGGTGCGCAACGAAACCAACTATGAAGTAATAAACCTGGGCATCCCTGCAACCGACCCACCACAGTACGAAGCACTGGCTGCAAAATATATTCCGCGGTTTAAACCCGATATGACTTTTGTGGTTTTTTTTATGGGTAACGACCTGTTAACAGAAGACCGGAAGGTAACACCTGACGAGCCTTTTTATTATTACACCAATGCCGGTGCAATTTCGGCAGATATTGATGGCATACATTTTAAATCGGCTTTAGATGCTTACAACTATGGCATGAACGAGCGGTACTTTTTACGCCACCCCAAAAATATTTTTGAATGGGTGATATCGAAAAGTGCATTGCTATCACGCCTTTATTCAGTTAAATTCAGGATAAAGGAAAAGCTGGAATATGAGGCGGTGGTTAAGGACAGCCACATCACCAAAAAATATCTGAAACAAATACAGCAAATAGCAAAGGATAATAATGTGCCTGTAAAATTTATCCTGGTGCCTGAATACAAAGACGCGGACAGGAGCCCTGAAAGCTACCTGGCAAAATTTGCAGATATACTGCAGGATAAAGACTTGAAAGGAGATTGGATTATATTACCCAATTCCAAAGCCAATTTCAGAGATTATCCCGATGGGCATTTGAATAACCGGGGCCACCGGCATTATGCTGACTTTATAAAGGATTATCTGAAACAGTTTTTTAAAGAAAAGTGAGCGGGTAGACACCCTTGACCCAAGGAAAAAATAGAAGTGACGCAGAAAGGACCTTCTTAGCCGTGTCTCCCTTCCGAAGGTTGGGGACGCGGCGTGGGGGCAGACCGCATACACGCCGAGTCCCCCATTCTGCGGAGCCGGAAAGGGGAGACTCGGCGGAGAAGGTCGAAGATAAATCCCCCCAATAGTTTTTTTCGTTCCATTGGATAATTATTTTAAATTGAATTTTATTAGTTACATAAAATCACCCGGCTGATGCATGCACTTAACGCACTTGACTATGTAGTTTTTCTGATTTACTTTCTGATAGTTGCCGGTTACGGAATATGGATATACAACCGTAAGAAAAAAGTCAATGGTGGTTCAAAAGATTATTTTTTGGCTGAAGGTTCGTTAACCTGGTGGGCTATCGGGGCATCGTTAATAGCATCTAATATTTCGGCAGAGCAGTTTATTGGTATGAGTGGCGCAGGGTTTAAAATGGGCCTGGCTATTGCCTCGTACGAATGGATGGCAGCGGCAACCCTGGTAATAGTAGCTGTGTTTTTTATGCCGGTCTACCTGAAAAATAAAATTTACACCATGCCGCAGTTTTTGCAGCAAAGATACAACGGCACGGTGGCGATGATAATGGCGGTGTTTTGGCTGTTGTTGTATGTGGTGGTAAACCTTACCTCCATTCTTTATTTGGGTGCTTTGGCCATCAGCAGCCTATCAGGCAACGACCTTACAGTTTGTATGTATGGACTGGCCATTTTTGCTGTGGTAATTACACTGGGAGGCATGAAGGTGATTGGCTACACTGATATTATACAGGTGTTTTTTCTGATACTCGGCGGCCTTGTTACCACTTACCTGGCTCTTAATATGGTATCGGTTAAGTTTGGTACTGCCGGAGCTTTTAACGGATTTGGTTTAATGATGAGCCATGCCGGCGACCACTTTCACATGATATTAAAACGTGATAATCCAAACTATCTCGATCTTCCCGGCCTTACCGTTTTGATAGGGGGCCTATGGATTGCTAACCTGAATTATTGGGGATGTAATCAATATATCACCCAGCGTGCATTAGGCGCTGACCTGCCTACTGCGCGAGCAGGAATTTTATTTGCTGCGTTCTTAAAATTACTGATGCCGGTTATTGTGGTATTGCCCGGTATTGCAGCCTACGTTTTATACCAGAACGGGGAATTCAGCACCCAGCTTTTGCAGAACGGCGAGGTGAACCCTGATAAAGCTTATTCAGTCTTACTTAACTTTTTGCCAACTGGTTTAAAAGGACTCGCATTTGCCGCACTAACCGCAGCAGTAGTGGCTTCGCTGGCCGGAAAGGCAAACAGCATTGCCACCATTTTTACGCTCGATATTTATAAAAAGAAAATCAATCCTGATGCTGATGAAAACCGGATAGTGAACGTGGGGAAAATAACGGTGGTGGTTGCCATGCTGATAGCCATTTTTATAGCCCCGTTAATGGGCATAGATAAAAAGGGTGGGTTTCAATATATACAGGAGTACACCGGCTTTGTAAGCCCCGGCGTTTTTGCCATGTTTATTATGGGCTTTTTCTGGAAAAAAACAACCAGCAGTGCAGCCTTATTTGCAACTATCGGTGGCTTTATTTTTTCGCTGTTTCTTAAATTCTTACCAACCCACGCCGACCTTTCAGGCCTGGCATCCATTGGCTTTTCAAAAGCCACCGCAGCCGGGGTTTATGAAATTCCTTTTTTAGACCGTATGGGTATTGTGTTTGGGCTTTGTGTTGTGGGTATGGTAATTATCAGCCTTTTTGAAAATATGCGTGGTGTTAAAACGAACGGGCTGGAGATTAATACTTCCATGTTCCGGGTATCCAACAGTTTCCTGGTTGGGTCGCTGATTATTGGAGGCATTCTGGCAGCTTTATATGGGGCGTTCTGGTAAAGAAAGTTATTATAAATATTGAGGCGAAAAAGAGAAGGAGGGCAAAACCAAGTCCTCTTTGAAGAGGGCCTATTGAATTTTCTGCAGGAAAATGCAATAGGGGAGATGAGAGTCCTATTGCGTTAACGAAGGCTTTTTGCAAGGGCGGTCTTCATCCCTCTGATCATATTTTGCAGGCCTTCGGCATCTGAAAATATAATCGTCTCCCTTCGAAGGGAGACCGGAATTGTCAATTTGCCTAAGATGCCTTATTTGTAATGATAGTTTGTCGCTAATAAAAAAATAAGCCTCATGTTTCTTTCGTATACATGAGGCTTATTTTTTTATTTCCAATCAAATCTAGAAATGGGCATCCTTTTTCCAGGTAGCGTATTCTTTCTTCTCAATTTGACTAAAAACGTCTTTAAGGGCTGAGGTCCACGCAGCTTTTGTGCTTCCTCCGCTGGCTTTGCCGGTTACTTTTTTTAACATGAGTACGTTGTGCGTGGCTATATCAAAAAACACCACCCAAACAGTTGCCTGCTGGCTGGTTTTATTAAAGCTTTGTACTATTACTTCGGCGGCCAATCCTTCCTTTTTCTGTCCAACTGAAATGCCTTTTACATGGTCGGCAATTGCAGAGGCACTCAGGTCTTTATCATCATCCGTAGCCATGCTTTCAGTTTCGCGGGCCAGGTTTGCTTTAAATACGCCCACCAGGTCTTTAATCAATCCCTTTTTCTGAAAGGCTTTGGCCAAATCGGTTTCATTATTAATGGCATCGCACCATGGCTTAAAATATTCATCGCGGATTTTGTGTGGCGATTCATCTTTCATGCCAACCATTTTGGCCATGGTAAAATCAAGGCCATACCAAACAAGGGTTGGGCTGCTAAAAACTTTCGATGCATCCTGGGCATTTGAAACGCCCATACAGATTACAGTTAACAACAGTAGGAATGTCTTTTTCATTTTTGTTTTGAGTTAGTTTCAGAATAAAAATAGGAAATTATTGAAAATGCCATATTAACAACAGCCCAGAGTTTTACAACCCCTTGAATTATATCAAAAAAGAGTGCTTATAGATATGAAGCCATCAATGACTATCCACGTAATTACCGGAATTCCTTAATGGCTAAAGCCTTTTCCTCTTTTCCTAATCCCCCGACTTAAAAGTCAGGGCAATATTTTGCCCCACTCTTCAGAGTGGGGTTACTGAATAGGCATTCTGGCTTTAGCCATTAATTATTTAATCATGCCGAGAGTCATTGATCCAATTGTTAAATACTGGATTTCAGGGAAACACTCAGCCGCCCGGCTGATTTTAGTCATGCTACAATTAAGCTTTTTACGCATACTTTGAATAGTCAAATCTGTTATAAAACATAACAGCATAAATTTTTGGTATCAAAGGCAAAGGCCCCTGACCCTGCATGCTTTTTTTATCGCCCGGGCTCCTCTGTTCCGGCTATTTGGAAAAGAAATTACAGCATATGAAAAGTACAAATTCTTCAAAAGGCAAAGACCACTCGGTAGTAATTATGGATGGCAACGAAGCGGCGGCATACATAGCTTATAAAACAAACGAGGTTTGCGCCATTTACCCCATTACCCCCTCATCAGCTATGGGCGAATGGGTTGATGAATGGAGCGCCAAAGGCATGAAAAATATTTTTGGCCAGGTACCGAAAGTAATGGAAATGCAAAGCGAGGCCGGGGCAGCGGGCGCCATACATGGTGCACTGCAAGGCGGCGCAATGGCAACAACTTTCACAGCTTCGCAAGGCTTATTGCTGATGATTCCGAACATGTACAAAATTGCCGGTGAGCTTACACCTACTGTTTTCCATATTGCGGCGCGCACATTAGCCACACATGCATTATCCATCTTCGGCGACCATGGCGACGTAATGTCTGTGCGGGGCACCGGTTGGGCGTTTTTGTTTGGCTGCACAGCGCAGGAAGCTATGGATATGGCATTGATAGCACAGGCTGCCACATTCAAATCGCGTATTCCGTTCCTCAATATTTTTGATGGTTTCCGCACTTCGCATGAATTGAGTGAAGTAAAGCTGATACCCGACGATGTTATTGCCACCATGCTTGACCAGGATGCCCTGGACGCCCACCGCGACCATGGCCTTTCGCCCGACCATCCCGTTATCAGGGGCACGGCCCAAAATCCGGATGTATTCTTCCAGAACCGCGAAGCGGCCAATGTTTATCACGAACATGTAGCTGAAGTGGTAAAAGAGAAAATGCAAAAATTCGAAAGTCTTACCGGAAGAAAATATAACCTCTTCGATTATTATGGCCATCCTGAAGCTGAGCAGGTTATCATCATCATGGGCTCCGGTGCGTTGACCGTTCGCGAAATGGTTGATTATCTGAACGCACAGGGAGAAAAAACCGGCGTGATTAACGTCCGCCTTTACCGGCCTTTCTCTATACAGGATTTTGTAAGCCAGATACCCGCAACAGCGAAAAGCATTGCTGTTCTCGACCGCTGCAAAGAACCAAACAGCATTGGCGAACCTTTATATATGGATGTGGTAAATGCCTTGTACGAAGTGCATAACGCTGCAGTACCGGCAGAAAGAAAAGCTCCGGTCGTTATCGGTGGCCGGTATGGATTATCATCCAAAGAGTTTACACCTGCCATGGTAAAAGCTGTTTTTGACGAATTGAAAAAGGGTGCCCCCAAAAACCATTTTACCATTGGTATTGATGACGATGTAACACATACCAGCCTTACTTACGATAAAACATTTTCGCTCGACCACCAGCATTTATTCAATGGTTTATTTTTCGGCCTGGGCGCCGATGGAACGGTTAGCGCGAATAAAAACTCTATTAAAATCATTGGTGAAAAGACGGATTATTATGTGCAGGGATATTTTGTTTACGATTCAAAAAAATCCGGTTCACTAACTGCTTCGCATTTGCGTTTTGGAAAAGAGCCGGTTCATTCTCCGTACCTCATTAACTCAGCGAACTTTATAGCCTGTCATCATTTCAATTACCTGAATAAATACGATATTTTAAAAAGTGCGGCCGAGGGGGCTGTATTTCTTCTCAATACTCCTTATGAAAAGGATAAAGTATGGGACATGCTTCCTAAAAAAATACAGGAAGAAATTATCCATAAAAAATTAAAGTTCTATGCCATCAATGCCTATGCAGTGGCAAAAGAAACCGGCATGGGTAACCGCATCAATACCATTCTGCAAACCTGTTTTTTTGCTATCAGCAATATATTGCCGCGCGCTGAAGCCATAGAAAAAATCAAAGAAGCCATTTACGAAAGCTACTGGAAAAAAGGAGAGGCCATAGTGCAAAAAAACTACGATGCTGTTGACCAGACACTGGCCAATCTTTTCGAAATTGATTACTCAGCCTACACTATTGGCAACAAGCCGCTCGAATTGCTCGTACCTCTTGATTCGCCTGATTTTGTCAGAGATGTTTTAGCAAAAATAATTTCAGGCGATGGTGATGACCTTCCGGTAAGCGCATTTCCGGTTGACGGAACTTTTCCATCCGGAACAACGAAATTTGAGAAACGGAATATTGCCGATACCGTTCCGGTTTGGGATGAAAAACTTTGTTCGCAATGCGGCAAATGCTTTATGATTTGCCCCCATGCTGCGATCCGACCAAAGGTGTATAGTAAGGAACTGCTTGAACATGCCCCTGCGGCGTTTAAACATACCGATCCTATTGGCAAAGAGTGGGAAAGGGATAAAGAGGCTTACACTTTACAGGTTTCAACCGAAGATTGCACCGGTTGCAATTTATGTTTTGAATATTGCCCGGTTGTCAGCAAAAACGACCCAAAACACAAGGCCATTAATATGGTTGACAAAGCCCTTGTGCAGGAAGATGAAATACCCAACTGGAATTTCTTTTTAACCATACCGGAAGTTGACCGTACGCGCGTAAACAAAGCCACGGTTAAGGGGTCACAGTTTTTCCAACCCTTGTTTGAGTTTTCAGGGGCCTGCGCGGGTTGCGGAGAAACTCCTTACCTTAAATTGCTGACCCAGCTTTTTGGCGAACGTATGATAGTTGCCAATGCAACAGGTTGCTCGTCTATCTTCGGCGGTAATCTGCCCACTACTCCATGGACCACCAATAATGCAGGCTGCGGACCTGCCTGGGCAAATTCGTTGTTTGAAGATAATGCTGAATTTGGTTTGGGAATTAAAATGGCATGCGGCCAGAAAAGAGACATGGCCTATATGTTATTAGATGAAATACGTCCGTTGGCCGGTGAGGATTTGGTTGATAAAATAGTGCAGGCCCAGGAGAAAACGGAAGCTGAGATAATTGCCAAGCAGGCGATGGTGAAAGAGTTGAAAACACGCATCAGCGGTTTAACATCACCACAAGCAAAAAACCTTGTGCACCTGGCCGATTTTCTATGCGAAAAATCTGTATGGATTGTTGGGGGCGATGGCTGGGCTTATGACATTGGCTACGGAGGATTGGACCACGTATTATCAACCGGCGAAAAAGTAAACATCCTGGTGCTTGATACCGAAGTATATTCAAATACAGGTGGACAGAAATCGAAAGCATCGCCAAGAGGTGCAAGTGCTAAATTTGCAGTTAACGGTAAGCTCACCGGTAAAAAGGACCTCGCCATGCAGGCTATTGCCCATGGTTCGGCATATGTGGCGCAGATAGCCATGGCAGGTAACGACGCGCATACCCTGCGGGTTATTTTGGAAGCCGAGGAGTTTCCGGGGCCTTCAATCATTATCGCCTACAGCCAATGCATTGCGCATGGTATAGATATGAGCCAGGGAGCTATGGAGCAGAATATTGCTGTTAAATCAGGTTACTGGCCTCTGTTCCATTACAACCCGCTTAAACCAAAAGGCGAGCGCTTTGTGGTTGATTCAAAAGAACCAACACTTCCGATAAAAGACTTTATGTATAACGAAAACCGCTTTAAGGTGATTGAAACAAAAAATCCCGAGCTGGCGCATTTGTTTTTAGAACAGGCAGAGAATGACAGGAATGCCAGGTGGGAGAAAATACAGACTTTGAGGGGGTTGTAGTTGGAACTCCCCCTGATATTCCTCATGAACTATGCGGCCCTAAATCACCAGCTTTGTAGTTATAGCCTGTAAGGGCAGGAATTAATAATTGACTATGGTTCCGTTAATTTTTGATATACAAAGGTTTTCGATTCACGATGGCCCGGGAATACGGACTGTTATATTCTTCAAGGGCTGTAATCTCGAATGCCCCTGGTGCCAGAATCCAGAGTCAATGGCACTGAAACAGGAAATCGCTTATTATCCCGATAAATGTAATGCAAACAGGAATTGTATCAAATCGTGTGCCCATGATGCAATCAGTTACGATATATCATTTGAAATCGACAGGAACATTTGTGCAACGTGCAACATATGCACTGTTCAGTGTTATTCAGATGCAATCAGAGTAATAGGTAAAGTATACAGCGTTGCAGAAATAATGGAAGAAGTGTTGAGCGATGCCGCCTATTACCGGACATCGGGCGGAGGAGTTACTTTTTCGGGAGGGGAACCGACCCTGCATTGCGATTTTATTTATGAGCTTTTACTGATTTGCAAACAACATGGCATACACACCAATATTGAAACCAACGGATATTTTGCATGGGAGAAATTTCAAAAAATATTGCCCCTGTTAGACCTCATTTACTTCGATCTTAAAATTGCCGATCCCGGTAAACACAAACAGTTTTTATCGCAAAGCAATGAAAAGATACTTGCCAATATGCGCAGGCTGATAGAAGTAAACGCCCCGGTTGAATTCCGCATTCCCTTGATTCCGGAATATACGGCCACCGATAAAAACCTGGCTGAAATTCTGGCACTGCTAAGGGAGAACAAAGTTTCTAAAGTACACCTGCTTCCTTATCACAGTATGGGAGAAGCCAAGGCAGAAAAAGTTGGCAGCCACTTACCCAAACTGAATGTAAAACCTTTGGTGAAGGAGGAAATAAATGCCATGGAACATTTTTTTGAACGCGCAAATATTCAAACCATTTTATATCGTTAAAAACGCCGGATATGAATGCATTATCAGCCACTATGTTTCCTGAAACCGATTTTGGTTTTTCTGAAAAAGAGAGGTTAAAATTTCTGAAAGACCAGGTAGTTCAAAGTCCTTATTCTATTTGCATTGAGCGGGCAGTTTTGGTAACAGAGTATTTCAAAAATAAGGCTAACCGCAACAAACCGCTGGTAATACGCAAAGCCGAAGCGTTGGAGCATGTATTAACGAATAAAACGTGTGCTATATACCCGGCCGAGCTGATTATAGGCTCAACAACCTCTAAAAGAGTGGCAGGGCCATTATACCCTGAATTGCACGGATTGCCGGTTATGGAAGACCTGTTAAGTTTTACTACCCGAAAACTGAACCCGTTACAAATTACTGCTTCTGAGAAAATTAAACTGGTAACCGAAGTAGTGCCGTTTTGGTTAAACAAATTTCTTGCCTACAAAGCTTTTTCCGGAAAAGCGCTGCTGAGTTTTGTTTTAGATCAGCTGAATCCGAAATTTTACCTGATTAACGAAACCGCTGGCATAGGGCATTTTATTCCTGATTATGAAATGCTGATTAATGAGGGGCTTGAAAGTGTAATTAACCACGCCGCAGAAAAAATGAACGGATTGGCCGAAGGAGATGAACGGCGCGATTTTTATAAGGCAGTTCAAATAATCTGCGGGGGAGTAATTCAAATGGCCGGAAGGTATGCAGATACAGCGAAATTATCTGTTGCCGGTGAAGATGAGCTTATCCGGAAAACCGAGCTACGTAAGATTGCAAAAAACCTGGAACAGGTACCGGCAAAACGCGCCCATAGTTTTTATGAAGCGCTTCAGTCTATCTGGATGGTGCATACTGCCCTTACATTAGAAGGACTTGATAATGGTATCAGTTTTGGGCGGATGGACCAGTACCTCTATCCTTTTTATAAACGCGATATTGAATCGGGGATTTTGACAAAAGAAAAGGCAAAAGAACTGCTTGGCTGTCTGGCAATTAAAAGCGCTGAAATTATCCCGGTCTTCAGTAACAGCATCAGTGCCAGCCATGGAGGTTTTTTAAGCGGACAGGCTGTAACTATTGGCGGAACCGATGAAGAAGGCAATGATGTTACCAATGAGTTGTCGTATATTTTTCTTGAACTGATGGATGAAGTGCGGATGAGGCAGCCCAATTATCATGCGCGCATTCATGTTAACTCACCTAAGGTTTATGTAGATACGATTATGCAAAACCTGGCTAAAGGAGTAAACTCGCCGGCAATTTATAATGATGAGGTGATTATCCGTTCACTTAAACGATGCGGGTTTTCTGACAGGGATGCAAATGCTTATAGTACCCTGGGCTGCGTTGAACTCAATGCAGCAGGAAAAACTTTCGGTTCAACGGATGCCGCACTGGTTAATGTGCCGGTTTGCCTTGAAATGGCCCTTAACCGCGGAAAGCTCTTTGGCTCAGCCGTAACCAGTGGAGCGGTGACAATGAACCCTGAAGAGTTTCAATCTATTGACGATGTGAACGAAGCGTTCAGCCGGCAGTTAAATTTTCTGATTGACCGGTTGCAAAAAGTACTTGCACCCGTTGAAACCGGAAACCGTGATTATCATCCCACGCCATTAACTTCTTCCATGTTACAGGGCTGCATAGAGAAAGGTAAAGATGTAACTGCCGGTGGCGCGGTGTATAATTTCAGCGGTGTTCAGGGAGTAGGAATTACTGATGTTGGCGACAGTTTGTATGCTATAAACGAGCTGGTGTTTGTTCAGAAAAAATATTCAGTTACCAGGCTGATAGCCGCGTTAAAAAATAATTTTAAAGGAGAAGAACAAATGAGGCGTGAACTGTTAAGTGCACCGAAATTTGGCAACGATAACCGCGGCCCTGATGGATTCAGCAAATGGGTGGCCGATTGCTTTTACGATACGTTTGAAGGAAAGTATAATACCCGTGGCGGCCGGTTTGTAGCCGGTTTTTATTCCACCACAACACACTATAGTTTCGGTTTAAGCACCGGTGCAATGGCCAATGGCCGTTTAAAAGGGGCCCCGTTTACTTCGGGAATCTCACCTACCAACGGAGCTGATAAAAAAGGCCCCACAGCCCTGCTTAATTCTGTTTCAGGCATCGATTTTGAAAGGGCCCACAACGGAGTAAATGTAAATGCCAAGTTTGATACTGCCACCCTGAAAGGCGAGCATGGCAAAGAAATTTTAAAAGCTTTGCTGCTTACCTATTTTAAAAAAGGAGGCATGCAGGTGCAGTTAAATGTTCTGGATACCGAAATGCTCAAACAGGCCAAAGAACATCCGGACCAATATCCCTGGCTGATTGTTCGGGTATCCGGGTACTCAGCTTATTTTAACGACCTTTCTCCGGCCATGAAGGATGAAATTATACAACGCAGTGCGTTATCCTGTTAGCATCCCATTGGTTTTCAATTTTGTTTCAAATGCTTAAACCCTGGAGCGGATTAGCCAAGTACCAACCCGTTATAAAGGCCTTCCAGCGTTTGTTGTGCATCCAAACACAATCCTGAATGAACACCGGAGGTTTGCAGGATAGTACTACGTGCGGCCGTTAACCACCGGAAGCGCTCCGCAATTGGCAATTGACTGATTGGCCCACCCGCAGGATCAGCCGCGCAAATCAGTTTAAACGCACACAGGTATGAATGAAGTAACTCAAGGTTCGTCTCCGGATAAAACGCCTTTATCCTTGCCTCATTAATTTCAAATACCGCCTGCAGAAACTTTTGATCGGCACAGTACAGCACTACGCCCACGTTGAGAAACTCTTCGCGCTCAACACGGGGCACAATGCGGATAACCGCATACTCAAACAAGCTCTTATCCTGCATGATATGCATCTTTTACAAAGTTTTCAGAATAGGCAAGCCGGACTTCCAGAAACCGCGCATAAGCCTGTTTTTGTTCTTCCAAAGATTTAAAAGGGGCATTTGCCGAAAGCCATGCATCCGGTATCAGCGCCACGATATTTTGTATACGCTCTTTAGTTAGCAGGGCTTTAAACGCTTTATCAACCTCTGCTAAATGCGTAGCGCGCTGAAGCAAAACATGGTCTTTAATTTTAGCAAAAGGCTGTTGTGCCTTTTCCTCCCAATTCTGCCAGCTGTGATGAAAATATAACGAAGCCCCGTGGTCAATCAGCCATAATTCTTTATTCCACCAAAGCATATTGGTATTGCGCACGGTGCGGTCAACATTTAG
>Ga0182030_10001274_pt1 | contig 51521 bp, 42 predicted proteins | sample 812S3MmetaG_FD_121299 | JGI IMG/M metagenome (GOLD analysis project Ga0182030, IMG submission 121299) | Permafrost microbial communities from Stordalen Mire, Sweden - 812S3M metaG (Illumina Assembly) | ecosystem: Environmental > Terrestrial > Soil > Wetlands > Permafrost | place: Sweden... | reverse complement strand
CGAAACTCCAAGCAGCCCACTACTGAATGGTGAGATTCACCGGATTCGCCGCAAGACCATTGGCCGTCAGTTGGATGGTGACGCTGCCTTTGCCCGCAAGGGATGCGGGCAACAACACGTTTACCTGGTCCAGGCCCGGGAAGCCTCCTCCCGCGCCCGCAAACTGGATGGGAATGTTGCTTCCGCCGATGGACACTTTCACTCCCGCCGTTCCCGCGGCCTGCAAACCTGTCCCGAAGAGAAATAGATACGCCTGGTCAGTTGAGGAGCCCAGGCTGACCGCGCCAGCTACAATCGCGCCGGCGCTGTTTACCGTGTACACCGGCTCGAATACTTGCGTGCCATTCGTGTTGTAGAGAATCACGTAAGCTGCCGCCAATCCGCTGCTGTCCAGTTCGAACAGGCCGGGAGCGACCGGCACTACCAGCACGACGACAACCGATTTTGTCCCGTCGCCGCTCGTGATTGTGATTTGAGCCGCGCCCGCCGCGACTCCCGGCGGCACTTCGAAATTTACCTGCGTCGGACTTACATACGTGAGCGGAGCCGGCGACGTGACACCGGAGGAATCCAGAATCGATATCGACGTCCCCCCGAAAGTGAGCGGCCAAGGCAGCGTCGTGCCACCTGCCACACTGGTTGCCAGACCGGTTCCATACGCCGAAGCCAGTGAACCCGGCGCAACTCCTACGGCGGCCGGGTTCGCCGCGGACAAAATCGCCGTCTGCGGCGCGGCCGGTGGAGGCAGATTCAGGAAGAGGAACGCACTGCTGGCGTAGGGCGTGACCGTCGGCGACACAAACGCGACATCGGGCCTCCCGTCGCCATTGAAGTCGGCGACTGCCGACGCCAGCGAGCCGGCGTTGTAGGTGATTGGCATTTCTGCTTGAAATGTGCCGTCTCCATTTCCGATGAGGTAAGTGATGTCGGTGTCGCCACAGCAGTGTGACACCACCAGGTCCGGCTTGCCGTCGCCATTGAAATCGGCGACGGCTACCGAATCCGCTCCGAAATCAGTGGGAATCAGCACCCCTGGTTTGAAAGTGCCGTCACCTTTACCGATGAAGACCGCCAGCGTCGAGCCAAATCCCTCCGCTGCCGCCGACATCACCAGGTCGGGAATTCCATCCCCGTTGAAGTCGCCCATGCCGATCGAGTTTGGCCAGATATTGGCCGGTCCGGAATAATTCACCGCCGGTTGAAAAGTGCCATCGCCTTTGCCGAGCAGGATCGAGAGGCCGCCGGGAGCGCTGTCCATGAAGATCAGCCCGCTGGTGACTACCGCCAGATCCAGGTTTCCATCGCGATTGAAGTCGCCAACCAGAAGTGACGTAGGGTCCGCTCCAACCGGAAGGTTGACGCCAGCGCCAAAAGTCCCATTTCCATTCCCCGGGGACACCGTCACGGAGTTCAGCGTCCGGTTCGCAATCGCTAAATCCGGTTTGCCGTCGTGATTGAAATCGCCGATGGCCACGCCCGAAGTTTCGTCGCCCACGGACGCGACGGTCTGGCCTGGCTGGAATGTTCCATCCCCTTTTCCCAGATAGACGGTGTTGTTGACGGCCAGGTCCAGCTTGCCATCGCCATTGAAGTCCGCGGCCGCTAACTGGATATAGGTGGCAAACGCGCTGCCGGGGCTGGCGCCTGCCTGAAAACGGCCGCCGCCGCTGCCTAGCAGGATTGAAATTGGGCCTTCGCCGGCCATCGCCAGGTCCGGTTTGCCGTCGCCATTAAAGTCCGCCGCCACCACGCCGGCCAAGCCGCCTGGCACCAGATATGCCGGCGCTCCGGCGAAAGTCCCGTCGCCGTTGCCGAACAGCACCCCTACGATTTGCGTGAAAGGCTGCATAATCAGAGCGTCCGGATGCCCCTGCGCAAAAACGATATCCGGATTGCCATCGCCGTCGAAATCTTCCACCCAGAAATTAATACCGGCTGGCTCTTGTCCTACCTGGTACTGCGACACCATCGTGAATGTGCCGTCGCCATTGCCCTGCAGAATGTAGATCAAGCCACTGCCAAAATCCGCCAGAGCGATGTCGATCTTGCCGTCTTTATTGAAGTCGCCCGTTGCCAAAAAGGACTGCGTGGTGGAGATTGCGGTAAAAGGACCGGTTCGGAACGTACCGTCCCCATTGCCTAGCAAGACGCCAATGCCATTGAAACCGGAGGCCACCACATCTGGAAAACCATCGCCATTCACGTCCGCTATGGCAATACCCGTCTGGTAACCGTTCAACCCGACGCTGTACGTGTTTCCCTTGGTGAGTTTTCCGTTCGCGCCGCCGAACATGATGGTGACGGTGCTGTCCCCGTTGTTTAAGACTGCCAGGTCGTCCTTCCCGTCGCCGTTGAAATCCCACGCGGCCGCCGCGTAAGTGCCGAGGCCCGCTGGATAGTTGACGGCCGGCTGCAAAGTGCCATCCCCATTTCCGAGTAAGAGTGAGATGCCTCCGGGAGCAGAGTTGTCGTCCGGGCCGGAATACACGGCTGCCACGTCGTGCTTGCCGTCCCCATTGAAATCGCCGGCCAGAACTCCCGTGACGCCGGCGCCTACCGTATAACCGCTGGCGGACCGCAGAGTGTAATCGGAATTGGCCGTTACCACCGCCACTTGTCCATGCGCATATCGATCATTGGGACCAACCAGAGCGCCGGTCCCGTCCGCCGCCAGGTCCGTGATGATTCCGTTCCGTGACGACGTTCCCAATGGATCCTTGCTCAGCGTTGGTGCGGGACCCGGTCCTGGTTTTCGCAACGCCAGGCCGCTACAGGTGAAAAAGCTCAACTGGATGTTGGGCACGATTCCCGCCACGGAGACGGTCCGAGTCTGGATATTCCCCGTGAGCACGTATTCCGAAAAAGAGTGATCCGCTTGCCGCAGCAAGCCGGAAAGGAGATTTTGCGTTCGGTTCTGTAACTGGAATTGCGCTACCTGCTGAAAGTTGACAGGCGGGCAAATCGGCTGTGCCAGGGCCTGCACGACGCCGATGGCTCCCAGCGAAATCGCGAAGACCGCTTTCATGCGTCGCCCCTTCAGATTAAGATACCATTTCCGTCACGACAGGCAGCAATCACTTTCGCTCGGTAAAACTGCTCGGGATTGGGCCCACTGAGAAATGCTGCATATAGGCGCTGATTCCCAGCGCGTGATCCAGGCCCGCAGCCTGGAACGCCACTGGACGGAGCGGCCATGCCGCCACGGTGAGCGCCACTCGCGCGCCGCTGCCGGCAGGCGGAAAATAGGCCAGCGCGGACGCCGCTATCGTCAAGCCGCTAGCGCCCGGTGTTCCCACGCAGTAACACATCCCTCGCGAACCCGTAGCCTCATCCACGAAATTGGCAAACACAATCGCAATGTGTCCCGCGGCCATATCGCTCCATTCCAGCCGCAGGGCCTGCCCTCTCTTCGGCGGCCCCATTTCACCGCGCACCTCGAAAGGCGGCGGCCCGCCGATGGCGAAACTGAAGCGGCCGATGTCGGCGCCGCCTCGGCCGGCGACATGCAAAACAGCTGGGCTAAGGATGTTCAGCAGCCGGTCGGGCCTGCCCATCGAATCCGACAACTGGCGGTCAAAGACACCTTTCATGCCTCGGAACGCCGGAATCTTGCGCACGGCCTTGGCGTCGTTGATCGTAAGATCGTCTCCCGCGTTCAGCGCCTCCGCGCCGGCGCGGGACGCCAGCAGGGCGATCAACGTGTCAGGCACGAATCCTCCCCGCCATGGCTCCGCTTCACTGGTGCAGGTGCCAGGCGGCGGAAGAAGAAAATAAGGATTCAATTTTTCCAGACCCGGCAACCGCCCAAACCAGCCGCCGGCCTCATCCGAAAGTGGCGCCACGCCGGACTCCCGCTGCACCGTGCGAGTGATCGCTACCATTCCGAAGCGCATGCCCAGCCAGTTGCCAAACGGAAAGTACTCGGGCTGGCGGCAGGCGCCTCCACCTTTGTGAATCGCCACCGTTACGGTGTTACTCACCAGCGCCCCGGCGTTACGCACCTGGACCGGGACGAAGCAACCCTCCGGGGGGTTGGCCGGCAACTGGAAGAGGATCTCATCACCATCCGGCGAGCTCCGCGCCGATAGCATTTTTGCCGCCACGCCGCCAACCAGGACAGCCGGGCTCTTGCTATCGCCCAATCCCGTCCCCGCGAGCGCCAGCGTCTGCCCCAAACCGGCAGCGTTGGAAATGGTATTCGCTGTCCGGCTGGTTCCATTCACATTTTGAATGCGTCCGGGACCCCAACCCTTGCCATTATTGGCATGGACTCCGAATTGGGCGCGAACCACTTTCAGCCGGTACGGCGGGCTGGTGTGATGGTTTACCGTGACGGTAAGGGACGCGTCGCCAAGCGGCGCATCGGCAGGGACTCGCGCGATCACCGTGGAGGAATCGGCCTTGATGATTGCCAGAGCTTTCTCGCCCGCCGTTCCCGAAATCTTTACCGATATGTCAGGCAGGCGCGCAGTGAAGCCGGTTCCGCGAATGGCGAGCCGGGCGCCTCTGGCAATCGCCAAGTCGGCCAGCGCCAAAGGCGTGTTGGCGGCCTCATTGACCACGCCGTTCCGGGCGATCTCGGGCACTTGCGCCCACGCCATGGCACACCCGAGCAGTAGCGAGCCGGCAAGGAATCCGCCGCGCTGAATAGAGGGCAGCATTCTCAGGACAAGATTCCCGAGAGTATCACAAGAACGCGCCGGATCGGAGGTCGATCCGCACGAGGCCGCAAGACCCATGCATGTTACAATCCGGCAGGCTCAACCTGGGGAGGGTCCCGCGTGCGTTCTCTATCGAAACTGTTGCTGACAGTCCTGTTAGCAGCGTCCCCGGCGTTCGCGGTAGTTACCTGTACCGCGAGTTGGGGCATCCTGACGAGCAACGGTCTTTCACCTTTGCCGCCCAGCGAACTGCTGCATCCCGCATTCAGTAAGGTCGAGGTTTTCTCGGACGGAACCTACGTCGCGACTTACTATTTAATTCCAGCGGGTGGCAAATGGGAAGAATGGGGACGGACGCATTTTTCGCGAGCACGATCGGTTTCTATAACGCGGAGCGAAGCCGTAAAATGCGTCCCGCCAGCCGTAGTGCCTCCGTGAAGCAGCACCTCCATGAGCCGGATCATACGCGTGTCTTGAATCTTGATGCCGGGGAACTTTGCAGTTCCCACCGAGCATTTCGGGGACATGACACGAAACCCCCAAACGCCGGCACCTGCCGGTAACCCGCGGCGGCGCGGTGGCCAGCTTCCTGTCGATGCGCGACCTGATGAATTTCGAACTGGCGCGCAAGACGGAAGAACTGCATCCCATGCGGACTTACATCCACGGCGCCGGTTCGTGAGCTTGGGATACAGTGGACAGCCGCTGAGCGATTTTTCAGAGGTCGAACATTCCCTGTCAGGTTGGCCGTTGCGCGCGTTCGGTTCTTGCATCGCGCGTGCACCGGCAATCGCGATACTGCCGCGGCGCAATCCGCCTGTCAGCGCGCAGGCCAGTTTGGATGCTTCGACCGGTTTGCCAGCAACAGGAGGAAATGGACCTCTCCATTCCGCGTCAGCTTTTCAAGTCCAACCTGACGGTACGCCAACTCACGCAGCCGGCCGGGCAGATCGGAGAGACGGGATATGTACAACCGGCAATTCGCCAGATCTTCCCTGAGAAACCCGAGCGTATGCTCGGCGATCACACGGCTTTTCGTCACCACCCGGTTCGCGGAGTGCGGCCCTTGGATTCGCATTCTCCAGACCAGCACCAGGCGCCCGCTGGGAGATGTTTCTACGATGCGCGCATCCTCGATGACCGCTTCGTAGCGTCCATCCGGAATATCGCTGTACATTTCATCCGGCGAGACCGAAGCCCTCGTCCATTTATCATCAAGCTGAGCCAGATTTGCCCCCGGCGCGGCGCTGTCGATGGGTAACGTCAATAATCAACCTCCATCAAGCCTAGTAGTACGTTGGCCGCTTCGAAGATCTCATCGCAATGGGAAGTTAAAACGCAGGGAAAGTCCCGTGCCGTCGCGCGCATGCGGGGAACGAATCCCCTCACGGACTACCCGCATGGGCGCCAGTCCAAGATCATTGATGATTGGTTGCCGCCGATCGATCCTCGTGTTTTTCAGACAGCACCCACTTCGCGTGGGCCCGTTCCCGCTCGTAGGTGGCGTGGACGGTGCCGCCCGCGCGCCGCGGTTTTTCGAAGTGAATCAGTGCGTCGGTCACGGGACTAGAACGGCACGTCTTCGTCGGACACGCCTTTGTTGAAGTCGTCGCGATCCGCCGCCTCTTCTTCGTGGTCTTCCCTGGCGCGAGGCACGAACCTTGTCTTGGTGGCATCCATCCGCGGTGGACGAACCACAAACCCGCTTGCCCTGTCGAACAAAATCACCTTGGGTTCGCCTTCGAATTGCCATGAGTTGAACCGGTACTTCTGAAACTGCTGCAGGAACGGCTCGGCGCCGCAGCCCGGCGCCAGGCATTCCCGCTTGCCCGGTTTCGGACATTGACCGAAGTTGCATTGTCGCCCGCGGTAGACGCCCGCTTGGTCGAAGAGATGGACATCCACCTGATGATTCGCCACGCCTCCCCATTCCGTGCTCTCCACGCGCCCCAGCCCAAGTTGCATCGCCCTCTTCAGTTCCTTGATGCGCGACAGGTCCGTGGTCCAGACTGCCAGATCCAGGTCGGCGCACTCGTGCAGGACCTCAATCTGGTGGCGGCGAAACTCGCGGAACCGCGGCACCTCGAGTTCTAACGGCTGGGCCACGGCCCCGAACGCAGCCACTTTGTGGACCTCCGGCAATTTGCTCATGGCGATCGCAATCCACTGCGCCGCCCAGCGGAATTTGGCTTGCTGGCGGAGCATCAGGTTGTTCTCGTCGTTGGTGTCCTCTTCGGATGGCGGTTCCCAAGAGTCTTCAGAGAAGTCGTCATCATCGACATCATCGGCATCGAAGGGATCTTCGATGATGCGCTCCGGGATCTCCGGCTTGTCGGGCCACGGATACTCGGGATTCCGGAATTCGATGACCTGCTTTCGAGCCGCTTGTGGCAGCGGCACGCCGGTTGCCCGCTCGGCGGTTGCCGGTTTGCGGGAGCCGATCTTCTTTTCGTAAAGCTCCCTCACCCACACGTTCACCGGCGCTTTCCATTGTTGGGATGGAGCTGGAATGTTCTTGATCAGAGCCAAGGGCCCGATGCCGAGCTCCTTGGCCATGCGGAGTTCCTCATCGGAGAGACCGCAACGCCGTTTCGCTTCGCCCCAAGGGTCGTTGCCTGGCGGTTTCGTCATGACAGAGCTTACTCCAATGGCGGCAGGTCAGCCCATGACCTCTCAGCGTTAGAGACTAGAACGGAACGTCATCGTCGGTGATGCCCTGGTTGAACTCGTCGCCGCCGGATGCCGCTGGCGTTGCCGCCGGCGCGGGCCGCTGCGAACGCGGCATGGAGACAGGCTGATCGCCGTAACTCTCCGGCGGGCCATCGCCACGGCCTCCACCGCTTCCCAGCAACACCAGGTTTTGCGCTTCGCAGACCACTTCCGTGAAATACTTCTTCTGCCCTTCTTTATCGTCGTAGGTACGGGTCTCCAGCCGGCCTTCCACGTAGATGCGCGAACCCTTGGTCAGGTAGGTGGCGACATGCTCCGTCTTCCAGATCACGATGTTGTGCCAGTCCGTAATGTCCTTCCACTCTCCGGACTGCTGGTCTTTGGTGCGGCGGTTGGTTGCCAGGGAAAACTTGGAAATCGATATTCCGCTGGGAGTGAATTTGGTCTCGGCATCTTTGCCCAGATGCCCGATTAGAATGACCTTGTTGACGCTTTTTGATGCCATCTTACCCTGCACTGTAACACACCCTGCCGCCATCGTCTCGGCCTCTTCTTTGGGAAAGAACGGGGAGGCGGCATGCAGCGATTGTTTCAAGGATTCCAGCGCGGCGGCGCAGAAGCCCGCAGCCACGGCGGAGAGATGCCGCCAGGCGGAAGCGTCCGGCCGGAGCGCTTCCGGTATATCCAGGTTGAGAGAGCTCGCAAACTCGTCTTCCGCGCGCCCGAAATCCTTGCGCCGGTAGAGCAGAATGCCGCGGTACAGGTGAGCCTCCCCACTGGACAATTCCACGGCGCTGGCGAAAGCCGCCCGGGCAGCCAGGTTGTAATCGGCCAGCGAGGCATCGGTCTGTCCGGCCAACTCCCTGGCGCGCGCACGAAGATAAAAAGCGCGAGCATCGGGACCGGCTTCGAGCGCGGAATTCAGAGTAGCGATAGCGATGGCGAGGTCGCCCGAAAGAAGTTGCGCGCCGCCCAGTTCGGTTAGAGCGCGGGTTAGGTCGACCGGTGGAGCGAGCCGCGCCATCAGAGTGGGCGAAGGATCGTGCCGGGCACTGGTCCAGGTGCTTACGGCCGTGGAGTAATGGGCGGCGGCCTCACGGTAGTGGGCATCATGAAAGGCTTGCAGTCCGGCCACCCAGGCGGGCCAGCCGGTGTCATCCTGGCCGGCGAAGTGGTAGGTCGACTGGTCCAGGTCGCCCCGGCGCCAGGCGTTCCAGCCAAGCCACAAGCGTTCGGTTCGCGGGAAGCCGATCTGGGCGCGGTCCGCGGACAATGCCGGCGCCGGCGTATCCGGATTCAACTGCAGCCGCGCCAGCCACGCTAACGTCTTCGCGCTGCTCTGATCGAGCTCCGCGGCTGCGCCTGTGAAGCCCGCGCCGTCGCGCGTGATGGCCGCGACGGCCAGCAGGCAAAATCCCTTATGAAAATGGAGCAGCTCCATTTCGGCCGGCAGCGCCACCGCGATCATCGCGGCTTGCGACTGCACGCACGCCGAAGCCTCGGGAAGCTGCGGGGAAATGGCTTTCTGCACGCGATCGAAGGAATCCTGGGCCTGACGGAGCAGAGCGAGGCGCTGCTCGTCCTTCGCGTACCATCCGGGGGCGAACACGGCGGCGAGCAGCGCGAGTGAAGCCAGGCGAATCACTTCGTAAAGATCGTCACATCTACGTTCATGCCGGGGCGCAGGATCAGGCCGTTGGTTTGATCCACCAAAATCTTCACCGGGATGCGCTGCACCACCTTTACGAAATTTCCGGTGGCGTTTTCAGGCGGCAGCAGGCTGAGACGCGAACCCGTAGCTCCCGCGATGGAATCGACGTGGCCGATCACCGTCTGCCCGTACATGTCCACGTGAATTTCCGCTCTCTGGCCGGGCTTCACGTCGGATAGCTGGGTTTCCTTGAAGTTCGCCGTCACCCACGTATCCTGCAACGGTATGACGGTCATCAAGCCCTGGCCGGGCTGCACGATCTGGCCCAGTTCCACGCTCTTGCGCGTGACCACGCCATCGATCGGAGAAACAATCGTGGCGTAGCTGAGCGTCAGCACGGCGGCGTCCAGCGCGGCGCGGGCGGATTCCACCGCCGCGGCGGCCGTGCCGGCATCCGCTTCGTGAATACCTACCTGTTTCCGGTTGGCGACGGCGGCTTCCACCTGAGCCTGCGCCTGGTTGACGCGGGTCTGCGCAGCGTCCAGAGCAGCTTTGCGGATTTCGGCGTCCTGGCGCGCGGAGGCCAGCTTCTGCTGGGCGGCTTGCAGTTCGCTCGCCGCGACCCGCGCGGCCGCCGTGTAGGAATCGAACTGCAGGCGTGAGATTTCCGCCTTATCGACCAGCGGTTGCATGCGAGCAAGGTCCGCCTGGGCGCGGTCGCTGCTGGCCTGCTTGGATTGCACGTTGGCCTGGGCCACGGCCAAGTCGGAGCTGTTCGACTGGCCCCACGCGGCGCGGGCGCGCACCACTTCGGCTTCGGCATCCGCCAGTTGCGCGCTGGCGGCGGTATTGCCCGATTGCGTAGTTTCACTGACCATGGGGATGGTCACACGCGCCGTGTGCAACTTGCTCTCGGCTTCGAGCACCGCGGCTTTCGCCTGGTCCACCCGCGCCTGATAGTCGCGCGGATCAATGCGCACCAGCACCTGCCCCGCTTTCACCGCCTGGTTATCGAGGACTGCCACCTCCACTACATTGCCCGAAATCTTGGGCGCGATGGCGGTGATGTGGCCGTCCACGTTGGCGTCATCCGATGAGACGCGGTTCTGGTAGTGCAGATAAACCGCCACTCCGCCGGCCACCAGCGCTACCAGCACCACCAGCAGCGCGACCATCCGAAGGGGGGAACGGCGCGGCGGGGGCGCCACCGTCTCGACCGTGCTTTGCGAAGTAGCCACGTTAGCTCCTAGTTTCTCCGATTCCGTAGTCTGTGTCATTCCATCACCACCGGGCCCGCGGCGGGCCGCGTCGTTTTCATCATGAACATCAATGGGATGATGAGCAGGAACAACGCTCCCATCACCCAGAAAGCATCGGCAAACGCCAGCATTCCGGCCTGCCGCTGCATATTTCCGTAAAGCAAACCCTGTGCCTGCACGCCGGCGTCCGGCTGCGAAGAACCATGCGCTTGCAACAGGGCCGTGGTGGACGCGACGGCCTGCCGGTACGGCTGGTCATAGGGCGTCATATGCGAAACCAGCACGGACTGGTGATATTGCGAACGCCGCGTCAGCAGCGTGGTCGCCGTCGCGATGCCGGAACTGCCCCCAATATTGCGCGCCAGGTTGAAGAGGCCGGTAGCGTAGCCGGTGCGCTCTTTAGGGATGGAGGCGAAGGCCGCCGTGCTGATGGGCACGAACATGAACGCCAGTCCGAAGCTCTGCACCATCCGGCTATAGGCCGCGGTCTGGTAATCGATATTCAGGTTGAACTTCGACATCATGAATAGACCAGCAGCGGTGACCAGCACGCCGAAGATCACCAGCCACCGCGCCTGGTAACGGCGCAGCATGATGCCCACCAACGGCATGCCCAGCAGGATCATCAGCCCTCCCGGGGAAAGCACCAGGCCGCTGAGCAAGGCTGTGTATCCCAGCAGCGATTGCAGCAACATCGGCATCAAGGCGGTGCTGGCGTAAAGGACAAAACCGAGCACCAGCATGGACAGCGTAGCCAAAGCGTAGTTGCGATCCTTGAGGATTCTGAAATCGATGATCGGAGCCTTCTGCCGCAACTCCCAGAAGACCACCGCTACCAGGCACACCACCATGATGATCGTGAAGGTGACGATGAAATGCGAACCGAACCAGTCTTCCTTCTGGCCTTCGTCCATCACCACTTCAAGCGCTCCCAGACCGAGCGCCAGCAGGCCGAAGCCCAGGTAGTCCATTTTCAGCCCGTCTTTGAATGTGCGGCGCACCAGGTACGGCGGGTCGTGAATCAGCATGGAAGTGAGCACCAGCGATAAGATGCCCACCGGAATATTAATGTAGAAGATCCATCGCCAGCTGTAATTGTCGGTAAGCCAGCCGCCCAGGGTGGGGCCGATCACCGGGGCCAGAACCACGCCCATGCCGTAAGCCGCCATGGCCATGCTCCGTTTGGATTGCGGAAAGCTTTCCACCAGGATGGCCTGCGAGACAGGCTGCAGTGCGCCGCCGCCCAGACCTTGCAGCACGCGAAAAAAAATCAATGCCCCGAGTGAGGGAGCCAGACCGCACAGAAACGAACTGCCCGTGAAGATCGCCACGCAGATCATGTAGTAGCGCTTCCGCCCCAGCAGCATGGAGAACCAGCCGCCCATCGGCAGAATAATGGCGTTGGCTACCAGATAAGACGTCAGCACCCACGTGGATTCGTCCATACTGGCCGAGAGATTGCCCGCAATGTGCGGCAGGGCCACGTTGGCCACACTGGTGTCCAGCACTTCCATGAAGGTGGCCAGCATCACGGTCATGGCGATCACCCACGGGTTCACCCCGCGGTGCCAGTCGATGGCAGTCGATGTGCCGGCGGCCGGCTGGTCGATGATGGTTGGGCTACTTGGCGTAGACCGCCTCCATCTGGCCCACCGCATGGGCGAGATCGGCGCGGGACTGGTTATAGCGGTAGAGCGCGGCAATCTGGTTGTCGTTGGCGCGCGCCAGTTCGTCCTGTGCGGTCACCACTTCGATATTGTTCGCGACGCCGGCCTGGAAACGGTCGCGCGCCTGTTCCACTTCCTGCTTGGCGAGCGATACTCCGAGATTCGCGACGTCCACCTGAGAGCGCGCCGACGCCAGTTGAGCGGCCGCGGTTTTGACTTCCAGGGCAATGCGGTTGCGGAGTTCCTGCTCCCGCTGTTTCAGCTCGCGGATGGCGAGATCGGCTTTGTCACGCACGGCCTGGATGCGGCCGCCGGTGAAGAGAGGGACATTCAGGTCGAATTGATATTGATAAACCGGGATGGCGCTGTTCGGGGCAAGACCCTGCTCCAGGAAAGAGCCGGTCAACAAGAGTTTGGGCAGCCGCTCCTGAGAAGCCGTCTTGGCATCCAGGCCGGCGCGTTGCTCTTCCGTCAGCACCTGGCGAAGCTCCGGACGCGTGGTGTACGCCCGCTCCAGACTCTGGTCGATGGAGATGTCCGGCGTATCGAAGAAGCTCACCTGGTCGCCCAGTTCGATTTTGCGCTGCGGATCCACGTTGAGCAGTCGCGCCAGGCCGAACAGAGAGGTATCGAGCGCCGTGCGCGCCACGATGACACGCTGCTTTTCGTTCTGCACCTGGACGTTGGCGCGGAGCGTATCGATGCCGGTGCCCACCCCGTTCTTCTGCAAGTCGGCTGCCTGGTCGTAAAGGGCTTGGGCAAGGTCGACACGGGATTGCGCGGCATCCACTTCAGCCGCGGCGCGCTGGCTGCCCAGGTATTGCGAGACCACCAGCAGAACGCTCTCTTCGCGGACAGTCATTTCCTGAGTGCGCAGGGAATCCTGGCCCAACCGCGAGGAGCGGTAACGGTTCCAAAGCGTCAGGTCGAAGAGCGGCGCGGTGAAGCCAACGCCGGCTTGAGAGACCCAGAACGGGCCGGCATGTTCCGGTAAGCCGGGAAACCCCTGGCCGAAAGCCGTCTGGATGTTGAAGCGATGGGCGCCTTCCCCAACGGTTGCAACAACTTGCGGCAGCAGAGCCGACCGGGCGATGCGGGTGTCCTGGCCGCTTTGCGACACATCCAGGTTGGCCAGAATCACCTGTGGATTCTGCCGTAACGCCATGGCCACAGCGTCTTTAAGGCTCAACTTGAGGGGCGCGGATTCCTGCGCCACGGCGGCCGGCGCCAGCGCCACCAGGAGCAGAGCGAAGCCAGTGATCTGAGTTTTGAGCATGATCCGTTCTCGGCAGGGGAACTGCATGTTCCGGGCCAAACAAAGTGTTGATAACATTAGGCAAAGGCTGAGCCAGCGATTTGAAATGTGCCCAAATAATGGCAGGGAGGCAGAAAGTGATGGGGCATGCTTCAGTTTGCCCCCGCACACTATCAGCGCGATGGCCCCAATAGCAGATAGGACTGGAAGCCGAGCGATAAACACCGTCAGCCATACGATCAAAGCCCTGGTAAACCAAGGCGTGGTTTACACTAACAGCATGCAGCGGAAAGACCTTTGGCCGAACGCGTTGTGCTCACTCGGGGGGATCCGGGTCTAAGCCGCCGGACTCCGCATGCGAATCGTTCAACTCATTGAGTCTCTGGATGTAGGAGGTCTGGAGCGGATGGCGGTTGACCTGGCGCTAGCCCAGCACGCCGCGGGTCATTGGGTGGGGGTTTACTGCTTTTTCGGCGCTGGCCCCTTACGGGCGCAACTGGATGCAGCCGGCATTCCGGTTACCGAATTCCACAAAGATCGGCATTCCAACCCGGTCCTGGTATGGAATATGGCCCGGCAGTTGCGCCGCGACCGGGCGGAGATTCTTCACGGCCACAACCCTGGAGTGCACCACGCCGCGGCACTGGCCAAGGCCGTGGCTGGAGTGCCGGTATGCCTGAACTCGCGGCATAGCGCCACCACGTCGCGCGGCGACCCCTATCAGGAAAGGTACTTTCGCCTGGCAGGTCCCTTGACCGAACACGTCGTGTTTGTGTGTGAGTACGTCAGAAAGCTCCTCGAACCGCGGTTGCGATTTCCGGCGAAGAAGTGTTCGGTGATTCTGAATGGAATCGCCGCCGAAAAATTCCTGGCTAGCCCGGCGTCACCGGGTTCGGCCAGCCCGCGTCTGCGCTTCGGTACGGTGGGACGCCTGGTGCCGGCCAAAGGACACGCCGTTCTCATCGAAGCGTTTGCCAAGTTTGCCGCGAAGAGGCCGGAGGCGCACTTGCAGATTTTCGGCGACGGCCCGTTGCGCGGCGAAATGGAAGCGCAGATTCGCAAGCTGGGAATGGAAAGCCGGATTCGCCTGGAGGGCGTCACGCACGATACGGCCGGCGTTCTGGCGGCTTTGGATGTCTTCGTATTCTCCTCTGTGCAGGAAGGTCTGCCGCTGGTGATTCTGGAAGCGATGGCCGCCGGCCTGCCGATTGTCAGCACGCGGGTCGGCGGAGTTTCCGAAGTCGCGCCGGAAGGAATAGTTGCCCGCTACTGCGACCGTGGCGACGCCGTGGGACTGGCCGAAGTCTTGCTGGCCGCGTCCCAGGACACACACCTCACGGCGAAGGGCGCCGCCGGCCGCGCCCTGGCCGCCGAGCACTACGGAATCTCTCACATGAGCGAGGCCTACACCGCGTTATACCGGCGGCTGTTGCAAGGCAGGTAGGCGGCACTGGCGTCGGATACGCAGCACAGCTCTTTTTTCCAAGCATTTGCGGGCGTGCTCGTACGCTCGAATGATTGCCGGGCCGCCTCTGTCTCTACGTCGGGTGCGGCTCGCCTTCGACGCAGCGTACCGTGTCGCGCGCGATCAGCAATTCTTCGTCGGTTGGAATTACCCAGACCTGCAGTTTGGAATCGCTGGTGCCGATTTGCGCCTCGCGCCCCCGGGTTTGCGCGTTTTGCTCCGCATCGAGCTTCAATCCGGCCCATTCCAGGCCTTCGCAAATACGCGCGCGGATCTCCGGAGCGTTCTCGCCCACACCGCCGGTGAAGATGATGGCGTCGGCTCCGTTCATGCCGGCCATCATGGCGCCAATATACTTGCGGGCCCGGTAGCAGAAAATCTCGATGGCCAGACGGATCCGCCGGTCGTCATGCTCCGCCAGTTCGCGCATCAGGACCTTCATATCGTTGGTCACGCCAGAGATTCCCAACAACCCGCTCTGCGTGTTGAGCATCGCCTCCACTTCGGTGGAAGACAGCCCTTCCTTGGTGGCAACCAGGCCGAGGATGGCCGGATCCAGATCGCCCGACCGCGTGCCCATCACCAGGCCTTCGAGCGGCGTCATGCCCATCGAAGTGTCCACGGATTTTCCGCCCTTAACAGCGGTGGCCGAGCAGCCGTTTCCCAGATGCAAGGTCACCACATTGGTCTGTTCCCTGGGGATTTGCCGTAGAGTGCGATAGCGGTAGGCCACATAGCGGTTGGAGGTTCCATGGAAGCCGTACCGCCGGATGCGGTGGCGCGCATACAAGTGATACGGCAGCGCGTAGAGGAACGCGGTATCCGGAAGGGAGGTGTGAAATGCCGTGTCGAAAACCGCCACCTGGGGCATGCCGCGCCCGAAGACTTCGCGGACCGCCAGGATGCCCTTCACGTTGTTGGGATTGTGCAGGGGCGCGAGGTCAATGCAATCTTCAATGCCTTTCAATACGTCGTCGCTGATGACGGCCGATTCGCGAAAGACTTCCCCGCCATGGACAACGCGGTGTCCCACCGCATGGACGTCGGTCAGGCTACCGATTTCCGGCACTCCGGATTTTTCCGAGGCCAGCCAGCGCAGCACGTAATCCAGGGCAGCGGATATATTCCGAATCGGCGCTGTCACTTTTTGCCGCGGGCCGCTGCGGGTCTCAATGGTAACAATGGCTTCGCCGCCGATCCGTTCCACCAGGCCACGGCACAACCGCTCGTCGCCATCACGCCGGATGCGTTCGAGGTCGGTTGAAATGATTTGAAATTTCAGGCTGGAACTGCCTGCGTTGAGTACTAGAACATTCATAAGCTCACTTCCATTCTCACAGATTGTGCCCAGCCCTGCTGCTCCGCGGCGCGGTTCATCTTGTCCCGCGGCCCTTGTCAACCGGGAAAAACCCTGACGCGCGCAAGAAGTTTTCAGGCGCGGCCGGATCTTACAACTCTGCACAAATATTGTTTGCCCGGCCGGTTGAGATGTACTAGCATACAGAGATAACGGGTGAGGCTGAATAGGACCACAAAGATTGAAAAATCCGCTTCTATGAATTAGGGGTGGGTTCATCTCTGCGCTCCGTTGCGCTGCCGCACGATCAATCCATTGAAACGGTCTCAATCGGGAGGACTCTATTAATGCGTAGATTTACATTGCCTGGCGGGCATTTCGCGGCCAGCGCTTCATTGCTTTTGGCTTTGATAGCCTTTCCTAACCCTGCCTTTCCTCAATCGGCCGGTTCGGGCAGCATCACGGGCAGCATCAGCGACCCATCGGGTGGAGTGGTGCCGGGGGCCAACGTGGCGATTCGCAACGTGGATACCGGCGTGGAACGTAAGACCGTGACCAGCAGTGCGGGCGTTTACAACGCATCATTCCTGCCGCCCGGCAACTATACGGTGGAGGCAGGCAAGACCGGATTCGCCAGCGTTCTGCACAAAGACCTGACGCTGCAAGTAGGGCAAGTCCTGACCATCAACCTCTCCCTCTCCGTGCAGGCGACGCAACAGGAAGTGACGGTAACGGGCGCGGCGCCACTGGTGGATGCGGAAAAGACCGAAGTGTCGCAAGTGGTGAGCGAGAGCACAGTCAACAATCTCCCGCTCGCCGGACGGCGCTGGGACAGCTTCGCGCTGCTGACTCCCAACACGGCGCCGGACGGAGCGAGCGGCCTGGTTTCTTACCGCGGTGTTTCGGGGCTGTATAACTCCAACACAGTGGATGGCGCCAATAACAATCAGGCATTCTTCTCGGAAGCGCGCGGGCGCGCCAACAGCGGCGCCTACGTTTACAGCATGGACTCCATCAAGGAGTATCAGGTGAGTTCCAGCAACTATAGCGCGGAACTGGGGCAGGCTGCGGGCGGAGCTGTCAATGCGGTTACCAAGTCCGGCGCCAACGATCTCCACGGCGACCTGTTCTACTACCTTCGCTATCCGACATTCAACGCGCTGGACGCGTATCCGAAATCGCGCGGAACTTATAGCCAGCCGATCCATCAATGGCAGCAGTTCGGCGGCTCGGGCGGCGGGGCGCTGAAGAAAGACAAGCTGTTCTTCTTTGCCACGTACGACGGGTCCCGCAAGGTCAACCCGATCACCTACACCAGCAACGTCTACAGTTCCACGGTGAGCAGCCTGCCGTGTCCGGCAGCGGTGACGGCGCAGCAGTGCTCCGCGGCCAACGCTTTCCTGTTCGCCGGGCAAGGCACTTTCGCGCGGGCCACGAATCAAGATGTGGCGTTTGGACGGCTGGATTATCAGGCAAACTCCCGCAACCACTTCAGCAGCTCATTCGATTTCATGAACTACCGCGCGCCCAATGCGTACAGCACGGCGCCCTCCTACAACGACAGTTCGCTGGCCACCAATGGCAGCTACGTTTTCCATGAGCGCATCTTTGTAGCCAACTGGGATTCGATTATTACGCCCTCCACGGTCAACAATCTGCGGTTCCAGTGGGGACGGGATCTGGAAGTGGCGGGTTCCAATGCGCCTGCTCCCTACGTCAACGTGGGCGGCTCCGGCGGCAGTTCCAACCTGATGATTTACGGCGAGAACTACGCGCTGCCGCGCACGGCTGAGCCGGACGAGCACCGCATCCAGATTTCCGACGTCCTCTCCAAAGTATACGGCCGCCATACGTTCAAGGCCGGCGTGGATGTGAATGTGATCCACGAAGTGATGATCAACCTGTACAACGGCACCGGCAATTACAGCTATAGCGGAACGGCCCAGACGGCGTTCAACAACTGGATTATCGATGCTTACGGAATCAACATCGGCGACGGCCTGACGGGCAAGCACTATAGCACGTTCACGCAGGTGAACGATCCGGTTACGGGCGTGGGCAAGGACGATTTCTACAACAACGATTACGCCGGGTTCTTCGAAGATAACTGGAAGGCCAGTTCCAAAGTTACCGTGAACATGGGCCTGCGCTACGACGTCTTTTCGATTTCGCAGCCGCCGGGGCCGAACACGCTGACGTCACTGACCACGTTCTATACGTCGAAAATCAACATCCCCAAGGACCAGTTCGGGCCGCGCATCGGACTGGCATGGCAGCTTTCGCCGAAGACCGTTCTGCGCACGGGCTATGGACTGTTCTACGGGAAAACGACCAACAGCACCTACTACGCCACGCGCGTGGAGAACGGCGTCTATCAGCAGACCTTCTCGTGCACGCCGACCGGCGGGACTGCCTGCCCGTCGCTGACCTTTCCGAACGTGATCTGGACGCCCCCGGGAGCCAAGCCGGTCGCTCCGTTTACGGGCGCCCTGACGCCGCAGGTGGTCACGTTCGCACCGCCCGCCGCCAGCCAGGTGACGCGCGGCATGTCGCCCGATTGGGTGAACCCGCGGTCGCACGAAGGAGAAGTCACGCTGGAGCGGGAACTGCCGGGCTCCCTGAGCGGCTCCATCGCTTACGTGGTGAGCCGCGGCGAGCATCTGCCGATTTTCGCCGACGCGAACCTGGCGCCGTCCACTTCCACAAAGAGCTACGACATTCTGAGCGCCACCGGCTCGACGGCCGAAACCTATACGGTTCCCTTCTATACGAACCGCATCAATACCAATACCGGTGAAGTTTTCGTCGGCTATAGCGACGTGAATTCCTGGTACAACTCGATGGTGCTGACGGCCAAACGGCCGATGCGCCACGGTCTGGAGTTCACCGTGAACTATACGTTGAGCAAGGCCTTCGACGGCGCCCAGGTGGGCGGCGCGAACGGCACCTTCAACGGCACCGATTATCCGATTGACCCCTACAACCGCAAGCAGGAATACGCGCTTTCCGATCTGGACCAGCGGCACCGGTTCGTAGCCAACGCCATCTGGATGCCGAGCCTGAAGAGTCTGCAGAACAAGCCGGCTCGCATGCTTCTGGACGGCTGGGTGATGTCTACCATCGTAGTCATGTCCACCGGACAACCCATCACGCCTTACATCACCGGAGCGCCGAGCCCGCTCGACGGTGGCGTGACCGGCGGCGTCAGCTATGCCGGACCCACCAACGGGCGGGCCGGCTGGCTGGCGCGCAATGCCTTCACGGCTCCCGGTTTCCACAACGTGGATTTCCGGCTGGGCCGGCAATTCGCCATCACGGAACGGCTGAAACTGTCACTCATCGGTGAAGCCTTCAACCTGTTCAACCACACGAATATCGCCAGTGTGAACACCACGGCGTTCGCTTACGCCGCTGCCGGTAGCGGTGCGTGCGCCGGCCACACCAACGCTTGCTTTAGCCCGAGCTCGACATTCCTGACGCCCACCGCCACCAGTAATCTGGTGTGGGGGCCAAGGCAGTTGCAGCTTTCGGGCAGGATCACTTTCTAAGCTGATTCGGTTTCTCAACGAAAAACGGGGCCAGGACGAAAAAGCCTTGGCCCCGTTTATTTTTGATCCTGGTATCGGCCCCTGATCAGGCAGCTGCAATGGCAGGCAGAGGCAGCATGGTATGGCTCGCTGTGCCAGTGCCCGGCAGTTGAAAGAAAGACGCGGGGCGCACGTTCCGTTGAACCAGGCAGCGCTCCGAGCCATCCCATCCTTCCACCCGCACGGATGATCCACGCCGTTCCACCTTATAAACCGCCGTTGCGCCAAACTCGGCGCTCAACGCGGGCAGCGACCATCCGGAAGGATCGAGCATCCGCATGCTGCCCTGGCGGTCGATGAGGATGGCCAGATCATGGGAGCTGGGGTCTCCACTCACCGCGACATCCAGGATTTCACCGGCCCTTTGCAGAAATGCGTTCACAAAAGGCTTATCGGACGGGGAGGCAGAAGTTTCGGGCAAATCTTTTGGGCCGGCCCTTTGTGGCGTGGGCGGTGCTCGCCCGCGCTCAGGCGAAACCAGGTAAAGTCCCGCTGGCATCCCGGATTAGGAGACTTGGGAGGTGACGGCTTTCTCCATGCTTCGCAGGATGCCGCCGGGTTCGGCTACCCCATGGGCGGCGATGGCATCGGCACGGGACTGCGTGTCGGCTACGGAGTAGATCCGCAGCTCATCCGCGTTTCCCGACGGGCGTACATGGGCCACATCCCCATTGTCGAAAAGCACGCGCACGCCATCCGTGTAATCCACACGAAGGATATTGCCAAACCCCAGGGACGACGGGAAAAATCGGGCCAGCCGGCGGCGGTTTTCTTCGGGTGCAGAACCGGGAGTCGCGCCGGGTGCGAGGTATTCAATCAGGCTCAGGCTGACGGCTCTGGGAAATTGCCCCAGCAGCGCGGCTCGGCTGAAACGTTTGGGCAAACGCGCGAACAGTTCGATGAGCGTCAGCCCTTTCCGGGAAGCGGCGAAGAGTGTGGCGAGGATCGGCAAGAAGGCGTCACGGGTGGGAAGGGCCGTCAGAAGTTTGCCGTCCCGTTCGATGTCCGTGCCGGTGAGGAAGCCGCCATTGGCCTCCCATCCGCAAATCCGGAGCTTGCCCTGGCGGCGCGCAGCCTCCATGCCGGCGATGACGAATGGCGAACCGATCCGGGTTTTGGGCTGCACGATGCCGGAGAGAGTGCCGCGATCGACGGCATCGTTGCAGCTGATGGGGACCACCACGGCATCGGCCCGCAGGTATTCCGCTACGATCATGCCGACCAGGTCGCCACCGAAGAAATGGGCGCGGCCGGTGGCCGGGTCCAGGCCGAGAATGAGCGGCCGGTCACTGTCGCCATCGGTGGAGACGACGGCATCGAGCGGGCCGTGCTGCGGAACAGCCTCGTCCACCAGCAACTGAATAGCGGCCAATTGCGGCGCGCCGATGTTTTCCGTATCGATGGGAACGAACGTCAGGCTGCGGCCGGCGGCGATGACTTCGGCGCCGAGGCGGCCCAGCAGTTCGACGAGCAGATCGCGCCCGACGGCGGAGTGTTGATAGACCAGAATCCGTTTCCCGGCGAGCGTCTGGCCGGCGAAGAAGGCGGTGAACCGGGCGATCCAGGACGCGCGCGGCTCCGGTTGTTCCGGCGGCAGTTCCTGATGGCCGGTCTTGAACATGCCTCGCGGATCAAAGGGCGATTCGCCGGCGGCCCGGGCGTAGACTTGTTCGCGAACCTGGCCCACACGCCGATTGACGGGGCCCTCCTGCTGCTTGAGCAACTCCCCGCGGCTGCTGTTGGTTTTGTAGCCGTTGCGGTCGAAGGGAATGTGGCTGCCGGTCACCATGATGCTGCCCTTGCCGCGGGCCAGGGCAAAGCAGGCCAGGGCGGGCGTGGGGATCACGCCGGCATTCACCGGGCGCATTCCCGCATCATGGATGGCCGCGACCACGGCCTGGGCGATCTCTCCGCGTCCACCTTCCTCAGCAACGAAGGCGGCGGAACTGGGACGCAAGTCGCGCGCGAAGAAGAGCTCTTCCCCGCGTGTGATGCCGCCCTCGGAGGGAGGAAGCGACTGGAGGTATTCGAGCTCCGCCAGCACGTTGATGTAGATCTCAAGCTGGGTGAGGTCCCGGACTTTGCCGCGACGGCCGCTGGTGCCGAATTGCAGCTCCAGCGGTTCGTAAGTGAGTGCGGAACGCAGAGAACCGGCTTGTGTTTCGGTGTTCATCGGCACACTTTACAGATTAACTGAGCGGCGTGCAGGAGCGGGCGGCAGCGCTCCCTTACGGTCGCGGGCCGGATAGGGCGTCATATAAAGACCTCTGGGGCAAGACGCGCGGGCGGAACCGGTGCTATTGTTTGGGCCTCACGTCCACGATGTTGATTTTCTGCTTCTCGGCGGCGCGATTGAAGGCGGAAAGATCCTGGCTCAGGATTTGATCCCAACGGTTCAATTGCTCCTGCAGGTCTGCGCTCAGCTTGGTGAATGCCTGTTGCTGGCCTTCGGTGGGCGCCCCGTCGGATGCATCGACGCTCCAGCTTAAGTAGATCAATTGCTCGTCGATCATGGTTGGATAGCGCAGATCGCCTTCGGTGCTTTTCATTTTGACCTGCATCACTTTCTCTTCCACGGCGGCGATCTTTTTCAGCAGATCGTCGGCAGCCGGCTTGACGGGTTCCCATGCGGCCACGTTCTTATAATGTTGGGCGAGCGCGTTCAACTGCGCGCGCAGATCCCGGATTTCGTTGACGGCATTGTGCAGCGAAGTGAGGCGGCGCGCGATTTGCTTTTCCAGGTCATACTGCTTTTGCAGATCGGCGGCTGACATGGGAATGCGCGGGTCTTGCCTGAGTTCGAGTGGCGCGGTCTGAGTCTGGCCGGCCGCCGTGAAGCGAACCTGATAGGCGCCGGGAAGCGCCATGGGCCCGTGCGGCGGAATGTCAGCTTCGTAAAACGCGCCGGGAATCTTGGCCGGGTCTTCCACGCGAAGATTCCAGTACGTGCGGTTCAGGCCGGCTTCGGTGGGAAGCACTTCGCTCAGACGCTGAACGTCGGGCCACTCGGCGGGCCCAAGTTCTTCGGACGATTTGTCACTGCTGTACGTCTTCAGCACCGTGCCCTGCGAGTCCAGGATCTCCAGTTTCACCGGATCTTTCGGAGCGGTCTTCAGGTAGTAATAAATAATGGCGCCGGGCGGAGGGTTTTCACCGGCGGGCTGCCGGCGGTCGAGCGAATCGGGAAAACGGACGCGGTAGGCGGGCCGCGGCGGAAAGAGTTTCGCAGCGGCATCCACATCCGCCGGTGCGAGCTTGCGCAGCGGCGTGAGATCGTCCAGCACCCAGAAAGCCCGGCCATGCGTGGCGACCACCAGGTCGTCATCCTTGATGACCAGATCATGAACCGGCACGGTGGGAAGGTTGAGGCGCAGTTTCTGCCAGTGGGCGCCGTCATCCACGGAAATCCAGACGCCGGTTTCGGTTCCGGCGTAGAGCAGCCCTTTGCGCTTGGGGTCTTCCCGCACGGCGTGGACGTAATCGCCCTCCGGAATTCCGGCATCAATGCGGGTCCAGGTCTTTCCGTAATCGGCGGTCTTAAACAGATAGGGTTTGAAGTCGTCGAGCTTATGGCGGTCCACGGCAACATAGGCGGAGGCCGCGTTGTGGGGCGACGGGTCGATGATGCTCACCAGGCCCCATTCGGGCATGGAAGGTGGAGTGACGTTCTGCCAGGAGCCGCCGCTGTTGCGGGAGATCTGGAGCAGGCCATCGTCGGTGCCCGCCCAAAGCAGGCCCTTTTCGAGCGGCGATTCGGCCAGCGCGAAGACCGTGTCATAGTATTCGACGCTGGTGTTGTCCTCAGTGATCTGGCCGCCGGAGGCGCGCTGTTTGGACTTGTCGTTGCGGGTCAGATCCGGACTGATGATGGTCCAGTTCTTTCCCTGGTTGGTGGTTTTGAAAACCACCTCGCCGGCGGTGTAAATGACGTTGAGGTCGTGCGGCGAAAAGAGAATCGGTTCGGTCCATTGAAAGCGGTGGGGGAAATCGGCAACGCCGTGTCCGGCGAAATCGACCGGCCAGGGGGAAATATCGAGCCCCTGTTCCGTGTGCTTGTCGAAGCGGAAGACGCCCTGGCCGGCGGAATAGACAATGTTGCCGTCGCGCGGATCGGCGGCCATAAAGGCGCTTTCCGATCCGGCCACTTCATACCAGTTGCGCATGCCGATGAGGCCGAAATCGCTCCAACTGGCGGTGCCCATGGCGGTGTTGTCCTGCTGCGCGCCGAAGACGTAATAGGGGAACCGGTTGTCGGTGGCGACGTGATAGAACTGCGCGGTGGGTTGATTCATTTGCGGCGTCCAGTTCTTGCCGCTATCGATGCTGATGGTGGCGCCGCCATCGTCGCCGTTGATCATGCGGGCGGGATTGGCGGGGTCAATCCACAAGGCGTGATGATCGCCATGCGGCGCGGGAAGCAGGGTGAAGCTCTTGCCCGCGTCAGTGGAGCGGAACATGCCGGTGTTGAGGACATAGACCGTATCGGGATCCTTGGGATCGGCGAAGACGTGGCTGAAATACCAGGCCCGCTGGCGGTAGCGTTCATCGTCGTTAACGGGCTGCCACTTGTCGCCGCCGTCATCGGAACGGTAAAGGCCGCCTTTGGCGGCTTCGATCAGGGCATACACGCGGTTGGGGTCGGCGCCGGAAACGGAAACTCCGATACGGCCGAGCAGTCCTTCGGGCAGGCCATTGCCTTCCAGGCGCTTCCAGGTGGCGCCGCCGTCGGTGGAGCGGTAGAGCCCGCTGCCGGCGCCGCCGCTGGTGAAGTACCACGGCTCACGCTGCACCTGGTACATGGCGGCAAACACGATGTTGGGATTGCCCGGGGCGAAGGTGATGTCGGTCGCCCCGGTCTTGTCGTCCACATACAGAACTTTGGTCCAGGTCTTGCCGCCATCGGTGCTGCGGAAGACGCCGCGCTCCGTGTTGGGAGCGAAGGCGTGGCCCTGCGCGGCCACCAGAACCGTATCGGGGTTGCGGGGATCGACAAGCACTTTGGGAATGTGGCGAGTATCGCGCAGGCCCAGGTTCTTCCAGGTTTTGCCGGCGTCATTGGAACGGTAGACGCCGTCGCCGTAGGAAATATCTCCGCGCAGACAGCCTTCGCCTGTTCCCACGTAGACCACGTTGGGGTCTGACGCAGCGATGGCGATGCTGCCGATGGAGGCGACGTCCTGCTTGTCGAACTGGGGCGTCCAGTGCGAGCCGCCATCCACGCTTTTCCAGACTCCGCCGGCGGCCGCGCCGAAGTAATACGTTTGGGGATCGCCAGGGATCCCCGCGACGGCCAGCACACGGCCTCCGCGAAACGGTCCGATGAGGCGATACTGCATGCCCTTCAACAGCGCTTCATCCACCTGCGAAAAACCAGCGCGAATCAGAAACAGGACGGCCAATAGGAAACGTCTGCGCATCGATTGCCCTCGTTCTTTAAGGAAACTGCAAGTTCCTCTATGGTAAATCGGCCAAGGGGTTGCAGTGGGGGCAGGGGCGGAAAATTCGAAGGCGCGCCGAATCGGCGCGCCGGTGGAAGTGCGGATGGAGCGTTGCCGGTTCAGTGCCGGCTGGAAAACCGTGGGCAGCCAGTCTTCGGCCGCGGCGCATTGGGCGCAATATGGATCAGGCGGATTCGAGCGAGACGGCTTCTTCCACGTCGGCCTGCTTGACCAGCAATTCAGCTCCGTAATCGAAGCCTTTGTCGAAGGCCTGCAGGTTCAACTTCTGGAATGCCGGCGGCACGGAATCGGCTACGGCTTGCCGCAGTGCGTCCTTTTCGAGCAAGCCGGTGATGGCGCCGAAGAAGCCTACCATCACGATGTTCAACACCATCTTGCGTCCCAGTTCTTCGGCCAGGCGGGTAGCCGGCACTCCGTACATACGCACGCCCTTCGCCACTTCGTCCACCTGTACCAGTTCCTGCTCGGTAATCAGGATACCGCCGGGTTTCAATTGCGGCGCGAACTTGGTGTAGGCTTCCTGCGACATGCAGACCAGAATGTCCGGCCGTGCCACGTACGGATAGAGGATGGGCTCGCTTGAAAGAATCACCTGAGCGGCGGACGATCCGCCGCGCGCTTCGGGGCCGAAGCTCTGCGTCATGCAAGCGTAGCCGCCATGAAAGATGGCCTCGGCTTTGCCGATGACGATGGCCGCCAGAATCACACCCTGGCCGCCGAATCCCGCGATCTTAATTTCACTTAGCATTCGCTGCACATGACCTCCGGTTCGGCGTAACGATCACCCAGCGTTTCGTGCATCTGGGTGCCCAACATTTCGAAATAGCCAGGGCGGTCGCGGTCGACGAACTTGCCGACCACAATCTCACCGGCCTTGGTGAGGGCACATTCACTGGTGGGCGCGCCGTTACGCAACTTGCTCACCTGTTTATAGAACTTCATGGTGTCCAGGCCGTCGCCCATCTTGTTGCGGCGCTGATACAGCGTGGGACACGGGGAAATCACTTCGATGAAGCAGAATCCCTTTTTCTTCATGACTTCTTCCATGGACCGCGCCAGTTGCTTGACGTGGTAGGTGGTCCAGCGGGCCACGTAGGCGGCGCCGGCCGCCTCGGCCAGTTGCACCAGGTTGAAAGCAGGTTCAAAAACTCCGTAGGGCGAGGTGGCGCTGATCACGTGCGAAGGCGTGGCGGGGCCGGTCTGGCCGCCCGTCATGGCGTACGTGAGGTTGTTGACGCAGATCACCTTCAGGTCCATGTTGCGGCGTGCGGCGTGGATAAAATGATTGCCGCCGATGGCAAAGAGGTCGCCGTCGCCGGAGTAGACCACCACCTGCAGGTCCGGATTGGCCAGTTTCAGTCCGGTGGCAAACGGTATGGCGCGGCCATGGGTGGTGTGGAACGAATCGAGATTCATATAGCCGGCCACACGGCCTGTGCATCCGATACCGGAAACGACGGCTACGTTCTGCAGATCGGCTTTGGAATCAAGCAGCGCGCGGGTAAAGCAATTTACCGTGGTGCCGATGCCGCAGCCGGCGCACCAGATGTGCGGCATGCGGTCCATGCGGAGAAAGGGCTCTACCGGGTTTTGCGGTTGGGCCTCGACCTGGCAGGCGGCTTCAAGAGCGGTCTCGTTCATCGGATTGCCTCCACAATGGCTCTCAGAATCACTTCGGGGTTATGTACGGTTCCGCCGGCATGGCTCACGGGGATCACTTTGGCGCGGCCTTGCGAAACGCGATCCACTTCATGCACCATCTGGCCGAGGTTCAGTTCGGGAACCACGAAGGCCTTGACGCGGGCGGCCAATTCGTTCAGCGGCTGGTCTGGAAACGGCCATGCGGAAATAATGCGGAACTTGCCGGCTTTGATGCCCTGTTCGCGGGCCATTTGGATGGCGCGCTGGGCCACACGGGAAGTGATGCCGTAAGAAACCACGACAACTTCGGCGTCGTCCACATATTCGGTTTCGAAGAGGGCGCGGTCGCCGGAGAACGGCTTGAGCTTGTCAACCAGGCGGCGGACCAAGCGGTCCTGCGTCTCCACGGTCATGTTGGGGTAGCCGTGTTCGTCGTGCGTCAGACCGGTGACATGGAATTTGTAGCCGGCGCCGGCCCTGGTCATATCGGGCACCAGATCTTCCCGCGGCTCATACAGCCGGAACTCACTGGGGGGCAGTTTCGTATACCGGCGCGGCGTGATTTCCAGCTTGTCGGCATCGGGAATGACTACCTTTTCGGTCATGTGGCCGACGCACTCGTCGAGCATCATCATCACCGGAACACGAAATTCTTCCGAGATGTTGAAGCCGGTGACGGTGAGATCGAAGCATTCCTGGGGTGAGTTCGGGCAGAGAGCGACAATGCCGTAGTCGCCGTGCGAGCCCCACTTGGCCTGCATCATGTCGGACTGAGCGGGAAGAGTGGGCAGGCCGGTTGACGGCCCACCGCGCTGCACGTCGACGAACACGCAGGGGGTTTCGGTCATGGCGGCGTAGCCGATGTGCTCCATCATGAGGGAGAAGCCGGGGCCGGAGGTGACGGTAAAGGCTTTAGCGCCGCCCCAAACCGCTCCCTGGATGGCGATGGAGGCGGAGAGTTCGTCTTCCATCTGGATGAATACGCCGCCTACGGTCGGGATTCGCTGAGCGAACCGCTCGACGACTTCGGTAGAGGGTGTAATGGGGTAACCTGCGGAAAATCGCGCACCCGCAGCGAGCGTTCCCTCACAGCAGGCGTGGTCGCCGTCAAGGAAATGAACACCCGTGAGGACGCCTTTTGCGTCAGCATGCATGATTTTTTGCTCCAAAAATAGCGAAATCGGGGCAGTACATTCCGCAGAGATCGCAGCCGCTGCACTTGGCGCCTTCTACAACGTGCGGTGGGTGGTAACCCTTGGAATTGTATGCGGATGATAGGGCGAGCACGTGCGTTGGACAGAACTCCACACAGAATCCACATCCTTTACATCGCTCGACAGTAATAGCGACAGAGCCTTTAGCCATCAGAACCCTCCACTTTGGTGTGTCGGGCTGAATACCTGCACGCCATGGGCCAACAGGAGAGAACAAGTCCTGAAACTCTGATTCATAATGCGGTACGGGCGGTGGGCACCGGCGCGCATGGGAACTCGTCTAAATTGCGCAGGAATCGGTCGGCATAAGAACGGCTGATGCCGGCGTGGCGGGCGCAGAAATCCTCCCAACTGAGGCCGAGGGATTCATAGAGGCGTTGGTCGCGGATGGATTTGAGGCACTGCGCCGGAGCGGAACTGCACTTGGAAGCGATGAGGCCAAAGGCTTGGCCTTGCCCAATGGAGCGGCCGAGTTCGAGTGAGATGGTTGGGTCCGGTAGCATAAGAAACTCAGTCTGACCGCCGAAGGATTGGCGGCTTTTGAGAGGTTCGATATTGCAAACAAGCCAGTTGCGAGCCGGCGACCGCCGAAGGATTGGCGGTTTGGTGGGCTGTCCGGGTGGAAAACAGGGAAAACGGAGACCGGAACGGCTGCTGCGGGAGAACGATGTCAGCGCTCCTCACCTGAACTTACAGTAGCAGACGCCTGGAGCAAGGGAATTCCGGTAAATTATTGATTTTAAGGCGAAAGAAAGTTGAACTGGGGCTGTCCACTATAAAGTGTCTGAGGCGTTTTGCTTCCGTCCTGCGCGATATCTTGCGGGGGGGAAGCAACCAAATGCGTCAGACTGCTCTTTTCAGGGCCTTCACGAAGGTACTGGCGGCGATTCCGTATCCAGGCACCGCTCGGAGGCTAAAATCGGCGCTGTGCGTAGCACCGATCCTCTTGCTGCTGAGCGCCGGTCTTCGGGCTCAAATCCCGACGACTAGCTTGCTGACGGATAACTTCACGAAGGACGCAGCGCTCAACACAAAGTTATGGAGCATGGGTACTCCGTTGATGAACGCACTCGCGCAGCAGGCAACCAGTTCCGTGCTGCTGACCCCGCAGCTCAGTTTTTCGGCATCGGGCATGACGATGCAGGGCACTTCGAATATCTGGCAGTATACGGGGATTCAGTCGAACCAGAGCTTTACTCCACCATTCTCGGCCCAGGTTACGGTATTAGGCACGGTGTCCGACGCAAACACATTCCTCTTCGAACTCACGACGGCGGATGCGAGCCACTACGTGGTCCTTCGCGGCAATCTCAATCCGAATAACGCCCCTTACTACGGTATGAACCTGCTGAGCAATACCAACACTTCCGGCGCGTTCCTTTACACAACCCCAGCTTTAAGTGTTTTCTACACGATTTCTTACACCGTGACCGCGGCAGGGATGGCCAGCGTGGTGCTGACGGACCCGAGCGGAGCCATCCTGGGAATGCAGAGCAATATCAATATCGGGAGCGGTCCATTTTATTCGGTGCTGGGACAGTTCGAGGGTACTCCAGTCACTGTTGGGGCGAATATCGCGGTGTGGCAGCAGGCCCAGGTGACGGGACCGGCATCTCCGTCCGTGCTGCCGAATGGAGTGGTCAGCGCCGGCGCTTTCGGCAGCTTCCCCTCGGTTGCTCCCGGCTCCTGGGTTGAGATTTATGGCAGCAATCTGGCTCCGGACACGCGCCCCTGGGCGGGGTCGGACTTCGTGGGAAACACCGCGCCTACATCACTCGACGGCGCCACCGTCACGGTGGGCGGCAAACCGGCCTTCCTCGACTACATCAGCCCGGGGCAGATCAATGCTCTGATGGCTTCCGATACACCGACTGGGTCGCAGCAACTGATTGTCAACAACGGCCAGAACGCAAGCGCTGCTTATAATGTGACGGTGAATACCGTAGAGCCGGGCTTGCTGGCGCCACCCGCATTCCTGGTGGGAGGAATCCAGTACGCAGCGGCCGTACTGGGCGACGGGTCGTTCGCAATGCCCGTGGGCGCCGTGCCGCTAGTCACCTCACGGCCGGCGAAACCGGGCGAAACGATGGTTTTGTATGGCGTCGGATTCGGACCAGTCACGCCGGCGAGTTTAGCGGGCCAAGTTGTTCAGCAGTCCAATAGTCTCGCGTCAAAATTTCAGATGTCGATTGGCGGGCTACCAGCAACGTCGCAGTACGCCGGACTGGCGCCGAGTTTCACCGGATTGTATCAGTTCAACATAACGGTACCGGCAGCCGCTTCGGGCACGGCGGCGTTGACCTTCAACCTGGGCGGGACAGCGGGTACACAGACGCTGTATATCGCGGTGGGCAATTAGAGGAGTTGAGGAGTTATCGTAGCGATCGCGCCGGGCCAATGCCTATTCTCCGGCGGAGAGGGCCGTCCTAACCGCCTGATCGAAGCTACCGATAAGGGACTTGACGCCGCTTGTACGAGTAGCGCGTGATACGCTCGAGGCAGCCGTTTCTCTTAGCGGTAAACTGACGAAGAACGGCAAAGGAGGTGACCATGGCCGACAAGTACATAGTCCAAGTTCCTGGCCTGAAAAGCATCGGGCCGTACTCGCAGGCGGTTCGTGCGGGAGGTCTATTGTTCATCTCAGGACAGCCAGGGGTTGATCCCGCCACAGGCGAGGCCGCCGGTCCCAGCTTCGAAGTGCAGGCTCGTCAGGCGTTCCGAAACCTTGATCTCGTCCTCAGGGCAGGGGGGAGCCAACTCAATCTGGTTGTCAACACGACCGTGCTCATAGCTGATGTGTCCAGCTTCCCGGAACTCAATCGCCTTTTTGCGGAATTCTTTCCCGAGAATCCTCCCGCGCGAATGACCATGCAGGTGCCGCTTCCGAAAGGCTTACTGATTTCGATTGGCTGCGTGGCGGCCCTGGGGGACTGAGCCCACAGCGCAGCAAGCTGCAACCGGGTGCGAAGTGGAACAGACGACAGAAGAGGATGTCCCACCTTCGTCGCATCCTTTTTCTTGTGCCGGCGTACTACATTCACGGATTGACACCAGATACAGGGCCAGCCGCGGAGTGGCACTCTTCCGCATCAGTCTATCCTCCGCACAACCAGATTGCGGAAAGATGATGTGAGCGGATTGCCACCAATTCCGGCAGCACCGTTCGGACTTTCGCCGACCAGGAGGCTTCCGGGAGCCAGAAACGCGAATCGTCTATGCTAAACTGCTGGTGCCTAGCATGACACCAATGATCCGGAAGCTTCTGACGGTCGCCCCGCCTCTTGCCTTGTGGATCGCGCTTGCCGCCCTCACTTACCTTGTACTCAGAGAACTGGGGTTCGGCAGAATCAGAAAACACCCGCTGGTTATGCTGATCCTGGCGTTTTCGCTCCTCGCGTTGCCGCTGAGCGGAATCTATCTGCTCTTGCTTCCCTATCAGGCCGGAATTGTAGCGCGGCTGTCCCGATACCAAAGCCCGCCGGTGATTCTGCCCCAGGGCTGTTCGGTATTTCCCGCCGACAGCATTTGGAATGCCCGCGTGCAAGACCTTCCCGTGGACCCCAAATCCGCGGAGTATGTGGAGTCGATGGGGCCCGACCTTCCTCTTCATCCCGATTTTGGCGCCATCGGCGGAATCCCTTTTGCGGTTGCCCAGCCCAATCAGTCTGTCAGCGACGTCTCCTTTGGGGGGAATGAGGAAAGCGATGCCGGCCCCTATCGCATTCCCGACAATGCTCCGCTCGAACTGGGGTTGGATTCCCACGTTCTGGTGATTGACCCGAGCCGCTGTATGCTCTATGAACTCTATGCGGCGAAACACACCGGCCCGCTGCATTGGGAGGCTGGTTCCGCCGCCATATTCGACCTTCGCTCAAATCGGCTGCGTCCCGCGGGCTGGACTTCAGCAGACGCTGCGGGGCTTCCGATGCTGCCGCTCTTGGCGCGCTTCGATGAGGTGGCGCAAGGCGAAATCCGGCACGCGCTCAGGTTTTCCGCCAGGCACACGCAGCAGGCTTACGTATGGCCGGCGCGCCATCAGGCATCTCGCGTTGCCGATCTGAACATGCCGCCGATGGGAAAGCGTTTCCGCTTAAAGGCCTCTGTCGATATCGCCGCATACAGCCAGCAGACGCAAGTGATTCTGCGGGCGTTGAAGGAGTATGGGATGATCCTGGCGGACAATGGAAGTCCCTGGTATATCACGGGAACTCAAGACACCCGCTGGAGCCGCGATGTGGTGAAAGACTTCCGCCGGGTTCACGGTTCGGATTTTGAGGCGGTGGATGTCTCCAGCCTGATGGCGAATCCCGATTCCGCGCAGGTGCGGAAATGAATGCGGTTGGCCGCCAGCTTCGCGGATTGCAAGCCGGAAGAGAAAGCCGCCCCTAAGGCGGAACTTGCCGGACAGGTCGCGCAGCGCAAATCGATCCTTATTTCTGTTGTTGAGGTTCCAGAACAATGGTGCTGTTCAGTTTGCGATGCATGTCCAAAGTGAGCCCCGTTACTCGCTTTGGCAGGTTACTGGCGGACTCGTAGAGGGCGAGAGTTTCTTTGGTTCCGTCCGGCCTCGAAACACTCTCAAAAACTGTAATAAGACGCCATTGATCGGAAGCGGAGCGCAGCGCCTCCCGCAGCAACTCGTGGTGAGCCTGTCCTTTGTGACCCACATCATGAACCGCGACATAGCTGATGGGTACGGAGTTGAGCTTGTTCAATACATCTTCCGGTGTATGGACGAGTAACTGGTAATCAATCGCGCCCCAATCGGTATCGACAAGCAGTTTGGTGGCGCGAACACAAAACAACTGCGCTTTGGGGTCCAGCGCCGCCATCGACGCTACCAGTCTGCCCTCGCCGAAGGCGCCGGATGTGATCAGCACGGCTTTGTTAGGAGCGATCGAGAGTCTCGACACAATCTGCGGGGCCGCGATTTGGAACAATTCCGAATATCGATCGGGCATTGTCCAGGGCACCGTGAGCAGCAGCAGGACAACGCCGGCACTTACCCAGCCCACTGGTCCGATGGGACCAGACAACCGGAGCACGGCGGTGAAGGCGAGCAGAACTACGCACGGAAAGGCGATTGCCAGATGCCGAATCTCGAAGCTCGCGGGAACAACTGCCTGAAACACAAACGGGCCGATCGTCCATGCCACCAGTAAGACGATCAGCGGCTGTTGTTTCTGCCCCCGGTAAGCCGCTTGGACGTTTAGGAACAGGCGCACCAGGAACAAGGCGCACACCGCGATGCCCAGGGCCCCTACCGATCCAATCAAATAGGTGGGCACTGCTTTCAAAGTGAACCATAGGGCGAGTTTTGCATCCGCGTTTCCGTCGGACATCGCATGGGCGAAAACGAAGTAGAAAGGAAAGCATAGGACGGTGGTTGCCGCCAGTATTGTGGCCACAGTGAAAAACGAGGCGCGGATCTGCCTCCGCAGCGATAGATACCCGATGCCCGCCGAAATCAGCAGAGCCCAACCGTTCGCCTTGGTCAGAATACAGGCGGTGGTTGCCAGCACGAAAACCGCCCCACTTTTCCATCCCCGGCCTTCTAACACCGCGCAAAATGCAAGCAGCGAGACCAGTCCCAGCGTTGCCGTTTGCAGTTCCAGCATGAAGATTGTAGAGTGCAAGGCAAAAAGCGGAGTCGCAACCACCGTAATCGCCGCCAGGAAGGAGAGTGGGGGGGGTAGAAGGCGAGACGCAACCCGAAAGCTTACAAAGCTCAAGACTACTGCTTCGAAGGCGATGAACAGCATTCCGGTCAATCGCGACGGAGTAAAGAGCAGGAACCAAAATCCCGCCAGGAGATGAAAGACGGGCGGCCATTTGCCAAACGCCAGTTTTGGATAGTGCAGATAATACTGAGATGCAAAACCATAGGGATGCGTAATTTGGCCGGAGGAGAGGTAACTGCTCATGGCGACCGCGGATGTGAAATGCGATGGCTCGTCTCCCGTAGCACTGAAGTCGTCGCGCCACGCCCCGGTTTTCCACTGAATAAACACAACCAGCAAGGCGGCGATCAGGATAGTGACTAGACCCCACGCTAGGGCTGGTGAGGCCGTTTGTATGGGATCGCAAGAGTCTGTTGCCGGGTCTCTGAATTCAGAACCAGCAGGATACCCGGAGGACGTTTGGCGGTCGTCTGGCAAGGCAGTTCTTAGAGTCTATCACACGCCTCACTGGGTCACTGACCCGACTCCTTCTTCCCAATGATGATCCGTGCATGGTGGCAGAAGTCCCGTAAGGGCGGCAAGAATCGGGCACCCGTGCCGGGCGCCAATGGTGACGGGGGCTTCACCAAGAAGTGTGCCCCGGGGGGTGAAATTGTGTTGCCTGTGCGCCGAATGATCGGGCGGTACGAGGTGGCTGGAATAAACGCATGATAGCATTAGGAACCGAGGCCGGAATCAGGGCGCAGATCGTCGACAGAGAGCACGGCGCCGAAGGCTCACTGGATCTGAAAGGAGCGTACGACCAGAAAAGATGGGTGAGAACGTCATTTCCGACAGTCAGCGCTGGGACTGCGGCGAAGAAGTACAGAAACTGATTTCCAGCGTTGAGGACCTCAGGTCACTGTATTCGTCACTCGGCAATGCCCCCGATGTTTCTCGGGAATCTACCCAACTCCGTGATCCGGCGGTGGCAGGTAAGAAGGAACAACTGGACGGCCTTTTGAATGCTTCCGTGTTTGCAGCCCATGAATACAAACACGGAGATCGGCGATTCTCGGAGATGGCTGTGGAGAACGCCCGCGTATATCTCGATTCGCCTTGGATGCACGTGCCCTGGCTGACGGTTAGAGTGCAGACCGATCTATTAGATTCAATTCTCGGACCAATCAAGAGAGAGGTTTTATTAGCCACTTGCACATTTCTCTTTGCCTCCGGTACGTGTTTGGTTTCGCACTTTGAGTGGCGGATCCTCAAATTTCCAGTTGTTGCTTTGGTTGTCGGCGCAGTATGGGGATTCCTGGCGGAGCGCAAGAGAAGGGCGCTGAAACACATCCGATCTGAGTTTGTTTCGAAGTCCTACGACGCGGAATTGGTCGCCCGCCGATTGCAACGGCTAGAGAAAAAAGGTGTACCCGTACCCGGTGCTCTGTATGCGTTGGTTCGCCTCGGGGTGGGGAAGCAGCCAAGAGAGGCGCGCTGAAGATCTAGGATCTGGCCCGGCTTAGTTCCGTGGCCGCCAGCAGTGTCCTGCGTTTTCTTCGATCTGCGTGGGAAATTGGCTTCGTTTGGTCAAGCCAAATTCACGGCCTCGGCGCGAAGCGGCCGCTCTATTCGTCTCCGGGTCCATCGGGTGCTCAATGCGGGCTAGAGGCTCATGCTATCGTGGAGACGGTGTCTTCGCCACTCAATTTCCATCTGGAGCAATACGACGGGCCGCTGGACCTTCTGTTGGACCTGATCCGTAAACAACAAATCGATATCAAAGACATTCCCATCGCCACCATCACGGCCCAATATCTGGGCTACCTGGATAAGGCCAGGGAGATGGATATCGACCTCGGCGCCGAGTTCGTTTACATGGCAGCTACTCTGATTCACATCAAGTCCAAGATGCTGCTGCCGCGCGATCCGGCCCTGGGCGAGGATTCCGACAACTCCGAGGACCCCCGGCAGGAACTGGTGGAACGCCTGCTGGAACACGAGCGGTTCAAGAATGCCGCTGAGATGCTGCAGCAGAAGCGCCTGATTGAAGAGAACGTCTGGTCGAACCCGCAGATGAAGTCCTTCGTTTCGGAAGACGACAATCCCGGCTTGGCGGTGGGGATTTTCGATCTGGTGAAGGCCCTGAGCGCCATCCTGGAGCGCGCCAAGAACCGTCCCACCTATGAAGTGGAAGCGGCCGACGTGACCGTCTCCGACATGATCCAGCACCTGCGCGCGTGTTTTCTGGCCGTGGCGCCTGAGGAGCCGGTCTATATCCTGCGCGTCTTTGAGCAACAGCGCACGCGCCGCGCCATGATCGCGCTGTTTCTGGCCGTGCTGGAAATGGTGCGGATGCAGGCGGTAGTGGTGGCCCAGAAGGACCTGTTCGGCGAAATCGCTCTACAGCGTCATGAGAATTTTGACGCCGTATTCGCGTCCGGACTGCCCATGACAGCCATTGAAAACGACTATATCTAACGAACTGAGCATGGAAGAACTGGAACAACAACCCGACCCGGAAGTACACACGGAAGAAGCGCCAAACGAAGCCGCGGCCGCCCTGGAATTACCCACGGAAGCCTCTCCTGAGATCCGATTAGTCGAAACCGAATCCGCTGAAACCGAAGCCCCGGCATCCGCTGCCCCGCAGTCTGTCTCAATGGAAGAGCTGATGGCGGACCAACCCGATGACGCTCCCACCGAGCAGGTTTCGCTCGAAGATACCCAACTGCAAGCCATGTTGGAAGCCATTGTTTATGTGGCGGAAGAACCGCTGACCGCGGCGCAAATCGCCGTGGCGCTCACGCAACCCGTGGAACGCATTCGCGAACGGATGGCGTTGCTGGTCGCGGAGTTTGACAAGCCGGAACACGGCATCTCTATCCGCGAAGTAGCCGGTGGATACAAAATGGCCACCAAGGCGGAGCATCATGAAGCCGTGAGAAATTTCGTTAAGAGCTTGAAGCCGCCGCTTAAACTTTCACTGCCCGCGCTCGAAACTCTGGCCGTGATCGCCTATAAGCAGCCGGTCACGACGCCGGAAGTCTTGGAGATCCGCGGCGTGCAGGGCGGAGGCGTCATCAAGACCCTGCTCGACCGCAAGCTGATTGCCGAGGCCGGCCGCAAGAATGTGATCGGCAAACCGATCCTCTATAAAACCACCAAGGAATTCCTCATCCAGTTCGGGCTGAAGGATCTGGGCGAGCTGCCATCGTTGAAGGAATTCGAGGAACTGGGCCGCATGGCGTTTGTCGAAAGCGAAACGGTGCCCGAATCCGAACAGGCGCAACTGGAACTGGCGCCTTCGCCCGAAGCCGTCGAGCCAGCGGAAAACTCGGAACCGCCCGCTCCCGCGGAAGCCGAAAGCCGGGAAAACTAATGGCTGAAGAGCGTCTGCAGAAGATCCTGTCGCAAGCCGGTGTTTCGTCGCGCCGCCAGGCCGAAAGACTGATGGCCGAGGGCCGCGTCACCGTCAACGGCGCCGCCGTCACGGAACTCGGCTCCAAGGCCGACCTGGAGCGCGACCACATCAAAGTGGATGGCCGGCTCATCCACGCGCCGAAGCGCCACGTCTACGTGGCTCTGTGCAAACCCAACAACACCGTCACCACCGTTAGCGATCCGGAACGGCGCGCCACCGTGATGGACCTGTTGCATGGTTTGAAGGAGCGCGTCTATCCGGTGGGCCGACTGGATTATCACAGCGAAGGTTTGCTGCTGCTCACCAACGACGGAGACATGGCCAATGCCATCATGTCCGCGGCCACGCATCTGCCGAAAACTTACGTCGTGAAGACCAATGGCCCGCTCACCAACGACCAGGAACAGAAATTCCGCGACGGCGTTCCGCTGTCCGGCCGGCGCACCCTGCCCGCGGGGCTGAAAATGATTCGCGATGCCGCCAACCCGTGGTACGAAGTGCGCCTGGTGGAAGGCCGCAACAACCAGATCCGCATGATGTTCAAACATTTCGGCCGCCTGGTGGAGAAACTGCGGCGCGTCAAGATTGGCCCCATTGACCTGGGCCCGCTCAAGCCCGGCGATTATCGCCACCTCACCATGGAAGAAGTAGCCAAGCTGAAGCGGTCGATTGTCCTTGCGAGCAAGGAGCCGCACCCGCGGCCGGCGAAATGAAACCCCCTGTTGGGGCGCAACTCGCCGGCTTGATCCTCATCAGCCTTACGTGTCTTCCTCAGATCCTGGCGCAAACGCCGGCAGGCTCACCCCCATCCGCGAAGTTCGAAGTTGCCTCCATCAAGCCTGGCAACCCATCCGCGGCTCGCGGCGGTCGCTTGTCTCCCCCGCCCATCAATACCAGCCCTGGCCTGCTGACTGCCCGAAACGCCAATCTGAAGCAACTCATTCGCAGTGCCTGGTCGCTTGAGAATTATCAGATCTCAGGCGGTCCGGAATGGGTAGACTCCATCGGGTTCGATGTGGACGCCAGAGCTGCGGACGGCGCCGGCAGAGACCAGCTTCTGCTTATGCTTCGGACCGTATTGGCTGACCGCTTTAAGATGACTTTCCACCGCGAGAAGAAAGATCTCCCGGTCTGGGCGATGACAGTGGCGAAAGGCGGTCCAAAGTTTCACGCATCGAAACCCGAAGCCGATACAGGTCCCAGCAAAACCAATCGCCTCCCGCTGAAAGACATGCCATCCCTGGCAGCGTTGCTGACCCGAATGAGTCCCGAACAGCCGGTGATTGATCAGACCGGTCTCACCGGCCAATTTGATCTGGAACTGGACATGGAAGGGATCGCAGTGGAAGCTATGCAGAGCGCCGGAGGGCCGAATCTCCAAAACATGTTTGACGCCACGTTGAATTTTCTTCGGGATGAACTCGGCCTGAAAGTAGCGCAGACCAAAGCCGCCGTTGAGATTTTTGTGATCGATCACGCCGAGAAGCCCACCGCGAACTGATATGAGACTAATTCCCGAAATTCTGAAGAGCGCGCGCACCATCGCCGTGGTGGGTTTGTCGAAGAAGCGCTACCGCCCCAGCTATGGCGTGGCGGAATACCTGCAGCATGCCGGTTACCGCATCATTCCGGTCAATCCGCTTGAAACCGAATTACTCGGAGAGCGGTGCTACCCGGATCTGGATGCCATTCCCGAGGCAATCGACATCGTCGACATTTTTCGCCGCTCGGAATTCGTGCCGGAAATTGTGGAAGCCGCCATCCGCAAAGGCGCCAAAGTGATCTGGATGCAGGAAGGTGTGATTCACGAAGAGGCCGCCCGCCGCGCCGAATCCGCCGGCCTGGACGTAGTGATGGACCGCTGCATCCTGAAAGACCATCGCCGCCTGGGCTGAGCCCGGCCCCTTCCTGGAAAAAGGGCCTAGAAGGCCCGCTGGTATTGCAGTGGGGCCTGAGCATCTCCGCCGAGGGCCTTCGAGGCATGCAGCGGAAAGAATGGATCGCGCAGAAATTCGCGAGCCAGCAGCACCATGTCGGCTTGCCCGGAACTCACAATCTGGTCGGCCTGTTGCGGTGTGGTGATCATGCCGACGGCGCCGGTCACTATACCCGCTTCCTTGCGGATGCGCTCCGCGAACGGCACCTGATAGCCCGGCCCGATCTGAATTTTCTGATGGGCCACCGCGCCACCCGAAGAGCAATCCACCAAGTCGACGCCGGCCGCCTTGAAGAGACGCGCCAGTTCCACGGACTGATCGATATCCCAGCCGCCGGGCGCCCAGTCGGTGGCGGAAATCCGCACGAAGAGCGGCAGGTTTGCAGGCCACACGCCACGCACCGCGTGCGTCACTTCCATGGCGAACCGAATGCGGTTTTCGAACGCTCCGCCGTACTCGTCGGTGCGCTGATTCGAGAGCGGCGAAAGAAACTCGTGCGCCAGATATCCGTGTGCGGCATGAATCTCCGCCACCTGGAAGCCCGCGTGGAGGGCTCGCTGCGCAGCCGCTACGAACGCATCCACGATGCCGTGAATTTCAGCTCTGGATAGCTCTGCCGGCGCTGGATCTTCCGCGTTGAAGGGCAGCGCGCTGGGCGCCACGCTCTGCCAGCCGCCCGCGGATTCTGGAATCACGCCGCCCCCATCCGATGGCCGGCGCGTGGAAGCCTTCCGCCCGGCGTGCGCCAACTGGATGCCGGCCACCGCGCCGTGCTGCCGCACGAACGCGGCGATGCGCGACAGAAACTCGACGTGCCGGTCTTTCCAGATTCCCAGGTCCTGCGGTGAAATGCGGCCGCGCGCTTCCACGGCGGTGGCTTCCGTCATTACCAGCGCGGCGCCGCCCACGGCGCGACTGCCTAAATGGACCAGGTGCCAGTCATTGGCAAAGCCGTCTTCGCTCGAATATTGGCACATGGGCGAGACGGCGATGCGGTTGCGAAAAACGACGTCACGTAACGTAATAGGGGTAAATAGAGCGCTCATCTCTTCAGTATCGCAAGGCGGCGGTGCGTGAATCGGCCGGGGCAATTCGAAGAAGCTCGCGGCGGCTGCCGGTTGCTACTTGTGTTCGGCGGCGTCAATCCGCGCCTGGGCGCGGTTCACGGCGGCCATGGCGACGACCGGGTCGGCATCGGGCGCGGTGCTGGCCAACTGCGCCTGCGCCTTCGCGAGATCTGATTTGGCCCGTTCCACATTGATATCTTCGGCGGGCTCCGCGGAATCCGCCAGCACACGGACGTGGTCGTCCAGGACTTCGAGAAAGCCACCGTCGATCGCCAGATAACGGCGCGGGGCGCCGCCCACGGCATAGCTCAACGCTCCGGCGCCAAGCAGGCCCAACAGCGCGGCGTGACCGGGAAGAACGCCCAGATAGCCGTCTTTTCCGGGGATCTGCACGTCGGACACGGGTTCGCGCACCAACTGGCGCTCCGGCGTCGCGATTTCCAGTTCGAGTGAGTCGCCCATACCTACGCCTGCTTCATCTGTTCAGCTTTTTCCAGCACTTCTTCAATGGTGCCCTGCATATAGAACGCCTGTTCCGGCACGGCATCGTGCTTGCCCTCGGCAATTTCCCGGAAGCCGCGCACGGTGTCGGCCAGTTTCACGTACTTGCCCTTGTAGCCGGTAAACTGCTCGGCCACGTGGAACGGCTGCGAAAGGAATTTCTGGATCTTGCGGGCGCGCGCGACGGCCAGTTTGTCTTCGTCGGAAAGTTCGTCGATACCCAGAATGGCGATGATGTCCTGCAGGTCTTTGTAGCGCTGCAAGACGCCCTTGACCATCTGCGCGGTGTTGTAGTGCTCCTCGCCGATGATCAGCGGATCGAGAATGCGCGAAGTGGAAGCCAGCGGATCGACCGCCGGATAAATGCCCAGCGCGGCGATTTCTCGCGAGAGGTTAGTGGTGGCGTCGAGGTGAGCGAAAGCGGTGGCCGGCGCGGGGTCGGTGTAATCGTCAGCCGGCACATAGATGGCCTGCACGGACGTGATGGAACCCTTATTGGTGGAGGTGATGCGCTCCTGCAATTCGCCCATTTCGGTAGCCAGGTTCGGCTGGTATCCCACGGCCGAAGGCATGCGGCCCAGCAGGGCGGAAACTTCCGAGCCGGCCTGGGTGAAGCGGAAAATATTGTCGATGAACAACAGCACGTCCTGGCCTTCTTCGTCGCGGAAATATTCGGCAACGGTGAGACCGGTGAGGCCCACGCGCAGACGCGCCCCGGGGGGTTCGGTCATCTGGCCGTAGATCAAGGCGCACTTGGATTTCTTGTAATCGTGCGGGTCGATAACGCCCGATTCCTGCATTTCGAGCCAGAGGTCGTTGCCTTCGCGGGTGCGCTCACCCACACCGGCGAAGACCGACACGCCGCCGTGCTTCTGGGCGATGTTGTTGATCAACTCCATGATGATGACGGTCTTGCCGACGCCCGCGCCGCCGAACAAGCCGATCTTGCCGCCGCGCAAGTACGGTTCCAGAAGATCGATGACCTTGATGCCGGTCTCAAACATCTCGAGACGCGTCGACTGATCTTCAAACGAAGGCGATGGCCGGTGAATGGGATAGTGGAGCTTGGCGTTGACGGGGCCCATGTCATCCACGGGCTGGCCGATTACGTTGAGCACGCGGCCAAGCGTTTCCGGGCCCACCGGCACTTCCACCGGGTGGCCCAGGCTGATGGCCTGCATGCCGCGCACCAGGCCCTCAGTGGGCTGCAGGGCGACGGTGCGTACGCGGCCTTCGCCGATATGCTGCTGCACTTCGCAGATGATGTCGATGGGGGTAGGGACCTGGAAGCCCTCGCTGGTCACGCGAATCGCGGTGTAAATCAGCGGAATCTGTCCCTCGGGGAACTCGCAGTCCACGGCCGGTCCGGAAACCTGCACAACCTTGCCGATAACCAATGCGTTGGTAGTTGCCATATCTTTTATCTCACTCCGCGGCGGCAGCGCCGCTGACCACTTCGATAATTTCCTTGGTGATGCTGGCCTGGCGCACGCGGTTCATGTAGAGAGTCAGCTTCTCAATCATCTCCCCGGCGTTCGATGTGGCCGCTTCCATGGCCGTCATCCGGGCGGCATGTTCGGCGGCGGCCGATTCCACCAGCGCGCGATAGAATTCCATTTCGATGTAACGGGGCAGGAGCGCCGCCAGCATTTCCGCGGGCGGCTGTTCGAAAATATAATCCACGGTGGAAGCCTGCGCCGGCAGTTGAATGGGCAGCAACCGCGAAAGCGTCATCTTCTGCGCCACCACGCTCTTGAATTCGTTGTAGAGCAGCCAGACGGCGTCGATCTCGTCGTTTTGGTACAGCTCCATGGCCTTCCGGGCAATAGCGGCTGTATCGCTGAAAACCACTTTAGCGGCGAGGCCGACATGCTCGCCCAGAATGGCGGCGTTGCGCTTGCGGAAAAAATCGCGGCCCTTGCGGCCAATCAGTTCGAGCTGCACGGCAACTCCCGGCCGGTCCGCCATAAAGGCCTGCGCCCCCTTGATGAGGTTCGAATTGAAGGCGCCGGCCAGACCCTTGTCGCCGGTGATGAGGACTAGCAGGATGCGCTGTTCGGGCCGTTGGGCCAGCAGAGGATGGCCGGAGGTGCGCTCATCGGCGGCTGCCGCGGCGGCCACGTTGCCCAACACTTCGCGCAGCAGTTTTCCGTAGGGGCGCGACGAAATCACGCGGTCCTGAGCGCGGCGCAGCTTGGCAGCCGAGACCATCTTCATGGCCTTGGTGATCTGCTGCGTATTCTTGACCGAGCGGATACGCCGCCGGATGTCGATCAGGCTCGGCATCTTCTTTTACTTCTTCTCCGCCAGGAAGCGGGCTTTGAATTCCTTGATGACGTCAGTCACTTTGGCGGTGAGCGCGTCATCCAGAGCTTTCCTGGTGCGAATCTCGTCCATCACCGGGCGGTGGGCATTGTCGACGAAGCGGTACAACTCTTCTTCGAACTTACGGCACTGCTCAATCGGCAGGTCGTCGAGGTGGCCTTTGACGCCGGCAAAGATGATGAGGATCTGCTTTTCCACCGGCAGGGGCTGGTACTGGCCCTGCTTGAGAATTTCCACCAGGTGTTTGCCGCGGTTGAGCTGGTCGAGCGACGCTTTATCGAGGTCCGAGCCGAACTGCGCAAAGGCAGCCAGGGCGCGGTATTGCGCCAGATCGAGACGCAAGCCGCCAGCGATCGACTTCATGGCCTTGGTCTGCGCGTTGCCGCCGACGCGGCTGACGGAGATACCGACGTTGATGGCCGGCCGGATGTTGGAATTGAACAGATCGGATTCGAGGAAGATCTGGCCATCGGTAATTGAAATGACGTTGGTGGGAATGTACGCGGAAACGTCGCCGGCCTGGGTTTCGATGAAGGGCAGAGCGGTGAGCGAGCCGCCGCCGTTTTCATTGTTCAGTTTGGCGGCGCGCTCCAGCAGGCGGCTGTGCAAGTAGAAGACGTCGCCGGGGAACGCTTCGCGGCCTGGCGGCCGGCGCAGCAGCAGCGAAATTTCGCGGTACGCCGCGGCGTGCTTGGAAAGATCGTCGTAAACGCAGAGCGCGTGCTTCTTGTTGTCGCGGAAGTACTCGCCCATGGAGCAACCGGCGAAGGGCGCCAGATACTGCATGGGCGCCGGGTCGGAAGCGGATGCCGAAACCACGATGGTGTATTCCATGGCGCCACGGTCTTCGAGCGTCTTCACCACCTGGGCGACCGTAGAGCGCTTCTGGCCGATGGCGACATAAATGCAAATCATGTCGCCGCCCTTTTGATTGATGATGGCATCGAGCGCGATTGCGGTCTTGCCGGTTTGGCGGTCGCCGATGATCAACTCGCGCTGACCGCGGCCGATGGGAATCATGCCGTCGATGGCCTTGATGCCGGTCTGCATGGGCTCTTTCACGGGCTGCCGCGCGATGACGCCGGGAGCCAGTCGCTCTACCGGATTGAACTGCGTGGTGAGAATGGGGCCCTTGCCGTCGATGGGCTGGCCGAGCGCATTGACCACGCGGCCGATCAGAGCTTCACCGACCGGGACCGACATGATGCGGCCGGTTCGGCGCACTTCGTCGCCTTCTTTAATTTCGGCGAAATCTCCCAACAGCACGGCGCCAACCTGATCTTCCTCCAGGTTCATGGCGATGCCGGAGACATCGTGAGGAAACTCAATCAGCTCGCCGGCCATGACCTTTTCCAGGCCGTGGATTCTGGCGATGCCGTCGCCTACGGAGATGACCGAGCCGGTTTCGGTGACGTCGATCGCCCGCTCGTAGTTCTCAATCTCCTGGCGCAGAATGCTGGTGATTTCGTCCGCTCGAATTTGAGCCATAATTCCTTCCGATTAACTTTCCGCACACAGGCGGCGTTCCAGAGATGCCAGTTCACCGCGTACCGAGCCGTCGTAGACCGTGGAACCAATCCGGGCCACTACGCCGCCGATCAGAGAATCGTCCACCGCAAAGCGCATGCGAATCCGCTTGCCGGTGATTTGTTCCAGGCGCCTGCTGAGCGCGGAGCGCTGCTCGGCGGTAAGTTCGCCGGGCGTTGAGACTTCCGCGCGCGCGAACCCCAGCCGCTGATCCAGCACCACTTCGAGAGTCTGGATGATGGCTGCCAGCGACGTGATACGGCGATGATCGATCAAAACAAAGAGAAGGTTCCGCGAAATGCGCGAAAGCTCGAGCGCATCGGCAATACGGGTGACCACGGCCTTTTTCCGGCTGGCGGACACGGCCGGCGTGACCAGCGCGTTCTGCAGCTCCGGGGAATAACGAAGGGTGGTTTCAAACGCCTGCAACTCAGCCAGCGCAATTTCGGGGCGCAAGGGCGAAGGCGTGGCCGTCACCACATCGGCCAAGGCGTTGGCGTATCGCGAAGCTACGGCAGTAAGGGTCATTGGAGATCACGCACGAATCCGCGCACCAGGTAATCTTGAGTGGCCGGAGTCATGCGGGCGCGGATTTTCTGTTCCGCCAGTTGCACCGCCAGGTCGCCCGAATAGCGCCGCAAATCCATGCGCGCGGCTTTTTGGGCGGCTGCGATTTCGTTGGTGGAGTGGGCCTGAATCTTAGCGATCTCGGCTGCCGCGTGGGCCGCCAGCCGCTCCGTTTCAGACTGCGCTTCGCGCTGCGATTCAGCCCGCAGCGCCGCGATATCCGCTTCGAGGTGAGCCAGCCGACGGTCTACTTCGCCAGCCCGGGCTTCGGCATCGCGCCGGATTTTTTCGGATTCCGTGATGTCTTTGGAGATTGCCGCGGAGCGGGCTTCGAAGAAGGGTCCGGCGTTCTTTCCAATCAGGTAGCCCAGCCCCGCCGCCAGCAACAGGAAGTTGGCCCACTTCCAGCCTTGCAGACTTCCACCGCCGGCTTCATTCCCTTCGGCCAGCAATAACGCAGCGCTTGAACCGAGCAGGCCGACCAGCCGGGTAAGACTTCTCACGCGGCACTCCCGCGCAAAATAGACTCGGTGATCTGCACCGCCAGGGCATCGCTTTCGCGCCCTAACTCGGCTTTGGCCTGTTCGACGTCGAGGGCCAGTTGGGCGCGCGCTTCCTTCACCGCTGCTTCGGCAGCCTGCCGGGCTTGTGTCAACTGGGCGGTTTCGCGTTCCTGTAACTCGCGGTGCAAGGCTTCCTGAGCCTGATAAACTTCGGACCGCGCGGCGCGCAAGGCGCTTTCGTATTGGGTTGTCCGAGCGGCTGCGCGTTCGAACGCCTCATTAGCCATTTGCCGGGAGCCTTCGGTGGCGTCATACCGCGCCCGCAGCACCTTCTCCATGGGCTTGAAGAACATGTACTTCGAATAGAAATAAAGGACCAGCAGCAGAACCACCGTTGGCACGGCGTTCAGCAGGATTTGGCCCAAGGCGTGGAACGTGGCACCCATAATTTCTTCGGAAGGACTCGGCGCTTTTAGAGGTCCAGGGTAACATCGAGCGGAAAGGCACGTCAACCGAACGGAATAGGATGTCAATGCCGAAAATGGGGTGGCAGCGGAAGTAGAGAATTCGGGCTCGGGCGGGGCAATTTCAGGCAAGCGACTGGCGCGCGGGCGGTTCCGCCCAATGCCACCTGGGGGATGTGGGCGGGAAAAATCGAGCATCGAGGGGTGCTGTTGCGGCATCATGGAAGCAGGGAGGGAGTTTCCAGTCTGTCTGTCGCGGATCAACCGCTGTCTGCCGTGGCTCGTCAGCCACACCCGGCCGTAAACCCGTGGATTGTCGCGGTAGCGGTCATGTTTGCCACGTTCATGGAAGTGCTGGACACGACGGTGGTCAACGTGTCGCTGCCGCATATCGCCGGCAGCCTGTCGGTGAGTGTGGATGAGGCAGCCTGGGCTCTGACGTCATATCTGGTAGCTAACGCCATCATTCTGCCGATGACGGGATGGCTGGCTAACTTCTTCGGACGCAAGCGCATGCTGATGGCGGCCGTGACGGGCTTTACCGCCGCCTCATTCCTTTGCGGGCTGGCGCCCACTTTGCCCATGCTGATTCTCTTCCGGCTGATCCAGGGGGCAACGGGCGGGGCACTACAGCCGCTCTCCCAGGCCGTGATGCTGGAAGCATTCCCGCCGCAGGATCGCGGCAAGGCCATGGCCTTCTGGGGTCTGGGGATTGTGGTGGCGCCGATGCTGGGGCCCGTGATTGGGGGCTGGCTGACGGACAACTATAGCTGGCGCTGGGTCTTCTACATCAACCTGCCGATTGGGTTGATGTCGGTGCTGATGACCAAGTGGTTCATTTTCGATCCACCCTACATCAAGCGCGGCAACCGGGGCATCGACTACTGGGGGATCGGGCTGTTGACGGTGGGGGTGGGCGCGCTGCAGATCCTGCTGGACAAGGGCCAGGAGGACGACTGGTTCCAATCGCATGTGATGATGGCGCTCGGCCTGCTGGCGGCGCTCGGCCTGGCAGCGTTTGTGATCCGTGAATTGCGCGCCCGCGATCCCGTGGTGCACCTCCAGGTTTTCCGGAACCGAACGTACGCCGCCGGAGTGTTTCTGATGACCGTGCTGGGGTTCGTGTTGTACGGCAGCCTGCTGCTGGTGCCGATATTCCTGCAAACGCTGCTCGGCTATCCGGCGCTTTCCGCCGGAATCGCCATGGCGCCGCGCGGCCTGGGCTCGTTTCTGATGATGCCGCTGGTGGGCACGGTGCTGGGGCGCTTTGACCCGCGCAAGGTGCTGGCCGCGGGGCTGGTAGGCGCGTCGTGGTCTTTATATATGCTGTCCAGGTTGAACCTGCAAGCGGGCTATTGGGACATTTTCTGGCCGCAGTTTATTCAAGGCGCCTGTCTGGCGATGCTCTTCGTGCCGTTGACTACAGCCACCATGGATCCCATTCCCAAAGAGGAAATGGGCAACGCCACCAGCATGTTTAACCTGATGCGCAACTTGGGGGGCAGCTTCGGAATCGCGGCGGCCACCACTTATTTGTTCCGCCGCCAGCAACTGCATACGCAACTGCTGGGCGCGCACGTGAACCCTTTCAACGCGGCCACGCGGGTGATGACCAAGGGCCTGGAAGGCGCGATGATTGCGCACGGTTCCGACCCCGTGACGGCTGCGCGGCAGGCCTATGTTTCGATTTGGGGTCTGGTGGAGCGCCAGGCTTCGATGCAGGCCTTTGTGGATACGTTTCTGGCAATGGCGGTAGTCTTTATGCTGATGTTGCCGCTGCTGCTGGTGATGAAGCGTCCGAAATTTTCGCGCGGCGGTGGCGGCATGAGCCACTAACTATGCGAACTGTGGCATTGGCTGCGGGCCTGATGCTGGCGGCTGTGCTGCTGCCGGCCGATGCGGGCGCAGACTTGCTGGCGGCGGCAGCCAAGGGTACGACGGCTAAAGTGGAGCAACTCCTGGCCCAGGGGGCCAGCCTGGGCGCCAAAGACAAGAATGGACGGACGGCCCTGATGCTGGCCGCGCAACACGGGCATGCCGAAACCGTACGCGCGTTGTTGGCCAAGGGTGCTTCACCGGATGACCGCGATGAGCATGGGTACACCGCGTACGGTCTGGCCGTGTTTTCACCCGCGCCTGGCGCGCGGCCCGGCATCGATGAGGTCTTGGCCGCTCTCCCGCCGCCGAAGCGGCCTCACCTAGTGATTGAAACTGCATGGAGCCCATCGGGCCTGTTCAGTTCCTGTTTCCTGCATCCCGAGCAACTCATCAAGCAGGTTGGCGCAATGCAACTCGACGCCCTCGCTCTGACCGATTTCCGCCGGTTTCTGGCGCAATCCGGCAAGAGCATGGTGGAGATCCTGCACGCGGAATCCCACGGCGTGGCCGACATTCCGGAGACCGATGCGTTCGAGGGAGCCGACGCTGTGCTGACGCTGGAAGTGAAGCCAGTGGCGGCCTGCGTTCCGCAGGAAACCAATGACAACCTGAGCCTTTCACTGGACGCGCAACTGCTGCGTGCGAGCGACAAGGCGGTGGTGTGGAAGAAGACTTACGGCGGCGGGCTGGCTGGTCTGCATTCTCGGCGGGTCACGGCGATTGCGCAATACCTGCCGATGTATGACGAATGGACCAGGGCTCACGCGGAGCAGGTTTACTGGGACGCGGTGGATGCCTGGTACCGGTTGAGGCCGTGAGAATGAAGCGGGAAAGAACAGACAGCCGGTCCCACCGCCAGGTGCTGCAGCCGTCCCCGGATTTTACGCTGGAAGACCAGATGCAGATGACGCGGGCCGGGAACTATTTCGCCTGGCAAAGCCGCCTGTTGCTGCGCGAAGTGGGACAGCGGGTGGTTGAGGTGGGCTGCGGGATCGGCAATTTTACGGGGCTGCTGCTGGATCGGGAATTGGTGGTGGCGCTCGACGCGGAGCCTGCCTGCGTGGAAGAGCTTCGCAGGCGCTATGGGCCGCGCGAGAATCTGCACACGCTGGTTTGCGACGCATCCGGACCGGAATTTCTGGCACTCGCTCAGTTCCGGCCCGATTCGTGCGTCTGCGTGAACGTGCTGGAACATATCGAGGATGACGCTGGTGCGCTCACCGCCATGGCCCGGATTCTCGCTCCGGGCGGGCTGATTGTGTTGCTGGTTCCCGCCTTCGAAGCTTTGTATGGGCCCATCGACCGGAACCTGGGCCATTACCGCCGCTACCGCCGCGCAGGAATCGTGCGTCTGGCTGGGCAGGCCGGTCTGGGGATTCGCAAAATCCGGTACGTGAATGCGGTCGGGCTGGCCGGCTGGTGGGTGAACGCGCATTTGTGGAAGCGGCAGGCGCAATCGGACGCGCAGATAGCGGTCTTCGACCGGCTGGTGGCGCCGCTGATGGAGCGTGTGGAAGCGGCCATTCCGCCGCCATTCGGGCAGTCCCTGCTGGCTGTATTGACGAAGTAGAATGGCGGACAGGGAAAGCTGTTTGCGCGTTTCAATCCTCATTCCGGTCTACAACGAGTTCCGCACGCTACGCGCGGTGCTGGAGCGGGTGATCCGCGCTGAATTGCCCGCCGGTTGCCGGAAAGAGATCGTTGTGATCGACGATGCCTCGACCGACGGCAGCGCAGCGTTACTGGAACAATATGCCGGCTCCGGTCTGGTGGTGGTGCACCATGTGGGCGCCAACCGCGGCAAAGGAGCGGCTCTGCGTACGGGCCTCGCCCAGGCCACCGGCGATATCGTTCTGGTGCAGGACGGCGACCTGGAATACGATCCGAACGACTACGTTCTATTGCTGCAGCCGATTGTCGACGGACGGGCGGATGTGGTCTACGGCTTTCGGGATTGGGCCGGCATGAAGGGGCCGAACCGGCTGGCCAACCGGATTCTCACGCTCACCACCAACCTGCTGTACGGCGCCGGAATCCAGGACGAGGCTACCGCGTACAAGGCATTTCGCGCGCCGGTGGTGCGGTTGGTTCGGCTGGAATGTGTGCGGTTCGAGTTCTGTCCGGAAATCACGGCCAAACTACGCCGCCTGGGTTACCGCATCCATGAAGTACCGATTTCATATAATCCGCGCGGCATCGCCGAAGGTAAGAAAATCCGGGCTAAAGATGGATGGCTTGCTCTCTGGACCCTGGTCCGGTACCGGTTCGCGCGAAAGCGCACGTTCTCAATCCCGGCCGCCGGCTACCAGATACGCAAGGGAATATCGCCCGGAGACCAGCCAAGGCCCACCGACGCGGTGTAGGTCAAACGATTGTACTGCGTGAAGTTCGGGCTGCGATATTGGTTGACTCCGTAGTTGGTGACAAAACTCAAAGAGCGCCCAAGCGACCGGCTCATGCCGAAAGAGCCGGAGACATTGCCGTAGCTGCCAACCACGTTGCTGATGGAGAGGGCTTGAGTGTACACGAAGTTTATTCCCACGCTCCAGCGGCGGAGTCCGGTGTATCCGTACCCACCGCTCACGGTGCGGGCGCGGGATGTGGTAAAAATGCCATTGCCGGCGTTGACCGTCTCTCCACCCGCCGCGTAGAGCACGCCATGGGCAAAGGTCTTGGACAGCCGCCCGGAAAAATTGGGGACCCAGTTGGCGTTGTGGACGAACTCCGTCGTCGTGGTGTAACCCAGGAGCGCCGCCACATTCGGGTCTACCGGCACGCTCTGGATGAAATTGGACTCCACATGTGAGAATCCACCGTAACCGGAAAACTCTAAAGTGCGTGAGATGCGCAGGGCGTAGGTGAGCGATCCACTGTGAACAAAGGCGCCGGATATAATTTGGTCGAAGCTGTAATGACTAAAGCTATAGCTTACGCCGAAGGTGGCGCGGCGCGAAAGGCGGTATTGGAAATCGCCGGTGGCGTCCTCACCAGTTACTCCATATAGCGCAGCGTTGCTGTAGCGGTTGATGAAGATGCCTCCCCCCAGATCGAAGGATAGCCGTGTGGATTTTTGAATCACCAGATCGGCCTGGGTGGTGGAGTAAATGCTGCGCGTGTAATAAAAGTTGCTGGTGGGAATCGCGCTCTGGCTGGCATCGAAGGGCACTGATTCATTGAGGCCCACATTCGGATTGTTGAAGGAGAACCAACCGAAGGTGTCGCGCAGGCTGAACTTGATATGCCGCGTGATCTCGTGCGTGAGCCCCAGTGCCATACCCTGATTGAACGAGTTATAGGCACCGTTGTTGGCAAAAAAATTGTACGAGGCGTGGTAGTCCACACCAAGGTGGGTATGCCGCCAGCTGTGCGACCCGCTGACACCGCCGGCGATGGAGACTCCGTAAGCACTCGCGTTCACCAGGTTCCCCTGCGCGTTGACATCCACGCCGGCAAGACCCGTGCTGTAATTGGCGCTCAACGACAGGAAGGGCCGGAAATTGACTTGCGGCGCTTGCATCGCAGTTGGAGCATCGCCGCGTGAAAGGATAGCGGGACCGGCGTACTGGCCAAATGCGGGCAGCACGAATGCGAGGGCGTACAGGGCGCGAACCGGATTCAATCGAGTTCCTCCGTTAGGATGTGCTGCAAATCAAAGTCTGACGCGCCCGTGCGGGGCGTGTCAAGCAGGCAGATGGGTATAACGTCTTGCTTGGTACTACCCTTACTGCGCTCCGCGTGAGAGCAGCATGGCCTTCACGGTGTGGAAGATGATGTATGTATCCAGGCGAAACGACATGTTTTTGATGTAATAAAGGTCGTATTCCAGCTTCGTGATGGTGTCT
>Ga0182030_10001272_pt1 | contig 51549 bp, 38 predicted proteins | sample 812S3MmetaG_FD_121299 | JGI IMG/M metagenome (GOLD analysis project Ga0182030, IMG submission 121299) | Permafrost microbial communities from Stordalen Mire, Sweden - 812S3M metaG (Illumina Assembly) | ecosystem: Environmental > Terrestrial > Soil > Wetlands > Permafrost | place: Sweden... | reverse complement strand
GCCACCTCATCCGCCACGAGCCTCATCGGCGCGCTGATCCCCTCCAACACGAGCCTGCCGAGCGTCACCGGCAGCCTGATCGACGGCAGCCTGCTCAGCGCCGCAACCGGGTCGTGGAGCGGAACGGCACCGCTCAGCTACAGCTACGCGTGGGAACTGTGCAACAGCAGTGGAGGCGCGTGCAAAGCGATCAGCGGAGAAATCGGCTCCACCCTCAAACTCATCTCCGGTGACGTCGGCGGCACGATCAAGACGGTCGTCACCGCCACCAACGCCGCAGGGTCAACGTCAGCCACCTCATCCGCCACGAGCCTCATCGGCGCGCTGATCCCCTCCAACACGAGCCTGCCGAGCGTCACCGGCAGCCTGATCGACGGCAGCCTGCTCAGCGCCGCGACCGGCGCTTGGGAAGGCACCGGGCCAATCAGCTACACCTACGCATGGGAACTCTGCAACAGCACCGGCGGCGCTTGCAAAGCGATCAGCGGAGAAATCGGCTCCACCCTCAAACTCATCTCCGGTGACGTCGGCGGCACGATCAAGACGGTCGTCACCGCCACCAACGCAGCGGGATCGACCACGGCAAGCTCCCCCGCCACTAGCCTGATCGGCGCGCTGATCCCCTCCAACGTCGGTCTGCCCAGCGTCACCGGCAACCTGATCGACGGCAGCCTGCTCAGCGCCGCGACCGGCGCTTGGGAAGGCACCGGGCCAATCAGCTACACCTATGCGTGGGAACTGTGCAACAGCAGTGGAGGCGCCTGCAAAGCGATCAGCGGAGAAATCGGCTCCACCCTCAAACTCATCTCCGGTGACGTCGGCGGCACGATCAAGGCCGTCGTCACCGCCACCAACGCCGCAGGCTCAACATCGGCAACCTCATCCGCCACGAGCCTCATCGGCGCGCTGATCCCCTCCAACACCAGCCTACCCAGCATCACCGGCAGCCTGATCGACGGGAGCCTGCTCAGCGCGGCAACCGGGTCGTGGAGCGGCACAGCCCCGATCAGCTACAGCTACGCGTGGGAACTCTGCAACAGCACCGGCGGCGCTTGCAAAGCGATCACGGGTGAACTCGGCTCCACCCTCAAACTCATCTCAGCCGACGTCGGCGGAACCATCAGGTCGGTCGTCACCGCCACCAACGCCGCAGGCTCAACATCGGCAACCTCATCCGCCACGAGCCTCATCGGCGCGCTGATCCCCTCCAACACCAGCCTACCCAGCATCACCGGCACGCCGAATGAAGGGAGCCTTCTCACGGCCGCGACCGGCTCCTGGACGGGCACAGCACCACTGAGCTACAGCTACGCTTGGGAACTGTGCAATAGCACCGGCGGCGCTTGCAAAGCGATCAGCGGAGAAATCGGCTCCACCCTGAAACTCGTCTTCGGTGACATCGGCGGGACGATCAGGGCGGTCGTCACCGCCACCAACGCCGCAGGCTCAACATCGGCAACCTCCCCCGCGACGAGCCTCATCGGCGCGCTGATCCCCTCCAGCACGAGCCTGCCGAGCGTCACAGGCAGTCTGATCGACGGCAGCCTGCTCAGCACGAGCACCGGCGGTTGGAACGGGACCGCGCCGCTCAGCTACACCTACGCGTGGGAACTGTGCAACGCGACCGGCGGAGCCTGCAAAGCGATCACGGGTGAACTCGGCTCCACCCTCAAACTCATCTCAGGCGACGTCGGCGGAACCATCAGGTCGGTCGTCACCGCCACCAACGCCGCAGGCTCAACATCGGCAACCTCATCCGCGACAAGCCTCATCGGAGCGCTGATCCCCTCCAACACCAGCCTGCCGAGCGTCAGCGGCACGCTGAAGGAAGGCAGCCTGCTGACGGCGGCGACCGGCTCATGGAGCGGCACAGCCCCGATCAGCTACAGCTACGCGTGGGAACTCTGCAACAGCGCCGGCGGAGCCTGCAAAGCGATCAGCGGCGAAATCGGCTCCACCCTGAAACTCGTCGTCGGTGACATCAGCGGGACCATCAAGGCGGTCGTCACCGCCACCAACGCCGCCGGGTCGACCTCGGCGACCTCAGCGGCCACCGGGCCCATAGCGGGCCTACTGCCGAGCAACACCGCCTTGCCGACGATCACGACGATCTCCGGGCTGTTCAAGGTCGGCGAAACCCTGGATGCCTCGACGGGCACCTGGACGGGAACGGCGCCGATCACCTATGGCTATCAGTGGGAACTGTGCAACGTACTGGGCGGGTCGTGCTCGGCGATCGCCAAAGCGACGGGGCCGACCTACCTGCTCGGGCTGCTCGATGTCGGGCTGCCGCTGCGGGTCACGGTGACCGCCAGCAACGTCGCGGGCTCGGTCCCAGCCGTTTCGGAAGTTACGGGCCTGATCAAAGGCCTCGGCCTGGACCCGCTCGACGGGCCGGCAAAAGGCGGGACGGCGGTCGCAATAACTGGCCCGGGCGTGGGCGACGCCACGGCGGTCCACTTCGGCAACTCGAAGGCCTCGGAAGTGGAAGTCGACTCAGAAAATGAAGTGACGGCGGTCACGCCGCCCGGCAGCGGCACGGTCGGAGTGACGGTGACCGTGCCCGAAGGCACCACGGCGAACAGCTCCGTGGACCAGTTCACGTATCAGTCGGGCTGAAGCCCCAGGCGGCGCGCGGCCGCTCAGCGCACGTGCTCGTCGAAGAACGCGAGCATCCTCGCCCAGCCGTCCTCCGCAGCCTGCTCGTCATAGCCAACGGCCATCGGCGTGGGCATCCTTGCGAGCCATCCCTGCCACCCATCCACCTGTGAGAAGAAGGAGTGCCCGACGCCGTCATAGGTCTTGACGTCGTGGGGAATGCCAAGAGCGCCCAGGTGGCTCTGCAGGCGCGCCGCCATCCTGCCCCCCGCGATTCTGTCCTTGGTGCCGTAGCTGGCGACGACCGGGCACAGTCCGTCAAGGGCGGAGCGGTCGGAGGGAACCATCCCGTAGTTGACAGCTGCGGCTCTGAAGCCCGGCCGGGACCCCGCGATCAGCGCGAAGCCGCCGCCCTGGCAGAAGCCCGCGACAGCGATCCGCCCCTCGTCGACCTCCGGCCTCCCCGCCAGCGCCTCGCGCGCGCTGAGGATGTCCGCGACCTCGCGCCCCACGTGTTCGCCGACCATGTCCACGATCACGCGGCTCAGGCAGACGATGCGCCTGCCGTGGGAGTACAGATCGGGTGCGAGCGCCGTGTAGCCGGCGTCGGCGAAACGCCGGGCGATGCGGCGGATGTCGTCGTTCAGCCCGAAGGACTCGTGGAGGACCAGGACCCCGGGGTGGGGGGCCGCTCCGGTCGCCGCAAACAGCTCGGCGTCGAGCCCGGAGCCGTCGCCCGTGGCCACCCGCAGACGCTCGCCTGTCTCGACCATCGCCACGCCGATAGTGCCGCTGTGCCTGCGACGGCGCCCGCGGCTAGGGCACCAGCCTCACAGGCAGGGCCTTCAGCTGGTTGATAAAGAACGATTCGACCATCGCGGGATCGCCATCCAGGCTGATTTCCGGATAGCGGGCGAGGACCTCCTCGAGCAGGATCTTCAGCTCCAGCCGCGCCAGTGGCGCGCCGAGGCAGAAGTGCCGCCCGCCTGGCCCGAACGCCTGGTGCTCCGGGTTGCGCGTGACGTCGAAGCGATCGGGGTCCTCGTAGCGCGTCTCATCTCTGTTCGAGGAGACGTACCACAGCACCACCTTCTCGCCCTCGCGGATCTTCGTGCCGTGCAGTTCGGTGTCTCGTGTGGCGGTGCGCCGGAAGTGCGCGAAGGCGGGGAACATCCTCAGGGACTCCTCCACGGCGCTGGGAATCAGAGACGCGTCGCCGACCAGCTTCGCCTTCTCCTCGGGGTTTTCCATCAGAGCACGCATGGCGCTGCAGAACGTCGCCTTGGTGGAGTCGTTGCCCGCCGCCATCAGCAGGAAGAAACCCATGACGATCTCGTGTTCCTCGAGTTTCTCCCCGTCCACCTCGGCGTGCACGAGCACGCTCGTCAGATCGTCGGTGGGGTGCTCCCTGCGGTCGGCGATCAGCTTGCTGCAGCGCTCGAAGACCTGCGGGAGCTGTTTCTCGACCGCCCCAAGGGGCCCGTCGGGGTTCAGCTCGCGATCGCCGGCTCCGAGCATCGAGTTGACGAGCTCCGCCCAGACAGCGTCTTCCTCCTCGGGCAGGCCCATGAAGCTGCCGATCACCCTGGCGACCGCAGGCTGGCCGATGTCGGCGACGAGATCACACGTCTGGCGTCCCTGCAGCCGGTCGAGGACCGTCGTCACGATCCCCCTGATCCGCTCTTCGTGGTCGGCGATCCGCTTCGGGGTGAACCCCCGCTGGAAGAGAGCCTTCAGCCGGTCGTGCTTGGGCGGGTCCATGCCGATGAACATCGCCCGGGCGAGCTCGATCGGGAACCCGGGGGAGGCCGCCAGGATGCCTCCCAGTTCGGAGGAGTAGGTCTGCCAGTCGCGGCTGACCTTGTGGATGTCCTCGGCGGTCGTGACCGACCAGAACCCGGCCTCCTCGGGGAATTCTTCGAAGCCCGCGGTCCAGTGGACCGGGCAGCGGCTTCGCATCTCCTTGAAGATCGCGTGCGGTGGGCCGTCGACCCAGAGCTGCTCCTCGGTCAGTTCGACGCTCTCGATGTCCCGTCCGACGGTTGCCATCACTACCTCCGTGATCTTGGCTTCAGGATCGGCCGAATGATACTGGCCGGCTGGCCAAGCGATGCGGTGCGGCTTTCCCCCACAACCGGATTTCCCCAGGTCCGACGGCGCCGCCGTCAGACTCTGGCATGCGTGACGCCACCCTCCGCCCAGCCCAACGTGCCCGGCCGTGGCATCGTTGCCTCCTACGGCCCGCGCTTCTGGGCGCTGGTCGCGATGGTCGGCATCGGCGCCGGTCTGGGAGGCGCGGCGCTCATGGAGATCCTGCGCGGCGTCCAGCACCTCGCCTGGTCCTACCGCTCCGGCCCACTGGAAGGAGAGAACTTCCTGGAAGCCGTGCAGCACACCTCGGCCGCGCGCCGGATACTCGTCCTGGCGATCGGCGGCCTCGTCGCGGGCGTTGGGACGATCCAGCTCGCCGGGCGCCACCGCGCCGCGGAGGTCTCTGAGGCGATCTGGCTGCAGGGAGCGCGCCTTCCGTTGCTCGGAAGCATCGTCAGGGCGATCCACTCGATCGTGGTCGTCGGCCTCGGAGCATCGCTGGGACGCGAGGCCGCGCCGCAGCGCACCGGGGCCGCGATCGCCAGCAGCCTCAGCGACTGGGCCCGGCTGCCCGACTGGCAGCGGCGGCTACTGGTGGCCTGCGGGGCGGGAGCGGGCATGGCCGCGGTCTACAACGTGCCCCTCGGCGGCGCCCTGTTCGCACTGGAGGTCCTGCTGGGAACGATCAGCCTGCCGCTGGTCCTGCCCGCGCTCGCCACCACCCTGCTCGCCACGGCCGTCGCCTGGATCGCCCTGCCGACGCACCCCACCTACGCGATTCCGACCTACGACATCCATGCCTCGGAGCTCGTGTGGGCTGCGCTGGTCGGGCCGCTCGCCGGCCTTGCCGCGGTCGGCTACGTCCGCGTCATCGCTGTTGCGCATGGCGTTCGGCTGTCCGGATGGAGGCGCCTGGCGGTCCCCATCGTTGTCTTCACCGCGCTCGGCGCAGTCGCAATCTCCTACCCCCAGATCCTTGGCAACGGCAAGAACGTCGTCCAGCTCGCGCTGGTCGCGCGCCTTAGCGCAGGGCTGCTGGCGGTGCTGCTCATCCTCAAGCCCATCGCCACCGCCGCATGTCTGGGCAGCGGGGCCCCCGGCGGGCTGTTCACGCCGACGCTCGCCTTCGGGGTGCTCTTCGGAGGGCTTCTGGGCGACGCGTGGCTGCAGCTGTGGCCCGGGGCGCCGCTGGGAGGCTTCGCGATCATCGGCGGCGCGGCGGTTCTTGGCGCCGCGATGCAGGGCCCGCTGGCAGCCATCGTGCTCCTGCTGGAGCTGACCCACCACGCCGACAGCCTGATGGTCCCGGTGCTCATCGCGGTGGTCGAGGCCACCGTCATCGCCCGCCTGATGGGAGCCCCATCGATCTACTCGGCGCGCCTCTCCGCCAACGAACCCTCCGAGGGTGCCACCGGCGAGCTCGCTCGCGAGCGCACGCTTGAGCAGGAACTCGCCTGAGGCCTCCTCAGCGGAAGCGCTCGAGCACCAGCCCGATTGCGCGCGTTCCGAACTCCAGCGAATCGGCCGGAAGGCGCTCGTTCTCGGCATGGATCAGCCCCATGAACGCCATGTCCTCGGGCAGCTGCATCGGCAGGAAGCCGTAGGTCTGGATTCCCAGCCGCGAGAAGAAGCGGCCGTCGGTGACGCCGGGGAGCAGCATCGGCACGGGCTTGGCGCCCGGGTCGAGCTCGCGCAGCGCATCGGCGAGCGTCGCGTAGAGCGAGAGGTCGGGCGCGCCGGTGACAGCCTCGTGGCGGATGATGTCGAACTCCATCTCCACGCCGCTGAGGGCTCGCAGCTCGGCGAACACGTCGTCGGGACGGTAGCCCGGGAGCAGCCTGCAGTCGAGCTGCACCGAGACCTCGCCGGGAACGACGTTGATCTTCTCGCCCGCCTGAATGATCGTCGCGGTGGCCGTGTTGTGCAGCAGAGAATCGAAGAACAGCGCGCGCTCGCCCATGACGCCAAGGACCCGATCGGTCACGCGCGGGCGAAGCAGCGCCCGCAGCGGCAGCGCAACGGGGGCGGGAACCTCGGCGGCGATCGCTTCCACCATGTCCCTGACCACCGGCGTGATGTGCACGGGCAGGCGGCGGCGGTCAAGACTCGCGAGCAGCCTCCCCAGCTGCCCCACCGCGCTGCCGCGGCTGGGCAGCGAGCCATGGCCGCTGCGGCCGGTCAGCCGCGCCAGCGTCCAGCACACCTGCTTCTCGGCGACCATCACCGGGTAGAAGCGCCGCCCCGCGACATCCATCGTGAAGCCGCCGAACTCCCCCAGCGAGTAGCGCACCCCGTCGAAGAGCTCGGGATGCTCGCTGACCATGAAGTTGGCTCCGTGGTCGCTTCCGGCCTCCTCGTCGCAGAGCACGCACAGGATCACGTCACCAGGGAGCTGCTGGCCGCTCGCCTTGGCGCGCATGAACGCCGCGAGCATCATCGCGACCCCGCCCTTCATGTCCAGCGCCCCCCGCCCCCACACATAGCCGCCGGCGAGATCTCCGGAGAAGGGCCCGTGCTCCCACGTGCCAGATGCCGCAACCACGTCGACGTGGCCCTGCAGCAGCAGCGGCGCGGCCTCGCCCCGCCCCGCCAGACGCGCCACGAGGTTGGGACGAGCGCTCTGGTCGGCCAGGATCCTCACCTCGCATCCCAGCTCCTCCAACAGGCCGCGGATCCAGCCGATGCACTCCGCCTCGTCGCCGGGCGGGTTGCTCGTGTCGAACCGCAGCAGCTGCTGCAGCAGCTCGACGGGGCGATCCTGTAGGCCCTTGGATGCCATCGGCGCACAGTCTCTCCGATCGGCGGGCGGTGGTGCAGCTCGACGCACGGCTCGCCAGCGCTCATGCAGGGCTGGTTAGGCGGGGCTGTTGGTGGTACTACTTGGCCATGCCCCGCGCGATGTGGACCGGAGCGATCAGCTTCGGGCTGGTGACCGTGCCCGTGAAGCTGTACAGCGCGCTCGACCGCAAGGCGGTCCGTTTTCACCAGCTCTCCGGCAAGACGGGTGCGCGCATCTCCCAGAGGCGCGTGGATCCCACCACCGGCGAGGAGGTCCCTTACGAGGAGATCGTCAAGGGCTATGAGATCTCCAAGGACCACTACGTCGTCATCGAGCCAGGGGAGCTCGACGCACTCGAGCCCAAGAAGACGAAGACGATCGAGATCGAGGAGTTCGTGGAGCTATCCCAGATCGATCCCGTGTTCTACGACCACCCCTACTACCTGGCGCCCGCAACCGGCGGCGTGAAGCCCTATCGGCTGCTGCTGCAGGCGATGCGCGAGACCAACAGGGTGGCGATCGCACGCGTGGTGATCCGCTCCAAGGAGCAGCTCGTCGCGCTGCGCCCGATCGGCGAGGCGCTGGGCATGGCGACGATGATCTTCGCCGACGAAGTGACGCCGCCCGAGAGCCTGGAGGAGATCCGCGAGGCGAGCGAGGTCAAGACAACCAAGCGCGAGCTGGACATGGCCAAGCAGCTCGTCAACTCTCTCGCCGGCGACTTCCATCCCGAGGACTTCAGCGACACCTACCGGCAGGAGATCCTCGACCTGATCGAACGCAAGGCCCAGGGCGAGGAGATCGCCGTGCAGCCGCGCGTCGATGACACCCCCGCGCCGGCCCCCGACCTGATGAGCGCCCTGAAGGCGAGCCTCGATGCGGTGCGCGCCCGCGAGGAGCAGCCGAATCCCGCCCGCCGGCCCGCCAAGAAGGCGAGCACCAAGAAACCGAGCGCCAAGAAGGCCCCCGCCAAGAAGCCCGGGACCTCGCGGGCGCCCGCCTAGCGGCAGGTGCCCACGCCGCGCCGCGCCGCGCCGCAGGACGGCGAGCGGCTGCGCCGCTACAACGCCAAACGCGACTTCGCGGGCACGCCAGAGCCCGCGGGCGACGCCGGCACGGAGGCCGAGGCCCCGCGCTTCGTCATCCACGAGCACAGCGCCACGCGCATGCACTGGGATCTGCGCCTCGAGCACGAAGGCACGCTCGCGTCGTGGGCGATACCGAAGGGCCTGCCGCCGGCGCCGGGCGAGAACCGGCTGGCGGTGAGGACCGAGGAGCACCCGCTCGCCTACCTCGACTTCCACGGCGTGATCCCCAAGGGGCAGTACGGCGCGGGGACCATGTCGATCTGGGACAGCGGCACGTATGAGTGCCTGAAGTGGGAGCCACGCAAGGTGGAGGTGGCACTGCACGGGCACCGCTTGGACGCTCGCTATGCGCTGTTCCCGATCTCCAAGGAGCCCGAGCTAAAGGAGTGGATGATCCACCGCATGGACCCGCCTGCCGACCCCGGGCGCCAGGCCATGCCCGAGCACATCCAGCCGATGCTCGCGCGCACCGGCGCCCTTCCCGCGCAGGCGAGCGGCTGGGCGTTCGAGGTGAAGTGGGACGGCGTGCGGGCGATCGCCTACGCGCGGCCGGGCGAGCTTCGCCTGGAGAGCCGCAACCTCAACGACGTCACCTCCCGCTATCCCGAGCTCGGCCGCCTGGGCAGGGCGCTCAGCTCACACGAAGCTGTGCTCGACGGCGAGATCGTCGCGCTCGACGAGCGCGGCCGGCCCAGCTTCCAGGCGCTTCAGCGGCGAATGCACCTCACATCCGCTGCGCAGGTCAAACGGCTCGCGGCAAGCTCGCCGGTGACCTACATGATCTTCGACCTGCTGTGGCTCGACGGCCACTCGCTGATCGGCAGCGCCTACGAGCAGCGCCGCGCGCGACTGCGCGAGCTGGTACTGGAGGGCGAGGCCTGGCGCACGCCCGAACCGCTGCAGGGCAGCGGCGCGCACGTGCTGGCCGCGACCGCCGAGCAGGGCCTCGAGGGGATCGTCGCAAAGCGCCTGGACTCCGCCTATCGTCCCGGGCAGCGCTCTGATGCCTGGCTGAAGATCAAGAACGTGGGCCGCCAGGAGTTCGTCATCGGAGGATGGCTCCCGGGCGAGGGCAGGCGCAGCGAGCGTATCGGCGCGCTGCTCGTGGGCGTGCACCACCAGGACGGCTCGCTGCTCTATGCGGGGCGCGTGGGGACGGGCTTCACGCAGGCCGAGCTCGACCGCCTCGCCGGCCTGCTGGCGCCGCTGAGACGCCACAGCTCGCCGTTCGCGGCGGGAGCCAACCGCCCGCCGCGAGGAGCGGTCTTCTGCGAGCCGCGCCTGGTGGCCGAGGTGGAGTTCAGCGAGTGGACCGCCACGGGGAGCCTGCGCCATCCCTCATACAAGGGCCTGCGCGATGACAAGCCACCCGAGCGGGTGGTGCGCGAGAGCCGCGAGGAGGCGCGCCCCGCCGCTCAACCCGGCTCCTCGCGCGGTGCCGGCTCCTCGCGCGGTGCCGGCAGATCGCGCGCCGCGGGCAGATCGCGCCGCGCGATCCTGCCGCCCGGGGCCGGGGCGAAGACGCTCGTCGAGCTGCAGGGACGCGAGCTCGCCCTGTCCAACCTCGAGAAGGTCCTCTATCCGCAGGCGGGCTTCAGCAAGCGCGAGGTGATCGAGTACTACGCGGCGGTGTCACAGACGCTGCTGCCCCACCTCGCCGGGCGCGCCCTCACGGTCACGCGCTGGCCGGACGGCGTGGAGGGAAAGTCGTTCTTCCAGAAGCAGGCGCCGGCCCACCGCCCCGCCTGGGTCAGGACGGCGCCGGTGAGCAGTGCCGGCAGGACGATCGACTACGTGCTCGCCGAGGACCTGCCCACGCTCGTGTGGCTGGCCAACCTCGCCGCGCTGGAGCTGCACGTGCCGCTGCACCGCGCAAGCGCTCCGCAGCAGCCGAGCGCCGTCGTGTTCGACCTCGACCCCGGCGCGCCCGCCGACATCATCGAGTGCTGCCGCGTGGCGGTCGCGCTGGCGGGCATGCTCGAGAACATCGGCCTGCAGTGCTTCGCCAAGACCTCAGGCTCCAAGGGGCTGCAGGTCTACGTGCCGCTCAACTCCCCACGCGCGAGCTACGCCCATACCAAGGCCTTCGCGCGCGCGGTTGCCGACACGTTCCAGCGCGAGCTACCCGAGCTCGTGGTCTCGCGCCAGCGACGCGAGCTGCGCGCCGGCAAGGTGCTGATCGACTGGAGCCAGAACGACCCCAACAAGACGACCGTCGGCGTGTACTCGCTGCGGGCGATGGCGAGCCCGAGCGTGTCCACCCCGCTGGAGTGGCAGGAGGCGCGCCGGGCGCTCGCCTCGGGCAGGGCCTCGGCACTGGCCTTCACGGCGCCGCAGACACTCAAACGCGTGGAGCGCAGCGGCGACCTGTTCGCCTCGCTGACCTCACTCGTGCAGGAGCTGCCACCGCTCTGAGCGCCGGGCACACGCGCGGGACGCGGGCTGCGGGCTGCGGGCCCAGCCGCTACTGGAAGCCGGGCTCGCTCCAGCCCGGCATGATCTCCGGCAGGCCGTCGCTGACGCGTTCGGGGAAGTGTGCGGGGCGCTTCTCCAGGAAGGCGGTGATGCCCTCGGCGGCATCCGCGGAGCGTCCGCGCACGGACATGCCGAGCGAGTCCGCGCGGTGGGCCAGCATGGGATGCTCGGCGCCGAGCATCCTCCACATCAGCTGACGCGCCAGCGCGACGGACACGGGCGCGGTGTTCTCGGCGATCTCCCGCGCAAGCGAGCGCGCGGCGTCCAGCAGCTCGCCGCCCGGATGCAGGCTGCGCACGAGCCCTCCCTCCAGCGCCTCCTGCGCGGAGAACACGCGCCCTGTGGCAACCCACTCCATCGCGCGGCTGATCCCCACCACGCGCGGCAGGAACCAGCTGGAGCACGCCTCGGGGATGATCCCGCGGCGGGCGAACACGAACCCGATGCGCGCATCCTGGGCGGCCAGGCGCACGTCCATCGGGAGGGTCATCGTCGCGCCGACGCCGACCGCGGGGCCATTGATGGCGGCGATCACCGGCTTCGTGGAGCGGAACACCCTCAGCGTGAACTCGCCGCCGTTGTCCCTCGGCACCGCGCCAGCCTGCTCGCGCTCGCGATAATCGAAGGTGTCCGCGCCGCTGCCGAGGTCGGCGCCGGCGCAGAAGCCGCGGCCGGCGCCGGTGAGGATGATCGCGCGGACCTCGTCGGCGGCGTCGGCGCGGTCGAACGCGTCCATCAGCTCGCGGCCCATCGTGGCGGTCCACGCGTTCAGCCGCTCGGGCCGGTTGAGGGTGATCGTGAGGACGTTCTCGGCCACGTCGTATGTGATCTGCTCGTATTCGCTCATCCGCCCATCCTGTCAGCCCAGCGAGGCAGCGTCGAGCTGACGACCGTAGGGGCCCGTCCCGGTGAGGCACACCGCTCCGCAGCGGGCGGCGAGGGCGAGGGCGCGCTCGATGCCCATGCCCGCCGCCAGCCCGAACGTGAAGCCCGCCGCAAAGGAGTCCCCGCAGCCGTAGCTGTCAAGCGGCTCGCCCTCCAGCGCAGCGGGGTCCCACCTGCCCGCTCGCCCCTCGCGCGTGCGGTAGGAGCCACCGCGCGCGCCCTCGGTGCGCACGACCACATCCGCGTTCTCTTCCACACCCGCCGCCGCGCGCAGCTCGATCTCATCCTCGCCGCTGAGCACCAGCGCGTCCAGTCTCACGCCACGGCCCAGCGCCGCGCCCGCGCGCGGGCTCGCCACGAGCACCCGCGAGCCCTCGCGCGCAATCTGCAGGGCCGCGAGATCGCCCGCGGTGAAGTACACGCCGTCCAGCCCACCCAACTCGCTCCAGTCGGCGGCGCCCGAGCCGCCGCGCGGCTCAAGGCGCGAGCCGAGCGTCGTGATCGTGCGCTCGCCCGCGTCATCCAGCAAGGTCAGCGCCCGGCGCGTGGGATCGGCAAGCCGCATCGCGTGCACCTCAACCCCCAGCGCGCTCAGGCGCGACATCGAGGCGTCACCGTGGGCGTCGGTGCCGAGCGCCGTGAACAGGCCGGCGCGCCCTGCAAGGCGCGCGAGCTGCACGGCCGCCACCGCGCCGCCGCCGGCGGGCTCCTCGAAGGGCGCGGTGGCGTGAACGACCTCGCCCGCTCGCGGCACGTGCGGGACATGTGCGAACTGGACCCACTCCACGTGGCCCACCACCGCAACCCTGGCCCGCGCCGAGCTCACCCCGGATGTATACAGCCATCGCGGGCTCGCAGCGCCTCGCCGCAGCACGCGCAGCCGCGCTGGGCGCTGATCTAGACTCGCCGCACCGATGGCGCTCGAGCCGACCCAGACGGCGAGCCGGCGGCGGGCGGCCCCCGACGCTGTGATCGTCGGGTCCGGGCCCAACGGGCTGGCGGCGGCGCTGACACTCGCCCGCGCGGGTCTGAGAGTGCGTATCTACGAGGGTGCCGAGCAGCCTGGTGGCGGCTGCCGCACGGCGGAGCTGACGCTGCCCGGGTACTCCCACGACGTCTGCTCCGCCGTGCATCCGCTGCTGGCCGCATCGCCGTTCTTCGCGCGCGCGCAGCCCGCGTTGCGCCTGCTGACGCCTGCAACCGCATTCGCGCATCCGCTCGAGGGCGAGCGTGCCGCCGCGGTCGCGGGCTCCCCTGCGGAGACGGCCGCCTCGCTGGGCGCCGACGGCCCGTCCTACCGCCGTCTGCTGGAGCCGCTGGTGGAGCACTCACAGCAGCTGATGGCATCGACGCTCGCGCCGCTGCTGAGGCTTCCGCGGCACCCGCTCACCCTGGCGCGCTTCGGGCTGCTCGGCCTCTGCCCGGTGACCGTGCTGGCACGCGCGTTTCGAACCGCCGAGGCGCGCGCGCTGCTCGCGGGGCTGGGCGCGCATTCGATGCAGCCCCTGCAGGCCCCCGGCACGGGCGCCTTCGCGCTGCTGCTGGGAACGCTCGCGCACTCCGTGGGCTGGCCGGTGGTGCAGGGCGGCAGCTCCCAGATCGCGCAGGCGCTGCTGGCGCAGATCACCGCGGCAGGCGGAGAGCTTCGCAGCGGCCAGTGGATCGGCTCGCTGCGGGAGCTGCCCGAATGCGAGATCACGATGCTCGACGTCACGCCCCGCCAGCTGCTGGCGCTCGCCGACGGGCGCCTGCCCGATCGCTACTCGCGCGCGCTGCGCAGGTACCGCTACGGGCCGGGCTCCTTCAAGGTGGACTGGGCGCTGTCGGGGCCCGTGCCGTGGCGGGCGCCGGCCTGCCGGGAGACGGCCACGATCCACCTCGGCGGCACCCTCGAGGAGATCGCGCACAGCGAGCACGAGGTGGCGTGCGGCAGACATCCCGAGCGGCCGTTTGCAATCGTCGTGCAGCCCAGCGTCCTGGACGCCGGCCGCGCACCGGCAGGGCACCACACGCTCTATGCCTACTGCCACGTGCCCGCCGGCTCGCAGTTCGACATGGCCGGGCGCATAGAGGCGCAGATAGAACGCTTCGCGCCGGGATTTCGCGACCTGGTGCTGGCGCGCAGCACGATGAACGCCGCGCAGCTGCAGCGCTACGACCCCAACTACGTCGCGGGCGACATCAACGGCGGCTCGGCCACGCTGGCGCAGACGCTGTTCCGCCCGATGCCCTCCGCTCGGCCCTATGCAACGCCCCTGCCGGGCGTCTACCTGTGCTCCTCCTCGACCCCCCCGGGCGGTGGCGTGCACGGCATGTGCGGCGAGGGCGCCGCGCTGGCGGCGCTGAGGGGGCGCTCGTGAAGCTCGCCCTAGCTGCCAAGCGGCCAGGGACTCGGCACAGCCTCCCAGGGCTCCTGCCGCCAGTCGGCGTAGGCCACGTCCGGCTCATCCGTCTCGGCAGCCACTGAAGCTCCGTACTTGGCGGCGACCTCGCTCACCGGATAGTGGCACTCGTCCACGCGACGCGAGCCGATCATGAGCACCGCACACGGCCCGTCGCCGGCGCCGACGAAGACGTGATCGACACCGGCCGGACAGTGGAAGAAGTCCCACTGCCCTAGAGGGCGCTCCTCGCCGTCGATGATCGCGATGCACTCGCCGTGCAGCACAAGGAAGTCCTCCTGCACCGCCTCGGAGTGGTACCTGCAGTTCGGCTGTCCGGGCTGCAAGACCTGCACGTTGACACCGGTGTCGGGCCAGGGTGCGTCCGGCGGCTCCCAGTCGATCAGCGTGGCCCTGCGCGGATGGCTGTACGCGGGCGCATCGGCGAGGTTGACTACAAGGGCCTGATCCACGGGGCAGACGATAGCCCAGGGCTGGGTCGCCCTGAAAGCTGCCTCTACGGGCCGAGTCCCCTCACCGGAGCCCAGCGCGCGCATATGAAGCGCTTTCTCGTTTCGACCGAAGCGACGTCCTGGACTAGAACGCACCTTCTGCTCCAGTTCGTCGGCGCAGAGGTATGGCCGCGCAGCGCGAAGCACAAGGTCAGGTACGTCGAATATCGCGTGCTCATAGCGGTCGGACCGCACAACACACTCGCTCTCTCGGAGTACAGCGAACACAGCGTTTCGCGCAGCCGTGCTGAACCCCGCGAGGAGCCCTAGGCGCCACCTCGCCCGGACGGGCGGCCACAGACCCGCATCTGCGTCAAGCTTCGCGCAGGCTGCATGAGCAGCCTGCGCGAAATACGACGGGTCCTGGGCCACCGCGACTTCCGCTTCCTTTGGCTCGCCCAGTCATCCAGCGTCATCGGGGACAACATCGTGCTCGTGGCGCTGGCGCTGTTCGTGGTGGAGCGAACGGGCAGCGCGACCGATCTGGGGCTGGTGCTGGCCGCGAAGAGCCTGCCGCTGGTCGCATTCCTGCTGCTCGGCGGGGTGTGGGCGGACAGGCTGCCTCGCCACCGCGTGATGATCGCGACCGACGTCGCCCGCTTCGCTCTGCATGCCCTGCTCGCGGCGCTGATCTTCGCCGGGCGGGTGCCCATCTGGGAGCTCGTTGTGATCGAGATGCTGTTCGGCACGGCCGAGGCCTTCTTCCGCCCCGCCTCCAACGGCGTGCTCCCTCAGACCGTGCCCGAGCAGGACATCCAGCAGGCCACGGCCATAACGAGCATGTCCAGCAACATCTCGGAATTCGCCGGGCCCGCGCTGGCCACGGCGCTGGTGCTCGGCGCGGGCGCGGGGTGGGCCTTCGCGATCGACGCGGCCACGTTCGTCCTGAGCGCGCTGTTCCTGACACGCGTGCGCCTGCGCGAGCGCGCCTCCGCCGGCGCGGGGGCGATCGCGCCCGCCGGAGTCTCGGTGCTCGAGTCGATTCGCGAAGGCTCTCGCGAGGTGCGCGCTCACGCGTGGGTGTGGGCGACGCTGGCGTGCTTCAGCGTGGCGCTGTTCTGTGGCCTGGCGCCGTGGTTCGTGCTGGGGCCGGTGATCGCGCGGGAGCAGTACGGCGACATCTCCGTCTACGGGCTGGTCGAGGCGGCCGTTGGCTTCGGCACGATTCTCGGCTCGATCGCGGGGATCGGATGGCGCCCGCGCTTCCCGATGAGGCTGGCGATGCTGGCGATCATGCTCTGGCCCGTGGCGGCCGTGCTCTACGCCGCCGGCACGACGCTGTTCCTGGTGGTGCCGGCAACCGTTCTGGCCGGCGTGGGCATCGCGCTGTTCGACGTGTGGTGGCTCACGGCGCTGGCTGAGCGCATACCGCCCGAGAGGCTCTCGCGCGTGACCTCATACGACTGGATGGTGTCGCTGTCCCTGCTGCCGCTGGGCTATGCGCTGGCGGGCCCGCTCGCCTCCGCGCTGGGCGCCGTCGCGGTGGTCATCGGCGGCTCGGCGCTCGCGTGCGTGGCATTCGCCTTCGGCCTGCTGCCACGCGAGACCCGCATGCTGGAAAGGCTCGCCACCTCCGAGCAGGAGCCACGGCTGCCGAGCGGCGAACCGCTGCCGGGCATCGCCCACCACCGCTCCTGACGGCTGTCGTGAGAGTATTGCGCCGGCCCGCACCGCCCCGGCGGGAGTTCGTCAACCTCGAGTACCAAGGAGTCGCCAGATGCCCGACATCGAGTTTCCAACCAGCGGCGGGATTTCCCCCGGCTATCTCGCGACGCCCGAGGACGAGCATGGCCCCGCGACGATCGTGCTGCAGGAGTGGTGGGGCGTGGACGATCACATACGCTCGATCTGCGACCGTCTCGCCGGCGAGGGCTTCTTCGCCCTGGCGCCGGATCTCTACCGCGGTGAGACAGCAACCCAGCCCGACGAGGCGCAGCAGAAGATGATGGCGATGTCGATGGAGCAGGCGGAGAAGGACATGTGCGGGGCCGCCGACTACCTCACATCACTGCCGGGCGTACAGGGCCCGGGCGTCGGCTCCCTCGGCTTCTGCCTGGGCGGCGGGCTCTCGATCTGGGCCGCGGCCACATGCCCCAACATCGTTGCGGCGGTCAGCTACTACTACGTCATGCCGCACGGCAAGCCCGACTTCACCAAGATCAAAGGACCGGTCCTTGGCCACTTCGGCACCGCCGATGACTTCATACCCGTGGAGGACGCCGAGGGCCTGGAGTCCGAGCTGCGCGACGCCGGAGTCGATGTGAGCTTCGACTACTACGAGGGCGCGGGTCACGCGTTCTTCAACGACACCAACCGCCTTGGCACATACGACGCCGAGAAGGCGGGCGCCTCCTGGCAGCGCACGGTGAGCTTCCTGCGCACTGCGCTGGCCTCCTAGGGCGACTCACCGCCGCGGCCGCCGTAACCCCGCCATGAATGCCCGCAGGGCCCTCCTCTGGCTGTCCGCAGCCGCCGCAACGGCTGCCGCGGCCGCTCCGCTCGCCCACGCGGAACCCTCCGCGTGGTCGCCGCCGGCCACGCCCGACCCGTGCCCCTCGACGCAGGCGCCCGTCGTCGCCTTCCCCAGTGACAGCCCCACCCACTCGACCGGGTGGGGGGCGGTGGTGTGGCAGGCCTCGCCCACCTGTGCCGGCGGTGCGGGAGCCCGGATCGCCCGGATCGGCGACGGGGACATCCCGGGACCGTCGCGCATCCCCAGCTCGCCCGAAGGCCGGCCGCTGCGGCTGACCGGCCCGTTCACCGCGAGCGGCGGTCCGAACGGCTGGATCGTCATCGCCGGGCAGGCCGCCGGGCCCGGTGCGGGCGCGGAGCTGATCCAGGGGTTCGCCGACGGCCCGTTCTACCGCGTGGTGCACGGCTCGGGCGGGGCGGCGCCGGCGGCGCTGGCCAGCGCCTACCTGGGCGATGTGGCCGTCGCGGACGCGGCGCCAGGGCCGGGCGGCCCGCTGCAGGTGAGCCTGGAGCGGCACTTCGCCACCCGCTTTGCCCCGCCCGCGCAGGAGGGGCGCCCCGCCGGGCAGGTGCACGCCCTGACCGTCGCCCTGGACTACCGCAGCGAAGCGGTTCTCGTATGGCAGCAGGACGGCTGGCTGTATGCGCGCGAGGTGCCCGCGATCGGCCCCGCGCACCGCATCTGGCGCCTGGCGCCCGCGGTGGCGGGAGTCCGGGTGGCCGCGCTGCTGAGCGACGACAACCGCGCCATCGTCGCGTGGAGCGAGCAGCTGGATGGCGCCACAAGCGTGTATCTGGACCGCTCGGGCGCGGGCGTCACCTTCGGTGCGCCGCAGCTGCTCGAACGCTTCGCCGACCCCTCCGGCCTGGCGGCACCCGCCGCCTCGCCGCGGCTGGTGCGCCTGAGCTCGGAGAGCGTGATGATGGCGTGGGCCGGAGCCGAAGCGGGCCGCTGGGTCGTGAGGACCGCGGCCGTTGATCTACACGGCCTGCGCACCGTTGGCACGATCGCCGCGCCGGGCGGCGATGCCCTCCTTGACGACCTCGTCCCCGGGCCCAACGGCGAAGCGCTGGCGATGTGGAGCGAGCCCGCGATCTCGCCCGGCAGCACGCCCGACCTCTCCCGCCAGGCGATCTTCACCGCGCGCGGCTTTGACGAATATCCGGGGTTCACGCATTTCGGCACGCCCGAACAGGTTGCTCCCCCAGGGCCCAACGACGACGCGACGCTGGCAATCGACCCCGGCAACGGCGCCGCGGTGGCGGTCTGGCTGGGGCAGTCTCAGGCGCTCTCCTTCGCGGTGCGCCAGCCGCAGGGCGGCTCGTGAGAGCACCGCGGCGGCCCCCGGGCGCGTCCGGCCGCCTCACGCGGCTCGCGGGGGCGCAAGGCGTGAACAGCCTCGGATAGGGAAGGATGGGGCCAGATGGACAGGGACTACGAGCTGCAGACCCACCAGGTCGAGGATCAGCACTGGTGGTATCGGGGGCGGCGGACGGTTATCGAGGGCGTGCTACGCGGCCTTGGCCTGCCCCAGGGCGCGAGGATCCTCGACGCCGGCTGCGGAAGCGGGCGCAACATGCTGGAGCTGGCCCGGCACGGGACGGTGACCGGCGTGGAGCTCTCCCCGACCAGCGCTGCTCTGGCCCGGGCCCGCGGCGTGGGCGAGGTGATCGAGGGGTCGGTGCTCGAGATGGGCCTGGCGGAGGCGAGCTTCGATCTCGCGGTGAGCCTGGATGTGATCGAGCACCTCGAGGACGACCTCGGGGCCCTGCGCGAGCTGCGTCGGGTCATCGCCCCCGGCGGGGCGCTGCTGCTGACGGTGCCCGCCTACCAGTGGCTGTGGAGCGGGCACGACGTGATCAACCACCATCACCGCCGCTACACGCGCCGCTCGCTGCAGCGCGTTGCCGAACAGGCGGGATGGCGGCAGACGCGCACCACCTACTTCAACTCGCTGCTGCTGCCCGTGGCGGTCCTGCTGCGGGTGCTCGACCGGGTGGATGCGAAGAAGACCACCGAGTCAAGCCTCGACCTGTGGGTGCCGCCCGCGCCGGTCAACTGGCTGCTGGAGCGCCCCCTGGCACTCGAGGCGGCGCTGATCGCACGGGGCGGGCGCATCCCGGCGGGGCTGTCGCTGCTCGCCGTGTTTCGCTGAGCGCCCGCCGCGGCTCAGGCGTCGGCGTCTGCGACCGCCACGTGGTGGTCGTGCTCGTGCACGCGAAACGTCCATGCGCGATTGGCAAAGAACGTGCTCACCGTCACGACGACGGTCGCCAGGGCCTGCGCCAAGAGCTTGTCGAGCCCCGCCTGGTGAACGAGCACGAACAGCAGGACCTCGTCCAGCACGAGCCCACATCCCTGCACCACGCCCCAGCGCACCGGCGTCAGCGAGTCGCCAACGTGCTCGGCGAAGGTCCAGCGGCGGTTCAGCAGGAAGCCGTTGGTGGCTCCGACGATAAAGCCGATCGCCGACGCCGCCAGGTACCAGACGCCGAACACCTTAAGCAGGATGGTGTAGATGATGAACGTGAGCGCCGTGTTGGACACGCCGACGATCCCGAACTTCACGAACTGGACAAGCATCGGCGAGCGCAGCCTGGCGGCCGCTCCCGCTACGCTTGAGGAGGACCTGGACGGCTCGCCGGGGTTGGCAGTCATTTCGGACAGGATGAACGATAAATTCATCGTGGGCTTAAGGCGCTCCTCGAGCATGTGTCAGGAAAGGGCTCCGCAGTAGACGAGCAGCAACGCACAGACCATGTCCGACACACCACTTCGCACTCCCACCCTGCTCAGCGTGGTGGCGCCGATATACGACGAGGAGGAGCTCGTCGAGCGGTTCGTCGAGCGTGCCACCGCCGCGGTCGCCGACTACGAGTTCGAGCTGGTGCTGGTCAACGACGGCAGCAAAGACCGCACGCCAGAGCTGCTGGACCGCCTTGCGGCGGCCGACCCGCGCGTGCGCGTGATTCACCTCTCGCGCAACTTCGGCCACCAGGCCGCGCTGACGGCGGGCCTGGAGCACGCGCTCGGCGACGTGGTCGCGATGATCGACGCCGACCTGCAGGATCCCCCTGAGCTGATCCCCGAGATGCTGGCGCAATGGAGCCAGGGCGCCGACGTCGTCTACGCGGTGCGCAAGCAGCGCGAGGGCGAGACGGCGTTCAAGCTCGCCACCGCATCCTGGTTCTACAAGCTCTTCGACAAGCTCGCCCAGGTGGATCTGGAGCCCAACTCGGGGGACTTCAGGCTGCTCGACCGCCGCGCTCTTGATGCGCTGCTGTCCATGACCGAGCGCTCCCGCTTCCTGCGCGGGATGACGGTGTGGGTCGGATTCACCCAGACTGCGGTGCCATATCAGCGCGACGCGCGGCACGCGGGCGAGACGAAGTACACGTTGCGCAAGATGCTGCGCTTCTCCCTCGACGCGATCGCCTCCTTCTCCCACCTTCCACTGCAGCTTGCGACCTACGCCGGGGTACTCTCGGCGGGGGTCGCGTTCGTGGCGATCCCGGTCGTGATCATTCTGCGCATCACGGGCTCCTACCTGCCTGGGTTCGGCTCGATCACGATCGCGATCCTGCTGCTGGGCGGCATCCAGCTGATCGCCCTTGGGGTCATCGGCGAGTACGTCGGCCGGATCTATGACGAGGTCAAGCACCGCCCGCTCTACATAGTCCGCGAGGAGCGCAACCGCCCCACCCACGCGGGCCCCGTGCTGGCCCAGCCGGTGACCCGCGCCGGGCTTGCCGCGCGCGCCGCCGAGCGCGTCGGCTGAGCCACGCAGGCGACGCGGCGCCGGGCCGGCGCGCGACCCGTATCGTGCTGGAGGATGACGCTCCCCCGCTTCGGGGTCCCCGTGGGCAGGCTGCCGGGCGCCCTGATCGCCATCACCATCTGCCTGGGCCCGCTCGCCTCCCCCCCGCGGGCGCTCGCTGAAGCCTGCCCCGGGGCGGGCAGCGGCGCCTGCCCCTATTCGGCCGCCCGCATCATCGGCAGCCGCGCCGAAGGCGTCCTTCGCTTCCCCGAGGCGGTCGCCCTCGACAGTCATGGCAACGTGTTCGTGGCCGACCAACTCGGGTACGTGATCCAGGAGTTCAACAGCGCCACGGGCGCGCTGGAGAACGAGTGGGGCTCCTTCGGCGCAGGAGCGGGCCAGTTCGGCCCGGTCGGGGGTCTCGCGACCGACGCCGCGGGCAACGTGTACGTGGTCGACTCCAGCCACGACCGCATCGAGAAGTTCGGCCCCAGCGGCGAACTCATCACCCAGTGGGGCCGCCGCGGCAGCGAACTGGGCGCCTTCAGCTTCGGCTCCTCGCAGAACTTCACCGAACCCCCCGGCGGCGGCATCGCTGTATCCGGCTCCTACGTGTACGTCGCCGACAGCGGCAACAACCGCATCGAGCGCTTCAACCTGGAAGGCGGCGAAGCGATCCAGTGGGGCAGCTACGGCAGCGGCCCGGGCCAGCTCACCTACCCGCGCGGCGTGGCGGCGAACGAAAGCGAGGTGATCGTCAGCGACGATGATCACCGCGTGCAGCGCTTCAGCCCCGCCGGCGCCTACGAGGGCTCCGCCGGCTCGGAAGGAAGCGGCCCCGGGCAGTTCAGGTTCACCTACGGCGTCGCGCTCGACGCCGCGGGAGACGTCTACGTGGCCGACGATCTCGGCGCACGGGTGGTCAAGCTCGGCCCCAACCTGGAATTCAAGGGCGCCTGGGGCGCGTTTGGCTCAAAGGCCGGCGAGCTGGCCTTTCCGCGGGCGCTCGCCAGCGACCCGGCCGGCGACACCTACGTCGCCGATACAGCCAACGACCGCCTCGAGGTGTTCGACACCGATGGCGACTACCTGCGCACGATCGGCCTCTCGGCCCGCGCGCCCGGCGAGCTGACCGCGCCGGTCGGGCTGGCCGTGGACCCCACCGGGAGGCTGCTCGTCTCCGACGCCGACGGCGGGCGCGTCGAGCTGTATGCCCCCGGCAGCGACGCCTACGCTGGCCAGTGGACCTACGCCGGCCCGCGTGCGCCGGGCCTGAGCGAACCGGCGGGAATCGCCGTGGACGAGAGCGGCAGTGTCTATGTGGCCGACCCGGGCGGGCAGCGAATCGTGCACCTGTGGGGCGAAGGGAGCTTCCTGGGCGAACTCGGCGGCCCCGCGGATCTCGGCGGCGCGCAGCTGCGCGGGGCGGGCTCGGTGGCGGTGGCACCCGACTCGGGCGACCTCTACGTGGCCGACACCGAGGACAACCGGATTCTGCGCTACTCGCCCAGCGGGCGCCTGCTGGCCCGCTGGGGCGCGGTGGAAGGAGACGGCACCGCGGGTGAAGAGCCCGGGGACTTCGACCATCCCGCGGCCGTGGCGGTCAATGCCTCCGGCGAGGTGTACGTCGCCGACACGGGCAACGACCGCGTCGTGGAGCTCGCGCCCACGGGAGAGGTGCTCAGCGAATGGGGGGCCGAAGGCAGCACGGACGGCCGCTTCCGTGCGCCCACCGGAATCGCCCTCGACGCCACGGGGGACGTGTATGTGGTGGACGGCGAGAACGACCGCGTGCAGGTCTTCGGCCCGAGCGGCCAGTTCCTGTTCAAGTGGGGCCTGCGCGGCACCGGGCCGGGGTATTTCTCCCAGCCGAGCGCCATCGCCGTGGACTGCCAGGGAGACGTGTATGTGGCCGACACGAACAACAACCGGGTTGAGCGCTTTGAAATGGAGAACCCGTCGGGCTCGGGCTGCGCGGCGCCGCAGGCGTGGCCGCCGCCGCTGGACGTGGCGCCGGTGGTGAATGTGGTGCTGCCGCGGGCCGCCGGCGTGCTCGCGCGCGGCGCGCTGGCCCTGGCGGTGAGCTGCCGGAGAGGATGCCGGATAAGGGCCACCGCCACGCTCTCCCCGCGCGGCCGGGGAGCCGCCGTGGCGGTCCGCCCGGAGGTCCGCTCGCTCCCCGGCGGGCTCTCCGGACACGTCCGCCTAGCGCTCACCACGGCCGGCGTGCGGCGGCTTCGCAGGGCCCTGGGCGAGGGCCGGCTGCTGACCGCGAGGGTACGGATCCTCGCCGTCGGGCCCACGGGTCTGTACACGACGGTGACGCGAACCTACCTCGTGGGGCGCTAGGCCCGATAATGGACGCATGAGCGAGGAGCAGGACACGCGGGCGGCCGGCGGGGAAGCGCGCATCAACCACCGCCAGGAGCGCGTGCGCATCGAGACCGAGCGCCTGCGCATCGAGGGGGTTCTGACGCTCGCCCGCGACGGCTACCGAAGCCGCGTCTCGGACGTGCTGAACGCCGTCGAGCGCGACTTCATCACGCTCACCGACGTCACCGTCGCCCCGCTGGAGGGCGGCCCGATCGAGCTCCACGAGTACCTGACGCTGGCGCGCAGGCACATCGTGTTCGTCGTGGCGGCGGAGGATCCCGCCGGGGGCGGCTGAGCCGGCACCCCGGCGCCCGCTGCGGGGCGCTAGCCCTCGCGCACGTAGGAGATGTTGGCCACCTGGATGTAGACCGGCTCGCCGTCGATGGCCGTCAGGACGACCCAGCCCGGCGGAGCGATGATCGAGCCGCTGCCGAGGCGCAGGCCGTCCCTCGCGTTCACGATGCGCGCCAGGATGTCCCCGGCGTCCTCACTCACCTGCAGTTCGATCTCATCCAGCAGAATGCGCCCCAAAGCGGTTCCTTTCCACAACCCTCACGTCTTGCGGGTTTTCCCGATCCGTTCACTGAGCAAGCCCAAGCCTACCGGTTCGATGGGGCTCGCCCGCGCGCCAGCGCTCCGGGCGGCTGATCGGCGCGCCGGTCAGTAGGTGAAGTCATCATCCGGCGCGTTTGCCGGGCTGGCCTCTTTGTTGACGGTCGCCACGACGTTGACCGTACCGGTCCCTTTGGGCGCGGCCATCGTGCAGGTGGTCGTGCTCGTGCACGAGACGGAGATCGCCTTGCCGGTTCCGAATTTGAAGGCGGTGGCCGTGGCGCCGAGCGCGAAGCCCGAGCCGGTGACCGTCACCACGGTCCCCTGCGAGCCGCTTTCGGGGCTGACGGCTTCCACGGAGGGCTTGTAGGTGAAGTAGTCCTTCGCGGATGTGGCGCTCGTGCCGCCGGCGCCGGTGACCGTGACGTTGGCGACTCCGGCCGCCCCCGCGGGCGAGGTGACCCTGATCGTGGTCGGCGAGGTCACCGTATAGGCGGCGGGCGCGCCATTGAAGCTCACGGCGCTCACACCGACGAATTCGGTCCCCGTGACGAGCACTTCCGTGCCGCCCTTCGCGGGGCCGGTTTTGACCGACAGCTTGGTGACCGCCGGCGCCGGGAGGTAGGTGTAGCGAGCGGCGGGGATGGCTGCGCTCGTTCCATCGGCGGTGCTCACGGTGACGTTGGCGGTTCCGGTTCCCGCGGGCGCCACAGCGGTGATTTCCGTGGCCGACTCGACGTTGAAGCTCGTCGCGGCGACGGTGCCGAACCTGACGGCGCTCGCTTCCCCGAGGTTCTCGCCGGTGATCCTCACCGTGTTTCCTCCCGCGCGCGGGCCCTGATCGGGGCTCACGGCGCTGACAGCCGGGACGGGTTCCCCGAAGGCGACCATGTGCGAGCCGCCGGCGGACACCGACGCGACCTTGGAGATGCCCGTGATGGCGACGGGCAGGTCGCTGCCTTCGCCCGTGCGGCCATCGCCGAGCGTGCCGAGACGATTGGCCCCCCAGGCCACGAGGCCGCCTCCTTCGCGCATCGCCACGCTTGTCTGCGAGCCGGCGGAGATGCCCACCGCGCCGGTCAGCCCGCTCACCGCCACGGGCTGGGCATGCTCGGCCGCGGTCGACCCGTTGCCCAACTCCCCTTCCGCGTCCTGACCCCAGGCCATCACGGTCCTGCTGGTGAGAATCGCCAGAGCGTGCGTCGCTCCGGCCGCGATCGCCGTGACGCCGGAGAGGCCTTCGACGGGCACGGGCACGTCGGACAGTTCTTCTTCGACCGAGCCGTTGGCGAGCTCACCCCATTCGTCGCTGCCCCAGGCCTCGACCGCCCCCCTACTGAGCGCGAGTGCGAATTCGCCGCCGACGGCGATCGCGCTGACATCGGTGAGGCCTTTGACGGCCACGGGGGACGTGCGGAAGACGAGCGCTCCGTCGCCAAGCTGGCCGCTTTCTCCCTGGCCCCAGGCAACCACCGTGCCGTTTTCGAGCAGCGCCATGCTCTCTTCCCCGCCCGCCGCGATTGCCTTGACCTTGGAGCTGAGGCCCTTGACTTCGACCGGGGTTGCGCTTTCCGTCGTCGATCCGTCCCCGAGCTGCCCCGATTCGTTGTCCCCCCAAGCCATCACCTTGCCGTCGCCGAGCAGCGCGAGACTGTGGCTTGACCCCGCAGCGATCTCGGTCACACCGCTCAGGCCGCTGACCGCGACGGGAACGCTGCTGGTAAGGAACCCGCCGTTGCCGAGCTGCCCGAATTCGTCGTCTCCCCAGGCCTCCACGGTGCCGTTGGCAAGCAGCGCGAGGCTGTGGCGGCCTCCGGCCGCGACGGCCGTCACGAACCGCAGGCCCCGCACCGGCACCGGAGCATCGCTGAGCGATTCGGCGCCGCCGTCGCCGAGTTCGCGGAACACGTTGTCCCCCCATGAGACGGCGGAGTAGTGGTTGGTGGCGACCGTGAGAGTCGCGGCCGCGGTCCGCGCCTGGCCGGCAGCGTTGGTGAAGAGCGCCCGAAACTCATCCCCGCCTTCCCCGGCCACGGCCGCCGCGATCCTCAGTTCGTCCGAGCCGGCGCCGGACACTTCGCTCCAGGCGAGACCGCCGTCGGTCGAGATTTCCCATTGCACCGTGGGTTCGGGGAAGCCGCTGGAGGAAGCGTCGAAGACCGCTTCCTGACCGGCTTCCACGGTGATGCTGCGCGGCTGTTGGCCGATCACGGGGGGCGAGTGGACCGTGAGCGTGGCTGGGGAGCTGATCGCCTGCCCCGCGGCGTTGCTGAACACGGCTCGGAACTCATCGCCGCTTTCCGAGCCGCCGGCGGCGGCGATCGTGAGCTTGTCGGCCGTGTCCCCCAGCAGCGGGGACCAGTCCAGGCCGAGGTCGGTGGAGACTTCCCACTGCACCGCCGGCGCGGGGAACCCCGACGCGGTCGCTTCGAAGCTCGCGGAGGAGCCTTCGTCGGCTTCAGCGTTCCTCGGCTCGGCCTTGACGGACGGCGCTTCGCGGACCGTCAGGGTGGCGGGTTCGCTTTTCGCGCTGCCCAGCGTGTTTTTGAAGCTGGCGCGGTACTCGTAGCCGCTTTCGCTCGTTTTCACGCCCGCCACTTCGAGCCTGTCGGCGGTCGCCGCCGCGCCGAGCGAAACCCAGCTGGTGCCGCCGTTGACCGAGCGTTCCCACTGCACGCTCGGCGACGGGCTGCCGGCGCCGGCCGCTTCGAAGGCGGCCGTCGTGCCGGGTTCCGCGATGCGGGATTCGGGCTGTCGGGTGACGTAGGGGGCGCGCTCGACCGTCAGCGCCGCCGCTTTGGTGAGCGCTTCGCCCGCCGTGTTCCTGAAGACCGCCCGGAACTGGTAGCCGGTTTCCGTGGTGGAGGTGGCTTCGACGGTGTATTTGCCCGAGGTGGCTCCGGCGATCGGGTTGAAGCTCGCCCCGCCGTCTGTGGAGCGTTCCCATTGCACGGTGGGCGTGGGGGTGCCGGTGGCGGCCGCTTCGAAGGTCGCACCCGCGGGTTCATCGACGGTTTTGGCCGCCGGGTTTTTGCTGACGGCGGGCGCTTTCTGCGTTTCCGCGAGTGCGTTGCCGGCCAGCATGCCGCAGAGCAGCAGCACGAGCCACAGCGCGACGGGCAGGCGATGACGGTGAACGGCGCCCGCACGGGGGGCACGGCGCCGCCGACCGGTGCTCGCCCCAGGCAAGAACCTGCGAGTTCCCCTCGTCCCCGGCATCCTGCCATCCCTCCCGCTCGCTGATGCGCTCCGACCTGCTCCCGCGCGGCGGGCCCCTCCCGTGCGCGGCCCCGATTCCGTCGGCGCAGGCTAGCAGCGAGGGGGGTGCCGATCAAGGCGCGCAGGCCGCGCGCGCGGCCTGCCGCGGAGACGGAAGGGGGGGGATTCGAACCCCCGAGACGGGGTTCGCCCGCCTAACGGTTTTCAAGACCGCCGCATTCAACCGCTCTGCCACCCTTCCGCGTGGATTGCCAGATGCTACGCGCTCGGGCGGCCCCGGCAGGCAGGCTCTAGACTTGCGTTTCCGAGCACGGGAGAGGTGGCCGAGAGGCTGAAGGCACTCGCCTGCTAAGCGAGTATGGGGGTCAGACTCCATCGCGGGTTCGAATCCCGCCCTCTCCGTTCTGCGCGGCGCCGGCACACCCGCGGGCATCCGCGGTGCCACCGCGCCCGCCCTGCACGTCGGGGAGTAGACTCGCTGCGAGCCTTGGCAGTGCGCCGGTCGGACCGGCCGGGCGCGCGGCCAGAAAGGACGATCGCTTGACCCCGGACCCGGCTTCGGCCGCCCTCCTGCCCCCCCGGGAGGCCTCAGGCAGCAACGCTGTCACAGACCCGCCGCCCGCGCCTGTCAAGGACACGGTGCCGATCGAGGGCGCGCAGCTCGACCGGATCGCAAACCTCACCGCCACGATCGCGCCGGTTCTGCTGCTCGGCTTCGCGATGTACCGCGCGTGGGGCGGCGCGCTGCACTGGTCTGACCTGGTCGTGTTCGCCATCACCTACGTGCTCTGCGGTATCGGCGTGACGGTGGGTTTCCACCGCCTGTTCACGCATCGCTCGTTCAAGACGAGCACGCCCGTGCGCGCGCTGCTTGCCGTGCTCGGCTCCGCGGCGATCGAGGGGCCGGTGATCGAATGGGTGGCCACACACCGCCAGCACCACCGCTACTCAGATCAGCAGGGAGATCCTCACAGCCCTCACGTGAACCGGGCCGCCGGCTTCCGCGGCGCCCTCGCCGGCCTGGCACACGCGCACCTGGGATGGCTGTTCCGCGGAGAGGAGCTCGCCAGCGAGCAGGTCTATGCCCCGGACCTGCTGGCCGATCCGGTGATCGCGTTCGTCAACCGTACGTTCCTGCTGTGGGTACTGGCGGGCCTGGCCTTCCCCTTCGGCCTCGGCGTGGCGCTCACGGGCAGCGTCGCGGGCGGCCTGACGGGCCTGCTGTGGGGCGGGGCCGTGCGCATCTTCGTCCTGCACCACTCCACCTTCTCGATCAACTCCCTGTGTCACTACTTCGGGCGTCAGGGCTTCGAGACGGGCGACCAGTCGCGCAACCTGCTCTGGCTGTCGCTGCCCACGCTCGGGGAGGCGTGGCACAACAACCACCACGCGTTCCCCACCTCCGCGCGGCACGGCCTGCGCTGGTGGCAGCTGGATCCCTCCGGCTGGCTGATCTCGGGGCTCGAGCGCCTCGGCCTGGTGTGGGACGTCGTCAGCATCTCACCCGAGCGCCAGCTGGCCAAGGCCCCAGGGCGGCGCTGACGCGGTCGCGCCGGTCAGCCGCCGGTGCTCGCGGCGATCGCGCCGGAGATCCCAAGTGTCTGCCCGGCGGCGCCGAGGGCTTCCACGGCCAGATACTGCCCGGCGGCGGATGCCGGCACGGGGATGGCCGTCTCAAAGCCCCTGCGCGTGACGATGCTCGCGGCAGCGAGGCTTCCCGGCGCCGAGCCCGAGACCAGCCTCCACGAGACGACCTCGGTGGCGCCGTTCCAGCTCGCATAGGCCGTACCCCCGCCGCCCGCGGCGGGGGTGTAGGAGAGCGCGGGGGCATGCGCCGGGGTGCCCGTCCAGGGGAAGCGGAAACTCCGGTAGGACTCGTCGAATGCCGGGAAGTGGGCGTCGAAGAGCAGTTCCCCACTTGGCGCGAGTTCGGAGAAGTCGGGCACCTGGCCCCACCCGATGAACCAGTCGCCGTTGGCCATCGCCTGCAGGTCGCCCTGGCTTTCGGCGATCAGCGCGGGGGCATGCGTGAGCTGGCTGACCAGCGTTGCGGTGCCCTGCTCGCGGTTGAGGCTGAGCACGACTCCGCGCGACTGGGCATGCACGGTGGGCGAGGATCCGTTGTCGAACACGCTGAGCGTCCCGTTGGGCAGTTCGCGGGGATCATGCTGCCATGCGGTCAGCGCCTGCGGCGCCTCCTTGAAGGTGCTGTCCTTGCCACCCAGACGCCACTGGATCTGCCCGGTGCGCCCGTTGACGTCATACACCGTCCACGTGTTGCGGCCCGACACCAACATGCCCCCGCCGGCGGCCGGGCTGACCGAGTTGATGTGGAAGAAGTCGAACGGCCACGCCAGCGAGGACCTGTCGGCGTGTTCGTAGGATTCGGAGAGCGCGACGTGATCGACGGTCGTCCACTGCATCCTCACCAGCCCCGTCTTCACGTCGATTTCCTGGAACACGCCGTCGGTGACGGCACCGTCTTCGAGCCCGCCCGCAGAGGACAGGTTGCAGTGGATCGGGTCATACGCGGTGATCAGCGCGGTGTCGTTGGAGGTCAGCTGGAACTCGTGCAGGTCGGCGAACAGGCCGTTGCCAGCTTTGACGACGGCCACCCGGTTGTAGCTGCTGTCGACGATCAGGTCATTGCCCAGCCCGAAGCCGTGTTCGGAGATGTCGCCCTCCCACCACGTCAGCGCCGGCTTGCCGGCGTATTCCTGAACCTGGAAGTTGGTCGCGGAGACGTTGGGGGGCAGCGGGTTGAACCACACCAGCCCGCCGTCCGGTTCGAGGATCATCGGCCCGGCCTGGCCGGGGCCGCCGTAGGGGGCGACGAACACGTCGCCCGGCGAGGCGGCGGGGGAGTCGGCGGTGACGGTCACCAGCGGCGCGCTGAGGTCCGGGCGGGAGTGGAAGGACTGCACTTCGGCGGCCGTGCCCGGGTGGGTCTTCCTGGGCGTCGGGTTCAGCTGATCCTCGTGCGCGACGGCGAACACGTCGGTGAGCGCCCGCTGGGAGCGCCCGAGGTGGAGCACGGCGCGAACGGTCACGCGCTCGCCTTCGGCGAACGGCCGCGCCGGCAGGAAGCTCGCGCCGTCGCCCTGGCTATAGGCCTGCAGATGGCCGGTGTGCTCGCCGGTCTCGCTACCCTGGACACTCTGGACCGAGATCTCCGAAGCCGGCACGCCGAGGAAACTGATCTGGGTCTGCGGAGTTGCGTCGCGGCTTCCAGGGATCGGCGACACGGTCACCAGGCCATCCTGCAAAGCGGAGTTGTCGAGCTCCGCGGGCGCGCAGGCCGGGCCCGGCTGGGCGAGCGCGACGTCGGGCAGCAGCAATACCAGCGCCGAGAGCGCCCCTAAGATGGCGGGCCTTATGAGGGACATGGACCCCGAGCACAATAGGAGACTGGACCGTCGCACGTTCCTGAAGGGGAGCGCGATTGCAGGCGGCCTGGTCGTGGGCGCGGGCCTGGGGATCCGCGCGATCGCCGACTCCGGCGAGCACTCGGGCACCTCGAGCACGCCCGCGGCTGCCCCGGCGGGCTCGGTCAGCTCGCCCGCGCGCCAGGCGCAGCCGAACATCCTGGTGATCATGGTCGACCAGCTGCGCTATCCCCAGTGGTACTCCCCGGACCCGCAGACGCTCGGCTTTGCGCCCAACCTGCAGCGCCTGAGGGAAGGCTCGGTGAGCTTCGGCAGGCACTACACGGTCTCAAACGACTGCACGCCCTCCCGCTCGGCGCTGCTGACGGGCCTCTACACCCATCAGACCGGCTGCATGATCACCGGCGGCAGCACGCTGGATCCGGGCTTTCCCACGTGGGGCACGCTGCTGGCGGAGCACGGCTACCAGACGCGCTGGTACGGCAAGTGGCACCTCACCCACGGCGACAACCGCTGGAACGTCTTCGATGGACCCGCGGGCCTGGAACCGTACGGCTTCTCGGGCGGCACCTTCCCCTCGCCCGACGGTGCCCCCGGCCAGGGCTGGAAAGTGGACCCGCACATCACCCACCAGTTCGAGCGCTGGCTGGGCGAAGAAGGAAGCAGCGGGCCGTGGTGCACGACCGTGTCGTTCGTCAACCCGCACGACATCGCGTGGTGGTACGTGTGGAGCAACCGCGTCAGGGCCGAGGCGTCCTCGCCCAGCCGGGTGAGCCGCGTGCCGCCTAATTTCGAGACCCCCGAGCAGCTGATCGCCCGGCGCAAGCCCCGCCTGCAGCGCTCGCTGCAGGCGACGGCCGCGACGTCGTTCGGCCCGGTCCCCTTCCACGGCCGCGAGGCCCACGCGAAGTGGATGCAGTTCGCCAACCTCTACATGAAGATCCAGCACGACGTCGACGCCCACATCGGCAGGGTGCTCGACGCGCTGGAACGCCAGCCGGAGGTGGCTGCGAACACCGTCGTGGTGTTCACCTCCGACCACGGCGAGTACGGCGGCTCGCACGGGCTGCGCGGCAAGGGGGCCAGCGCCTACGAAGAGGCGATCCGCGTGCCCCTGCTGGTCCGCGATCCGCGCGGCGAGCTGACCAGCGCGACCGAGCAGGTGCGCACCCAGCTCAGCTCACACGTCGATGTGGCTCCAATGCTGCTGAGCATCGCCACCGGCTCCGAGGACTGGCGGCGCGACCCCCACTACGCGCATCTGGCCGAACGGCTGGACATGACCGCGATCCTCGCCGAACCGGACGCCCCCGGCCGCGAGCACGTGCTGCACGCCACGGACGAGGTCGTGACGGAGTTCGCCGTCGAGCTCTACGCCGCCGACGCGCCGCTGCATGTGGCCGCGCTGCGCACCGAGCGCGCCAAGTACATCACCTACTCGCACTGGGCGGAAAACGGGATCCAGCCGCTCGCCGAAGGCCAGGAAGCGGAGCTCTACGACTACGCCACCCACGGGGGGCGCATGGAGGTGCACAACAGCGCCGGGGAGAACGTCATCGAGGCCTCCCTGGCCGCCAAACACGCCGAGGCGGTCACCAGCGAGCTGCATGCCCCACTCCCCAGCGAGCTTGCAGAAGCCCACGAGCGGGGCTTTGCCGACTACTTCTCCACCGCCCGCCGCGACGCCATCCACGCCGTGACCAGGCGCAGGCGGCGCTCTGAACGTACCGTCGGCCCCCAGCAGCCGGGGGACACCGGCGGCGAAGACCACAACACCTGAGGGCCCGCCTCGCGGGCCCTCAGCCGCTCACCGTCGCGGAGGTGCCGATCACAGTGCCCGCGCCGTTGAGCGCCTGCACGGCCACATAGGGGCCGGCGGAGGGCGTGGCGATGGTCGTCTGGAAGCCGCCCTTGGACGCGCTGGCCACGGCGGCCATGGTCGTGGGCGAGGCACCGGCGAGCACACGCCAGGAGGCCACTTCCGTGGCCCCGTTCCAGCTCACCGAGACGCTCAGCCCGCCCGCGCCGGGGGAGGCCAGCACCGACGGGGACCCTGGCGCCTGCCCGCTCCAGGGATAGAGCAGCGTCTTGAAGCTCTGCACGCTGCGCCCGAGCGTCCCGTCGAGCAGCACCTGCCCGGAGGAGCTGAACTCGGTGAAGTTGGGCAGACCGCCATAGCCCAGCAGCCAGTCCCCGCCCGGCAGCGCGAACGTGTCGCCCTGGCTGGTGGCGAGCAGCGTTTTGGCGGGGTTGACGAACTGCTTGAGCAGCCTGACTTCGTGGGTGTGCAGGTTGGGGTCCAGCAGCAGGCCGCGCGACTGCTTCTCCTTGGGCGGGTCGGAGCCGTTGTCGAACACCGAGATCAGCCCGCCGGGCTGGAATTCGGCGTCGTGCTGCCAGTAGAACTGCACGCCGGGACCCAGCTTGAAGCTGCTGCGCGGCCCGCCCAGGCGCCAGCGCAGGCCTCCGCTGTGGAGGTCGATGTCCTCCAGCGCCCAGATGTTGCGGAAGGACATCAGCACGTCGCCGGAACTGCCCGGGTCCACCGCGTTGATGTGCGCGTAGTCCCACGGGTAGCTGGAGTCCGGTGCCGGGTTTTTGGAGTCTGCGATGGCGATGTGGCCGAGCGCATGCCACTCCCACATCACCAGCCCGGTCTTGATGTCGATCTCCTGCACGATCGCGTCGGTGAGAACGCCCGCGGCGGAGCCATGGACCGATGAGAGGTTCATCTGCACGGGGTCGAAGGCGTCGATCCACGCCGTGCCTTCGGGTGTGATGCGCAGCACGTGCAGGTCGGCGCGGTAGCCGTTGCCCGCGCGGATGCTCGCCACCGGCTGGTAGGAGGTGTTGTAGAGCACGTCTTCGCCCTGGCCGAAACCGAGTTCCACGATGCGCCCCTGCCACCAGGCGAGCACCGGCTTGCCTGCGTACTGCTGCACGGAGAAGTTCGTCGCGGACTCCTGCGCCGGCAGCGGGTGGAACCACACCAGCGCGCCGTTCTGTTCGGCGATCATCGGCCCGGCGGAGCCGAGGCCCTGGTAGGGGGCGAGGAACAGGTAGCCGGGCGCCGCGCCGGCTGCGGCGGGCTTGGTGATCGTGACGGTGGAGGGCGTTAGGCTCGGGGCGGTGCTGTAGTGCTGGATCGCCCTTGGGTCGCCGGGGTTATCGGGGAACTGTTTCTGGGCGATGGGAGCCTGATGGGCGATCGTGAACGTGGTCCTTGCCCCGTGCACATGGCCGGCGGAGCGCACGCTGGCGGTGACGGTGACCTGCTCCCCCGGCGTGAACGGCCTGCTGGGCAGGAAGCTCTCGCCCGTGCCCGTGGAGTACGCGCGCAGCGAGCCCGGATGGGAGCCGCTGCGCGAGCCGACGGCGCTCACCTGAAGGACGGTCGTGCCGGCCGAGCCGAGAAAACTGATCTGGGTGTAGGGCGAGGCGTCGGGCGTTCCCGGCAGCGGCGATATTGCGACCGGGTTGGCCACTGCCGCGGCGACCGCGGGGGTCCAGTCCACCACCCCCTCGGTGGCGCTCGCGCTGCTGCCACAGCCGGAGGCCGCGCACGCCAGCGCCGCCCCCGCGGCGAGCGGCGCCAGCACACGGACGGCGGCGCGCGGCCCGCGGGACACCGGCGTCCGCCGGGGCGCACGACCGCGCGCCGGCGGAGGCGTCGTCTCAGCTTTGGCTTGCTTGCTCGACCAGGATGGCATCGGTGGCGGTGTTCCGGTGGCGGGCGTTGCTCGGGGATTGCGCGCGTGTGCGGTCTCCCGCCCCGCCGCCGGCGGGAGGAGCGCCTGCGGTGAGGATACAGAGCGTCCCAGACCGGCTCGCCGGTTAGGCTCTGTGCCGTGCGGCGTCCCGCCATCTCGGTCCTCGCGCTGCTGGCGGCCCTGCTGCTCGCGGCCTCCGGCGCGGGCGAGCCCGACGCGCTGGCCTCGCCCTCCGACGCGCAGGCCACCAGCGCCTATGTGCACGCCGACTACCAGCTTGCGGCACGCGCGAGCTCGAGCGTGGGAACGGGCGAAGCCGTGATCGAAGCCGTGCTTGAACGAACGCGCTCGGAATGCCCGCTGGCGGCCGCCGGCTCCCCCCAGGACCCGCAGTCCACGCAGATGAGCGACGAGGTGATCGGTGCGATGGTGACAACTGCGCTGCACCACGAGCTGCCCGCCATCCGCGCCTTCCTGAGCGCCGTGGCGCCGCTGCGCTGGAGCTCGCGCGGGCTCACCGCGGCGGTGAGATCCTATGCCGCGAAGCTGAGGACGCTCTCCTCACTGCGCGAGCCGCACCTGTGCGCGGACGTGCGCTCGTGGGCCGCTGCGGGGTTCGCCGCGCTGCCCGCGCCGACGGTGGCCTTCGACGCGCGCTTCATGCCCTCGTGGGTGGCGATCGGCGAGCTGCCCGGCGGGCTCAGCCGCTTCGAGGGCCCCGAAAGCCGCGCTGTGGCCGGGCGCGCATCGGGGTTGCAGGAAGGCCTGGCCGAATTCGAAGCGCGCGAGGTCGAACAGTGGGGGCACATCATGAACGCGCTGGAACTCTGGCCCTAGGCCGGCCGGCCGGCGCGATCGCGCTCACGCGACCGCGCGCAGGTGGCGGTATGGGGCGCCGCGCAACTCCCGGATGAGCGCGTCCACCACCCCCTCCTCGTCCTGCTCGCGCCCGTCGGTGACGGCGGCGATGACCGAGCGCTTGCGCTCCAGCAGCGTGGCGATCGACTCGTCGACGGTCTCGGCGGCGAGCAGGTAGTACGCGTTGACCGCGTCCTGCTGGCCGATGCGGTGACAGCGGTCCTCGGCCTGGTCGTGCTTGGCGGGCGTCCAGTCGAGCTCCAGGAAGACGACGTTGGAGGAGCGCGTCAGCGTGAGGCCCTGCCCCGCCACCTCGATCGAGCACACGATCATCTGGTTCTCCGGCGCGTCGGGCATCTGGAAGGCCTGCAGCGCCTGCTCGCGCGCCGCCGGGCGGTCCTCGCCGAGGATGTGCAGAGCGCCGGGGAACTGCGCCAGCACGGCCTGCTGGATCTCGCGATGGCGCGCGAACAGCACCAGCCGCTCAGCCGAGGAGCTGAAGTCGTGGATCCATCGCAGCGCGGCCGCGAGCTTGCCGCGGGCCGCCAGCAGCTTCAGCGCGTTCAGCCGCACCAGCCGCTCCGCGCGCAGGGCTGCGGCGACCTTCGCGTCGAGCTCGCGCAGATCCAGCGGCTGGCTCTGCAGCCACGCGACCACGTCGCGCTCGGCCAGGCGGTACTCGGCCTCGTTGTCCAGCTCGATCGGCACCACCGACCGCGTCTTGGCGGGCAGCTGGGGCAGCACGTCGCACTTCAGGCGCCTGACGAAGCAGCGGGCGCGCAGATGCCAGTGCAGCCGCAGATGCGCGTCGGGCCCGCGGAAGCGCTCGCCGAAGCGCGCACCGGAGCCGAACTCGCCAAGGCGCCCGAGGATGCGCAGCTGCGAGATGAGCTCTGCGGGCCGGTTGGTGATCGGGGTACCGGTGAGCGCCAGCACGAGGCCATCGGCGGCGACCCCCGACGCCACGCGGTGCGCCGCCTGGGTGCGCTTGGCGGCCGGGTTCTTGCAGTAGTGGGACTCGTCGAGCACGAGCGCACGCGGCTTCAGCTCGCACAGCTCGCCGGCGCGCGCGGCGAGGATGTCGTAGTTGAGCACCGTGATGTCGGCCTCCGCGTCGCCGGCCGCGGGGCCGTTGCCGCTGAGCGCGCGCGCACGTCGCTGGGGCAGCCACAGCGAGATCTCGCGCAGCCAGTTCAGCTTGAGGCTTGCCGGGCACACGATGACCGCGGGGTAGGCGCCGTCCGCCTCGATTGCGGCGAGCGCCTCGATCGTCTTGCCGAGACCCTGCTCGTCGGCGAGGAACGCGCGCCGGCGCTCGAGCAGGTAGCTGACACCCGCGCGCTGGAACGGCTTCAGCTCGCCGCCGAGGCCCGGCACCTCCAGGCACGCATCGTCCGCCGCCGAGAGCGCGACCAGCCCGGCCGCGCGGGCGTGCTCCTCGCGGATCGTCTGCAGCAACGACAGCGCCGCCGGGTCCACCCACGTGGCGCCGTCGGCGAGGAAGCGGTCGAGGTCGGGTACACAGAAGGGATCCGCGCGCACCGCGGGCAGCAGGGCGTGCTCTCCACCGCGGCAGCGGCGTCCGTCGGGCGCAAGCGAGCCGGGCATGGCGCGGAATCGCTCGAGGCTGCCGGGGTCGTGGCCGGGCGCCAGCACGAAGGTGTCCTGCTCGTGGGCGCGGGAGAGCTCGAGCACGGCCGCGGGCGCGGCGCGCCCCTGCGAGAGCGCCAGCGCGCATCGGTGCGCGGCCGGCGTGACCCAACCGTCGAGCCGCTGCTCGAGCAGGCGCCACGCCTGCGCGGTGAGCGGCACGCTGGCGCCGCCGGGCGCGCCGGCCGCGAGCTCGCGCACGGCCCTCGGCAGGCGCTCGGGGTCCCCGAGCAGCAGGAAAACGGGTTCCTGCGGTGGCCCGTCGACGTCGATCGTGCCGCGCCACGCGGTGGCGCGCGCCACCCAGGAGGTGACGCGCGCATCGACGCTTGCGCCCTCCAGCTGGGCGATCAGCTCGCCCAGCAGCTCGGCATCGCGCTCAACCGCGGCCAGCCCAACGGCGCCCTCGCGAGCCTCCGCGGCACGCAGGCCGCCGCGCGCGGCCAGGACGCGGGCGAGCGCAGCGTGGGTGGCGTCGATGAGGATCCAGTGCTCGCCGGCGCGGTCGCGGCGGAACTCCACATCAAAGGCTGCCGCGGGCCGCGCCGGCTGGGGCCGATCGCCCTCGCTGGCGGCGGCGCTGCGCGCCTGCAGCGCGCGGCGCAGGGCGGGGCTGAGCGAGACGCGCGGGTGGCACCGTTTCAGCTCGCCCAGCAGCTGCTCTGCGCGCTCATCCAGCGGGACCAGGCCGGTGCCGATGGCCGGCAGCTCGCGCGCGTGGGGGTGCTCGAGCAGCATCTCGACGGGCCCCGCGGCGAGGTCGGTGGGAAAGCTCAGCCACCAGTCATGATCGGGGCGCACCAGATCGATTGGGCAGCTGTCTGCGCTGCCACGCCGCTCGGCGCGCCTGCGGCGCAGTGCCCGCGTGAGCTCCTCGCTGAGCTGCGCCTCGCCGCCCAGGCCCTCGAGCAGGCGCCCCAGCGCCTGTGCCTGCTCGGGCCCCAACGGTATGCACCAGGCCCGCTCCACGGGGTCCCAGCGGCGCCCGGGGATCGCGCGCAGGATCACCCGCAGGCTCTCGTCGTAGGGGAATCGCAGGACGGCCTCCTCGCGCACGAGGTCGGCTGTAAGGGTGCTCGGCGACACGAGCGGCCCACGATATGCGCCCGGGGGGATACCTCCGGGGCGGGCGGGCGCCGGCGGGCGCGCCGCGCCGGCGCTCAGGCCTTCTGCTCGACGAGCGGCAGGGCCTGCGAGATCGAGCGCGTGAGCGACTTGCTGACGATCAGCGCGAGGCCCGGCACGGCGGAGCCGAGGCGTATGTCATAGACGAACTGCGTGCCCCCGTCGGCAGGGGCGAAGGTCATGACCCCCAGATGGTCGCGGATGGGGCTGCCCTTGGTGATCATGTAGGCGATGCGCTGGAACGGCACGAACTCGGTGACGGTCTCCTCGAACGGGGCGAGCGGGCCGATTTTGAGCTGGCGCACCGAGCCGACCCCGTTGCGCTCTCCGTCCTGACCGTCGCTGAGGCGCTTGATCTGCGCGCCGAACACCTCGGCGAGGTTCTCGTGCTCGGCGAGGTGCGTGAAGATCGCCTGCGGAGGCTTGGCGAAGCGGTGCTCGATGTGGACGTGGTGGACGCGCATGCGTTGGCGCACACTACCCGCTGGCGGGCGGCCGACGGCTACCGGCGGCGGCGCGCGGGCAGGGGCGCGGGATAATCGAGCGGTGAGCGCCATCGAGGCATGGTGGGAGGAGGGCGAGTCGGTGACGCTGGCGCTTGGCGCCAGCCAGCGGCGGATCTTCTTGCGGCGCATGGGATCGGGCCCGGTGCTGACGCTGCTGCACGGCTTTCCCAGCTCATCCCACGACTGGGCCAAGGTGGCGCCGGCGCTGGCAGAGGCGCACACGCTGCTGATGCCCGATCTGCTTGGGTTCGGCGCCTCGCAGAAGCCGCCCGACCACGTTTACTCCCTCAGCGAGCAGGCCGACCTGGTGCAGGCGCTGTGGGCCCACGAGGGCATCGGCTCGAGCGCAATCGTCGCTCACGACTACTCGGTGTCGGTCACGCAGGAGCTGCTTGCGCGACGCGCCGAGGGCACGCTGGAGGTCGACGTGCCCGGCGTGCTGCTGCTCAACGGCGGGCTCTACCCCGAGCTGCACCGCCCGCAACCCACGCAGACGGCGCTGCTGGACCCCGACATCGGCCCGCGGGTGGGCGCGATGCTCAACGAGGAGCTGTTCATCGCCGCGGTGGCGCCCACGTTCGCGGAGGGCTTTGACGCGGCCGCGGACAGCCGCGAGATGTGGCAGGCGAACAGCCGCGAGGGTGGGCACCTGATCTCACACCTGCTGATCCGCTACATACTGGACCGCGAAAGCGGCGGCGAGCGCTGGGTGGAGGCGCTGCAGAGCACCGACGTGCCGCTGGGGTTCGTGTGGGGCATGCTCGACCCGGTGTCGGGGGCGCACATGGCCGCGCGCATCCGCGAGCGCCTGCCTGGGGCGCCGTTCGTGGCGCTGGCGGATGTCTCGCACTGGCCCGCGCTGGAAGCACCCGAGCGCGTGGTGGGCGCGGTGCTGGACCGCAGCGGCTGACCGCCTGAGCTCAGCGGACGACGACCGCCGGACGCTCGCCGATGACGTGGGCCAGGAACGCGTTGGCCGCCGGGGTGCGGTGGCGCCCGGTGCGCCACACCAGGCCCACGCTGCGGTGCAGTGCGGGCCTCAGCGAGATCGCCGTCACGCTCTCGCCCGACGCCTCGACGACGGCGCGCGAGACGGCGGAGACACCCAGGCCGCGGGCGACGAGTGCGAGCACGCGAGAGAGCTCGTTGGTCTCGAAGCTCGCCCGCGGCTCGAACCCCGCCGCGCGCGCGGCGACCTCCACCGCTCGGCGCAGCCCGGTGCCCTCGCGCAGGAACACGAAGGACTCCTCGCGCAGCGCCGCCACGCCGACCTCGCTGCGCCCGGCAAGCGGGTGTTCGGCGGAGACGACGAGCACGAGCTCGTCCTCGAACAGGGGCTCGCAGCTCAGCCCCGGCGGCAGCCCCTCCTCCGTGGGCACGAACGCGACGTCAAGGGCGTCGGAGAGCACCGACCCGAGCATCTCCTGTGCGACCTCCTCCACGACGCGGATGTCGATGCCTGGGTGGCGCTCGTGGAAGCTGGCGAGCGCGGCGGGCAGGTCGTAGGGCTCGAGCCACTGCATTGCCCCGATGCGCAGACGGCCGCGCAGGAGCCCACGCATCTCGGCCAGCTCGGCGACGCCGGCGTCGAGCTCGCCCAGCGCGCGCTCCACGCGCTCGAGCAGCAGGCGCCCCGCCTCGGTCACCTCCACCGTTCGCGTGGTGCGGCTGAGCAGGCGCACTCCGAGCTCGGCCTCGAGCCGCGCGACGTGCTGGGAGACGGCCGGCTGGCCGATGTGCAGGTCGGTGGCCGCCCGCGTGAAGTGGCGGTGGCGCGCGACCGCGGCGAACGATCTGAGCTGCTGGAGGTCCACCGCCATTCATCATGACAGAGAATGGGTGTCATGTCACTTCCGTATTTTGCGTATTGGTGCTGCTGAGTAATACTGACCTCCAGCACCCAGCACCTCCTCCCCCACACGACGACCCGCTCCGACCCCGAGTGGGTCGTCGTCGTTTCAGGGGGTCTTCGCCTGCGAGGCCCTCGCGTGCGCGCTGAGGTCCGCCAGCGTCAGCGGGTGCGCAGGCGCGCGCGGCAGGATGAGGTGCGAGTGCACGCGCAGGGACGGGCCGATCTGGATGAGCTCGCCCGAGCGCAGCATCCTCCATCCCGGGTCGGCATCCATGCGCTCGCTGGCGATCACCGCCAACGGCCGGCTGGCGCCATGCTCGGAGCGAACGCGGCTGCCCAGCGAGCTGGAGTGCTCGAGCGCCGCGCCCGGCGCGCGCTCCAGCAGGTAGAGGTCGTGGGTGTCGGGATAGCGCAGCGCCCATACCTCCTGAGCGGTGGTCAGGACGAAGTTGATGGCGAGCACGGGCAGGTTCTGCGCCACCCACGAGCAGGCCGCCGCGATGCCCTCCTTCAGGTCGCCGCCGCGAGCAGCGGTCTCGGCGGTTATGAGCGCGAACAGCCGCTCCGAGTCGGTCTCGCCGCCGACCAGTCCGAGGGCCGCGCCGAGGTGGGTGTCAAGGAGGTCGAGACCTTCGATGACGCCGTTGTGCGCGAACAGCCTGCCCCGCTGCTCGAAGGGGTGCGTGTTGCGCGTCTCCAGAGCGCCCGTTGAGGCGAAGCGGATGTGCGCGACGAACGTCCTGGAGAAGACCTCGTGGGCCTCGTGGGCAAACGTGGAGTCCCCGTAGGCGGCGATCGGCTGCTTGCTGAGCATCGGCTGCTCGCCCTCGAACCATCCCAGGCCGGTGCCGTCCGGCTCGCGGTGGCTCTGCACGGTGAGGCTGTCGGGCGCATCCACCAGCCAGAAGGTCGCCTTCGCCCGCTCTGCGCCCGCGCTCATCCCGAATAGGCGGCACATGGCGCAGATGCTAGAGAGCCGCGGGCGCCGCGCCTAGAAGGCGCGGTAGGAGTGCCGTGTGATGATGAAACCGTGGTGGGCGCGGTTCTCACAGCGCACCCTGCGCGAGCTGACGGTGCACCTCACGGCGATCGGGCCCAGCGGCCCCCAGGTGCCGCCGGGGCGCAGCTTGGCCTCGTCGGTTTGGACGAACGAGTCCTGGCTGAGGCGCGCGCGTGTCGGCCTCCCCACCGAGCCGATGAACACGAAGCCCGGATCGCCGAAGCCCACTCCGGAGGGGGGCGGCGGGATTACGAGCGAGGAGCACAGAAGCTGCATCGGCGGCGAGTTGGGCGGATGGATGGCTATGCCGCAGTCGACGCTACCCCCGAGCGCCGTCCAGAAGGGCAGGAACGAGCCGGATGCGCTCGCCGCCGAGGAGCCAGCCCCGAGCGCAAGGACGGCGAGGGCCGTGCCAAGAAGGGTCCCCGATCCGCCCCGCAGTAGCCACCGAGCGCTCGCTCTCATGCCCGCATCATCCCACCGCAGCCGCCTCAGCGCGCGGCCACGGACAGCTCCATCACGCGGTGAGGCCCGATGTGGGGCAGCTCGAACTCCTCCGAGGCCACGCGGAAGCCGGCGCGTTCATAGAAGGAGAGCGCAGGGGTGCGAGCGTTGCACCAGATGCGTGTCGCGCCGTTGACACACGCGTGCTCGAGCAGCGCCCGCAGGACGGCCGCCCCGGCGCCGCGGCCGCGAACACGAGGCAGCGTGGCCATGCCCCGCACCCGCCAGCCGCCCGGCTCTCCATCGGGCGCCACCAGGCCCACGGCGACGAGCTCGGCGCCCTCGTAGGCCCCCGCGGCGTAGGTCCCGGGCGACTCCTCGCCGGCGAGATCCTGTAGCCGCTGGTGGGGGCGCAGCACCTCGTGGCGCAGCGGCCGTGTCAGCTCGATCGGCACGCCTGCCACCGCGAATGCGCTCACCGCCGGGATGCTAGCCCCAGCGGTGAGCGCGCCCGCTCAGGCGAGGGGCTGTGTCAGGTCATACAGCGTCTGCCCGCCGATGCTCTGCGAGCGATAGTGCGCCTTGACCCAGCTGGAGATCGACTGCGTCGAGGAGCCGGACCCGCCGCCGGGGGCGCCGCCGCCGGCCGCGGTGCCCGAGGCGATGTAGTAGTGGATCTCGCCCTTGTGCACGTACCGCTCGAACTGCGCGAGCGTGAGCTTGCCGCCGTTGTTGTTGAACCCGCCGATCGCCATGACCGCGTCTCCGCCGGTGGCGAGCTCGATGGAGGCGGCGCTCTGGGAGCCCGAGACCGCCGCCACCCAGCGGAAGCGGGAGGAGTCGCGCTGCAGCGCCGTGCGCAGCGCGGAGCTCACCGAGGTGCCCATCCCGCCGCCGCCACCACCACCGGCGGAGGGCACTCCGGCGGAACCCGAGGGACGGCCACCCGCCGCCCGTGCGGAGCCGCCCGGCCCGAACAGGGCCGCAGCGCCCGCGGGAGCGCCCGCGGGAGCGCCGGCGCGGGTCGAGCCCGAGGACGATCCGGGCGCGCCGCCACCGGGCGCGGCGCCGCCGGCTGCGCCGGCGCTCAGGCCGCGGCCGGCCGCGCGCGCGGAGCCTCCCGGGAAGCGTCCCGCTCCCGGAGCTCCGCTCGTGGCCGACGCCGGGCCCGCGGAGGGGATCGAGCCGGTGTGCGCGGTGGTGATCGTCTGGGCGGAGTAGGCGAGCGGGCCCGCCAGGCACGCCACCGCGGCGAGCGTCCCGAAGGCCACCGAGGCGCGCCTGCCGAGGCGCAGGCTCGGCGCGGCGAGCAGCCACAGAACAGCGAGCGCCGCGCTTACGAGGATGAGCGGCGCGAGCCACGGCTGCCAGTGCGGCGTGCGCTCCAGCAGCACGTAGGACCATCCCGCGGTGAGGATCACGCCCAGCGCCATCACAGCGCGGGCGCTCAGCGCGTGGCGATCGCGCCACAGCGCGCTTCCGGTGATCGCGACGAGGGCGGCGATGGCGGGCGCCAGGGCCACGGCGTAGTAGGTGTGGATCACGCCGCTTGAGAAGCTGAACACGGCGGCGCTGACCAGCAGCCAGCCGCCCCACAGCACCATCGCCGCACGGGTGCGGTCCCCGCGCGGGGCGCGCCGGCTGCTCCACGCTCCGACCACCAGCGCGAGCAGCGCCGCCGGCAGCAGCCAGGATGCCTGGCCGCCCATCAGGTCGTTGAACAGCCGCAGCGGGCCGGTGGCGCCGCTGAAGTTCCCGCCTCCCCCGCCTCCGCCCGGCCCGCTCGAGCCGAACAGCCTGCCCAGGCCGTTGTAGCCGAGGATGAGGTTGAAGATGTTGTTGTCGGGGGAGCCGTCGATGAACGGTCGCGAGCCAGCCGGCCACAACGCGACGATCGCAACCCACCAGCCCGCGCTCACCACGATCGCCAGCCCGCCCGCAAGCAGCTGCGCGATCCGGCGCCGCAGGCCCGTTGGCGCGGCGATCAGATAGACGAGGGCGAACGCCGGCAGCACCAGGAACGCCTGCAGCATCTTGGTCAGGAACGCGAAGCCGAGGAGCGTGCCGACGGCGAGCATCCAGCGGGTGCCGGCGTGCTCCACGGCGCGTGTCAGGCAGTACGCGGCGGCGACCAGCAGGAACACCAGCAGGGCGTCGGGGTTGTTGAAGCGGAACATCAGCGCCGCCACCGGCGTGATCGCCAGCATCGCGCCCGCGGCCAGGCCCGCTCCGGCGCCGAACCAGCGCTTGACCGATGCGTGCAGCAGCGCGACGGCGCCGACGCCCTCGAGCACCTGCGGCATCAGCATGCTCCAGCTGCTGAAGCCGAAGATGCGCCCGGAGAGCTCCATCACCCACAGCGAGGCCGGGGGCTTGTCGACGGTGATGAAGTTGGAGGAGTCCAGCGAGCCGAAGAAGAAGGCCTTCCAGCTCTTGGTACCAGCCTGCACCGCGGCGGCATAGAAGCTGTTGGCGTAACCGGACGCGCTCAGGTCCCACATGTAGGCGGCGGCGGTGCAGAGCAGCAGGGCGATGAGCGCCCGGCGCGCCCAGCGCGGCTCGGAGCGCTCCGCGGCGGTGCTGCGTGGTCCACGACCTATGCGCGGAAGGACGGCGTGGCTTGGAGGTGTGGCTATCGCGTTCATGGCGCACACCCTGAATCCCGGGTCTGGGAGCGCGCAGCGCAGTCGCTGGGAGTTTGCTGAGAGGGGCTGCGAGGCGGCTGGCTACTGTAGGGGGCAACCGCCCCGGGGTGGCCGGAGGGTCCGCTCCGCGCCGGGGCCCGGCCGAGCACGCGGCGATGTCATCGACAGCCCACACCGAGCGCACGCACCCGAACCTGATCCTCGCCGTGCTCGCCCTCGGCGGGGTCGCCTACGCGATGCTCAGCTCCGCCGTCATACCGGCGCTGCCCACGATGCAGCACGCGCTGCACACCAACGAGACGGGCATCACCTGGCTGCTGACCGCCTACCTGCTCTCCGCGTCGGTCGGCACGGCGATCCTGGGCCGCCTGGGAGACATGTACGGCAAGGAGCGGCTGCTGCTGATCACCCTCGTGATCCTCTCCGCCGGCACGCTGCTGGCCGCCGTCTCGAGCTCGCTCCTGCCGATCATCGCCGGCCGCTTCATCCAGGGCGCAGCCGGCGGGATCTTCCCGCTCGCGTTCGGCATAGTGCGCGACGAGTTCCCCCACGAGAAGGTCGCCGGAAGCATCGGCCTGCTCTCGGCGATCCTGGGCGTGGGCGGAGGCGCGGGCATCGTGCTCTCGGGCGTGATCGTCGAGCACCTCAACTACCACTGGCTGTTCTGGATCCCGCTCGTGGCGACGGTTTCGGCGGCCGGGGCGACGTGGCGCTTCATCCCGGAGTCGCCCGTGCGCATGCCGGGGAAGATCAACTGGACGGCCGCCGTGCTGATGACGATCGGGCTCTCGACCGTGCTGCTGGCGATCAGCGAGACCACCAACTGGGGGTGGGGCTCCACGCGCGCGATCGGGCTGATCCTCGCCGGGCTGGCCGTGCAGGGCGCTTGGATCGCCGTTGAGGTGCGCAGCAGCAACCCGCTGATCGACATGACGATGATGCGCATCCGCGGCGTGTGGACGACGAACCTGGCGGCCTTCCTGCTGGGCGCCGGGATGTACTCCTCCTTCATCGTCTTCCCGCAGTTCGCGCAGCTGCCCAGAAGCACGGGCTTCGGCTTTGGCGCCTCTGTCGTCGTGTCGGGCCTGTACCTGCTGCCCTCGGCGGTGGGCATGACGATCCTTGGCGTCTTCGCAGGGCGTATCTCCCAGCGCTTTGGCTCGCGCGCAGCCCTGCTGGCCGGCACCGCCTTCACGACCGTCGCGTTCGCTCTGCTTGCCGTCGAACACGGCCATCCCTATGACCTGCTGATCTCCGCGTCGCTGCTCGGGGTCGGCATCGGGCTCGCCTTCGCCGCCCTGGGGAACCTCATCATCCAGGCCGTCTCCAGCGGCCAGACCGGCGTGGCGAGCGGGATGAACACCGTGATGCGCACGCTCGGCGGGGCGCTGGGGGGCCAGCTCTCGGCGACGTTCATCGCCGCACACACACTCCACGGCGAGCCGTCGGTCACGGGCTTCACGCTGACCTTCCTGATGGCGACCGGCTTTCTGGTCGTGTGCATGTTCGCCGGGCTGCTCGTGCCGCGGCGCGTCACGCCGCGCGTGCCCGCGGGCGCGACCGAAGCGAGCGCGGCCGCAGCCGCGACAGCGGCGGAGGGCATCGGTGCCTAAGGCGCCTGAGAGGCCTGAGACCATGCGAGCCGCGGCGCCCGCGGCAGCGAGGCTTGGGAGCGCCAGGGCGCGGACTCTAGGGCGTGGCGCTGTGGGAGGCGCCCGGCTTGACGAGCACCAGCTGGCCGTTGGGTAGCTGGTAGACCTCGCCGACCGCCTGGCCCTGCCCCGTGGCGGAGCGGTGCGCCGAGGGCGTGGTGAGCGTCTGCTGGGTCGAGCTGGGCTTGCGATGGCTCTGGCTGTCGCGGCTGAGCGTCAGCCCTGCGACCAGGAACGCGACGGCCAGCACCAGGCCGAGGTCGAACATGTTGACGAGGCCGTCGAGCGGATCCCCCACGTCGGAGTCCAGCAGGCCGTGGCGACCGAGTCCCACACGGCTCATGTCGCGTGCTCCCCCACTGCGGCTGCCACCCCGGTGATGGGCCGGCGCCTGCGGCTCGCGGGCGGCCACGGCGCGCTCCAGCGCGAGCGCCTGCAGCGCTGCTGCACGACACCCGCCAGGATGCGCCGCCGCCGCTGCACGCCGAGCTCCTGCTGAGCATGATCCACGCCCGTATGCGAGCGCAGATCGCGCGCCGCGAGACGCCGCCGGACCTCGACGCCGCCGAGCACGCCTTCGCGACCCTCCTCTTTCACTACGAGCTCCCGCCGCACACCGAGGCACTCTGAGCGCCGGGCGACCCGACTCAGGCCGCTCGTGCCCTGAGTCAGAACCCTAGATCGAGGGCGCCACGCCCGGCGGCGGCCTGCGCCCAGCCCAGATGTTGTTGCAGCTCTCGCACACCTCCGGTGGGATCACGCCGGCCCGCATGAGCAGGGCGAACGCCCGGCAGCCGAGACAGATGCCGAACGCGGACTCAAGCACCGCGGCGACGATCAGGGCGCCGAGCACCGCGTAGCCGGCGAGGTCAAGCCCGAATGCGTAGAAGAGCAGGGCGGCGGAGAGCGAGAAGAGCAGGCCGATCGTCTGCGCGAAGCGCTTGGGTGGCCCGGCCACCATCCGCGGCCCCAAGGGCAGCCTTGGGACGATCACCCGGCTGGCGAGCAGCGCCAGCGGGCTGAAGCGCGGCCCGGAGAGCACGCGCAGGAAGAAGCCGACGGCGAGCACGATCGACAGCCAGCGCAGCTGCGCACCCACGGCGATGACGGCCAGCACCACAACCCCGCCCGCGGTCACCCGCGCGGTCACCTCGTTGACGGGGTTCGGGAAGGACATCAGAGAAGAGCTCAAGTGGTGCCGCCTGGGCTGGGCCGGTGCACGGTGCTTCACAAATGATAGTGCCTGGAAAACAATACCACCAAATCCACCGGCTTTATCGACAATTACCCGCGCCCGCCCCTCTGCAACCGCGCAGCGCCGTTACCCAGCTCGGCGGGTGCGGCGGGTAAGGCCTATGCCGGGCCCGCTAAGGGGTGACGGGTGCACATCGACTCCGCAATGCCGATGTGGCGGCGCCTGCGCGGGCGCATCATGACGGGTGTGCACCGGACTCAACGAGAGGAGCAGCATGCACCCGACGCTTGTGTCAGAGCTTGGAAGGGCGCGCAGCCTGGAGCTGCAGGACGGCGCCCGGCCGCGGCGCCGCAGGGCGGCCGCGGATGACCGTGAGCCCGCGACAGGGCAGAGCCCGCTTCGAGGGCTCATCTCGAAATACTGGAAGGGTGAGCATGCGCGTCACGAGCAGCCACCTGGTGGGACGAGCGGGGGAGCTCGCGGAATGCGAGGCCGCTCTGCGAGAGGCCGCGCAGGGCACCCCGTCGGTGATCGCGCTCAGCGGCGACTCGGGCGTCGGCAAGACGCGGCTGATCGCGGCGTTCGAGTCCCTGGCGGGCGCTGAGGCGCGCTTCCTGCGCGGCGACTGCGTCGAGCTCGGCGAGGGCGAGCTCCCCTACGGCCCGCTGATCGGCGCGCTGCGCGAGCTCGCCCGCTGCGGGGACCCGGCGCTCGAGCGCGTCAGCCCCGGCGCCCGCGCATCGCTGGGTGCGCTGCTGCCGGGCCTTGGCGAGCGCACGCGCGACGAGCGCGATGACGACTCCGCGCAGATGCGCCTGTTCGAGGCGCTGCTGGAGCTGCTGGAGCTGCTCGGCGAAGAGCGCCCGGTGGTGCTGGTGATCGAGGACCTGCACTGGGCCGACCGCTCGACCCGGGCGTTCACGGCCTTCCTGTCGCGCAGCCTGCGCCAGGAGCACGTGCTGTTCCTGTTCACCTACCGCTCGGATGAAATGCACAGGCGCCACCCGCTGCTGGCGCTGCTCAGCGAGCTGGACCACGGCGAGCGCACGCGGCGCGTTAGCATCTCCCCCTGGGGCCTGGAGGAGCTAGGGGAGGCGCTGGCCGACATCCTTGGCGCCACACCCCCGGATGATCTCGTTGACCGCCTGTTCGCTCGCGCGGAGGGCAACCCGCTCTACACCGAGGAGCTGCTCGCGGCCGGGCTGGACGGCCGCGGCGGCGCGCCCCAGTCGCTGCGCGACGCCTTCATGCTGCGCCTCGAGCGGCTCTCTCCCGAGACGCAGGCGCTGTTGCGCGTGCTCGCGGTGGCGGGACGCGCCGGCGAGCCGCTGCTGGCCGGCGTGACCGACCTGAGCGGCGCCTCGCTGACGACCGCGCTGCGCGAGGCGATGGCCGCGCGCCTGGTGGAGGTCGATGCCGACGGCGGTTTCGCGTTCCGCCACGCGCTGCTGCGCGAGGTCGCCTACGAGGACCTGCTGCCGGGAGAGCGCGCGAGGCTGCACGCGGGCCTGGCGCACGCGCTGCAGCAGCTGCGCTCCGGCTCGCCCGAGACGACGGCCCAGCTCGCCGCTCAGGTCGCCGCGCACGCCCAGGCCGCCGGGGAGCCGGCGCTCGCGCTGCGCGCCGCGATCGACGCCGCCGCCGAGGCCTCGGCGATCCACGCCCACGGCGAGGCGGCCGACATGCTCGAGCGTGCGCTGGAGACCTGGCCGCAGGTGGAGGACCCCGAGGGCGTGAGCGGCATCGGCCACGCCGAGCTGCTCGTGCGCACCGCGACAGAGCACGACCACAACGACCGTCCCACGCGGGCCGAGTCGATGCTGCGCGCCGCGCTTGACGAGCTGGACGCGCAGAGCGAACCGGTGCCCACCGCCGTGGCCCTGGAGCACCTCGCGCGTGCGCTGTGGGGTCTGGCCAAGGGGGATGAGGCGCTGGCCAGCGGGCGCCGCGCGCTGGAGCTGCTCAGTCAAGCCGGCGCGGAGCCCGAGCGCGCGAGCGTGCTCGCCTGGCTGGCTCGCACGACGCTGCTGCGCGGGCGCTACCGCGAGGCGGTCGAGGCGGCGCGCGAGGTGCTCGAGATCGTCACCGCCAGCGGCGCGGGGCTGCACCTGGAGAGCCAGGCGCTGAACACGCTCGGAATGGCGCTGGTTGGCAGCGGGTCGCCGGATGAGGGGATCGCCGAGCTGCGCAGCGCGCTCGCGCTGGCAAAGGACAGCGGCGTGAAATGGGCGCAGGCGTCGGCCTACGCGAACCTCTCGGACCTGCTGCTGATCAGCGGCCGCGCGCAGGAGGCGCTGGAGGTTGCGGCTGAGGGGTTCGAGGAAGTGCCGGCCAACCTTCGCTGCGAGCACCTGTGGCTGGGCACAAGCGTCGCCGACGCGGCGCTGGCCACCGGTGACTGGGACCTCGCGCGGCGCAGCCTTGACGTCGACGCCAGGCCCTTCGAGGGGCGCTGGCTGATCAACCTGCGCCTGCGCCAGGCCGAGCTTGCGCTGGGCGTGGGCAACCTCGAGCAGGCCGAGCTGGCGCTGGGCGAGATCGAGCCGCTCGTCGCCCGCACGCTGGAGCCGCAGTTCCACGGCGCATATGGCATCGCGCTGTGCGAGCTGCACCGCCGCCGGGGCGAGCTCGACCGGGCGCGTGGCGCAATCGAGGAGGCGCTGGACCGCATCGAGCTGTGCACCGACGACGCCATCCGCATAACCGCCGTGGCGGCAGCCGGCGCCGGCGTGGAGGCCGACCGGGCGCAGCGTGCGCGCGACCAGGGCGACGCGCGCACGGCCGCTCACGCGCAGAGCTGCGCGGCCGTGCACCTTAAAAGGGTCCGAGCTGCGGCGACGAGCGCGGGGCCGGTGGAGGCCGCGTGGCTTCACACTGCCGAGGCGGAGCTCTGCAGGGCGACGGGCCAAGAGGACCCCGAGCTGTGGGCGCAGGCGGCCTCGGCATGGGACGAACTCGCGCGCCCGTTCCCCGCCGCCAGGATGCGCCTGCGCCAGGCCGAAGCGCTTGCCGAGCGCGGCGAGCGCGATATCGCCGCGGAGGCGCTGCAGGGCGCGTGGGCGGCGGCGAGCCCGCTGGGCGCGAGATGGCTGCTGGCGGAGATCGAGAGCCTCGCGGCGAGGGCGCGCCTGGCGCTGGCCGCGACGCAGCCGGCGGACGGGTCGTTTGCGCCCGCCGCGCCCGCCGCCGAGGACCCGTTCGGTCTCACCCCGCGCGAGCTCGAAGTGCTGCTTCTGGTCGCCGTTGGAGCAACCAACCGCGAGATCGGCTCGGAGCTGTTCATGGCCGAGAAGACCGCCAGCGTCCATGTCTCGCGCATCCTGGCAAAGCTCGACGTGCGCACGCGAACCCAGGCTGCGGCCGTGGCGCACAGGGCCGGCCTGGTCCCCGGCGGCGCGGGCGCGGCTTCAGATCGCCCGCCGCTGGAGCGGCTCGGCAGCTGAGCGAGCCCGCCCGCGGGCTCGCACCCCAGCGCGGGCGCGCGCGCCGGAGCGGCCCCGGGGGATCGCCATGGGCTAGAGGATCGGCAGGACCCATCCCGGCCCCCATCGGTCATTTGGCGTAGTGCGTCAGTGGCCTCTGCGGTCAAGCCAGGGCTCGCCCGGCAAGCTTACGCGGCGCCGGAATGCTCTTTACACGGGCAGGATGAGCACGGACTCCGAGGCACCGCCGAGATAGAACTCGTAGGGGTGCTCGCCGTCCGCAGGCGGGCGTTCGGCCAGACGCAGCAGCGCGTCCACCACGTGCGGGTCGAACTGACCGCCCGCATGCTCGCGCAGCTCCCTCAGCGCCGAGGAGACGTCCATCGCGTTGCGATAGGAGCGCGTGGTGGTCATCGCGTTGAAGGCATCGCAGCAGGAGACGATCCTCGCTTCCAGCGGGATCGCCTCGCCCGCGAGGCCGTCGGGGTAGCCGCCGCCGTCCCAGCGCTCGTGCGAGGCGCGCACTATCTCGCCGACCTCGCTCATGAACCCGCCCACGCGCTCGAGCATGCGCTGCCCTTCGATCGTGTGGGTCTTGATGATCGCCCACTCCTGGTCGTTGAGCGCGCCCGGCTTGTTGACGATCTCCTTCGGCACGGCGATCTTGCCGACATCGTGCAGCAGCGCACCGAACTCGACCTTGCGCTGTTCGTTGGCGTCCAGCCCGAGCTCGCGCGCCACGTCCAGCGCGAGCCTGACCACGCCCTTGCAGTGCTCGCCCGTGTACGTGTCGTCGGCCTCGACCACGTCACCCAGAACCAGCGCGGTGCCGCGGTAGGCGTCGTTGAGCTCGATCAGCTGATCCAGACGCACTCGCCGCTCCTGCGAGAACCAGCCCAGCACACAGAACAGGGGCGCCAG
>Ga0182030_10001271_pt1 | contig 51564 bp, 58 predicted proteins | sample 812S3MmetaG_FD_121299 | JGI IMG/M metagenome (GOLD analysis project Ga0182030, IMG submission 121299) | Permafrost microbial communities from Stordalen Mire, Sweden - 812S3M metaG (Illumina Assembly) | ecosystem: Environmental > Terrestrial > Soil > Wetlands > Permafrost | place: Sweden... | reverse complement strand
TGATTTAAGGTCTAACTATCTTCTAGTAGGTTTCTAACCTACGAATCAGCGGAACTGGCACCAGTCTTCTATAGCTCTTCTATAGCTTCCTCATAGAAGTATCCCAATCCTAACCAGGCCTTTAGTCCGTCGTTTAAAATCGATGGCATGCTTTTTGAAATTTTGAGAACGGTTGCAGGGGTATATCCCACTTCTCCAGAAGGCTGGAGCTCCTGTGGATCCCAAGCCTTGAAATTGTCTTGCTGATCTTCCATACAATGGCTGGCATAGACGCATGTTCGGAAGAGGCAACTGAAAAGGAGAAGAATTTCCGCCGGATGCTGGGTTTTGTTCGTGTATCGGTTGGAAACGGATCTGGTACAGATGCGGGCTGAGCTCTATTTTGCTGGGGGGGAGAGAACTTTGCCCCGCTGATGCAATACGGCCGGGGTTTCCCTCGAGTTGGTTGTTTCGTCATATTTGAGTGAGTGCGTAAGGTAGTCTGTAGTCTGTAGTCTGCAGTCTGCAGTCTGTATTTGAGTGACTGTGTAGTCTGTGTTTGTATACCTACTCGGGGCAATTTCCCACGAGAGACATCATCCGGCTGAAATCTACTCTCACTGAACTGACCTGACCTAACTGAAATCCTTCTTTTCACAAACGACCGTTCCAAAATCCGCTTCATCGTGCCTCCACAAAATCCCGCATTCCCATCATTTTTGATCCACCTCCCTGCATATTTCTCGATCTTCGGCGTGACGCGGAAAACTCTCCACCATCGTGATGCAAGACACGACTCGTGCACATCCTTGTCCTTCTCACCTTCTCACCTTCTCACCTTCTCAGTCTGGTGGGGTCAATTTGACTCGGCAACGGCGACGGTATGCCTTTTACGGAGTAATATAACCGAACGTAACCGGACGAAAGGGACGTGCACATATGAGGATGACCAGCTTCACGTGTCTTGATGAATAGAGAAATGCATGTGATTGCGGCCGTTAAAAGGACTCGGGATGCCTTCAATTTCCAGCACCGGTCTTTCCAGATGAAATGAGATTAGATGTCGGTTGAAGAAAAGATGCGACGCTCCGTGGTGGATGAAATATTGTGCCGAGGAATTTTGGGACCCTGGCAAAATCTGGGGAAGCAAAGGTGTGCTTGGAGCTTGACGTCGTTGAGACCATCAAGGTGCTGGTGGTGCCCTCTTTGAGGGAAGAAATTATATCACGACCTACGTCCTGTTTCTCTGTGCATCTATCCTCTTCAGCCCATCACTCTCAGATGCGTGGACATGGCATCGATCATGCCATCGAATTCCAGCAGAGGCTTCTGTTTGGAGCTGATCCTCCTTCCGCCCGAAAAGACAGCAGCGATCATGTCACCCTCCTCATCAACGAACAAGAGTCGATGCGAATGGTATGACACATCTCCTACGAGATAATATGAAGAAAGCGAATCTTCGACCAAACATATATCACGGAGGGAAGCTAACTCCATTGGTTTTGCGCCTCTCTTGGAACTGATGGGGTAGCTTCTTTCTGGCCCGAATCTGGGACGTTCAAGTCCAAATCAAACAATGGAAAAGAACCGACAAAAACATCACATGATTATTTGAATCATCTTCTCTTTCCCCCCTCTGAATCCCTTTTCCCTCGATCAATCTCAGGTCCGATGAAAGTTCCAACTCCAGCTTATCGCCGATACATCAGCATCGTGGAGGTGCTTAAGCGAGACTCCTCACAGACGTCACTTCTTCAATCCAATCTTCTTGATGTCATATTGAAATTCAGCCTCCTCTGGTCAGATACTCCACAGAATGTCAATACTCTAGTTTTAATTTGTCCACTCACAATCCTGACCCTGGACGAACACGATCTAAAGATGGTAGGATGCTTTCATTCAAGAGACCAAGTCCTAGGCCACGGTCTGGAAGGGGCCGTTACGAGCCATGTTGAAGCTTATACATGTCATTTCGTATTGTGCAGTTCAAGTGCATACCATGACCTCACCTAAAATCATAGTATCATAAGGTAAACAATATTCGGTAGACTTCTACCTCGTCCCCGAAACAGTCTCAATATTCCAATCCACAAGCACACGCATATGCCCCCAAGTAAAAAGCAACGAACATCAACAGACGAAATGGCAGCTCCAGAACAGTTCGAAGGTTTCGTGGTCAAGACTCCTGACAAGTGGAACGAGTTCACCAAGGAAAAGGTTTGGAAATTGATCTTAAATACAAGCAGTTTCTGACAGTGAGCAGTTCACGCCCAAGATCCCCGAGGAACACGATGTAGATATCGTCAGCGAATGTTGCGGTGTCTGCGGGTCTGACGTCCACACCATTACTGGAGGCTGGGGCGATTTTGCCGTAAGTTGCCCACTCTCTGCTTGACAACAATCGCTAATTTGAAGGCCAGACTTCTCCCCTCTGCGTGGGACACGAAATCATTGGCAAGGTCATTTCCGTTGGAAAGGGGGTCACTACGTGCAAGGTCGGAGACCGGGTCGGTGTCGGTGCTCAAGTTCAATCCTGCATGCAATGCAATAATTGCAAGTCGGACAACGAGAACTACTGTCCCAAGCAAGTTGGTGTGTATTGCCCCTCGAACGTCAAACCCATGCTAATTTTTAGCTACCTACAACGCGCCCTACAATGCCGATGAAGGCCACAGCGATAAGCCAATGAAGGACAAGAACGGGAACCAAATCTTCGCGCAAGGAGGATTCAGTTCACATGCTCGCGTCCACGAATATTTCGTCTTCCCAATTCCGGAGAATATCCCTTCACATGAGGCCGCTCCGATGATGTGCGCCGGTTTGACAACATACTCTCCATTGGTACGCGCGGGTACTGGACCAGGAAAGAAAGTTGCCATTCTTGGTATTGGAGGATTGGGCCACTTCGGACTTTTGTGGGCAAAGGCTCTCGGTGCCGAAGTTTGGGCTTTGTCGCACTCTCCTGACAAGGAGGCCGAGGCGAAGAAGCTTGGTGCTGACCACTTCATCTCGACGAAGGATAAGGACTGGCAAGAGCCACTCGCCTTCACCTTTAACTTCATTCTTAATTGCGCGGATATGACGAATGAGTACGTTGTTCAACACACGGCCTTTTGCTGGTGACTAACAAATGATAGATTTGACCTTCAAAGCTACATGAGCACCCTAGCAGTCAACGGAACCTTTCACAACGTGGGACTACCAGACAAGCCACTCCCACAAATGATGGCGCAAAACTTCACTGGCAACGGTTCCGCGATTGGTGGCTCTCACATTGGTTGCCGAACTGAGGCATTAGCCATGTTGAAGTTAGCCAGTGAGAAGAAGTTGAAGCCAATAATTGAGACAATTGATATCTCAGAGGCTGGATGCAAGAAGGCGGTTGAGAGGGTCAAGGTTAATGATGTGAGATACAGAGTTACTTTGACTGGCTTCCACAAGGCTTTCGGTACTAAGGCGTGAGGAACTTCGGGGAGGTGAGTTGGATAGCTTTAATGACGAGATGTATGAATAGCTTCAAATGGAATCAATAGAGGTAGCTACAGTTTCATTTATTTAGCCAATTGAAAATAAAAATGAAGTGCGAGTGATAAGTTTATATCACGTGCTATTGCTCCGTGAAGCATGGGATACTTCTGTTGCGGCTCCAGTATGCGCATACTCAGATTTATAGTATCATCGAGCATTTTAGTGTCGAAGCTTTGAATAAGTACTCTTGCGTCCTCAAGACTCTTTAAAAGTATTTAGATACACCTCTATGGCCTGCGCCACCGAAACACTTTGTGCGGCCATGCTATCCTTGATCTGCCAGGCGAGTCTGGGCACCCGGGCAGCTTTGTTGACACTTTGATTAGTGATCTTAAAGAGGTACATAGAGGCCCACTCGCAGTAAAGCTGCGGCGCAAATATCAAAGGCTCGCTGATTCTTTAACCGCCAAGATGATTTCGCATGCAAGCTAGTCGCTTATTTACGAGGTCCAGTGGTATGAATCCCTATGTCCTTTATCTTTCAAGGTTGACTGAGATCTTCGGTGTTCGAAGGGATTCTATATAATAAGATGCACCATACACTTTCGGAATGGAAAGCGTGGTTTACGATCAGATCGATGGTGTTACATTCACGATACCGAACTTGTCGCTCAATCGGATCGTTTCGCGAGTGAAATTATTGCATTCGCGGACCCTGTAGTGAGATATAGACCTATGTGGTCTAGCTATATAATATTGTGCCTCATGGCAGCTTGGATATGCACGACTGATTCCCCGGTAAGGTTGTCCGCGGACAGAGCACTGGAGGATTATCAACGGGACTTTCCGCAGGGTCACGGACAGATGAGGTCGATGACGACGTTTCTTGAAGAGATATATCGGCAGTTGCATCTGTTTGATAGATGGTGGCTCCAGTCCCTAAGACACTTTATGTGATGTTCCATATTATAGGAAGCTGGCAATCTTTTTGTACAATGTCCTACAATTTCGACTAGATATTTACATACATACAAGCATTAGCTACACCCTTCGTCGCCAAACTCCATTCTAGACAATATATTTCTAATTGAGCCCATGAAGAGCGAGCATTCCTCCGATACTCCAAATGAAATAGGAGAGGGAATCGCCTCTTATCACAATCCGTCCCGAGTTCGCAGGAGCTTGCGTCTGACTGGGTTCCGATGGCACGCCACTTGCTGTTGGAAAGGTAGATAGACTCGACGTCGAGTCAGTAGTGTTCCAGTACGGGCCCCAGGTCATCGAATTTGTTGAACTTGTGGTGGTCGAAGAGCCCCTGGAACTGCTAGTTTTGGAACTGATGATACTGCTTGAGGTTGAGCTTGAGCTTGAGCTTGAGCTTAAACTGCTGATTGGAGCCACGGGCGGGCATGTCACTATATCAAAAGCAGGCTGAAGTATGGAGCAGGATGTTTGGATACAGCTTTTCGCGGATGTGCTGAATGTTTCGCAGGTGCAGCGACCTGAATATCAGTTAAATCAGTCGTTGATGTGGAAGAGCATGTTTGAGAGCTTACATGCCAGATCTCCCATCGTACATGAGGAGCATCCGATGAATGCAGATGCGATGCAAGCTTGCTAGATTTGGGTCAGCCTTTTTGCTCTTTGGCATGGGAGAGGGAGTGTGTACGGACCGCACAAATTGGAAGGTTGCCAAGTTCGGTGATATCATCTCCTGCTACATACTCTATGATGCTGAGGATGAACGTGGATAGCAGCAATCCCCTGATTATGTGTTGTGATTTCATTGAGGGTAGTGACTGTAAGGTATTCGAGTGGAGAAAGATGCCCCTCCGAAAACTCATCAGGCTCGACCATTTCGCCCAATATGAGAATAGGCGAATTCGCTGGAGGTCAAACCCCACGCGGTCGGATGTCGAGACCAGACTTCCCCGCCGTATAGCGCGATGTCTCACGCTGCAGCATCCTAAAAGAGAAAAATGAGGTGATATTACAGACTCTACACAAAATACGGTAATTTTGTCTCAGACGCGGGCTTCTCCTCCTGACATCCTGCTTTACAGCACACCATATCGAACCTATCATGGACCTTCCACACTTACGAAAGTGGTAAATCCAAAGCCCAAAGATAGAATGCCTCTCGCAAGGCAGATCAGATGAAGGAGCATGGGTTTATGGTACTCAGGCATATCGGCCGTGCCACATAACGGAGCCTCATCCTTAGAATACCGTACTCTCAATCAATTGATGTTTCTTTCCTGGTGTCGCGGACCTTGACGAAATTTTTTTTTCTAATTTCGCAGCATGATTTCATCGGTTTTTCGGCCATTGTCGAGTCTGCTTTGCTTCTATTTGATACTACTCGCAGCTCCAGTCAGTGCGGCATCCAACACATGTGGGACTCTTGTCACCTACAACCAATACCCAAATATCCTCGAAGATGCTCCGAAATGCATCCAAAACGGCTGTGGAAGTAGCAATATATCTTCCATGTCAGGAAATTGCGAGACGACCGCTCCATGTTATCCACTCTGGCATATTTTTAATCAACAATACCAAAGCGACTGGTGCAAAGACTGTCCAGGTGATGTGGCGTGTCGAATAGACGGTTGGCCAGTCATGAATGCAACAACTGCGTGCGATGCTTCTCCTAACACATTCCTTTTTAGCGGAGGCTGCTGTGCTTCAAATAGCGAACCTGCGGATTTGGCTAAATGGATCGAAACGTTGTGCAATCAGACATGGAGGGTCCAGTTTGAAGATTTTGATAGAATGGCCCAAAGGGACTGGGCCGAATGGATATTACCGTGGAATTGGACTGTGAGATCTGATCACACGGTGCAGCCCACCTGCTCTCCAATACCTCGGTACCTGGGCCTTTTTGTCGCTGAGAATGCTGTCTTTCTTTTCTTCGCGATCCTCTATGGGGCGGCCACACTTTGGCTCCTCCGCGAAAAGCAAGCTCCCCAACCTCATCCAGTCGCCAAGGCCGTTTGGATTATACTCAAACCATTCAAATCTATGACGAAGGGGGGCAAATGGCTCATAGGCCTTCTCTACAAGAGCAAGAACAGTGGGGGAGGGACTGGCACTGTCGTAGTTGCAGTCCTCCTCGCCCTAGCTTTGACCAGTTTCCAATTGGCGGCAAATTTTGCGACTGCCTTCATCATCAAAAACACACCAGGATATCAACATGTACCTGCACCTATGTTGGCCTTACTTTTTTGCTGTCGTCCTCGTCTTGGTTGGCTTGCCTGTATCCTCGCTCTATTCAAAGATGAATGGCTCGTTAAAGTCTTTCGTTTGTCCCCTGATAATCCAAAATCCTACCAAAAAGCGCGGGGCGTAGTAGCGAGGACATCCCTAGGTTCAGGTTTGAGCGAGGTCGTCATGCAATGTCTGGGAGCCTATTTTATGGGTAAAACGACAGATGTTGGTGTGAAACGCGGTTTTTATTCTGATAATGGTGGCCATCTAAAACCATTCTGGAGAGGTGGCCATGCTAGATTAATGTACGTTGGTTCATTGTTTTGGCTCGTGGCAGGGGCAGGAATCATTCTGTCATGGTTGGTAGTGGTTTATTTTGCAGTCAAATTGGTACATGCCTGGGAATCTAGCTTGAGTTGGTGGAACGAAGCAGCCAAAGCTACCGCCAAGACTATCATTCCACAAAGATTCCAGACTTCCCAGATGAAGAACTGGTCAAATACAAACGAAGCTCCTCCAGTTCATCGCAAGGACAGCGCTTCTCAATCAGAGGAGTCGGAGAATATGATTGGAGACGGGTTCGTTCAGCGACGGTATCATGACAACCTTTACGATCCAGATTCTGGGCTTCAAAATATCAGAGGCGGTGCCGGAAGTCGCTCCACTCCTTCCGGGCTGTCCAGTTCAACAGCTTATGACGCGTTACCAATGCGTCCAGGGGATTTCCCGACCATGTCATCTAGCAGCGGAGAAAGTCCCAGATTGCAAAGAAACGGATATGAACAAGTTTCTACAGATCCGGAAATGCTTCAAATGAGACCAGCAGACTTTCCAATACCTACTACAGTGCCTGGACCTGGAGGCTCGGCTCGTTACCAGCCTGTCCAACAGGACCCTGAGATGTTGCAAATGAGACCGGCAGACTTCACCATCCCCACCATACCGCCACCAAATTCTAGATCGGCCTACCATGATGATCGATTAAGACGCCGAAGTCCAACAAGAAGAACACAAGACGGCAGAGAAGATGAAATATTTGTTGCTCGAGCGGACCCTCGGCCTCAATTTGAACCGTATACCGGGTACGATAGCGGCCAGTATCATAACGAATCACATGAGGAACGAACGCCCTCGCCACAGTTTGATCCAAACGATGAACCTCCTTTCAGAAAATGGCAGGTGGCAGTCATTGGTATTGCAGTCACTTTTGGGTTTATTTCTTATATCGCTCAGTGGTTCTTCTGGGCAGGCTTTGTCTATACCTCGGGTGAAAAGTTGGTATCCTCTATAACTAGCAGTTTGGTACAGGAGCTGAATGAAAATAGGTTTTGTCCTCCGGATTTAGCTAAAGTGGGAACTTTATGGTCGATTGCTTCAATCCTTGGTACGTTCCTCCTTGAACGCGCCTTTGGTAGAGACTAATGATTAGCAGGTCTGAGTTCTCTTGCTTTACCTACGGGGTCTTCATAGTGTTATGCTCAAGAAACTAGAGTCAAGTCCAATATCCCAGTGGTTTCGATTTTGAATCAAAACAGCTTCTCTTTGGAAAGTCTACTGGTGGCAGAACATCGCTCTTCAGAAGGGGGATTATCAGGCTAGCCAAAATGGAGATCTACGCATTCAATGGCGGCTCAGATTTTCAGATCGATCCACATAGAGACATGTTTTGATTTATAACCCAATAATTCAAGAGTTAGAGTATACATGAATCACTAATTACATTCAGATAAGTTCTTTGGGTGATCAGTGATGTTGTCGTCCATTAAAAATAACTTTATGATTCAATGCTCCTTCCCTTTACCAACCCTGGCCTATTCTTACTAGACATTTTCGATCTCAGAGTACTCGACGTAAAACCTTGCGGCAGTACCCTACTCTTAGCCAAAACCCAAGTTGATTCATACTGGTCCCCGTTTGCAGTCCCTGATCTTATCAAAGCTGGCGAGACAACAATGCCAACCAATTGCTTCTCCATCATATGAAAGTCCTTACTCGCCGGCTCCATCAGCGTGCTATCAAAAGGAAACCCATGACGCGCTGTTTTGTCATCACCCAGTGACCCAGTGGTAGCATACATTATGGACCATTGCTCGTTCATATGTGAGTCGATGTCAATCGCGGAGATAATGATGCGCTGAAGATCCCTCGCGCAATCTCGTTCATCACCTGTCCTCCATATTCCAAGCACACCCAAAATGCGATCTATGAGAAATTGAAGATCGTTTGGATGAACCGGGAGTCGTCCCTGCTCTCTGGGTGGACGTTGTCTGGATATTATGAGCTTAGCTGTGCTGGCTTTCCACTTCTGGAATATGCGAAGTTCTGGGTCTGTACACTTTCGTCCTGCGGCTTTATCAGAAATAGGTGGCGTGCTATGAAAATCATGTTGACCTACCAGGACGGAGAAACTCTTCCATGCGACAGAGCTCAGATCGTTGAGAATGGGCCCAGAAGAAGCCCTTGCAGTGTCCCAAGGGTTTGCTATCTAGGATGTTTTCTTCGATAAAACTCCATAGATATGCTTCGGTCACAGTCGAACGACCCGAACCGTCCTCAGATCTGAAGATCAGGCCTTTACAGTCGTCTGATATTCTTAGAAGATCTTCATGAACGATACGTTGATCTTGGGGACGTTGCACCAGCATGGATGTTTTCTTCGCTTCCATTCCCCAGAAATACCTGTGTGCCCATTGCTTGATATCAACCTGGAGCTCAGACCATTTAGTAGCGAAGAACCGATCGTCAAGCATAGATCGACTTTCAAGCCTCAACCGATTCAACTCATCACTAGCAGCTCCATACTTGTTTTGAAGGTCTTCATATAGGGCTTGGCGGCGTTCAAGTTCAGTATCTCGCTGACTCAACTCTTGATCTTTTGAAATTATGGTTGACTGGAGTGTCTTGTACCCAGACTCAAACGGCTTTAGCAAGTTCACATCCCCACTTACCTTCTGCAGCTGATCTCGAAGTTCTCCATTCTCGCGTTTGAGTTGCGCTTCGACCTCAATTTTGCGCTGCCATTTTGCCATCTCTCTTTGGAATCCTTCCTTGGTTTGCTCTATCTCGCGATTCTTTACCGATTCCAATTCGTTGTAAGCCTGCTGAAGCTGATTCTTCTCTAAGTTTTTCCTGCTTAGGTCCCCTTCTAACTCTTTGTAAGATTTTTCAATCTTTTCCCAATGTCTCCGCGCATCATCCTTCTCAAATTTCAGTCTAGTATTTTCAGCACTCAGCTCAAAAATACCGTCCTTCAGATCCTGAAGCTCTTGTGAATCTGATGGGCCACCATTCCTTGCAGCTGGTTCTGAACCCCTCCCATTTGCTGAGGCTGATGCAACCATGGTTTTAGGATCACCGTTTTTTTGGTTCAATTCTCCGACGTGCTCGGTACTTCGCTTTGACGAGTGAATCTCTTGCTCCTCGACGGTCGGTGGTTGTAGTGAAGACGTCATGCCGGTTTGAAGGACATTAGGTGTGAATTCTGTGCGATTTAAGGCCCAAATTTTTAGGTCATTTTCTGATTGTGGAAGTGCTCCTGTAACAGCCTGTGCTTTCTCGTGGAGGATGTTTGCTTGCATGGAGCCTCGTCGCTTCGTATCTGAGCCTGGCTGTGAATATGTTTCCGCCAACCGCTCGCTGTCTCCCGAGTAGGGTTCTTCTACCTGCTTTGAAGATCGGTGCTGCTTATCGTTAAAATCTCTCTGTAAACTGAATTTTAAATAGGAGACATACCGAGTTAGAATTTGTTGCTCGTAGAGTCTTGCCTGCAATCCTGTGCTGATGTCCTCGTACATCGCTACCATTCTGTTCAGTAGGCGGAAGCACGGGGTTCTTAGGCTTCAAGAGCTTTCTTTTTACTTTGGAAAAGCGACTTCGGTCGTTATGCTGAACTTCTGAATCCATGTCGGCGCCAGTGTTACTATTGTGCGGCATAGTTTTTGTTCATACAAAAGGGGGTAACTTCTTCTGAAATCGTCATGAATTATAAAGTCCATGAATGGCAACTACCGAGCAACCTCGTGGGTGGGTTGCCCAGCCTTTCGTCGGTTCTGGCCTAGGGCTGAGGAAAAGCAAATTACTCGAACAATGCCGCCGACATACATAGTGGGTCGATAGTTGCCGTTGCACAACTTTAGCATGTCACTTTGGCTTGTAAAATCGATATAACACCCCGTAAAATATTCTGAAACCCAAAACACAAGTGCAAAATAGTCACACAGCCCCACTAGCTCGTTGCCCACGGCCGCCAATGGCTTCATATCTGGTCTTAGCATTGATTAGTCGAACCGAGACCGCATATGCTCGGCCTATGAGCATCGTAAAAAAATAGCTTTCTCCCAATCAATTTGATGGCGACTCTGTGTGGCGTGTATTGTATGGGTTATTCCGTTGTGAACAATCTGGACAGATGACCTGAGTCGGCTGAGTTACCAGACTCGTTCCAACTACTCTGCCTCCCGAGTCAGCCTTGTCCCGCATTACTGTCTGAGATCGGAACTGGGAGCAATCTATCTCGGTATCATTTTTATTAATAAAAAAAGACTTGGATGCAATAACTATGGCATATGCCTTGAGCCGACCATCAATTCCACACAATAGCCTGGTTGTAGCTAGAAGAACGACGCGCACAAGAGGTTATATACTAATTGGTATCGATTTTGGCACAACGTTGATCACGCAAAACTTGTTAGCACGACCCAAGCTGACTTTACTAGGTACTCAGGTGTTGCATGGGAATGGTCTGAGCGGCCGGAAGCAACAACTGTTGTCAACCACTGGGAGGGAATCGCAGGACAAACGACGAGCGGAAAAGTACCATCCAAGATTCTATACAAAGGAGATCAAATAAAATGGGGTTTTACTGTGCCGCCCGAGGAGAAAGCGCTGGAATGGTTCAAACTTCTTCTCCTTCGAGACGAGGATATGGAACCCGAAATCCGCAATTCCGTGTACATCAGGGAAGCGAAATCAATGCTGAAAGCATTGAATAAATCTGCAGAGGATGTTGTGGCGGACTATCTGCGGCTCTTGTGGAAACATGCTCTAAACGATATGAAAATGAGTACTCTCGGAGAAGCGGGTCTTGACGGTCAACCTTTTAGAGTCATTATCACTTTCCCAGCAATATGGCCGCTGTATGCGCAAAGTAGAATGAAGCAAGCAGCTCAGAATGCCGGAATATTGGACTCTAGACATGCTGGCGAGACGAAACTCCACCTCTGCCCAGAACCCGAAGCTGCAGCACTGGCGGTTATGTATGACACCGATGGACATCCAGTCGAGGTGGGTATGGCCAACTCGACATAATACTGAGGCTGACGAATTGGAACTACGTAGAGTGGAGAAATATTCGTAATATGCGACGTAGGAGGTGGCACTGCAGTATGAGCCTCTGTAATTAATTAACTGAGAATTGGCATAACTGATTATACGAGACAGGATTTAATCACGTACCAACTAGAAGATTCAACAATGTGGGAAGTGCGGGAATGCGCTGCTGGAGCGGGTTTGAGCATCCTGCAATATTTTTTCCGTACCTTGCTAATCATCATCAGGAAAATTATGCGGGGCAATACTTACTGATGGAGTATTCGACACGAGTATGCCAAGGTGGGTAGGAGAAAAGAATTGGAAAAAGATTGCAGCTTCGGCAAAGAAAGATTGGAAAGAGTCCTACTGGGAGCTTGGTATGAAGAGGAATTTCAACGGTGCAGAACAACCATGGAGCTTCCTTCTTCCCCATGACTTGGCTGTGAAGCAGAGTCTAAAGTTGAAGATCTTTTCGAAGGGGGATAAAAATACCCGGCTGCCAATTAAAAACCATCAATTACAACTACAAAGGTATGAGATCTAGATGAAGAGGCACTTCACTTTTTAATGAAGACAACAGGAAAGACGTTGCGAGTGTTTTTGATGCATCTGTAGACAAGATTGTTGCTTTGGTTCAGGATCAAATCCAAAAGACCGAGAGGCGCATGAATAAGCTGCCAACGGTAAGAAGAAGAAACATGGCCAAGGAAACTTTTACTAATTGAAATTTTCAGGCAGTTATCTTAGTTGGCGGGTTCGGCCAGAGCCCGTATATATATGCACGTCTCCAAGAGTGCGTGCGAGGACAACCTGCAAACATCGAGATACGCAGAGCTCAACAGGATCAAGGGTAAATAACGTCTCTATAGAACGTATTATGCAATAATTCTAATTTCTAAGGATAGATGGACTGCGATCTGTCGAGGTGCAGTTATCAAAGCGTCTATACATCATTCACTTGACGGTGGTGGAGTTATGCGTGCCAATATCAGATCGAGAGTCGTCAGATCGAGCTATGGAATTGCTTTGATGGAGCCGTTCGACCCTACCAGATACAAACCAGAAGACAAGAAGTATGTTGCAGCTGTTGGAGAGGAATGGGCCATCAACCAAATGGAATGGTATCTTCAAATGGTAAGAGAGACCCGAGACTTGACTACAAGCTTTCATAAAACACTAACTATGGGTAGAATGAGAACGTCGGGGACCAGCAAACAATCATCAAGGACTGGAGTCGGAAATTCAGGGGCCAACTCCCGCGAAACCGATTTACCGTCACCTTGTTTAAGTGTGACCGAGAAAATCCGCCTACTCGAAGGGAAGATGACGTGAAACCGGAAGGAGAGATTATTTGCCAAGTCAATACTCCATTTGACCAACTGCCACAGTACGAAACTCCTACTGGGGAGGTGTTCAAGGACGTTCAGTTCCAAGTCGAGATGAGACCTATGGGGACAATGCTAGAGTTCGCAGCCTTGTACGACGGTCAGCGACAGCGAGCTTTACAGGTTATTCCCCCATATACTTCCTAATTCCAATGCACAATACCCAATGCTTTTAATTTTTGAATAGCACTAAATATATTTCTGGATGAAACGGAGGAGTTGCATTAGTCACATTTAGAAATTACACTTCATCACAGACATGCAATTTTAAGAAGCTCAATGACTCGAAATATTAATTACTATCCCTGTACTTTTGGATTTTTTATCCGATCAAAAACAAGTAAGAATTGTACATCGACAGGGCATTTTCCCTTACCTTCATTTCCAAGCGGATAGAGAAGAAGAGAAGTCCACTCACCTTCTCTAGTCATGAAGTTCGCCACTGTACGTCAATTCTATCGATCATACCTCCTTCACTGAACCCATCATCCCTCCATCTTAAGGGTCTCGAGGGGTCCTTTTTCTGAAAGAAGGTCGAGGATGATTTTTGCACGTCAAGGTTCCAGTGGCGAGAATTGGTCCGGACGAGAATGGTAGAAATTTGGGTTTCTCCATGAAAATAACCGTCGTCTTGCCCGTGTGATTGGTGGTGTGAGGTTGTGTATTCAATGAGCTGGTTGGTATTTAGAGTCGTTTCCTAGATGTCAGCTAGTGTGAAGAAGTTAAAGCTGATAATTAGGGTTATTAATATCTCAGAGGCTAAATACCAAAATTAAAAAGGGAAAACCATAGGAAGAGTAAAGTTTTATTCATCTAGCCAGCTAAAAACGAAAATAAATTAATTGCGAGCGATGCTAAGTTTATATCACATGCCGTTACTTTATTGAACCACCCCTTCGAGCTTCTCTTCGTTCCTCCCCTTCTATTTCCCCTCCTACTAAATAAAAGTCGCAAGAATTTTCAAAGCTCTTCTTTGCTCATTGATTCTTCACAGCAGGTTGACTCTCGACTCTCATTCATCAACTCTTCCATTCCACTTTCACAAGATTCCACAAGATCTAATGCAACCAAGCTCTGGTTCTTACCTCGCAGCTCAGGTCAACATGTCGCAGTGCCGAACTCTGTCACCTCTTCGCTCCTTCCCAGACCCTCCCTGAAAATATCTTCGAGGCGCCGGCTCTTTCTCTTTCCTTCTTTCGACAAACATCATCGATACATTGGCAACATCATCACATTGGTCGGTATCTCCACAGTATCATTTCAGGGGTTTGAAGTGGGATTGCTGAGGTAGGTTCCAGCGACCTTGGTTGGAAATTGATTACTGACAAGGAATAGATCATTGTTTGAGAGAGTGTGGGACGTTCGAGGGATAGTCACGGAGTGTAGACGGCGGGAATTATGGACGAGAGCTCGAGCGATGCTGGTAATGGGGAAATCGGTCGCCATTTACCCGACCTTGAATATTTTGGCAATCTGGACGATGGTGAAATTGAAATTTTGCTAAATCGACTCGAACAATCGAGGATGGGCCAAGGAATGAATGGACCAGGCTCCAACGAACAATCGCCAGATGGCTTGACGCCGCCTACCTCAGCTGCAAATGATGCCCAAATATCCGTCCCATCCAATGTCTCACCATCGGATGCACAACCCAATATGTTAGGCTTCGGTATACAGAATCGTAGCACTAGATTGTCTCGCACCAGATTAGGGCAACAACAAACTACCAATAGCTCCCCTAGCGAATTTCTCCCCGATAATAGCCATCAGGCTGTCACCAGCCCACTGGAGCAAACCGAGTCTGTTGATGATCTCCTCAACTTTGTTGACCCAGTCCATGCTGGTACTTTCCTCGAGAATGTCAATCCTCCAGCGCAATATGGGAAACAGCAACCCTTTCCTCCGGCGGGTGCTTCAATGCCTCTCCTGAGTGAGAACAATCAATCACATGACAACCAGGGGTCTGGGCTTCAGGGAAGCTACTCTAAGGAGCAACCACTGGGCTCTACTTCTACCAACAATGGTTCTACCAGGCTTAAAGAGATCTGCAGACGATGCCATGACGCAGGCAGTTTGGATTGCAATCGAAGTCAATATCAACCTTGTTCCCGATGTGCCGACTTGCGATATAGATCTAGCGATTGCCGCCCCGTTAGACCCTGGAATAATAAATACACCCCGTTGAGCGCAGGTTCCCCTTCCCCTCAGGGCAGGAGGTGTGTTCGCTGCCGCAAGCGCAACCTCAGATGTAGCACACAGCGACCAACATGCAATTGGTGCTTCATTAGCAGCGAGCCACGGTGTATTTACAACGGCGAAGCCTCTGCAATCTCTCTAGATCCGCGAGACCCCGAGGCGGTATGTAAGTTTTGTTATGATGAAAACCTCATTTGTGACCAAACCTATCCGAGATGTTGTCCATGTGTGGCAGCTGGGGAGCAATGCTATTGGCTTAGACGAAATCCTTTGCGCAGCGGGCAAGTTCAAGATCCCAGACCCTAGAAGATGCTTGTAATTGGGAAGGGGACTGATGGAAACAGGATGTAACCCATTCTCCTACACTAGAAAAAGCACACAATTCCACTTGTACGTAACTCTCCAAATGAAAACCCAGAAACATCACCCAATGACCAACCATAAGCAAAGACGACCTCTATACCCCAAAATATTCGGGGGTCTTTGATTCATTATTATTACCCCTTCCCCCACTATTACAAATAAATATCCATAACCCGGGTGTGATCAGAGAGAACTCCTATGCCTCTCACTCAACTACATATATCCTTTCTTCAAGAATTGAATTGAATATTAATTCAATAAAACTATTTTAGTTCAAGTGAAATATTGACATTAAAAGTCCACCAAAAGTACGCAACTAATATACCTTACAGACGGGATAAATTGGAGAAATCATTACTATTTTACTATTATCTATCAGGTGTCAGAGAAAACTATGATGTCTCTCACTCAATCGGCTATAGCTATCTACCCTCACCCTTTCCCTTTTTCCTCCACCAGGACTATGCATCTCCACACCCAAATCTCGTTGCTTCCGATGTCTTACGCCCCGCTCACCCTCCCTAATAAAGAAATGCCCACTCCTTTCTTCCCGCTGCACATGCCAATCAACATTCAATTGCTCCCCTTCTGGTCCCGCACCACAGCTACCATGTAGATTCTGCGATGGTGGGCTGTTGACTGCTAACGCGAAGAGATTTTGGGGTTCCGTGTAATCGGTTACGAGTCCTGACCTCAGAAAAAAGTATACTAGGCAAAAGACGTTCGTAGCGAAGACCAATAGGAGAACTATATAGAACATGCCTTGCCATGCTTGAGTAGTGCCTGATGTGTATTGTTGGGAGGCGAGGGAGGCGTTGAAGGGCTGGTAGATGCCTTGGGATAGGGAGTTGGAGGTATAGTTCCAGTAGTGGTAAAAACTTGCGTCTTTTGTTGATAGAAGGAGGGTGTGTCCGGCCATTACGGCGAGTGTTTCGGCGATGGATGGGGTTAAGGTTGGTAATTTGACGGTCTGCCAAGATTGGAAGTTAGGGATTAATTGGGACAGGAGACGGGCGGTGCTGGAGTTTAGGTTGGAGATTCCGTCGTTGAGGGAGGAGGCGGTGAGCCATTGAGAGGCTACATTGCGGTAGTCGAGGGAGAGGGGTGTGGGTGCTCCGGGGACGGAGTTGGCGTAAGCGAGTTTGTCAGAGGGGTCTTCGCAGTGGGATTGGAGATTGCCGCCGGTGGTCCCAGAAACGTTATATTGGGTGCTGCAGGAGGGAGAGAGGAAAGAGCGGATTTGACAGAGCGTGTAGTCAGTTGTGGAGGTGGTGGGCGCTTTGATGAGGAGGTAGTTAGAGTCGCTACTAGCGACGGTGATATTGGTTAGGGAATTGTAATCTATTGGGAACATTTGGAAAACTGGAGGAAATCGTCCATATTTGGATCCCCATTGGAAGAGATCGTCAACAGGCGTGCGGTTCAGATAGGGACTGCTGGCGAAAGCATTTGTGATGTCAGTTTCGAATCCACTCCAGGCAAGCTTTTGGCCGGGGACAGAGAGCGAGTCATTTGTTAAGGCGTTTGGCCATTCCACGTATATCAATGGACTTAGTTCAGTCGCATTCATATTAGCGCAGAGGACGTTGACTGTGGGGCTGACGACGGATGCCCTGACAGAATACTCTCCCAATCCTGCCAAGTCCTCAGGTTGCAAGATACCGTTTCGTTGGTCATGTGCAGCCGAGAAGACACCAGCGTGAGGCATAGACATTGTAATGTTGTTGATGACTCGATTGTATTTCTTGTATGCAGCAGTCATATCGCTTTCATTGGTATGGACCCAGCTTCCAACAACAGTCGTATTGTCGAATAGGATAGCATTTGGTTGGGGTCTTTGAGAAAGATCTGTTGGAGCATCAATACCACCCGAATTAATCTCAGCCCATTGACCCAAGAACTCTAGAGAATTGTGATAGGCTAGAAAAGTCAACGCAGCACTTCAAAATTCAGGCCTGACCTACATTGACCTGCGTGCTCTAGAGACAAACAAGTCGAACCAGCGTATGTCGGATCCACAGTAAGAGAAATTGGGGTCTGGCAACTGTTCGTGATGTAGGTAGGGTTGGCGTAACTGGATTTGACTAGTCCATACATCTGCATGTCTTCCCATTTTCCATACTTCAGGTGAGGAGATACTAAGGCGTCAGAAGCAGTGGTATAGAACATTGCAACAAAAGCAGCTGTCAACGTGATGGCCCCGACCACGGAAAGCACGGCATGTCTCACATGCTGCCAATGGGTAATCATGAAGCCAGGTTGAAGAACCCATGTTCGCATGCTCAATTCGGGGATGGTGACACCGCGAGAGGTTTTGACAAGTGATCTAGAAAATGTCAGCCGTTGAGATATCTAGTAATGAAGCGTACATACCGCCTTGTCAGAACCTGCCCTAGGAAAGTAACGAATACAGTGACGAAGGACAATTCAATTGTCTTTGCAAATAACGCAAACACGGTCGATGCTGTAGCAGGAGACAATTTCGCCCCAGAATGTATAATTCGACCGTATCTTGGTTGCGCAATGGCAAGGACAAGCCAAATTCCGGAGAAAATTGTAGAATATATGGAGAGGATGAGGATAGATATTGAAATCCAACTTGCGCGAGAGGAATGAATATCGTGCTTCGTAGGGCAACCTTCAACAGGACCTGTCAAGTTAGCAGGCGCAAGCCCGATTGGAAAATCATTTCTCACCATTATTCAGATTGATATGATCCAGCACAGGCTGTCGGCCATCCCCTATCTCCCTATCGTCGTATGCCGCAGTCTTCATCCGAGAAATATCATCCTCTTCCGCCATTGTTTCTAAACTCGAGCCAAATGCGATCGTCCTTGATTCTTGCGTTGGAAATCTTGGTGGTAGCAAAGGTTTCGTAGATCCAGGAATCTGGGGGGAGCTTCGCGCACTTGTTAAGGGTGTGAGGAACGGACTGGAAGATGTTGGCGGCGTAAATCCTGTTCTTCCACCAACTGGTACACGTTCGATTGACATTGGTCTGCCACTGATCCCAAGGCCCGAATCTTTGCTATCAGAGCGTTCAGGTCCGCGAGCATATTCAGGTTCATGCTCAATTGATAAGATTGGAGGAGGGTCATGCGGCGCAAATTCGAAGGAGTAACGGTTATCCATTCTGTCGTCGCCGTTGGGTTGAGAAGAGGTCGAAATCTGCGATTCGTTTGCCGTCGACAATTCAGAAATCTCACTTCCTTCTTGCTGCAGAAGCGAACGTTTGTCTGGGGGTGTATGAGACATTATGGGGAAGAGGAAACCGACTCTATTAGATTAGGAAACTCAATGTTGGGTTTAAAATAGATCTACCAACACCTCTGTTGGTAAATCTCGTATCAAAAACGGTGACGAAGAATAGAAGCAAACAGATGATACGAAAATAGAATTTAGCATTTGCTAACCAACCTGATAAGCAGCCCTTTAGAGAGGCTCTGCTTTTAGTTGATCCCAACATGGATTGCATCCTTCCAACGTCTGCAAGCGCAAGGATTTAGTTGGAGATGCATGTTGATGTTGGAAGTGAAGTGTACATGCGGCGAAGATAGATGGGAAGTTGGGATGTGGCTTCACATAAACGATTCAATTGGCTCCTGAGGCGACGAGGCTGTGCGTTGGGGCACAGCCACGAGCTACTTAGGTACTTACCTAACCGTTCATAAGACCTCAGCGAGACGCCGACCTAAAATTGTCCCATCACATTTCGCTGCGCCCTGCATTTATAACTTCATTAGCATTACAGAGTATATCTCCAACAGAGAAACTGTAAATTCTCTTCTCTTCTGTTGTTCTGCTCTGCTTTTTGATGCTTTAATGCTCGAAGGAACAAAAAGATGACTAGGTGGTTGGTCGGAATGTCTTGGCAAAGACCGTCTTGTGCCACATCACCACATTGATCCTACTCGCCGCATTGATCCTTAGTGGGATGCGAGACCTTATACTATTTGCCTGCACATGAGAGCAATGATATTACGAAATACTCCCAGAATTCAAAGTTGTGCTTTCCTTTCTGAGATTCAGCCAGCTTCGATGAAATCAATTGAGGAGATCAATGATGATATCGTTGATTCTGGGGACTGGTCGAGAATAAGGATCAGTATGAGTGGCGTGGAGATTGCGCCAGATGTCATTTGCAAGAACCATTGAAGTCTTGAGCTCTTGTACTGCTTCTCCCTCGGTGTTTTTGCTGGCACATTTCTGGATTCCATCAAGGAATACTCCGCATGAGGAGGATAAATTCTTGCAGAGATCCCTGGGAGACCCTTGGGGCTTGACTCTTGCAAGGAAGTGGTCCAAATTGGGGGATAAGATCTTATGCTCAGAGCGTGGTTGACACAGCAGATCAAAGGCTTTGTGCGGACGATCAAGAATATGATCAGTCACACCGTTCACCTTTTCTGTTGGATGGGTAGTTGCCATTTGGATGGCGCAGTAAACATTGCTTTCAAAGATATCCTAGCTTTCGGTGCGTCTCTCCTTAGACCCTCTCCATTCACCGTCATTATTGCTTTAGCGCTTTTGCGAACCTTCGATTTTATCTCGAACCGAACTCGAAGTCGCTATGATTTCTGCGCCTCTTTCAATTTAATTCAGAAGTCGAAACGTCGACATCAGCAGGAAAACACCCGCGAAGATGGTGTACGATAGTAAGCTTGGCTACATGCGCATGAAAGCCCTCAATGAACCTACGAAGAGGGGCTCGATCAAGGTTGATGTTAATGGCAAGTGGAAGGAGACAATCGATAGTTGTTGATCGTGGATGTCAGATGAGACACTAGAGACTCAACAGTACCTCGCTGAAGTTAAGATATAGAAGTTCTATTGTAAACTTTCCAACCCCTTATTAAATCAGACTGTCCACTAATATCTTCTCTGAAGGGGGAACTGAAGTACCATTTCCTGGAAAGAATCCCTCGGGAGGTTTATTTTCTTTCACCCTTTCCGTGACTGTACGAACCCCGACACCTGCACAAGAATCAAGATCGGCAACCGCCTCCCAGAAACTATCAGGACCTCCAGCACTCTACCAAGCTGCTGCTTACCAACAAGAGGCCGGATCGCCATCCGTCTCAGCAATCTTAGCCACAAGTCCTTATCCTTCTCTCGCTACACCTGCCGTGGCCCGATCCGCGTACGTAAGACTTGCGAGTATGAAATCTCCAATATTGCGCACCTTTGTGACTACAAGCCTATGTATGGATGGAACCCCCTTACCGGTGAACCATGGGTTTCAGTACGTACGACTTGTCTCGAACCCCTCCGAGGTCTCGTCAAGCAGGAGAAATATGAAGAAGGACCTCTCCGAATACTTGAGAGCAAGATCCTTCGGATCTCAACTTACTACTTCATCATTTTCTATCTCCCGTTCAAGGGGCACGTCCTAATGTGGACAGAGTTTGCAAACCCGGACTTGAAACAAAATGAGGTCGCGTGGCAATGGTTGGGCGCTCTTTGGGGATTCTTGAAGGAATGGGCCGCGATTGATGGTCTTGCGCCGAGAATTGATCTGGCTTTTGAGGATTTCATGAAAATACATGCTGGTGAAGAATTTTGAATGAACCTTCCAGACAGCTTTCCAATGGAGTTTCTTGAGTTTGACACATCGGCATATCAAACGCAGAAAAGCTCAGAGACTGCTCAGGAAGATTCCTCTTCCCAGGATCAAGAACGAGTTATTCCAGAAAGTCCTATCCTTGGTAAACCCGAGGTCTATCATCCACCCGGCAATCAATATTCACTTCGAAATCGTCCACAAAATTCTGCTTTGAGGGAGAGCTATGTCAATGACGGTTACAGTATATCATCCACTCCGCAACAAAATTCCCCAAGCGCTGCTTATGTTGTTTCCTAGCCGGAATCTCAACACCTCCCAACATCAAATTCACGTGATTTCGCGCGGCCTTTGCTCAGGCTAGCCCAGGCCCGGCTCACCTTCGGCTCATGTCTGCTCAGGTCTACTTACCCATCTCACCAGACATTGTCAACTTTTGACAAAGACCCAGAAAAGACCCCCTTTCCCAGCCAAGGATCTCAAATCTGTTCCCACCAGATTTTCACAACCTGTGCTAGCCAAAACTTATTTCAAGATAGTTATTCTAGCTCATCGTTCCCACACAAAATGTTTATACACAAGGATATCCTCTCGCACCCCACTCCACGATGTCCAAGTTGTTCTTTATGGTTCATCTAAAGCTTTGTACTCTATATGTGGCTGTTTCTCCCTTGTCTTTATATATTTTCTCTCTCATCTTTTTCTTATCCAGACAGGGACCGCTCCTGGGACAAGGTTGGTGTCCTGCGCCTAGTATATTGCCAGGGAGTGTGCAGTATTCAGATACCGTGCTTCCATTCTGGTCAGGCCCGACAAATGAAGAGATCAATCCTTTCTACAAAGGTTTAGACATAACCTTATGGATTGTCCTACTTACCTTACATGTTGTCGTTGATTCACGCCCTTGGTTGGAGTCAGAAACGAGGAACTCTATGTGTAACTATATCAAGACCAGTGTCGAAAAAATTCTCAAATCAAAAGGCATCGGTATTCTCCTAAATAAAGCGAAAGAGGAGCTACAAAAGACACAACGCAAAGCCGGGAGCAACCTCAATAATCAGCCTATTTTAACAGTGACTGATAGCTGAGCTAGACTGTCTATAGCGTCTAATAAGTTTGTGGTTTGTACCTATATACCCGAGCTAGATATCCAGATAACCCGCAATCACCAGTATACATGGTATATGTGGGCTCGCGAGCTTTTGGAAGGGGTATCTTTCTTGCGAATATTTTTATTCCAACGCATTGGTACAACCGCATCAAGCTAAACCTTATAAAAGTTATGGCAGATCCCAAGAAAATGGTTAGGGCTGATTTGCATGATCTCCTTAAAAGAACCAGGTATTACAGACTCAACCTATAACCTCCGTTAAGAGCGAAAAGCGATCTACTCCAGTTAATAAGCCACTCGACTTCGATAACGATCTGAGCTCGATACGGCCTATTCTCTCTACTAAGAGAAAGAAATTATCTCCTCTAGTCGAACAGCTATCCGACTCCAATAGCCATCTGTCTCCCTTACTTGATCTACAAATTGTAACCAAGTCAACGAACGACCCTCTTAACTAATATTTTCAATAATATCTTTCATCTCGCCAACCCTCTATATGAGGATTTTCAGTTGCTAGCCTCGTCCAGCGATACGGAGGGGGGTTGTTTTAGAAGGCCTACGGCATTTATATATTTAGAAATTTGTCTTTAAAGAGCCGATACTAGATGCATAGAGAGACCTCTATAGGAAGGCTGATAGTTTTGAAACCTGACTATTGTAGTAGGGGATACTGGGAGTGATTTGCGGAGTGATAGCGAGTGTTGTGTCGAAGTGAAGACCCTATTAAACGCTGCCATTAACGGTTATCGGTCACTTGGCCTCAGTCATCTAGGGATTGTGACTCTAGGTACACCTTTAGAGCTATATTTTGGGATGAGAGATTTGCTGAATTCCAGGTAGCCATGTTGGATATGCAACAGCTCTTTGAGGACCTGATTCATATTGACGCTGGTCAAAATCAACCCCTTGAGATTTGCCAGAGGAAAATTACCTACCAAACGTGTACTCTGACCTTACTGAGGATGGATGACGATGCTGAATCTCTTTTGCCTCGTGCCATCCCCAAGCTTGAGCTACTGGGAAATACTAAGTATAGGATTGAAAAGGTATATGTGTACAATACATCGAGTACGGAGCGTTGGAAAGATGAATAAGGCTATTTCCGTTTAGCGCGAGATGGTCTATATACGCTCAATAGACATTCCGACCCTATTTGTCAGATTCTTCGAGACCGGAAGCTCGGAAATAGTCAGGGAGAGCATATGACTGGCACGAATTGAGCAGAGTGAGACTCGAGAAAGTACATGGTGGACATAGATGGCGTCACTAGCAAATCGAAAAGTCAAATAGGATCCCGAAGAGAACCCAATCAGTCAGAGATGAAGCATCTGAGATTAGAACGGCAAGTTGCAAGTAAGATATCACCTTTCAATGCGAAATCACGGCGGTGAGACTGTTACAACACTATCGTCCTTAATTTCCGCAATGCGGGGACAATTCCATGTAGAACGTATAGATCTAAAGAAATCGAATTAGTTTGTAACGGATTCCAAGTCTAGCTATTAGGGTAGAACGATTCAAGGGATCTCCACTTTTCGCTATAGGGAAACCCATTTCCAAACTCTCAAGACAGCAAAATCACTCCAGTTCAACCAAGGTGGTGTCCGGCTAAGCGATCAACCCGTGGGGGATGGGTTGGGCTTCGGTCTACTTCTAAAAACTGTTATAATGATTGGAGGGTAGGTTGCTTCATTGTACCGCAAGAGCTTTCTTCTGCTCCTCCTCGGCTTTCATCTCCGCTTTCCCTTTAACCGCCTCTCTGAGTTTTGTTCGGCGTTCGATTCAGAGCGTCCTGCTTTGTGTTGTGTGTTTCTATTGTCTTTATCCTAAAAAATCCTTCGGCTGGAGCAAATAACATAGCCGCCGTTGCGGACTTCGTTCGAGATAGGCAACTTGGAGGATGTCTTGCCGATAACCTGGAAGGAGAGCTTAGATAGGCTATTAATAGTGAGACCAAACTTCGGAACAAAGGAGTAAGGCTCGAAGGCTAAGTTTTCAAAATGTAAATTTTCTTTCTAGTCCAGCTTTATGTCATGCTGAGGTCGTGTGAACCCCTCTTCCATTTTGGCGAATCATACTACTCTGCACTCAAATAATTCGAATTGTAAAGATTCCGCCACTATGACATTCTTCGTATAATTTTTTCCAATATTCGTAGTTAGAACAAATTTCCACATCGAAATGGATTACAACAGTGGTAAGGAAGCTGTCTATATTGGGATAAACCTGGTGTTCTAACTGGGTGTCATATCGGTGTGCTAGAATTACGTCTATCATTCCATTGCAATATTTGTCATATGCAACTGAATGACTCGTCGCTAAATGCTGGAGAAGCGCGCGCGACTGATAATACGCAACTGTGTTGCTGGAAGTGAAGGGATGTAAATGTGAAATCAGAGAGATGAGGTTGAAGGATCTGAAGATATACTATATATATGCATGTGCATCAAGGTTCGCTCGCTTGCGCTCCCACTCAACATGAGAATCTGGGCAAGGCTGTCGTAACACTCATCCCTACTTCTCGATCATTCCCGTAGTACAGTGCTCAGAGCCAATCATAATACGTACTTTCTCCAACAAATTTGGTGGAATAACAACATATCATTAGGTAGACAAATCTTGGTAATAGTACCCCACACTAAAGCTGGGGGGGAGGGGGGGGTTATCCTCAAGGCTGTGATTTCTACTGGTCTTAGAACGCGCCCAGATATCCTATTTAGGAATGATGTTTCTCGCCACCAATCCGATCCTTGGGAAGCTATGCAACAACGAAATTTTACTTATAATTATTTGATATTTATACTTGTAAGGAAAGAATTGAAAAGTGCAAGTTGTCACAGGTCTGGTTTCACCAGCCACCTCAGTCTGAAACGGTCACATGACCTCAATCCTTTTAGTAACTTCGGTTCAGAGTCTTACTCTTACTCTTTACCTCAATATCCTAAGAATAGATCACCTCTTGCATCTCAACCTTATGAACCTGATCTGGTCTGTCACACAAGTAGGCTCAATCTTATTGCTACGATAAGTCTTGTGGCAAAGAATGCTACTCTAAACGATGGTAATTGTCCTTTCGGAAATGCCAAGGTTGTCAAAATCGGTCTTGAACGAGAATCTGTAGCTCTCCTCAAACAACCCCACTCGCTCAAAATCTCCTAATCCTTGAATTTGCCTAAGCATGAGGCCATAAACTCTGTGTTTATCACTTCCAATGTGGACACACAGGACCGAAACTGCGCCTTCTGTTTCACCTTCGAACAGTTGGGAGTCAGGCCACACCTGAAAGGGGGATAAATTCCCGAACTGGAGCTTGAAGTGTTGTCTATCTCCCATATAATCAACCGAACCATCCGAATAATAGACTAGTTTTCCCTCTATTGCTGGTGCCAAGAGGGTCAGCGATGCACCGGCGCAGCCGCCAAATGGATCTTCGCTCTTTGCTTGATACCCACTTGTGCGGGATGGGCCCCGAGAACTGTTGCCTAATGCTGCCTGGCCTGTATGACTATAATTGGCTTCTGACTTCTAGAAGGTCATGCCACTGAATGAATGCATCCTGATATGCTGACTGAGTGGTGGATAGAGCAGACCTTTACGCATCCCCTACCCTAATCTTTTGTGGAGTCCTGTGCGACCCACTTTTCGTTTAGATAGTGGATGTGTTAGCGAGTAGTTAGGACGCATGCCAGGGTATGTGGCTGTGACTGTGTCTACTCTTCACGTGTGGAGAGTTCCTATTGGGGAAACTTCGGCAACTATTTGCAACTATACATTACCACTGTATGCAATCGTCAGTAAGTGAAAGATTTGTTTTACTTATGTATTCTTCTCTACAAAGTTCTGCAGTACCAGTTCTACCTTTGGTCCTTAGAGGAAGTAAAGCACAAGGTCAAGGACTCAGAGGTAAAGAGAAAACGAGGCATTTGAGATACTGTGTATACTTTGAATTATCTCCTGGAGAATTTATATATTGATAACTGGGACTTGATCGGGCCTGCTGAGATATATGATGTATTAGTATGCTACATCTTTAACATAGATTCAGAAATACTATAGCTTTGTTATAAACTAGATACAGTAGTACACTAGATAGTCAAGAACTAGATAATAGACAAAATAAGATTTTATATCGAGCATCTTGTTTCAAGTATTAAAAAACTTCTAGAGAGTTGCAACAACTTAATGTCTCTATTGAAATTCGTTAGGGTTGATCCTTCAACGTATTAGCCAGATCCTCTCGAACTTTTTCTAGCAAGGCTGAGAAACTGGACAAGTCTGAATCAGTATCTGCAGACAAAGGGGGCTGGCACTAAGACATATAGAGGAGAGCATACTAGCGAGTTTGCTTGTAAATATTGCAGAATATTACTTTAGCAAAAATAAAAAAGGATTTCGTAACTCCAAGACCAGTGCCGACTAGGGTGCAGGTAGTTTACACAAACCAAATAGCCCTATATAAACCAAATGCTATGTATCAAACCAAGTAATTTGTGCAGACCAAATAGCGTATATAAACGAAGTGGTGTGTACAAGCCAGATAGTTTGTGCGAACTAATAGTATATGACTAGGGGGCATGAGTGGCTATGTTTGGCATTAGAACAGGTGGAGTGCAAACCAAATATTAAAACCAAGTGATGTGTAAAAACCAAGTTAATGTAGAAACCAAGAAGTGTGCAGAAACAAACTGGTGCGTAGAAACTACCTGGTGCGTAGAATCCAGTAGAATTCGCCCGTGAGATCATCTCAGGTGAGATCATGTAACACCTTACTCACGTGCTCTATAAAATTTTACTCCCAGTGCACCTCCTAAGATATGAATAGTCACCTACACTACCGTACATACGCGAAATAGTAAATAAATATATCACATACTCCAATATCTCAAAGTCAGCACTTACGAAGATATTACACTACTATAAAGACAGATATTCCCGAATATAGCTTAATCACGGATCTGACAGGAAATGAGGACTGTAAGGATAGACGGAAGTTCATGTACCTATCTTCGAGATTGTAAGTTTAAATCGTACGATTAGAAATACAAATACTTTAAAAGTGCAGGATACTATAGTCTAGCATCGATACAATACAAACTATAGAAATACTCTAGACTTTTATATTATTAGCCGAAGTAGTTTGGGTTTCAGTACAAATTTCTAGCTTGCTCTAAGTTCTATTAGACTGATTTTATATACTTCAAGCCAAAGCCGTCTGTATTGTACTACTATAATCTGACTACTCTGATTTAAAGTATAAATAAGCTATATACACAATCTTATAGCATATTAAGATATTCTACTTTAGATATAACTACTTCAAGGTATAGTCTTTAAATCGATGTAGTTGCAATTGTAGTACTCCGAATCTAAAAATAGGTTTGAGGTAAGTTTAATCACAGGGTGGTTTGTTGCACTGTATTTTGTGTGATTTCCGGGTTTGACTATGATATAACATCAATATGGAGAGCGACGAAGAAGTAAGATTTAGCCTTCAAAATACTATATCTTATGATTTGATACCGTAAATTCAAGCGTCTGAATATAGATACTGACTACTAGGACCCGAGGAGAAAAATAATAATGCTTTCGAGCACGAGCCCGTTCTATGGCAATTCATTTAACAATGTATGCCTATCTCTTTATCATAACCCACCCCATATGAATTCCTCATTATCTCCCAAACGCCCAAAATACTTCTTCTCAGCCCCCTCACATCCCAGGCAGTGTGAACCCCGGTAAATTAGGCCAATTCCCCAACTCCGCGGGATCACCCCCTATCCTGATCCAAACCCCAGTACTTGGCGTCGGACCATCAAGCAAGAAAAGCAGGAACCAACTCGGCGGACTTATATTCGCGTTGGGTGGTGTGACGATCGTACAACTAGTTGTCGTACAACTGGTCTCTGGGAAGATCGTCCGTTGGCCCATGGAATTCCCATGCGTGGCTGCGACTGCAGCAATCAAACTGACTCTTGCGCTGGTAGAGTTTCCCGAGGGGAGGGTTATTGGGAAAGTTATTTGTTGGCCGTAGGTCCAATCGGAGGATGGGAGGGTGAAAGTGGGTTTTGAGAGGCCGGAGAGGAGGTATGGAGGAATGAAGACCTCGATGCGGTATTCTTGTGGATAATTGTTATCCTCGGGATCTGAACCGCTTACGACGACACGTCCGTCTGGTATTAGCACGGCTTCATTGTGGTATAAACGTGCAATAGTTGTTGAGGCCATGAGAGATATTCGACTCCCGATTGGGAGTGTGGGGTCGTAGAGTAGTGCTTGCAGATTTGGGTTAGAGGCTAATGCGAATCCTGCGACACCTTGTTGGGCACCATTGAGGATCAGATAGGTGCCGTCCGGGAGGGCGACCATAGAACTCATGACTCGTTTTGACGGCATACGCTCTAATGTCCAAGTGGGGTTTGACTCATCTGGAGAGGTCAAAACGCAGTTATCGACTGCTTCTGAACCACCACCTCCGGGGGTTGATCCTCCACATATGAGAACGGTGAGAGGATCGGTGTAGGGGGCATGTTGTGGGAGAAGCATCATGGTTCCTTCTAAGGGGTAATTGCGTCCTGCCTCGGCATTGTCGACGATACCTGGGACATTGGGTAAAGTCTTGATGGTATCGAAAGTGACGGGATCAAGAATGATGGCTTCGTTGTAGTACTGGACGAAGATTCCCCCAGATGGAAGAACGCATAGAAATGGGTAAAGATTGTTGGGATTAGTGCGTTCCAGCCAGTCAAAATACACTTGCCCTCCCCCAGTGAACGGAAGAAGCTCGAGTGTTGGAGAAGGGTCGCAATTCGCACATATTTGCCCTCCTATAACGAGGATTGATCCATTGGCCATGATCATAGCTGTCGGGTACCAGCGAGCTGCGAGGAGGTGGATTTCATCATAGTTCTCTTCCCAATCGTTGGTTCCGTTCACGCCAGGCGAGCCATCTGGCACGTATAGTCGGACGCCATGTACGCCCTCGCCATCCCAGCCACCGACGTTGATTATTCGTCCTGCTCTATCCGGTAGTACCAACCCTGCAGAGCAGAAAACATTGGTTGGTACGTGCATGGTTCGCCAAGCGAGATTCGGCTGATCTTCATAGAAAAGGTCGAGCTCATAAGCTCCGGTCGATCCTGGAGTCCACGATTCGCCGTCTCCTCCAAAGCCATACTTTTCAACGAAGGTAATTTTTCCGTTAATGCCGGGAATTGAGATAAGAGGTACGACTGGACCATTGAGAATGTATTGATATTCTCCCATTGCGGTGCCATTTGGTTGATGCCATTGGGCGGTAGGAGGGCCATTCCATACGTAGTAGGAGATTCGGTTGCTGCCACCACAAAATGAAGTGACATTGCCAGGACAAATATAGTTGCAATCGGTTTCCGGAGCTGGAACCGAAGGGGATGCGGCCACGTCCTCGACGTCACCACAGTCTGAGAAAATTAGTCAGACATTGAATAAATTTGAACGAAGGATCAAACTTACAGCATTCAATGTTCCACTCCAACGCACCAGCTGTGAAACCATATTCTTGACAAAGTGCTAAGCAAACATCGGCATCGTTGGTATTCGGTAAGTCAGTTTTATGCGGCAATGTTCGGTTGTTGACATCGTCTCTGCGTGCTGTTAATACAAACGATTCCCATTTATGGAAATCAAGCCCACTTACGTCCTGCAACCAGCATACGTCCAATTTCCCAATCCCCCAGTCTGTGTAGCTGGCAACGGAAGTACAGTCAGATTTCCAACATTATAAACACTCAACCTGTCACTCCCTCCACAAATTTCAGTAGCGTTCCCGCTACAAGGGGCGTTACAATCTGCTTGATTGTCGGCTAATACTCCTGCATTAATAATGTCATCACCACAAAAGCATTGGATGTTCCACTCCAATCCAGCAACTGTATAGTTTAGTCCAGCACAGGTGTTGATACAAGATTCTATTGTTAGGTTCTGATTGTTACCTTGTTCGAATTGGATGATTCGGGTGGTGGTTGAGTCAACCCAGCAGCCGGCGTAGTTCCAACCTGAGGGGGTGCCGGTTGGTCCGGAGGGGCTGGTTGATGTGGAAGTACTTGAAGTTGTACTTGAAGTTGAACTTGAAGAGGAGGATGGGGAAGTTATTGAGGAGCTTGAGGTGCTAGAAACTGTGCTTGATGTGCTAGAAATTGTGCTTGTTGTTGTGTTGGAAAAGATTGAGGAGGTGCTAGAGGTGGAAGTTGTGCTGGACACCGTACTCGAGGTTGTGTTTGAAACAATTATTGACGAGCTAGAAGTGGATGATGAGCTGTCTGTTGAACCGGTTGAGCTTGAAGTTGTGCTTGAAATAGTACTGGAAGTTGTATTCGAGAGAATAGTTGACGAGCTGCTCGAAGAAGTGGACGATGAACTACTTGTAGTGCTAGAAACCGAGCTTGATGTTGTGTTTGACAAGACGGTTGACGAGCTACTCGATGTGGACGACGAGCTGGTTGTAGAGCTCGTCGAGCTTGAAGTCGTAGTCCCGCTCACAGAAGTTGAAGTCGTCGAGTTAGTCCCAATGATCGAACTCGATCCTGTTCCCGAAGTTGTCGAGGAGGTTGTAGACGAGCTCGAGGTCGTGGTAGTCGTAACATTCGACGGGAGGGTCACCTGATACAAGCTCAACCTGCTTGATCCTCCACAAAACTCGGAACCATTGCCGTAGCAGACCATATTGCAGTCTATTGCGGTTTCATTAACTGCTCCGTTTTCAATGCCATTTCCGCAATCTGTTGAATGAGATTAGTGACTATATTTCGAGAGGTCATGGACGGCAAGGGATTTACAGCATTCTTGAGAGTATTCGGTTGCAGCGTACGTGAAACCCGCACATGATGCAGTGCAGGAGAGAATGCTCATGTTTCCGGCTCCTCCAACCACTAATCCTGTGGTATTTAGGGTACGAGCATTAATATTGTCTCTGGAATACTCGTTAGCTCGGTTCACGTGTGGTTTGCTTGACCTAAAGGGCCCATCCTTGGACTCTGAAAGTGTGAGTCCTCCATAGCCAGCTTTTTCTGGGGGTGTAGGCTTTCCCCCAGACCTGCTTGCTCAAGCACAAAGGATAAGGATTAGAAATTTGAACCTACGAGTAACAACCCAACCACTTCCACCCGACTGGCCCCGGATTACTGATAGGAATAGGTGGAAGCCTCGTCCCATCCCAGAAAATGCTCATTCTATTAGAGCCACCGCAGGGCTCAGAAGAATTGCCAGTGCAGACTGTGTTACAGTCCGTGATGGGCGTGGACGTATTCGTGGTGAAGAAATCACCACAATCTTTATTTGGAGTCAGTGCTCTTCTTTTGTTACTCTCGCAGGGTGTTGAGTAAACTCACAGCATTCTTGATAATACTCCATTCCTGCATACGTATAGTTCTTACCCTGACAGTACGAAGTGCAAGCCTCATTGCTCATCGAATTACCATCAACGTAAGAGGATCCGGTCAAGGTACGGGGACTAACGAGATCTCTATTCAAGGGACTCGGTCAGTGGGAGAAGTTCCCAAGTGGAGACTCTTGGGAATCTGCTTACAGATAACATCCCAGATATTCCCAGCCTGTAGGGAGACTTTCATTCCCAGCCGGAGTCAAGCTCCGTGATTCCAAAACCCCATTACTCCTCACCATCTACAATAAACATTAGCGACCATCAAACCACTCATACAATGACAAAAGTGCTGTACTTACACCGAGACTTCCTAACAAGAGTAGAGCTGCAGCCCTAAAATTAATTCCCAACATTTCGACGTCCGCAAATACCAATTAGCATTAAGTTGAAATAACACGACCAACTACCAACAAAAGAGCTCCGTGAAAACGACAATGGAAAACTTCACTTCCTTATGATTTAACATGGATCAGCCTCAGATCGCCATTTCAATTTCGGTACGTGCGGGGTGTCCTTGCCCAATCGTGCAGCGTTGCATTCAATAATTTACGCTGCAGTCGCCTACATATGTTACATGCGCCAGATCTCTAGGGTAGGATCAATATACTCCATAAACACGAGTGATACAATAGCCACCCCAACCACAGAGTCGTAGCCACCCGTTATTTATATGAAAATTTATTGAAGATCTACGGATAGAGAAACGTGGGATGATAATGGCTTGTACAACAGAGCGAAAATGTACGCATTTGGAAGGCTAGCGCGCAATGCTGGTGCAATCTCCGCCATTTTGCAGCATGGGCGCACTCGCGCAGGCGTCGCCATGGTTGTTTTTTTCCTTTTTTAACAGGGAGGGGGGCATCCTTGGGGTTCCTTATCAGCCACGGAGTTTTAATACGAGGTCGTTATGGTTACCGAATGCAGGTTCAGGGGTAGCGAGCATGGATGGTATGTTGGCTAGACCTTTGTTAAATCGGGCAGTTGAATGGGTGAATTTGACACATTTGTTTGCGTGATTGAAGAAAGGCCGAGGGAAAGGGGATAACGGTGAAGGCGGGGGGGTGTGATGGCAAGGATGAGGTTCTGGGGTTGCTCAGAGTCACGTGAGTATAGATGTCAATCGACTTCTGATCAAGCTCTCACTGATTGGTATGAATGCTGAATTTGTGATACACAGATAAAAAATATGAAGCTCGTTGAGTACATGCTTTGTTCAAGCAAATTTATTTACTGCCATGCTCATTCGATCTATAAGTCACCCTTGAAACTCAATACCTACTTACTCACCGTTAGCAAGGACTCCAGAACCCTCAAATCACTACTTACTTCGATATAAACCTCAAATCCCCCACTCCGACATAAATAACCGTCACTAAATTTTTCATGAACACATCTCTCATCAAATGCGCTAGATGATCCTCTCCATTATTAGCCCCACTCATACACAACCCCCTTCCTGTCTCATCATCAAAAACCACATCCCTCCTATCTACCGGAAACACCACACCACCAATCTTGATTGCGAAAGCCAGAGCCTTCGCATTATATAGCACGCTATAGAACCGTAGGAATTATCGTAAACTACTGGCGGGTTAAAGAGGGCGGAGATAGCATCTGCGCTTCCAGTGAAGAAGAATGCGTCAAGTGTGATAGTGTACCATTGATATTGTGACCACGGGAAAGTGGTATCTAGGAAGCCAAGTCTGATTTGTACGTATTGACCCCAAAAAAATTGGTGACCTAACTGATGGTAAGCCGCCGAGTGCTACCCAACTGGGAGGATAGACGGCCCTGTTGAAGGGCAACTGAGAGCCATGCTGAAGGCAGGAGCAATGAGATTCTGTGTCCACATGGTGGTGAAGATTGAATCGTAAGGGGCTTGGTTGGCGAATTTGTCGTTCGTGAGATTGTTGCCTGAGAAAGTTTGTGTGAGATCTAGATATGCGAGGCTGAGCATCCCGCTAGAAATTTCATCTCAGAGCCGTACTGCCTTTTTGGCGACTGTGACTTGATATTTCACAGTGATGCCGGCAAGAGTGACATCTACCATTCCGAAACGACCATCCGCGAATGAGCCGGCACCTAAACCGAAAGATTTTTGGCCGATCGCGATAGAAGTGTACTAGGAAACTCCCGTATTCGCCAGTGATTGAGATCATCGGTCATTCTTTCAAGAAGTTCTTGGCTGTCGCTATACGCTGGGTAGAGGCCGAAGAATCCTTGACGAAGAGCTTGAAGAAGGGTCGCGCTGCGACCACCAAAGGCGCGATGAATCGGAAAGCAAGTGGAAACTTTGACATCTGAACTATAGTAGCGATTTGAGGCAGCCCTTCAAGGCATTTGGCATATGATGGATGCCTCAGTCAATCTGCGAAGCAAGACCCAGAAGGGAAGGTACTAAGATGACAATTGATAGAGTGTAGTACGTCTTGACGCGGTGAGGTACGGCAATGAGTTTAAGAGAAATGCAAAGACGACAAATAGGAAAAAGAGCGATTCCAATCAAGGATATAAAAGTGAATTATCCATTGACTTGAGCTGACCGCTTGGCACTGTCGCCATTCCAGCACATGATCAAAATCCGCGACTTTTGCCTTTCAATGTCTTAAATAAATTTTGAGAGACACGGATTAAACAGCCAGTATGCCGTGAGACAAAAATAGAAGCAATTTAAAGTGTTCCAAATTCCTCCCATACACTTTCCAGAACGCGTTTTGAAGAAATTCGATAATCTCCCTCCTTCCAAATGGAGATTGATCCTTGATTCATGACCACTAGACAGTTTTCAAACAATTTCTTTGATTGAGAAACAAAACAGTACTTCCAAGATAGCCCTCAAGGATTTGATATTATTTCAGGCTGATACTAATCTGGCTCTTTGGCATATCTCTTAATCTGGCGCCGGTACAGAACAACGCATCGTACAGATCCCGTTCCAGTAATAGTGATCCTCCCAGACCCATCTGGCACGGGTAAACTCCTCAATTCCTCTGCCTTTTGCTCAGGAAAATCGGCCCAGACCTCAACCCGATGATTTCCCACCATTGCCCGAGCCATAGCTACAACCCTCCCTGCCTGGACTTCACTGCCGACTTCCATAACCAGAATCTTAGAACTACAAAAATGGTCTCGGTGAAGCTCAATAAGGCGGTGATAAAATACATCCTCGTCTTGTACCTTCTTGTTTTCAAGCGGGATAGATGGTACTAAAGCCAAACGCGGTTCCCAATTCCGAACCGAACGAGCTGTAGTAGACTCGATGTCATTCCGGGATATGTAAGGAGGGTTAGATACTATTACATCGATGTTCCTAGGTATAGCCTTTTGCGCTTGAAAGGGGGCGAATAAATCCTGCCGAATATAGGAGGTGGTTTGACGGAAGCCAGGCGGTTTCAAGTGCCGTACTGCCCCCATATTCTCCAACGATAGTTTCAAAGCTTTTTGGGAAAGGTCAAATCCGTAAATCGAAAGTTTCGGGACAATCTCTCGAAGTAAAGAGTAGAGATACAATGAGATGCAACCGGTTCCAGAGCAGCAGTCGAGAATTTTGAGCTTTTTGATCGTTGTTTCGCGGTAGGTCTTTGTAGAATACTTACTACGCCTGAGACCAATCCTCGAACTGAGTGCCAGTTCCTTCAGGTAATCCTTGATCAGGATCTTTGCTAGGTATTCCGTGTAAGTTTCTGTCTCGGGCCTTCAAGATCAGTTAGAGTCACGTGACAGATGTCGATTTACTAACCTTGGTATCAGCACACCAGGAAGGCATTTGATATCCAAATCCCCAAAAGGTTGAGAGCCCAAGATGTATTGCAGAGGCTCGGATCTCTGGCGTCTTAAACAAAGCTTCAGAAGTAGCTTCTTTTGCTTGATAAAGTCGGCTGGGAGTTTGGCTGGGAGCTTTTCTTGGACGTATTCGATGAGCCATCGAAGCTCATTCTTGGCTGATGGCAGATCTCGAGTCGCACGGAGGATTGGAGGTAAGAGCGGTGATATTTTGTGGGCTTGGAGGAGGAGAGAGTGAGGAAGTCGAGGCATAGAGCTCAGGTTAGATGGTGTTTCCTATGACAAAAAGGGCGCAGTACGTCGGGCTTTGTGCTTGAAAGTATCACGCCTAGAGCTCCAGAAAGTCTGCAAGAAAAAAAAATCACCCTCCGGTTTAACTAAATGAATGGCTTAGTTGTATGATTTTTGTTTATGAAGAAGACCCTTCAAAATTCGTCGGGCGATTCTAATATTATACGGTCCTTCGCTAAGACCATGAGCGCAACATCAGATTAGATAAACAACGAGTTTCTTGCAAACAGCGTTCGTCGCCGGCCCTAAGCTCGACCTCTTTCTCCATGTTCCTACGACCAATATCTAGGTCAACATGGCGGCTGTCCGGACATACAGCTATTCGGTGCTTACACCATAAGCCTCCTCCATTCCCAACGATCCCATCCTGTCCATCACCAATATGCAGTTGTGCAGAAACTCCGCCTATGCCGGAGGGCTTAGAAATCGACCATTCGAAACCTCTGAATGGCACGATGGCAGCATATGCTGAGCAGGTCTTGATTTGTACTGGGAAAGATGACTGGATGAGTAGGATCGAGGAGGAGAATTCGGGAGACAATCTGGCAGCGGACATAAAGGAATTGATGGGTCGAGGTGGAATATATTCTGATGTAATATCCCTTCATATCTACAGGCGAATACTTGTTGACCTTGTTTTGCAGCCATTCCACAATGTCTCAATAACTAACTCATCCCTCCCCTCCTCCAAACCCCAACGATCCGAAGTCCAAACCACATCTGCCTACCTCCTCCCCTCCTTCAAATACGTACCTTTCCTCCCCCGCATCTCCTTCGATTCCGTTCAAGCTCTCGTGAAGGGCTACCTCCTCCCCAAAACACTGAATCCTGCGCACGATTCTCTTTCTCCAATCCACCGAGACCGTCTTCAACGCAGTGAGGAGCAACAGCAGTTCCTCTATGGCGTGCAGGATGTGAATGATGTTCTTGTTCTCATCTGCGGTCATGGAGGACGGGATCTGCGATGCGGAATTACTGGCCCGGTATTAAGATCTGAGTTTGAGAGAATGCTACCCAAGAAAGGGATGCAGGTCTTGAAAGGCCCGGTGGAGATTGGTGGTGTTGATGATTCATATCTATTGGAATCACCTGAGAAACAAACAGACGACAGAAGAACTGCGAGGGTAGGATTGATAAGTCATATTGGAGGACATAAGTTCGCTGGGAATGCAATCCTGTACATCCCACCTGGGATGAAGACGAAAGAGGGAGAAGAACATGCGTTGGCGGGATGTGGTATTTGGTATGGAAGAGTGGAGCCCAAGCATGTAGAAGGTATCGTACAGGAAACTGTGTTGGAGGGGAAGGTGATTGAGGATCTGTTTAGAGGGGGAGTTAGACAGGGTGGGAAAATCCTGAGGATGTGATGATGAGATGATTGTAGAACTGGGAAGGTTGTATAAATATTATCTGGCGACCAAATATTGGGCGTATATACTCTGCTCTTACTCATGTCTCTGATATATTCCAGAGTCTACCTATTCTGGAATTGGAAGAGGTTGTATATTATCACAGGAACATAAATCAAATTAATGCGTTCTACTCTTGTTCTTGACTCCCATGTACAGATCTCAACTATCAAAGCCTCTAACCTTTGAAATCATTTTCCCCATATCGGATAACGCCCTCCTAGATCCTCACCTTCTGCAGACCCCACGGAGAAGAAGACCAGCAGGGATGTCACTGCTATAGCTCCCGTTCCTGGAACTCGATGTCAACCACGAGACCATCAAAATTGAAATGGGGTGGTCTGGCCCCTCTGCTACAACTTTAACCGTCTTAGCGTCTCTCATTCTAGGTAGAAACCTCATAGCCATCCCGGGCAAAAGACATGCCACAGCTAGCCACATATCCCGTCAACAAAAGCCTCAGATCGCAATCGAAAATGGTGGACACGAGTCAGACAAGAAGACCCAATACTTGTATCACCATTGCGCAATACTCTCTACCTAGAGCAGATCTCGTAGCGTTCGTATCACTCCTCAACGGGAACCCACGGGATGACAGGGGTTTGGAGGGGCAAGAGAACGCCTCGGGACATTATGATGCTTCGATGAAAGCACCGTCGGGGCGTTTCTCCGTCACCGATGTTATACTGCATGATGCATAAGTTTGCAGATGGGAAAGTTGGCACAGCCACACTAGACCAAGATTTTGACATGGGAAAAATGACATGGGATTTTTAAGTGCTATGATCAAAAGGGGTTAGAGGATGTATGGTGTTGATCGAAATGGGTTAAGGGGGATGTGGCGCCACGCCAGATGAGGCTGGACACGACGTCAGAGGGGTCGTGGTACAGGGAGCGAGGATAATGATTGGTGGGGGTCGTTTTGGAGGGGTAACTTTTTAATGATGAACGTCATTGTAGGCTACATCAGCTGCGACGATATTTGTTTTGTAGGGTCAAGAGCAGATTTTTTAGGCCGAATGAATGCGAGGAAACAGTGACGTAGTAAGGAATATCTAGTAAGTAACATGTGAAGTGTATAAACGAGGCTGGAGGAGGGGTTTATAAGGACCCCTCCTCTCCCCCTCCAGCACTTTTCTTCATCAACACTACATCTCAAATCATCTACCAACACACAAAACAAACAACCAAACAACCCAAAATCATTCACAATGGAGACCGTTAAGGTAAGCTCTCTCTCTCTCTCACCACATCACAATCCTCACTCTGGCTCTTCCACCTTCATCATCAACCTCAACACAATTGATCTCATCACTAACATTTCTCTTCACAGCAAGCAGCAAACTACGTCTCTGAGACCGTCCAAGGCACCGGTGCCGAGGCTTCCAAGGAAGCCAACAAGAGCGTCGCTAAGGACTCTAACGCAAGTGTCGGCTCCCGTCTCTCTGCCGGAAAGGATGCCCTCGTCGACAAGAAGGATGAGACTTCCCACAACACCAAGGCTGATGTCCATAAGGGTAAGACTTCTCCATCTCCATCCCCCCGCACACCCACCCCTTCCTCTCTCATTCATAATCTGGTTTGAGATTGGAGAAGAGGAAAACAATCCAATCTGTCACAACACAAAGTCCCATAGAATTGAGCTAACGTTTTGAACAACAGAGGCTGCCAAGAACTAGATTGCAGACATCTTCGACTGTATGATAGGATGGCTGGGTCATGGTTTCATATCGGATCGGTCCGGGCTGGCGTAGCATGGATTTCCTATGATGGGTGGATGGTATCGATTATTAGTGGTTAATACCCGGTAGCATTGCAATATCAAACGCTTTGCCTTAACCTTCGCTGCTCTCTTCGTCTGTGATGTGACCCATAAATGAATACGAATAAATATCTACGAGGCTTTTAACTAACAACTTAAATGTAGCCCCCTGCTCCAACTTGAAGCAGAGAGCACAGAAAGATTCAATACCAAGTGGATGAACTCGATCCATTAGTGCCAACGCTTATTGGTAGGTGCCTCAATAATACACTTGTGCATTACCCTTATCTGGGGGGGGAAAGAAAAGAAGAATTTTCTAAAGACATTTCCTCTGTTGACCTTCGAAAGTGGTCGCAGTCTTCAGGCATATTTCCCAGTATATTGCTTACGCCTCTCAAGCACTACATCACTTATGAAAGCTTTTGCTCCCAGCATCAATAATCACGACTCCTGCCAGAAGATGATGGTTGTTTCTTTGCCTCTGAAGAATTCGTTGTAATGTTGATATTTGAAAACAAGAGATGAGGTTATTCCCAGTGGGCACTAGAAACAGCCCTAGCGGAGCTACAGCGCCCGCTCCGACGCCGACCCGAAAGTAATTTCCAACATCGACATCAGGCTCAATTGTTTGTACTACCTCAATCTCACTCTTCACCTCTTCCCATCCTCTTCCTCCTACCCAAACACTTTTCTACCCCCAATCCTAATCCCTCACCAAACACCGACACACACGCGCACAATGGCTTCCACCAACCGAACAGAACTCTTTGGTTACCCTCTCCTAGGACCAAACTTCGACGCCCTGCTCAAGCACCTCGACACCACCACCATCCTCTCCCTCGCCGCCGTCCTCCTCCTCCTGAACACCTCCTACCTCCTCTCCTTACGCGTGCTCGCCCCATCCACCCCGCGACCCCTACGAATCCTATTTATCTGGCACGCGTTCGATTTCCTAATCCATACCATCTTCGAGGGCTCATTTCTCTGGAACTGTTTCTTCAGCTCCGCGCCATACGACCCCGCGATTCACCACCCAGCGCTCGTCACCAATTTCTTGGGCCAGGGTGAGAAGGTGTTTGGGGCTGCATATGCGGATAATTGGGCGAGCAGTTTGTGGATGGTCTACGCGCAGGCGGATAAGAGGTGGGCGGGAGCGGATCTCACGGTCGTGAGCTTGGAGTTGTTGACTGTGCTTGGTGCGGGACCTTTGGCTTTGTGGATTTGCTTTGGGATTTCACAGAGGGATTATAGGGTTGCGTTTTGGATGGTTGTGCTTGCTACTGCGGAGCTTTATGGTGGTGCGTTTGGCTTTTCTTCACTGTCTTTGGTCTTTTTTCTTTACTTTCTTATGTTATTTTCAATATTTTCATTGATGTATTTTGTTTTTCAATTTTTATACTTTCTCCATTTCCTCCATTTTCTCCTTTTATCCCCTGTCTACTTTACCTTTTCCTGTATTTTTGTTTGTGAATGGGTGCGTGCAAGAGATATGATGGGAACAATGCTAATTTATATTGCAAAAACAGGATTCATGACGTTCGCCCCCGAATGGCTGACCGGTAACCCGAACCTTGACAGCAGCAACTTCATGTTTCTTTGGGTGTACCTAGTGTTCTTCAACATGATATGGGTGTTTATGCCGCTTTATGCTTTGTGGGTTGCGTTTGCGGATATTAGTAATGCATTTTTGGTGAGGAATGGGGTTATGGCTGCGAGGGTTGAATTGGAGAGGAGAGAGAAGGAGGCGAAGGAGGAGTGAGGTGTACAGAAGATGAAATATTATAAAAAGGCGAGGAGGAAATTTATAGGATATACTTGTGTAGGGGAAAGCTTCCGCATACGGGATGGTGGCCTTATAATCATGAGGGGGGATCGTCTGCAAATATCTTGCACTTTAACCAATGCTAGTACATGCGAGTTTCTTCCTGTATCCCATTCCAGCAAGCCTAATGCAAAGTGCATATCTAGATCATATCGTTCTCCTCCTATAGCCTGCTTTTGTGAAAGTCCCAATTGCCGTATTCTCGCTATTGCCCAATGTTCTTCTGCCCAAATCTCAAAATCTTCCGTCCAAAACCAACTTCCTCCTGAAAATGGCGAATGATTTCCATTCTCTACACAAATATAAGAAGATTTACATGAAGGTCTAACTTGCGCGGCGTCGGATGTCTTATTCGCAAAACAATTCTCATGTTAGTCCCAATAATATTTTTTACAAGAACGTTCAACCTACCTAGAAGAAGCATTTCCTGTCGACAGACGAGCCATATTAAAAGAGACTGGTTATTATTGCAGATAACCCGAATGCTATCGCTGTTCATGCTGCGGTCGAATTGCGATCTGTGTGGTGTGTCAACTCTTTCCAAGTGAGAGTATGGAGTAGATATTACCCATCGTTGGATTTCTTGGGCTGGTCTGTGAATTATGTTTTCTATTTGTGAATATAGGAAGGTTCGAATCTACAGCTTCATTCGATATAGTTGATTTTCTTTATCAAAGATATTACCACGTAGACTACATGTCAGGTTACCCTACAAGTGCAACACGAAACAATTTTTCTCAGCCCCAACCCATTATGCGATAGAAAAAGTCTCAAGATCAATGCTCTTCAGATCCTTCACCATCTCCCCATCCATAATACCATGAATATAGCACTTACTTAGAAACTCCCAACGGCCCACCGCCTTCCCATATTACCCCCTCAATACAAACGGTGTTTCTCCCCTATAAAACACACAAGCTACATCTCCAACCTCAGACACTTCCTGGCCAAGTCCTAAATATCCTTCTCCTGTCACAAACATGACTTTCTCTTCGATAATCGCGGCTAGAGATCTGGAGATCTAGAGATCTCTGTCCAAACCGTGAAAGGCAGATGGTCGAGTTCCTCGCCATGCTCACGGAACGCAGAAAAGAATCTCGTGCGGTATTTGCGTGAATTCGTGGAGATAAAAGGCGGTACGATTAGCGGTCAAAGTGCAGAAGCATGCTTTCCATGAAGCCTCGCTGGTAGGGGCGTAAGCCTCTGTCCCTAAAGCTTCGCTTGCAAGTTCTCATAATCTGGTTTCTGTTATGGAGAAGTTGCTCTCATCTCCCATTAAGATCGATTTGATAAGAATGATACTCTTTATAACATCTGGCTGAGTTCCCTCTAGGGTGATGAAGTTCGAGTTTTTGCTCAGCGTCGGGTGACTCGGGGCAAAGCCGTGCTGCCTGCTCTGAATATTTTGCGTCCCATCGGGAACAGAAAAGCGCTCCAAAGTATCGAATGCAAGGGCCGTAAATTCATTATGCGTGCCGAGCATGTTGCGTGCTGAGTTGTAGATTTATTTCATTAGTGTGACCTGGGATGACCTTTCCGCATTGTCGGCTTGGTGGATGCACAAGGCTTCAATCCATAGTTTGCGTGGTTGAGTCCCGTTGTCCTAGACCAAGGGGTTAAGTTGGAATTTCTAGGGCGCGGAATACAGGTTTGGTGTCATGGGGTAAGAGATATTGTTAATATCTATGTTGGTGAAATGATCGTTGGTGTCCCAGCTGTAGGAAAGTGCGTCGTAATCAAGTTGGGGATGCAATTTGTGGTTTGCATTGTGGCGCCGAGTATGGAGCATTTGGTTCTGCTTCCACTTTCCGGAATAAGCTTTTGGGATAGTTCTAAAAGTCGGATAGAGGGGTTATCATTGTGGAGGGGAAGGAGATCGTAGATAGACGTGATGGCGCTGTAGAAGGGGGATTAAATGGCAGATCAATTTGAATTTGAGCCGGCCATGACTGCGTATTTATAATTCGTTCTTCTTGTTTCACAGTTCTGCAGTGGAAATTGTTTTGATATTCAATATCCCACGATGGCTTGATGGCGGCGTCTTGACTTCTGATGGCAAAGTAAGACAATGATGTATCAAATATGCCTACCCCTTCAGTTCCACACATAAATCGAGAACTGACTTCATTCTTGCATTGTGGGACCGAGGTCCAGTCAATATTCACACATATAGGTCGGTACATTGAGAATGGATCATGTCTGGATAGTTTGGGAATTATGAGAGTTCAATCTCAAGAATTGCGGAGCGGCTGACCACAAATTACAGGGAAGGGATTGGCTGCCAAGCAGCGATGCCAAACCATGAACTTCCAGTTAGAATAGGTCTCAACATAGACCAGTCGCAATGGGGCCGAAATCCCAAGGAAACATTTTTGTCTGTCTGACCTAGCTCAAAAAGAGCTAATCGTAGGCCACTAGGATTGTTGTAAGGCTTATAGTATTACGTGACAATATAGAGAAACAACTGAAAGAAGCTTTTCAAAGTCGCGAAGATGGAGTACTGATGTGAATTCAAACATATATTTTTTTTTGGGATCTTTGGACACTTTATTTTGAAGGAAATGTTGGGACTTTACTTTGCAGTTGATGTTATCTAAACACACTGGTAGACAAAACTTTCCGTTCGGTCGCAGAAGAGAGGTCAGGTTCCCTCGTGTGTGTCTATCTAAAAGTACTCTAGCTCAAGTATATATATCCTTCACTAGCGCGAGTCGCGGTCTATATCACATGCTCCCTCAGTCGCGTGTGATTTTTCAACCTCATAAACATATCGACCAAAATCAGATTCTCATGACAAATATTATTATTTCTCCCTAGCCCATACTATACTCATTGAGACTCGGCCTTGACGACGATACCTTCGTATGCCACTCATGATATATGACTTCCGACTCCTGCCTAAATTGGCCCGGCAGATCCTTATCTGGGACCGCGACCACGACTCGAGTTACCACCAGCTCCTTCGCTCTCTTCAGCATGACCAAGTGGAGTCCAAAGAACCAAATAATCCCCCATACCAAGCTTGATAAGCCTATCGTGGGAACGATGAACCACTGAATATGACTCAATTCGTACGAATATGGCGACCCTGCAGCCGGTTTTGCAAATGCCGCGAAAAGCACGAAGCCGCATGTCAGACAATAGACAACTGCATGGAGCGGATCTAGCCATGGCGTGAAATTTACATCTGCTGCCCAGTTCCTGCTAGGTCTCAACTTCATCAGGATCAGACCTCCTGAGACGAAGAATCCATTCAGGATTATGATTGTGTAGCTGTAAAGAGACACTAGAACGGAGTAGCTAGTGGCAGGCTGAAGCATTGAAGTCACCAGGATTAAAACAATGGATGAGAACCAATGGAGGCCCAGTGCTGCCATTGGTGTTTGCTCGAGATGCTCTTCCTCTTGCAAAGGAAACCATTTATTCTTCAGCCATGCCCACGGAGTCGTGTGGCCAGTGGCAAAGAAGAATGAGAAGGGTAGTATGCCCTCTTTTGCAATTTCCTGTTTGACACGTGCTGCGGTGAAGGTCATGACGACGATGTTCCCAAATATTGAGAACGCGATCATTGCAGCCATGACTCGTCTTGCAGTTTCATCACCAAATAATTGACCGAAAAATACGGTTGCCATGTCTCCAGCTTGGTCGAGTCCTTGCAAGTCTGTCGGTATAGCGCAGAAGTATGCGACATTGACCAGCACGAAGAGGAGGATTGCTATAAGCATGGCGATTAAAGTGTATCTGGGGAAGATCTTTCTAGGCCTCGCGACCTCGGTGAGGACATAGAACGGTTGTTCAAATCCCGAATATGTGTAAAGAATGTACAATAACGAATCCGTATAGCTTATCACATCGTGTCTATCGCTAGAGAAAGATTTGTTCAAGGCAAAGTTGTCCGTTGCAGGCGGTGCACCTCCTAATCGATCACCACCAGCCTTGATAAAGCCCAGTATTATCATGGCGATGAGCACCAGCACTTTGGTGACTGCAAAGAAGTTGTTCATGAGGATGCCACCTCTGCGGGAGCATATATGGAGTAGTATCGCTGCTGACAAGGATCCGATTGCAATACCAATGACGTCTCGCCGAGGAGCATTGGGCTTCCCTGCAGCGTCCAAGACGTATGATCCAAATGAGACAGCATTGCCCGAGAGGTTGCCAAGTATGATAAAGACGATTCCGTACATGCAGGTTACCAAAAATTTGGGTCGACCAGTGACTGGATTCGAGAACATGAATTCCAACTAAGAGTTTGTCAGTGCTGTGGTCCAATATGAGTTCTTGTCATCTTACATAGTTCTTTTCACCCCCGCTCCGTGGTACACTTCTTCTCTCGAAAGTGCCTGGCACAGTCTCGACAATCCTGAAAGGTACAGACAGACCAAGCTCCAGCCAGACAAGCAAACCGCAGGTTGCAACAAGGCCCCCAAACGTCCAAAACAAGAGGGACGCTCCCACACTGCCGGTGCCATTGAAGACTTTGATCGGTGTCACGAAGATTCCCGAGCCTAAAAGTAAAGTGTGAGTCTTTGGGGACGCGGTGTCAGAGTGGAACCTACCTATTGTACGATTTAATATCAGACATACAACCGTGAAACGACCAAGTCGCTGCCGTGCAGTCGGTGATTGGTCTGTTCGTTGATTGTTTTCGTCCAGCCCACCCGTAGCACGAGCATGATCAGCCGGGTCAAAATCAGCCATTATTTGACTCTTTTACTTCACCTCAGGTAAATCAAATGGAACACTTGAATGACTCTAATCTGGGACATTTGGGGCGGGCGAGGCTCTGTTAATATTGTCTAGAAATGACATTCTACCTCGCGACGCGAACGGAGTTCCCGTGCCGTCGTCTGATATTTTTGGGCGCTTCCAATGCATGCAGTATAACGAGGCAGACTCTAAAACAAGGCTGTCGAGCCCTTAAACGAGATATTTCGTGATATGAGTGGTCGATCTTCAGCCTCGATTGACGCATATGTCTCGTGCGTACGCCACTCAATAGCTCGGATGAACGCCCACCCCAGCAGTGCCACAATCAGACCCAAGGCTGCAGAAATGAAGATAAGCTCAAGTCACCCACGATATCTCAACATCACAACATTTGAACGACGACTGCAAAATGTCTTTCGGGTTTGCACCGTCCGACATAGTGCTTGGTCTGCAGGCTTGTAAATGGATTTGGGACAATTGTTTCGACAAAAATAATGCAGCAGGTAAGGAAGGCGCACACTATTTATAGCTAGAGCTGATGGTCTATAGATGAGCGCTACAGGCAATTTGGAAGAGATGTTCAGGGCCTAGAGACGAGGCTCGCTGAGCTCAAAACTGCACTCGAAAATGCTCTGAGGCGCTATGAGCACCCTGATTTGGACGCCGCCGACCTCAAACGAGATACGAAGAATCTTGTCGGAGACTTCACCAAAACACTCCAGGAATGTCGTGAAGTTCTGGAGAAGAATGTGAAGCTAAAGCGGAATCGCGCTGGCATCATCCAGAACGTTATGTGGGCAGCCACTGCAGAGGATAGGGTGGATGCGCTACGAAGGAAAATACAATTTCATACTCAGAAAATATATTTGATCATCGAGCCTGTTTCACTAGGACTTCTTACGACCATCGATGGGAAGATGGATGAGATGCTGGAACTAATGCATACCCACTTCTCTATCACACAACCCCTAGAGAGTATTCCTAATTGGCTAGACGTTCGCTTTAGAGAAGCGATACTGGAGAATGCGCCGATGAACTACAGGGGTATCGACAAAATGCCCCTCAAAGAAGGATTTGATGCTTTGTATGGGCACTTCAGGCAAAGCACTTACGCTTTTCGAGACCGTGAAACAGCTGAGCAAACCGCTGAACAATATCTCAATCTCCTCAAATCGCAGTGGCTCTTCGAAACTCTCAAGAAAGGAGAGACGTTCAAACAAACTCATCCGGGTTCGCTTTATCCAAGAACAATTGCTCAAGTGGAGCAACGAATACTTGCGCAACACAGACGAATAGAGCGAAATGAAGTGGTTGTGTTTAGCGACGAGGATTTGAAGAAACTCAGCAACACTGCTTTTCTGATCTGGCCAACAGAGCAGAAAGCTCAAAACAAATTTATGACGGATCCAAGTGTTGGTGAGGAAGAAATCTTGAAACTGTCGCTACCATCGTCGTCTGGCGCTCAGAAAGATGGGCTTGTCATTTTTCGGACAGGACCTAGCACATTACGAATTGTACGGAATGTCATGCCTGACGGTTCGGGGACACCTTATTATGAGAGTGAGCGATTCAATATTCATATCGACAGATTCGTACCGTTTTATGCAATGCACCAAATTTCTGGTTCTTCAGAGCAGGCTCGTCCTGCACGGAGTGTTGGTATCTGCCGAGGCAATGAAACTGGTATCACTTCGTATGAAATACCAGATGAGAGGGATCTACTTAACTTTCAGCGAGCAATCACCGGATACCAAGTTGTAGAAGACAAGAATGCTTCATGGGCTTTGAATCACTCAGGGAAGTTTCGACCGGATCTCCAGAAAGGTACCGGACGGATCCAACTCTGGTATTCGAAACCCTTAACACAGACTCTGCCAGAGAGACGGGAATCCGCGGTCTCGCAAACCTCAAACTCAACGTCTTCAATCCGATCCCCGTTCTCAGCTTCATCTAATACTGTCGTCGACAAAGTATTGGAAGGTGGTGATAGATCTAGGGTGTCTGTTCACGAGCGCTCCGATACAGAATCCACGATTGGGATCAGTACCCCGCCTCCACCGGTACTCCTGGTGTACGCACGAGCTCGTGGCGAGTACTCTTATATCCACCTCGAATGTAAGTTTTGAATCCGAATCTGTTCGGATTTCGCTAATACTACGTTATAGTAACTCTTGGAGTCCAAATCGTACCCTCGGCCTGCAACTGCAACAAAAGCAGCACCACCTGCCGACGTATCGTGATTGAAAACCGCCCCAAGAACTCCGACCTCCCCTTCCACGTTCGCAAAATGACCGTCCCAACCGAACAACTCCACACCTGGAACCTCTCTATCTTCGCCCAGCCCCGCCATCCCCTCTACGACAATAGGTCTTCCGTCCAAATCCTAAAATGCAAGTTTCTCGCTCTGGATTTTGCTACTGTGGCAGAGAAGTTGGAGTTTATAAGGAAGTTCAATACGGCGCTTGTGTTGAGGGATGATGCTGAAAAGGAGGTTAGGAGGATTATTAAGAGGACGGCGTGGATGGCTGAGAAACCGGATCAGACGGGGATTGAGGATATATCGAGGAGGGGGTCGTTTAGGGATGAGAAGGAGAGGAGGCTGTCTATTCTGGAGGGGCAAACTTTGGTTGATGAAGCGCCAGTGTTGAGACCGATTTCGAGTTTTGCTGGTATTGATATCAAGGATTCGACGGATAAGATCTTTGGTTAAGTGGATAAGACTGACGAAGTAGCAAATAGATGGGTTTCCGGAATAGAAGTGGCGGGATGACAGAACCACCACTGTTGAAGTTGTTGACAACCCCACTTCGGAGGTGGCGATGGCGATGCGAAGGACAACATGGGGACGAGTTCCACCAATTCTAGCGGATGATTCGTCATGGCCCTTTCACACCCCTCGAGGAATCCACCATACCACAGCGGGAGTTAGTGGGCACGACAAATAGCTTATGGGGCTAAAAGTTCGGAACCATGCTCGTCTCGTAACATCCGGGGGGAAGGAGGAGCAGCCGATTGGTGTGGAGAAAAAGCCTATTTGCACGAGGATCAGAATCCGTAGCCCGGTTCGTGATTCAACCGTTATGTGGGTACCAGCTCCATTGAAAGTGGAAACGGGACATGGACTCGTGGCAGATGATCAGAGGCGGATGCCAACGGCTGTCAACGCGGATTGTCGAATTCTGCAGATATAACACGTAGGCAGATCCAATTCGAAGGATTTAAACGAACTGGGAGATCATACTCGATAATGAGATAGAAAATTAGCAATGCAATTTACTATCTGCTAGAATTGCGATTTTGTAGTCTTCGGTTGTTGACCGAACCCTACCTGTCAGCGCTGGTGATGTTCAGCTGCAGACTACCAAGACATCCCAGCTTGTTAAATATGGAGAGACATTCACGAGAGAATGGCAGAACTGCATTTTGGGCGTCAATAGGTACACAAGATAAAACTTATTGTCAGGCACGAAATTCTTTAGGAAACGTTCCATGGTACCCTTGTTTATTATAAAAGCTTCACCGCTCTAGAGAATATCAACGTCATGAGAAGAGTATCCCTGGCTGTGTTTAATCGTGTCTTATCAATGGAAAATAGAGCATTACGCTTAAGGTGTTCTCTTGACATCAGCCTTCCAATGTGAAGTGCCCCCGCTGAGAAGTATATAAGCTGCGAATGTCCGTTCTTGAAAGTGTCAAACCCGATCATCAGCCCCCCAACATTTTTCTACCCAAAAATACCCTATTACCTACCCAAAACACAAAAGCGGTCGCCGCCCAATCCCCAAAATGCCCAACGACTGGGGCTCCGGCCCCTCCTTCACCTTCCCGCCAATGTCCTCAATTATGGAAGGATTTCGAAGAACTCTTCAACACCGAGAAAGGCTCCATGATTTGTACCTACTTACTACCCTTGCTCGTCTCTCAACCTCTCATTGTCAATTCTTGCTCAAGATATACCCCCCCTCTAAAAAACCCCCCACCCCTCCTGCTCCAATCCCTGTACCAAAAGTACAAAAGTTGACTTGCCGTCTGTAGGAAATTCCCCATAGGAGACACCACCGACAATATTAGTCGTATCTAGAACACCATCCTCGATACGAATAGCCTCCGAATTCAGTGTTGAGGAACGAGCGATTTTTTATATTATTACGCAGGAGAGTCATGGTATTGGACCCGCCCAAGGATATGGATCTGAATGATGCTGGGGTTGATGCAGTGTGAGCAGAGTTCTTCATTTCTGGAGCGACATGGGTTCAGTAAGGTTTGATTTATTTCTTATTCTCTAATATTTTTGGTGTTTCCAGGGGAGTGGTTGAGGTAAAGTGAAAGGGGGAATAGAGCTAGTGTGAGCGACATGGGATGATATCACCGATATGATCATGGGAGGCACGAACCCTTTCAAGGAGAACTTGCAGGAGGTGTGGGACCACCTTTATAATGCGAGTATGATTGATGGGAGATTTGATTGATGGGAGGGGTGCGACGGATAGTTATGTGAGTGATGTTGCGAATAACCTTTGTGTGCAGGTCAATCAGGGATGGAAGGGCCAGTTCGGGATCATATGGCAGAGAAAGAAGAGAGTGGGGTGGGGGGATTTGAAGAGTGTGGGGGGAAAGGACGGAGAGTTTAGTAGGTATGTGGTGGGGTAGGGACAGTTGCGTTATCAACCTGGATCAAGCTGGGCTCGACACTGGTGCTCAATGCTCCTCAACCAGTGCTGCTCTAGATTTCATCGATGAGTCACTTTCTAAAGCTTGTTTGAAACTATGAATGGGTGTCGACTATAAATCAAACTGATGGAAACTTGTTGAGAAATAAAGAAGCGTCAGAAAATCAGCAAAAATAGCGTAGAACTAGGGTTTAAAAGCGAGAAGGGACATATATTTCTTTTAATTTGCTCTAATGGCAAACACACAAGGGGTGTCTACAGTCAATTTCCCTTAGTTAAATGAAGTTTTGAGGCTCCCATGCAGAGAGAATGATGCCGATAATAGTCTACCTAACCACGTGAAAACTCCTAGTTCATCAGCTCTCGAGTCCTTACCAAAATCCCATTCTAGATATTGCCCCGGTACATTTAATCTCTAGTACATTAACTGCTTCGAATGATGTGGCATCTTACACATTACAATACGAAGAGAATCCATGCTAATATGGAACTCCTCCGAAACGTCTAGCCACTCGCATGTTGAAAGGTTTTCAGCATTTGCCGCCAAGTCCGAGGCCCACAGTATTTAGGGCAGGCTTCTCAAATGATCGATCACCAATGTAGAGAAACAGAGAACTCTCGGACCGCTATCTGCCCAAGACCAGAATCGACGTTGCATTCGGGAGGCTTAGGAGATTAGGACATTTTCTCGGTAGCTGCGCTGCCGAACCATGGATAATTCCCGGATGTTATTATACGACTACTTCTACCTACTTGATAGTTGGGTTCAAGGAAAATCATCAGATGATTATGCTCCTTAGACCCACTCGGAAAGGTTGTTGAAGGAGCAAGCTCTAGATGTGGACGGCCCGACTTTGAATGCTCTATAGCATAGCCTTCAAACATCTTACAATAGGATTTTTGTTTAATTGCAAGTTTGCTTAATCTATACTGCATTATGATTATCATTTTGTTGCATAAGATCTACATCCGGGACTCAGGAGTGAAAGCGCTTGATACTAGTCACGTGCCATGTAACCAAAGCGTTCGCCAGGAATTTCGAGGGAGTGTTTGCGACGGTTAACCTATGCCCGAAACATATAATCATGCATACAGAGCGGCATGATTGTCCCGACTCCAG
>Ga0182030_10001267_pt1 | contig 51617 bp, 42 predicted proteins | sample 812S3MmetaG_FD_121299 | JGI IMG/M metagenome (GOLD analysis project Ga0182030, IMG submission 121299) | Permafrost microbial communities from Stordalen Mire, Sweden - 812S3M metaG (Illumina Assembly) | ecosystem: Environmental > Terrestrial > Soil > Wetlands > Permafrost | place: Sweden... | reverse complement strand
GCACCAGATTATCGGAAAGAAAACGAGCGGCCTGGCTGCGGGCGAGACCGTCGCGCACGATGCGCACGGGAAGATCCTTGGACGTTCGAGTCAGCTCTTTGGAACCACGAGAGACGCGAAGGGCTCGCTGAGCAGTACCAATCAGGCTGACGTTAACATGCTATTCGACTGGTAAGTGGGGGACCAAGGTATCGGAAGAGCGTCTTGCGGCCTCGATTCGATATCTGTCGCGAGTTCAATGATCAACTTCCCGGGAGCGATCCAGCCTCGCAGAATGGTCTTGAAGAGGATGGTTTGACCTCGTAAGACTTTGCGGCCGCACCGAAGGGACCCGATGAAAATGTTGACGAATGAATTCGCGGCGCGGCCTGCGCTGATCCGGCATGCAATTGACCAGCACACGGACTGGATCGAAAAGAGCCTTGGCGTTCCCCTTTCCCAGGCTGTCATTGTCGAATGCGACTTATCCTTCGTCGATGCAGCCATTCCGCAACTGCTTGGGAGCGCCGCCTACCGCGATTCTCAAGAAATGCCCCTGCGAATGGTCTCCGAACTCGTTGAGTCTGTTGAGGTCCCGCAGTCCTGTGCGCCGCTGCTTCAAGCCAGCGCTGCGAGCCGGGCGGTTGACCTTGAAGAGGTATTCGGCGGCGTAAAGTCCCGCCAGTGTTATTCCCTTAAGTGGGACGACGGCCCGGTCGCATTCCACATGCGCGGCATTCCGTCGTCGGTCATTGCCGTCCCCGTCTCTTATCACGTCGGAACCAGCACGGCCTGCGAGACTGTAGCACAGGTCCTGATCTTCCGGCGGGAGGCCAGTGCACAGGTACTCAGCCTGCTCGAGAGGCTCAGCAAGTCGAACGGCGAACCGAAGCTGCACACGCACAACGGCCTGCCGCAGCGTATCCCGCCATGCGAATCCAAACATCACACACCTCCTCAAGAATGATTTTCTGTCTTTCTTTCAGCGTGAGCCGTGGTTCCGCAAAATGCGCCTGCCCTTTCGCCGTGGCTACCATGGACCGCCCGGCAACGGCAAGACGTCCGTGATCCGCGCAATTTTAACGAGCGAAGGCCTAAGCGCCTATACCCTTAGGCTCTTTGACTCACAAACCGACGACGAAGACATGGAGCGCCTCTTTGAGTGAGTCGTCAACCATGCGCCGCCGTGATTCTTGTTGAAGACATTGACCGAGCTTTCCCACGAACCGGCGAGTCGAAGAGCAAGGTCAGCCTCCAGCAGCTCTTGAACTGCGTCGATGGCGTGGCGACCGGCGAAGGGATCTTGACATTAGCTACCGCAAACGATCCGACTGCACTCGATCCAGCGATTCTGAAAAGACCAGGCAGATTTGATCGCGTGGTCCACTTCCCCAACCCATCTGAAGCACTACGCCGCGAGTATTTCTGCCGAATGCACCCGCAGTTGGCTACAGATCTCGATTCAGTCGCCTCTGACTCCGAGGGCTTTTCTTTTGCCCAGCTTCGCGAGGCTTACATCATGGCCGGCCAGCTGGCCTTTGAAGGCAATCGCGAGATCTGCACGACCGATCTCTCCTCTGGGGTCCGTTCACTGCGAGAGACCTCTCAAATCTCTTCGAAGAGAAATAGCCGTGCAGGCTTTGTGAGTTCGTCACGCATGGAACTTGCCGTATGAGGTCACGTCGCATGTCAAAGACGCCGAAGGTGAACAAAGAGACGCGCGAAATGTCCGGCCGCGTTCCGGCGCAGATTGAGGGATCGCGGGCGAAGGGGAAACAGGGTTCCGCACCGGAGGTCGGAGTGTTCTTTGCCCATGGGAACAACCTCTGGATTGACGCCACTCCGGTCGATGAGGCAATTCTGTACGGCGACATGAGGACCCACGATAGGGGCCACGAAGATTTCTGGGAGCAACTTCAGGCGCGCGGCGAGGTGCCAAGGGACGAGGAATACGATGAGTGTCCCCGCGGTCGCGTTTGTTATGACACCAAGCAGGAGGTCTTCCGCATCTACCTCGACAAATGTATTCGCGAGGAAAAAGACATGGTATCCCGGATCATCCGTTCGATGAATCTGCCGCCGGCAACCCGGGCGGAGCTGGACTCCCACTACAAATGCCCAAGTTGCACAGATTAGCTTGCCGGCTTTGTGAATAGACTTCCCGCCTTCTTGGAGAGTGCGCAGAGTGGTTATGTGGAGATGCTTGAGCCGCCAATTTCGGGAAGTGCATGCGGCCAGCCGTTGCGCAGCTGCTGTTTCGAAACCTCAGCTAACTTTTCAGGGATCAGGAGCATTCTCTTTCCTGAACCTGCCCAGATCCGTTCGCGCAAAGTTGTCTCGCGCTCGAATGCCCGCTCTGCAGGCAAATACCCCAACTGGAAGACGGGACGAATGATGCACTGGGAGTCCAGTAATGAGCTTAACGCCTTTCGGCTTCTCGACTGCGATCCCAGCGTCACGAGCTACGGCGAATAGCCATGCCGGATCGCGTACGTCATGGACGGAGTGGAGCGGGTCCATTATCCCGACATCCTTGTCACGACGCATCAAGGAAAGCAGCTGTGGGAGGTCAAGCCCCGCTCCAACGCTGTCGAACCCGAGGTTCTCGCGATATTCGGCATGCCGATGAGTGAGCTCATGGATGCGATGAAGAGGACGCTTCCGCCGCCGGCGGCCTTCATGCGGAGCACCACCGCCTGAGTGAGGTTGAATGCTCCGCCGACGTGGGTTGCGAGAATGCGGTCGAACTCTTCGCGGGTATGCTGCTCCAGTGGTTTTTTGACGTGGGTGCCGGCATTGTTGATGAGGATGGTGGGGTTGCCGAACTTCGCCTCAATCCGCTCGACTAGGCCATTGACGCTTTCGACGTCGGTTACGTCATGCGGCTCGGCGGCAGCGCCTTCGCCGAGTTCCGCGACGGCGTGTTTGAGCACATCGGCGCGACGGCCGGTGATGACGACACGCGCGCCACATGCCAAGAGACAGGAGGACATGGCGTAGCCCAGGCCGGTTCCTCCGCCGGTGACGATGGCGAGTTGCCCTTCGAGTGAGAACGCCTTGGCGGCGCGGCTGGCATCACGCACGGCAGCCCTGCTCCAGCGAGGGCGTGGATTGATGTTTGTACGTGATGAAGTACTCCCGATGGCCCAGGCGTTCGGGCTTGGTGGGCTCACCGGTCGCGGTCCTCGCGACCAGATCTGCAAGGTCGAGCGCGGCTTCGTCCAGTGTTCGGGCGCCCGCCAACACCGTACCTGCATTGAAGTCGATGTCGCCGCTCATGGAGCGAAAAGTGCGTTCGTTGCCTGTGATCTTGATCAACGGCGCGATGGGTGAACCGATGACGCTGCCGCGACCGGTTACAAAGAGCACGATTTGTGATCCTCCGGAGATGAGGTTCATGATGCCTTCGGTATCGTTCGGGTTGGTGTAGCCGAATTGCATGAAGTTCTCATCCGGCACCGAGTCCATAAGCCACAGGCCGGGGTGCGCAGGCCGCTGGGCTACGCGAACGACTCCCTGGATGGGCCGCGATCCGCTCTTTGCAATGGCGCCTAGGCTCTTTTCTTCGATGGTGGTGAGGCCGCCGGCGAAGTTGCCGGGCGAGACCGAGTATTGGCGTACGGAGCGGCAATAACGCTCTGCCTTGCCGTAGGCTGCTTCGAGTTGGTGCTGTGCTGTATCGTTCGCAGCTCGTTGCGAGAGGATTGTGCGCAAGCCGATCATCTCCACGACCTCTTCGAAGAGACAGATACCTCCGCGATCAACCATCCAATCGTAGAACCGGCCCACCACCGGATTGCCCGCGAGGCCGGAGGTTCCGTCAGAGCCGCCGCACTCGCATCCGATGGTGAGGTCGGGCCAGCTCATCGGTGCCCATTGCCGAACTCCCCGGCACAGATGCCAGCCTACGCTGACCGACCCAACCCAATCCGCATTTCGGAATTGCCCCACCCTCTGCATCCTCCGGCCACGGCCACTCAATAGACAGCCGCGAAATCCAACGCCTATACTTGCCTCCAGCCGGCAGTCATCTGGGTCTGAGCGACCAAACCCATCTTCAGGAGCATCCAAACCCATGAAGCTCACTCCGGAACAGCTGCAACAGTACAACGGCGACGGTTTCATCCTGCTCAAGGGCATGCTCAAGCCGGACGAGGTGGCAATGCTCAGCCGCACCGCCCGCGAAGACCGCATTCTCGACCAGCACTCCTTCGGCAAAGCCGATGGCGAGGGCGGCACCGTGCGCCTCTCCCTCTGGAACCACCCTACCGACACCATCTACGGCACGATCGCCCGCTCCGAATCCATCGTCGGCGTCGCCGAACAGGTCCTCGGCGGCGAGGTCTACCACTACCACTCCAAGATGATCATGAAGGACGCCAGGGTCGGCGGCGCCTGGGCATGGCATCAGGACTACGGCTACTGGTATCAGAACGGCGTGCTCTTTCCTCTGCTCACCTCGGCCTTCATCGCAGTCGATCCGGCCACGCGCGAGAACGGCTGCATGCAGGTCATCAAGGGCTCGCACAACCTCGGGCGCATCGAACATATCCTTACCGGCGACCAGGCCGGCGCCGACGTCGCCCGCGTCGAAGAGATACTCAAAGTCCTGCCGCTGGTCTACGTGGAGATGGACCCGGGTGATGTCCTCTACTTCCACGCCAACCTGCTGCACCGCTCCGACCAGAACAAGTCCGACAATCCCCGCTGGTCGATGATCTGCTGCTACAACGCCGTCCGCAACAACCCCTACGAGGAGTCGCACCACCCGCGCTACACGCCGCTCAACAAGGTCCCCGACTCAGCTATCCTCGCCGCCGGCAGCAAGCGCTTCGCCGACTCCGACGAGAGCGTGTGGCTCGACACCAAGGACGACGTCAGTGCCAAGTCCCTGCAGGACGCCTGAGCCCGCAAGCATGACTCGTCTGCGCTGCTACATGAACTGGCTCGCGCTCCAGGGCCTGTCTCCGGCAAGCCCCGGCTCGCATGCTGGCGATCCCGTCGCCGCCATTCACGCCGCCGGATACGACGGCATCCAGTTCATCGCCCCGCTCGACCTCTGCGCCCTGGCCCACGCCCGCTCTCTCGGCCTCGGCGTTTGCGGCAGCAATCGCGTCAACACGCCCGCCGAAGCCGCTCCCATCGCCCAGGCCGCAGCCGACGCTGGTCTCGAGTGCCTCACCCTGCACGTCGGCTGGGGCATGGAGTCCGACGACGAGGGCGTACGTCTCATCGAAGCCGTGCTCCACGCGGCTACGCTCCACCGCATCCCACTCTACGTCGAAACCCACCGCTCCACGCTCTTCCAGGACATGCAGCGCACCGTCCAGTTCGTCGCCCGCTTCCCCCAGCTGCGCTTCAACGGCGACTTCTCCCACTGGTACACCGGCAGCGAGATGGTCTACGGCGGCTTCGAAAACAAGCTCGCCTTCATCCAGCCCGTCCTCGACCGCGTGCGCTTTGTTCACGGCCGCATCGGCAACCCCGGATGCATGCAGGTCGCCATTGCCCTCAACGATCCGGCGCCCTATGTCGCCCACTTCCGCACGCTCTGGAAACGCAGCTTCGAGGCCTTCCTCCGCGCAGTCCCATCTCCGACTACGGACCCCGCCCCGCAGCAGTCATTCATCACCTTCACGCCGGAGCTCCTCGCCCCGGACATCTACTACGCGCGCACCTTCCGGGGCGCCGAAGAGTCCGACCGCTGGCAGCAGTCGCTCCTCCTCGCCCAGATAGCCCGGTCATGCTTCACCGATGCCGAACAGCAATGTGTCGGCAATCACAGTATGGACGCGACCGAAGCTCCAAACTCGGGCTAGGGTTATAAAGGGATTGTGTTTCGGTCTGGGCAGGATCTTGAAAGGTGAGTTTATGTCTCAATCCAGGGAACTCTACGATGCCGTTTTGAACGGCAACGCGAAGAAGGCACACGAGGCCACGCAAGCGGCCCTTGAAGCCGGATTCGCGCCCATGACCCTGATTACCGAATCGATGGTTCCCGCGATGGACGAAGTTGGACGCCTCTTTGAGGCAGAGGAATACTTCGTGCCCGAGCTGCTGCTGGCCGGCCGCGCCATGAGGAGCGCCATGGAACTGCTCCGCCCGCTGTTGGCAACTGCCGGCGAGAAAATGTCCGTCAAGGTGATTATTGGCACGGTCAAGGGCGATCTGCACGATATCGGAAAAAACATCGTCGCCTCCATGCTGGAAGGCAGCGGGTTCGAAGTTGTGGATCTTGGTAGCGACGTCGCACCGGAGCGATTTGTCGCCGCGGTAGAAGAGTACAAGCCGCAGTTTGTCTGCATGTCTGCGCTGCTGACGGTGACCATACCCGCGATGAAGACGACCATCGATGCCCTGAATGCAGCGGGCCTGAGGACGCGTGTGAAGGTGCTGGTCGGTGGAGCGCCCGTGACGCCGCGGTATGCCCGCGAGATTGGCGCGGATGGCTATAGTGAGAGCGCCAGCGGAGCGGTGACTCTTGTGAGGAGAATGGTTGCAATCGCGTGAGGTGACGCATGCGTTTCAAGTTGATCAGTTGCCAGATCCTCACGCACGAGATGAATAAGGTCCTTGCTCCTTCAGCGCATTCGATCGATGTTGAGTTTCTGACCATGGGTCTGCACGACCTGGGCGTGTCGATGTGCCCGTATCTTCAGCAGCGTATCGATGAGGCAGACTCCGGTCGCTACGACGCAATCCTTCTGGGATATGCGCTCTGCGGCAGGGGAACGGAAGGCCTGCATGCCGGGAAAACTCAGTTGGTCCTTCCGCGCGCGCATGATTGCATCGGTCTCCTGATGGGCAGCCGCCATCGCTATCAGGAGTATTTCGACGCCCATCCTGGCGTGTATTTCCGGTCCCCGGGCTGGCTGGAGTATCAGAACCCGGACCACCCACTTGGACCGGCCCATGCTTCCTCTGCGCGGGCGATTGGTGAGAGGCGAAGTCGCGAGGAATTCATAGCGCAATACGGAGAAGACAACGGGAACTATCTTTTTGAGCAATTCTCCGCCTATCGGAGGCACTACTCCGGACTGACCTATATCTCTACTGGGGTCGAGGCCGAAGATAGGCTGAGTGCTCAGGCTCGTGCTGAAGCAGAGATGTCAGGATGGCAGTTTGAGGAGGTACAGGGCTCCCTCTCGCTGTTGCAGCGACTCGTCAACGGAGAATGGGATGCATCTGATTTCCTCGTTGTGTCTCCAAGTATGGCTGTGCGTGGCACTCTGGGCGATTCCATCGTCGCAGCGGAGTAAATGGGATGAGCGCAGACAAAGTTCGTATTCGGCTGGAGCCCTTGTCTGTTGTTGTGGAAGTACCTCGTGGCGAGCCGCTCTTATCCTCGATTTCACAGCTCGGCTTCGAATTCCCATGCGGAGGAACGGGCTTCTGCGGCGGTTGCAAAGTCCGCGTACTCGCCGGATCGGTCCTAGTCACGGAGCAGGACCTCTCTGCATTCTCACCGGAAGAACTTGCCCACGGATGGCGGCTCGCCTGCCAGGCGCACGCGGAAACGTCAATTGTGCTGGAGTGCGTGCAGTGGCACATGGATGTCCTCACCGACGACTCCGGCCAATCTGCGCTGAAGCCTGGCCTCAGAAAACACGGTCTGGGTATTGCCATCGATCTGGGCACGACTACGATCGCCGCCCAGATGCTGGATCTGGCGAGCGGAGACATTCTCGCAGTGGAAACAGATCTCAATCCCCAATCCGCTTGGGGATCGGATGTAATGAGCCGCATCCGTGCAGCCTTGACCGGCACCGATCTCACAACGATCGTGCGATCGAAATTGCAGGCAATTGTTTTGAACCTCGCGAGAGGGCGCGAACTGGAGATAGATGAAGTGGTCCTCGTTGGCAACACGGTGATGCACCACCTGTTCGCAGGGCTGGATGTAGAGCCGCTTTCGCGCGCACCGTTCGAGTCCGCTCTTTTGGGAGAACAAAGCTTCAGCCCTCAAGAATTGAACTGGCCGCTCCCCTCGGCCTGTCGTATTCGTTTTCTACACTGTCTCGGGGGCTTTGTAGGGTCGGACATTCTCGCCGGAATCGTTGCCATTGGCATGCCCTCAGCAGACAATCTGACGGCACTGGTGGATCTGGGCACGAATGGAGAGATTGCCATCGGTAGTCGCCGCGGAATTCTGTGCGCTTCGACGGCTGCAGGACCGGCCTTTGAAGCCGGTACAATCCGCATGGGAATGCGAGCGGTCGCCGGCGCCATCTCTCGCGTCTTCTACTCCAACGCGAACATGCAAGCTACAGTAATTGGAGATGGGGAAGCGCGCGGAATCTGCGGCAGCGGGTTGGTGGATGCGGTAGCAGCAGGGCTTCAAAGCGGCGCCATTCTTCCGTCAGGGCGCATCGCAAATCGCACCAAGATCTTTCCTGTCTGCGAACCAGTTGTTCTCGATCAAGCCGACATTCGCGAACTGCAACTAGCAAAAGCAGCCATCGCCTCTGGATTCAGGCTGCTACTGAAATGTCTGGGAGCGTCAGCTGACGATGTGCAGAGCATCTACCTTGCTGGCGCATTCGGCAACTATGTCCAGATCGACAGCGCCATCGGTATCGGGCTGATAGAAGCTCCAAAAACATGCATTCACGCGGCAGGCAATGCGGCTCTGCGTGGCGCCAAGGCATTGCTGCTATCGAAGGAAGAGTCGGCCCTGCCTGAGATCGCACATGTGAGTCTTGCCGCAGAGCCCAACTTTCAGGATGAATTTGTGAATTGCATGACCTTTCCTCGGATGAAACATATCCCAGAAGCGCATTGAGGGTTTAGGCCCCCAATGGCAGTCTCACCTTGTCATCCGTTGAACTCGTGGACCGCATCGATCATGGCTACGATATTAGCCAGGGGCGTCTTCGCTTGTACGTTGTGAATTGTGTTGAAGACGAATCCCCCACCCAGTGCGAAGATCTCACATCTACGCAGAACCTGTTCCCGAACCTCTGCCGGGGTCCCAAATGGAAGCACATGTTGTGTGTCCACCCCGCCACCCCAGAAGACGAGATGATCACCAAACTTCGCCTTCAGTTCCACCGGCTCCATGCCAGTCGCGGAACACTGGACCGGGTTGAGGATGTCGATTCCGGCTTCGATAAAGCCAGGCAGGAATTTTGAAACCGCGCCGCAGGAATGTTTGAAGACCTTCCAGGGCGTGTGCGAATGAATCCAGTCACAAACCTGCTTGTAGTATGGGAAATACAGGTTGTTGAATGTTTTCACGGAACAGAAAGCTGACGTCTGTGTGCCGAAATCCGTCCCGCAAAGGAAGATCACATTCACGGTGTCGCCAACCACAGCATAAATGCGCTCAAGATTCTGGATTGCGACTTCACATTGGCGTTCAAAGACTTTGTGAATGTATTCCTGACGGCTGCTGGTTGAGACATACCACTCTGCAATATCGCGGATGCCTTTGGGATGTTTCAGGAATGGCGCTGGAACCATCGCAATATCACCGAATGCAGTACCACCGAATGTGGCGGCTACGGCCCGACCTGTCGCCGCCGCTTCCTGCGTCGCACGCGTAAGGTAGTCGAGATCTTCTTGGGTAACGGGTTTAAATTCTTCTGTATTGTCTTCCGGATTCAACCTCTCTTCATGCAGCGGCTCTTGCCGAATGATGGAATCAAAAAAATGACCCCCACTTGGCATACGCCCGCTTGGCGGCACCGTTGTGTCGCCTTCCGGGTAGATCAGCGTGTCGCCACTGACGTCCACCGTCGTTTTGAAATACTCGGGAACCAGGACTTCCAGCCCGTTAAACATCCAGCTCTTCCAGTTCTCTGCCGGAAATCCAAACATCGTGTTCCGAGCGAAGACTCCGACCACATCCAGTCCCATTGCATTCTGCAGATCATCGTCCAGGACCGCCAGCATTTGGAACGGTTCGTGGATGCGGACCGGCCGCTTCTCCAGTCCGTAATAGTCCCGCAACTCAGCCACGCAGCTCGCGTGCACCCCGGTGACCATGGTCCCGCCAAAATCGATTGGGACGCGACCCGGCTGCCTGTGATTCAACGTGGTGATGACCCGGTCGCGGCTTGCAGTGTTGGTTGCTATGGTGCTCATGCCCTTGCCTCGTTCAGCGGGCGTGTTCGCCCATCCATCACTTTAATCCCGCAACCAGAAATGCTGAATCTGTTCCAGCGTCCGGCCCTTGGTCTCCGGCAGCATGCGCAGGATGTAGACAAATCCGGCCACGCATATCAGCGCATACATCCAGAAGACATGCGCAGTCCCGAAGCGGCCATTGAGCAGCGGGAAGCTGTAGGTCAGCAGGAAGCACGCCGACCACAGCGACATGGTGCTGATCGCCATGGCGGTGCCGCGCACCTGGTTGGGAAACAGCTCGGAGAGCACTACCCAGGTGATCGGCGCCAGCGTCATCGCGTAGCAGGCAAGCGCCATGACCACCAGCACCAGCATGTGGATGCCGTGACTGTGCGCCCGAAACAGCGCTCCCAGCACCACATAGATCAGCGCCAGCCCTGCGCAGCCAATCAACATAAGCATGCGCCGCCCCAGTTTCTCCACGGTCGCGATGGCCACAAAGGTGAAGATCACCATCACCGTGCCCGTGATCAGTATGTTCGCCAGCATGCTCGACAGCCCGTAACCGGCCGCCGAGAAGACCTCCTGCGCATAGTTGAAGATCACGTTGATGCCGCACCACTGCTGCAGCGTTGCCAGAATCACGCCCAGCACCAGCACCCGGCGCAAGGGCTTGCGTATCAGTTGGCTCAACTCGGTGCGCGTCTCGTGGCGGCTGTGGTGCAGGCTCTCCTGGATGTCCTCCAGCACACGCGCCGAGTACGCCGCGCCGCCAATGCACGCCAGGTTGCGCTCGGCCTCGGCTATCCGTCCGCGCTGCACTAGCCAGCGCGGACTCTCCGGCACCGTCAGCATGCCCAGGAAGAACACCAGCGACGGGATCGCCGTGGCAGCAAACATGTACCGCCATGCCATGTGCCCGTTCCAGGATGCGGCGATCTCCGCCAGCGTCGCGCTTGCCGGCACGGGCTGCGCAATCAGCCAGTTGGTCAACTGCGCCAGGAAAAGGCCAATCACGATGGTCAATTCATTCAGGCAAACCAGCTTGCCACGAATCTCCGCGGGCGCCGCCTCCGCGATGTACATGGGCGAGAGGCCCGATGCCATGCCGATCGCAAGTCCACCCAGGATGCGCCAGAACACAAAGGCGTCGAAGACATGCGCAGACCCGGTCCCGATCGACGACACCACGAACACCGACGCCGCAATCAGCAGAGCGCGCTTGCGGCCCAGCGCCTCGCTGAGCACGCCGGAGCACAGCGCGCCCGCAAAGCAGCCAATCAGCGCGCAACTCATCGCCCAGCCCGATTGCGTCGCGCTAGCGATGCCGAAGTATGCTTCGTAAAACGGCTTCGCCCCGCCGATCACCACCCAGTCATACCCAAAAAGAAGCCCGCCCAGCGCGGCGATCGAACAGATCCAGTAGAGATGAAAGAGATGGAATGTGCCTTGCTCGAGGTCCATGTCCTGCGCCAGAGAAGTCTTCATGGGTCGTCCCCGTATTGTGTCAAATCGCATGCAGCGTGCGCCAGCACATTCGTGCGCAAGAGATATCTTCCGCAATGTGGAATGGCACCGCGCACGATATTCATGAGGTGTGTGACGCGTCACTGTGGCGCTATGACATTTGAGCTATGCTGAATGCCGTTCGCCGATACACGGTAGTGATGCATGAGCGGAACGAGCAAACTGAGTGAGTGGCTGCTGGACGGCCTGCTGATAACCGACGGCGCCTGGGGAACGCAGTTACAGCAACGCGGTCTGCCCCCCGGCACCACGCCAGATAGCTGGAATCTCACCCATCCCGATCAGGTGGAAGCCGTGGCGCGAGCCTATGCGGAGGCGGGCAGTCAGGTCGTGCTGACCAACACGTTCCGCGCCAATGCCATCGCAATGAAAGACAGTTCCGCGGCCGATCTGGATGCCATCAATCGTGCCGGCGTCGCCATCTCAAAGCGCGCCACAGGGAAGGCCCTGGTGTTTGCCTCCATCGGCCCAACAGGAAAAATTCTGGTATCCGGCGAGGTCAGCAGGGAAGAGATGGAGGCGGCGTTTGCCGCGCAGGCTGCATCGCTTGCAGCAGCAGGCGCGGACGCACTGCTGGTGGAGACCATGAGCGACATCGATGAAGCGCTCCTGGCCCTGGAAGCCGCCCGGCACACTGGGCTGCCAGTCATTGTTTCCTTTGCTTTCGATTCCGGAAAAAACAAGGACCGCACGATGATGGGCGCCACACCGGAAGCTGTGGCCGTGGCGATGGCTGAAGCTGGAGCGGATGCGGTTGGTGCAAATTGCGGCGTTGGCGTGGAACATGTCGTGCCCATCTGCCATAGATTGCGCGCTGCCGCAAATCTCCCGGTCTGGATCAAGCCGAACGCGGGCTTGCCCACAATCGAGGGAACAGCCATCCACTATGGCACGTCAGCGGAATTCTTCGCTTCGCACTACAAGGCCTTGTGCGAGGCGGGTGCCACATTTCTCGGCGGCTGTTGCGGTTCCACACCGGACTTCATTCGCGCACTTGTGGATGCCCGCCGCGCCTGTCCCTCACCAAAATAGCAACCTAATTTGAAATCAGTCAGATAAAGGTACGTTCGACTATCGCGAGGCACAACTGCCAGGCGCTATCCTAACAGTTAAGATTGCGTCTTATTTCGCGCGTGCCTGGTCTAGGATTTAGATCCGTCGTGAAACCAGTCAGATAGAAGTGTATTCGGTTTCGCTGGGCCAGCATTATGCTGACGCTTCTGCTCGTTTTGTTTGTCCGGCCCTTTTGCTCTCGTCGTGATCTGCTCTTAGAGAACCTGTCTGCATGGGGTTACCTGATCTTCGACCGTGCAGCCAACTTCAATCAAGAGGTTGTCCTGGCGTTCATCAAATTTTGGTTTCATGCTCCGTCGGCTGAGGCTACTGCCGCGTTAGTCACAAGCCCTTGCGGTGCGCACTTGGCCTTGCCGCGACAGAAACGAGATTCAGGTATTCATCATATCGATCTCGAGGAAAGCGCCTTATGCGTATATATCCGGTGGAACTTCATTTATGGGATATTTAGCGAATGATGACGCGCCGTGAATTCGCGAAGGTTGGAGCAGCGGCCTTTGCGCTGTCGGCGAGGGCCAACGCCGCAACATGGTTGGACGCAAACCGGCAGTCCACGGCATCAGCCGCACCGCTACCACCTTCACCTTCGCTTCCCCAGGCGCTCATCTTCGACTCCGGAAGACCCGTGGTGAATCGCGCGCAGTGGCCTCGTCGGCGCGTGGAGATTCTGCATACCGCGGCGGCGCAGATGTATGGCGCGGTACCATCCCCCGCCGGCCTTCATTTTGTCGTGCAAGAGAAGAACGGATCTGCCTTCGGCGGCAAAGCACTTCGGCGCCAGGTACAGTTGCATTTCAAGGCTGGGGCCAATGGTCCCACGGCGAATCTGCTGCTATACACGCCGCAGCATATCCCTCATGCTCCCGTCATTGTGGGACTCAACTTCTGGGGTAATCACACTCTTAGTGGGGATCCCGGCGTACTGCTTCCTGCCTCATGGGTCGAGTCAGGTAGGAACATCTTTGCCGATCTCTCGTGCGTAGTGGACCACCGTGCTACACCGGCATGCCGCGGCGTCGACGCTCACCGTTGGCCGGTTGAGCAGTTGATTGAGCGTGGCTACGCGCTATGCACCGTGTATCGCGGGGATATTGATGCGGATCAAGCAGATGAGAGCATTCCCGCCTTGCGCAGTGCATATCCTGAGCTAAGCGCTCGGGGCGACAATTTTGCCGCCATCGGTGCATGGGCCTGGACGCTAAGCCGCATGCTCGACTATCTCGAAACTGACCCGCATATCGATCCGCGACGAGCTACAGTCTTCGGTTGGTCTCGACTGGGCAAGGCGGTTGTGTGGGCCGGCGCGTGCGATTCACGCTTTGCGGCCGTGCTCAGTCAGGAGTCAGGAGCCGGCGGCGCCAAGCTCTTCAGGCGCGGCGTTGGCGAGGACATCCACCGGCTCAATACCGTGTTCCCACACTGGTTCTGCAAGAACTTCCGCAGCTATATCGGCATGGATCGAGAGCTACCGTTTGACCAGCACCTGATCTTGTCGGCCATCGCTCCGCGGCCGCTCTTTGTCGCAAGTGCCGTCGACGACATCCTCTCCGACCCGCCGGGCGAATTCGCCTCCGCCGTTCTCGCCAGCGAGGTTTACCGGTTCCTTGGCGTTACAGGCCTGCCCGCGTCGACCATGCCAGAGCCGGGTTCGCCACTTATCGGCCGCGTCAGCTATCAGATTCGTACCGGCGGCCATGACGTGACGTCATACGACTGGGATCAATACCTGCACTTTCTCGACCTTTATGTCTAACGGCCGAATATCTGCGTCAGGAGATCGCGGGCCTTCCGGAGGTGAACTGGTGATCCGCGAGTATAGGATTGATTGAGTCGACATCTTGAGATCGCCATCACAACTCACGAGACTGGTATCTATCGTAGTTTCTGTTACTTAAACGGATTATTCTCTTGCCTGCGTCCAGCTATTTGGTGGAACTTCAGCCATATGGGGTATTTAACTTCAGCCTTAACCAAACCCCAAAACCAGTTCTGTAACAGGCGCTATCCGGCTGCCCCTTTCGCAAACGCTTTCACGGACCGAACTGCCGGCCTCGGAATTGCGCGCTCCCTTCGCTCCCGAGCGAGGAAGACATCCGCGGGTAATTCAAACCGGGCGCTCAGTCGTCTCAGCTGCTCCAGGGTGAGTTTGCGCCGTCCGGCCAGGAACATAGAAACCGCGCTCTCCGACCCGAATTGTGGAATCAGATCGCGTTGCGTAAGGCCATGCATGCCTCCGAGAACCGAGGTGATTCCGTCTATTGTGGGGAAGTAGTGCGCCGGTTGGCCCAATCCGCTTCCGCAATCCCTCCTATGCTTTTCCAGATTCCGATGGGCCTGTTCTGCGGAGGGACAACGTTCTGATAGATGCAGTCTGCGGTTTCAGTGGCCCTCGGACGATGCCCCCAGCTTGCAGACTGGCGTTTTCCGCTGTGCCTCGCCAGAATTCCATCCGGCACAATTTGCGCTTGGATATTCGTTCCGGCGATCAAACACCGCGCTTTCATCATCGGCCCTCCAACTCAAAGTGGCCCGCATGATGCAGTGTCACGATGTTGCGCGCGCCACCCTCCGCAGGCACTCCCATCGCAGCTGCTCCATTCACGCTGACTGAACCCCCAGGCACCGAAACGCGCGCCTCCACGTCGTCCGGCACATCCACGCTGATCCGCATCCTCGCGCCGTCCTTGCGCGCTTCTACCCTCAGCAGCCCGTGGGGCGTCGGCTCGCCGCCTTTGGCCCATTCGAGATCGATGAGGTCCGGTCGAATGTCGACGGTCTTGAATCCCGCCCCAGTTGCCTGAATCCCCAGTACTTCTTCCATAAGCCACGCCGTCGGGCCAGACGACCAGCCATGTGCCAGGCTCACAAAGTAGCCGCTCCGGTTATCCGACTGCAGCGACGAGTGAAAGTCCTCCCTGTACCAGTCCGGGTCGTACGCCTCCCAGAAACTCGTCGCACCCTCTCGCAGCATCCCACCCCAGTACTTCCGGATCCACCCCAGTGCCTCCTGGCGATGGCCTACCTCCGCCATCGCCCGGATCACGTAGTAGTTATAATACGGCGAGATGATGAGCCCATTCGTGCTCCCGTTGCCCACCCCTGAGAGCACCTTGTCCCAGATCGCTCCATACCGCTCCGGGCCTGCCGCGCCGCCCACCACGGCCGCCGCATTCGTCTGCCATCGCGGCCCAAACGTCCCTGTCTCGGGCGTCAGCAGGAACGTCTCCGCGCCGGTTTTGATCTGCGCGAGCCGCTTCTCATACTGGTTCGCATGGGCCGTATCACCCAGCTCGCGCAGCAGGAACACCGCCTCCTTGTACGCATGATAGAACTCCAGCGTGGTCGCCCGGCGCGTCTCCGGCGTATCGCCGTTCAGCTCCGGAGACCAGTCCACATACAGCCACACCTTGCTCTTGTTCGCGTATACATTCCGTTCGTCGAACTCCTTGTCCGTAAAATCCAGCAGCTCGACCAACCGTGTGTGCTCGCGCTCCAGAAAGGCCTTATCGCCGGTATGCCGGTAAAAGTCAGCGACTCCGGTAAACCAGAACGCCGAGTAGCCGGGAATCCCGTTTACGTGCTGATCCACAGGCTCCGGCCCCATCAGTCGGTCCAGTGTATCTTCCATCAGCGGCCGCTCGCCAAACACGTCCTCAATCACGCGCCCGCTGACGTCCGTGTCCCCCATCCACCGGCCGCGGTCGCGCTTGGAGGCGTCCCAAACCCCATCCTGCATGCACAGGTGTGCGGTATATGCTCCCACCTCCCAGATCCGGTTCAGCAACGGGTCGCTGGACTCGAACGATCCCAGGTACTCGACCGGATAGTAAATGTCATCCACCGCGATCGACTTGAAGCGGATCTTCGCCGCACCGCCCACGAAACGCAGCTTTGCATACCGGAACGCGGTCTTCGGGCTATACCCCGTGCCATGTGGCGCAATCGTCATCTGGTTGACGCCCAGGAACGGCACCTTCATGGTCTCGGAGTCGGACTCGCCCATCTGGACCGTCACCGTCACCGGCGCATCGGAGTCGGAAACGATCTCGACGCGCCCCGTCAACTCGCGCCCGAAGTCCAGCACCACGCTCGGAGCCTCCGCATCGGTAAGCTTCCCGCCTGGCATGTTCACAGCAAACTCTCCGGTGCCCCCGGTCAGGCTGGTCAAGTTGTCGAACGATCCACTTCCTGCAAAGTTCGCGAGCATTCCGCGCGCCGGAATCCGCAGATGCGCCAGAAACCCCGAGATACCGTCATACCCCGGCCAGTCATAAAGCCCCGCATCCGCATTCCACTGAAACAGTTCGATCGAGCTCTCAATCCCGCCCAGGCTCTGCACCGGCTTCCACACCGAGTCATCGAACCCGGCCTGCTCCCATCCATCTATCACCGAAACCGAACTTTTCCAGTCCCTCCCTGTCCGCATCAACGCGGGCGCATCCACGCCGTGAGCAGCCGGCACGATCTTACCCACCAAGACTTGCCCAAACGTCTGTTGCCGCACCAACGCGCTGTTGGCGAACCCAGTCACTCCGCGTCCCCGCACTGCCTCGATCGCAATCACGTTTCGGCCCGTTTGCAGCAGCTTCGCGACCTCCGTCGCAAACACGTGCATCCCGAGCGGGGAGGTCACATCGCTTTCGACCTTCTCCGCCTTCATCCCGTTCAGCCACACCTTCACACGCCGAGGCCCCGCCAGGTAGAGCGTCGCCTCCTTCGGAACCGCACCCACCTGGAACGACGCGCGAAAATAATGCGGCTCCGTTTGCTCCGTCACTTTGGGGAAGGTATAGATCAGCTTCGCATCGGCGCTCGCATTGTTCGCCGTCCAGACGTATTCCTCTTGGAGCGGGGTGTGCCGTTTGCTCTCGAGCATCGGGGCACTCACCGAACGCGTCGGGTCCAGCGGCGAGATCTGGTTCATCGTCTGTTCCTGCGTCAACGGCAGGTCCTGCCCCCACGCCATCCCTGCCACCACCACCACCGCCATCACTCCCGCTAACTTTGCTTTCATCGCAATCCGCTCTTTCCCCATTGGAATAGGTCCCCTTATACGCATTTCAAGGAGCGTGGGCAACGCCGTCGCGACCCTCAACAGCAGTGTGGCGAATAGTCGGATCATCCTTCACCACAAACCGGTGCATCCCCGCTCCAACCGTCTCACGCCGCCCGTCCGGCAGCTCCACGGTCGCCTCCACCGGCACCGTCACCTCAAACGCCACCTGATCCCCCTTCCTCTTCCAGTCACTCTCTACCTTCCCCAGCCGCGAATCAAACCCGCACTTCACCCAGGCCACATCCGCAACCACTCTCGGCCGCAGAACAATTCGCTCGGCCCCCGTCTTCGACAGATCCACCCCAATCCCCCCCAGCCCGCGATAAAACCACTCCTCCGCGGCCCCGAGCATGAAGTGATCCTGGCTGCTCTTCGGGTTCGCATCCCACGCTTCGGTCAGCGAGGTCGCGCCCGCCGCCAGTTGCGACCCATAGCTCGGAGGGTCCTTCCGCATCATCATCGCCATCACCACGTCATCGCGCCCAGCTGCCATCAGCGCTCGCAGCAGGTACGGATACCCCACCTCTCCCGTCGTCACATGACCCTGATGCGCATGGATGTCCTCGATCACATGCGCCAGCACTCTTGGGCGCCGCTCCTCCGGCACAATCCCCAGCGCCAGAGGCATCGCATTCGCCGTCTGGCTTCCTGTGTCGTACCACCCATGCTCCGGATCCCAGAAACGCTGGTTGAACGCCTCCGCCTCCCGCCGCGCCATCGCCTCATACCCCGCCGCATCGGCCGCAAAACCCAGCAACCGCGCAATCTGCCCCATCGCCGCAGCATCCTCGTAAAGCATCAGCGTCCCCGTCACTCCCAGCGTCGTATTCTTCTCAAACCCTGGCCCTCCCGGTCCGATGTCGTACCAGTCCCCTAAACCGTAAGCCACAATCCCATCCTTCGCCGTGCCTTCCAGATAAGCCACATACCGCTGCATCACCGGATAGCTTCGTTTCAGCTCCGCAGTATCCCCATAGAACCGGAACGCTGCCCATTGCCCCAGCACCGCGGCGCTTCCCCACTCAGGTGAGTTGTCATAGATCGCGTACTTCGGCCCGAACTTCGTATACTGCGGCGCAATCGTCGGGACCATTCCATCCGTACCCTGCGCATCCTCGATATTCCGCTCCGTCGCCTCGTACAGCCCCTCCAGATCTTCGTTGAACATCAGCCCCGCCGCCACCAGATGCGTCTCTTCCAGCCACCCCAGCTTCTCCCGGTGAGGACAGTCGGTGAACAGGCTCACCTCGTTGTTCCGCATCGCATTCACAATCAATCCATGAATGCGGTTCAGCAACTCGTTCGAACTCGCAAAGCTCCCCACTCCCTTCGACCCCGAACTCCACGCCACTCCGCGCATCTCATCCAGCTTCCCCGAGGCCCCGTCCACCCACTCCGCCTGCACATATCGGAACCCGTAATAGCCAAATCGCGGCTCCCAGCTCTCCCCACCGTCGCCGCCCGCCAGCGTGTACGTCCACCACATCGGTCCGCCAGAGCTGGCCTGTGACACCGACCCATCTGGATTGAGCAACTCGCCAGGCGTCAGCCGCAGCGCCGCTCCTCGCGGCCCGCGCACCTTCACCCGGATCACCCCAGCAAAATTCTGCCCCAGGTCGTACACCACCCGCCCCTGCCCCGCGTCCGTCGTCTTTACCGGCACATAAACTTCACGCTCTTCCACCTCCGGAGCCAACGCCGGCAGCAGGCGCCCCCCCGGCCCCTGAACCACCGCCGCAGCAACCCAACCCCCGTCCCTAAACCCGGTCCGGTCCCACCCCCGCTCCTCTATCCGCCCGTCGTAGTCCTCCCCGCCATATGCCGAACTGAATACCACCGGCCCGCGCGCCACCCGCCATCCCGCGTCCGTCCCTACGACCTCTTTTCGCCCATCGGAATAGGTCAGCTGAAGCTCCGCAATTAGCTTCGGCGCCCCAAAGCTCCCTTCGAACTTCGTATACCGTGCCTTGTCGTTTGCCAGCACGCTGCGTTGCACGTTGTACATGCCATTCCCCAGCATCACGCCCAACGCGTGGCTCCCAGGCGACATCGCTCCGGTCATGTCATAGCTCTCATACGCCACCGTCTTGCGGTAGTCCGTCCAGGCCTGGTGCAGCCCAGGCCTTCCCACCGCGTGCCCATCCAGCCGCGCCTCGAACTGCCCCAGCCCCGCAATCCGCAACTCGGCCCGCGTCACCTTGCTCCTCACCACAAACTCCCGCCGGAACACCGGCATCGGCCGGCTCCCGTCCGTCTCCGCCCCATCCCGCGACGTGCTCCACGGCGCCCCGATCCACCGTCCCGTCCACCCCTCCTGCGCGCCACCCTGCGCCCAGCCCGAGCCGATTAACCCGACCACTACCCAAACTGCCGACAGCAACCGTATCTTCATGCCTATCAAGCTACCCCGTCCTCTGCTAACTTGTCGCCGTGGAGAATTCCACGTTTTAGGCCTCGCCGCGCTCGTCTTCTTCGCGACCTCGCCGCACGCCTAGCCGGACTGCTCCGCCAACATCGTTCGGCATCATCCTTCAGGGCGGCATCGCGCGGCGTGGAGTTGCGGAGCAGCATTCGGACGAAAGCAATCCCGGTAGATCTGGACGCAGTCCGCTTCCGTCACAGGCTGCGGATTGTTTCGCAGCAGGCGAGTTACGGTCATCGCGGAGGCTGCCAGCGCAGGGATGTCGTCCGGCTTGACCCCGTAGGCGCCGAGGTGAGAGTCGAGGCCGCAATCTTTCGTTAGTTGCTCAATTGCCCGCGCTCCCGCAAGGGCCGTCTCCAAGCTGTCGGGGCGATCGGCTACTCCGAGAGCCCGCGCGACTGCGGCATGCCGTTCGGGAGTTGCTTCTGCGTTGAACCGGAAGACATGCGGCTGGACCAGCGCGACTGAAAGGCCGTGCGCGATGTGGTACTCCGCGCCCAAGGGATAGGCGAGGGCGTGACCGGCCGCAGTATTCACCGGTCCGAGACAGAGACCACCGTAGAGACCCGCGAGGGACATACCTTCGCGGGCTTCCATATCGGCTGGAGATTGGACGGCCCGCAACAGGAAGCGCCCGCACAGAGCAATCCCTTCCAGCGCATAGAGATCGACCAGTGGATGAGCGAACTTATTCGTGTAGGCTTCGACGCAGTGGGCGAGCGCATCCAGACCCGTCGCCGCTGTGACTGCCGTGGGCACACTAATGGTCAACTCGGGATCGATGAACGTCGCGTCCGGGACAAGGTGCGGGCTGATTACCGCTTTCTTCAGCTTGGCGGATTCATCCAGCAGGATCGCATTCGGCGAGACTTCACTTCCGGTTCCGGATGTTGTCGGCATGCAAACGAGATGACATGCCCGTCCATGGAGCAGACCAATCCCGAACGTCTCGTTGATGGACTGGCTTCCATTGACGAACGCGGCTACCAGTTTGGCCACGTCCAGGACACTGCCACCGCCGAGTCCCAGGATGCACGTGGCACCGGCCCGCCTGGCCCGCTCGGTTACTGCTTCGAAGTCGGCGATGGTGGGCTCGCCTTCAATTCCGGCTTCGACTGAAGCGGAGACACCCGCGCGACCGAGCTCGGTTTGAAGGGAAGAGGCCGTCGAGGCCAGCGGGCCACTCGTGAGAATGAAGAGATGCGCCGGTGCAAGGCTTTTGAGATAGGCGAGACATTCGGCCAGGCAGCCGCAGCCGAAGACAAGGCGCTGGGGTTGAAAGAAAGTTAGAGTTCGCATGATCGAGCGCTGCCCGGTCGGCATTGGTTCCCTCCACTCTTGTATGGTCCATTTATGCGTGGCGCAGAACATTCCAACCAAGGTAGTTTCCCAGCCCTTCCGTTACTGCCGCGGCACAATGCGCGCCGGTCATGGCTGCGTGGTGTTCGAATCCGTTGCGGCAGATATACCGCATCAGATCGGGAAGCTGCGGGATCTGCACTACAGCCTTGGTTCCGAAGGTGTCGAGAGGATCGTCGGTGAAGTTACCCTCGCCAACATAGGCGCGAATGCTTCCGGTGAGATCGTCCGTACCGATGCGGCCGAAGGTCACCGGCCCCGCCGGGGTGCGGCCGGCCAGAGCGCCAACTGTGTTTGCCTCCCCCAGCACCGTTCCAAGAATTGGAGCGGTGCCGATTCGGATATCGGGCAGAAAGTCCTTCGCCCAGTTGCCGCAGTGGAAGAAGACACATTTGTTTTCGTCGCTTCCATAGTTGTTGTTCCAGTCCACGAGCGCGCTCGGCCTTCCACTCGCGAGTTGCAGGGCATACATGCTGATGACTCCAGCAATGTCCACTTCGCAGGCGCTCGGCATCATTTGCTCGCTCATCATGCTCATAATTGTGCAGACGTTGACGTGATAGTTCTTTTGCATACTGCTCCAGCACTGGATCGCCGTCGCCTGAAGTCCCAGGTCGTTCATCCATTCATCGGTCACGAGGGCGAACTTTGCCATGCGCAACAGGCTCTCTTCGGGCGCAGCCGAGCTATCGGCATAGGCTCGAATCAGTTCGATCCGCTGCTTCACGCGCGGGTCGGAGTCTTCGATTGCGGCGGCCCTTCCAAATACCTCGGACAGGTCGATGGTGTTAACGCTGATTCCTGCCGCTTCCAGCAACTTTTCACTGTACCGCGTGGTGTTGAACGCGTTTGGTCTGGCACCAACGGCGCCTATTCGGACCCGTCGAAGTCCCTTGACTACGCGGCACGTCGACAGAAACTCGAGGAGGTCTTCCTTGAAGCGCTCTGACCTGATCGCAACTGTGTGATCCCGTGTCAGTGAGAACTTCATTCCGTATTGGCGCAGGTTGTTGCAGACCGAAATCTTTCCGCAGAAGGCATCGCGCCGCCGTTCCAGGCCGAACTGATCGAGGTCATCCGGGCAAGCCTGTACAAGAATCGGACAGGTCAACTCACTCAGCCGCAGCGAATCGGCAATACCCTTTTCGTCGCCGAAGTTAGGCAGGCAGACGAGCACACCATCGATGCACTGTTTCTGCGAGCTCAACATCTGCCCGCAAAGGACGGCGTCCTGCCACGTTTCCACTGCGCCACGCTTGGTCTGCTCCGGGGTCAATGCAATCATTTCGATGCCTAATTCCGATAGCACCTGTGTCAAATCGCGGCGCGCTTCCGAGACGAGCCCGTCGGAAAAAAAGTCCCGGTTTCCGAAGATCACACCCAGTGTCATGCCCTTTATTCCAGCCATCGCCTACTCCTTATTGAATCCGCTCAAAATTCCGATAAGCGCCGGCATTTGCCTTCGTCACCAATTCGCATGGGATGATTTGCAACTCCGGCTTGCCAGTTGTGCCTGTCTTGATCATCTGATCCGCCTCGTCCATGGCTAGGCGGGAGATCAGAACCGCAGGTTGTAGTGTGGTTGCCTCCAGTTCCCCGGAACTGATTGCGGCGATGGCATCGGGGCTGCCGTCGAAGCCGACGATTACGATCCCCTTCAGCCCCGCGCTCTTCACGGCAGCGGCAGCACCCAGCGCCATGGTGTCGTTTCCGGCGATGATTCCGAAGATCTCCCCGTGCGCCTGCAACATGGTTTCGGTCTTTGAAAACGCTTCAGCCTGGCTCCAGTTCGCACTCTGGGCGGATACCATCTTCATCCGTGGAAGCGTATCGAGCACGGCGTGAAAACCCTTGGTCCTGACCCTGGCATTTGTGTCACTCTCGCGGCCGAGCAGTTCGACGTAATCGCCCTTGCGGCCGAGCGCGCGCGCAAATTCAGCAGCCACCAACTGTGCGCCTTGATCGTTATCGCTGAGAATCTGCGCCTTCGCAAGCCCGGTGACGTTGATGGCTCGGTCGATGAGGAAGCACTTGATGCCTGCCCTGGCCGCACGGCGGACAGCCGAAACGGAAGAGTCAGCGCCCGCATTGTCCAGAATAAGAACGGCTGCATTGCTGGCGATGGCCGCATCGACAAGATTGTCCTGCCGGTAGGCATCGTCATTGTGGGCATCGACGCGAACGCGATATCCGAGTTCCAACGCGCGTGCTGCCGCAGCATCGGCCTCGGCTTTGAAAAATGGATTGTCCTGCGAGGGCACAAGGACCACGACAAGAAGCCGACGGTCCGGCGCGCGGCATCCAGCCAGCATTGCCAGCGAGCAGGCCAGCGGTATGAAGTGTGTAAACCTCAAATCTTTACCTTTCCCAGGCTGGCGCGGCTGATCAGCAGAGCCGGCATCAGCCGCGTCTGCAAGCGTAGCTGGAGCTGGTCCACCGTGACCGCAAGTACGATCACGACGCCCTTGATCACAATCTGCCAGAACTCCGAGACGCCCATCATTACGAGGCCATCGGCCAGGACGCCGATGACGAATGCTCCAATGAGCGATCCACCGATGGAGCCGCGGCCACCCATCAGCGATGTGCCCCCCAGGACGACTGCGGCAATTGCATTCAACTCGAAGCTTTCGCCGGTGGCGGGGTGAGCCGATTCCAACTGCGACGCAATCACCAGCCCTACCAGCCCGGCGCAGAGGCTGGAGAAGACATAGGTGATGATCCGGACGCGCTCCACTTGGATGCCCGATAGCCGCGCTGCGCGCTCGTTGCCGCCAACCGCGTAAACGTGGCGCCCGAATGGCGTGCGCCGCGCGATCAGTGCGGTGATTGCGGCGATGAGCGCCATCATCCATACTGGCGACGGGATTCCAAACAGGAAGCTCTGCCCGATCCGTAAAAATCCGGAGTTCTGTCCCGTGCTGCCCCCAAGATTCGGAAACGCAGCACCGTGCGACAGCAACAGAGCCGCTCCACGGGCGATGTACAGCGTGCCCAGAGTAGCAATAAAGGGCGCTACCCCAAGGCGCGTGACCATCACTCCATTCAGCAGGCCGACCAGGCAACTGACGAGCAGGGCAATGAGAACGGCTACGGCAGCGCCGGACGCGTGGCCGTAAAACCCAACCGTCAGAAGACCGCCGGCCACCATGCCGGAGAGTCCTGCCACCGATCCCACGGACAGGTCGATGCCGCCGGCGAGCACAACGAAGGTCATCCCCACCGCCAGCAATGCACTGATGGCCACATGCTTGGCGAGGATCGAGAGATTGTTTGCCGTCAGGAAGTTCGGCGTCAGCACGGAGAACAGGATCAGCAATGCCACCAGAACCAGCACTGCACGCAACTTGAGCAGAAGGAGCACCGCATCAGCCCACCCTATCTTCCTCATGCCTGTGCCTCCAGGGCGGGACTCGCCGCCGCGAACAGGGCTTCATCTGTGAGCGCAGCGGCTGCGAATTCTGCCGAGATGCTTCCGCGTGCCATCACCAGCACGCGGTCCGCGAGCAAATGCGTCTCTTCCATCTCCGATGAGGTGAACAGAATGCTCAGCCCCTTTTCGGCGAGCTCGCGCAATACGGCATAGATGTCTGCCTTCGCTCTCACATCCACGCCACGAGTAGGTTCATCCAGCAACAGAACGAACGGGCGCCGCATGAGACACCGTGCTAACACTACTTTTTGCTGGTTTCCCCCACTCAATGTAGTGACAGGAAGTTCCAGGTCAAAAGCGGAAATCTGTACCTGTGCCGCTGATTCCTTCGCCCTAGCGGCCTCATCGCCTCGCGCGAGGAAGCCGTGCCGCGAGAACTCCGTCAGCGAAGCAAGGCTAATGTTTTCGCGTATGGAGAGGTCCGGGACGAGGCCGTCCTTCTGCCTGTCCTCCGGCGCCAGCGTGATTCCTGCGCGAATCGTTGTGGCTACGTTATCGAGGGTCACGCGATTGCCGCACAGCTTGACTACGCCGGTTTCGGGCTTTCGAAGTCCCGCCAGAGCCTCCATTAACTCCGTGCGCCCACTTCCAAGCAGGCCGTAGATGCCTACCACTTCGCCTTTTCCAATCGAAAAACTTACTCCGTTGACGGCGGGACGCCCTTGCTGGTGCGAGCTTAGATTCGCGACTTCAAGCACAGGTTCGGTGGGCTGCAATCGAATGCGGGTTGCAACTGCCGCGCCTGGACTTCGACCGCTCATGCGTTCCACAATCCAGGTGCGATCGACCTGACCGCGTTTCCCTTCGCCAACAACCCGGCCATCCCGCAGCACGGTGAAGTAGTCTCCTAGATACAACAGCTCATGCAAACGATGCGAGATGTAGATGATAGCGACGCCACGCGATTTCAAGTCCTCGATCACGCGAAAGAGCACAGAAGACTCAGTCGAACTGAGCGCGGAGGTTGGCTCATCGAGAATGAGAATCTTCGCCTGGTGCGCCAGGGAGCGAGCCAATTCCACCAACTGCCTACAGCCGAGGGAGAGCTTGTCCGCAGGGAACTGCATCGCCTGAACATCCATCGGCATGCCGATATTACTGAGAGCACGACCGCTCCGCTCTTCCTCATTTACCTGGTCGACCAGAATTCCGGCATGCACCAGTTCGCGTCCGGCAAAGATGTTTTCTGCCACATTCAGGTTGTCGAGTACGGAGAGCTCCTGGTGAACGATTTCGATTCCTGCTGCGGCTGCATCTCGAGGAGAGCGGAGATGGAGGACATGACCGTCCATCACAATCTCTCCCGCGGAAGCCTGTTCAGCTCCAGCGAGCAGGCGCATCAGGGTGGACTTGCCCGCGCCGTTCTCGCCGATCAGGACATTCACTGCACAGCGCCGTACGCGGAACGTAACGTCCTTCAAGGCAATCTGCGCGCCGTACATCTTGGTCATGCCCAGTGCTTCGAGGACAATCTGAGGACTGCTGTCCTGAGGCGTCGCGGTCATGGCTGAGTCTCCTGAAGGCGTGCCCGCCGCACTGCGAGCTTCCAACCAAGGTAGCGATTTTCGCGTTCTCCCGATTGCATCCGCGGAGAAAAGATCATGGTCTCCGACGGCAACGCCGCCAGATCCGCATGGGAGTGCCACCAACCGAGCGTCAGGCCGCCCAGCCTGGCCGCTCCCAGCGCAGAGAGATCTTCAAGCCCCGAGCGCACAACGGGCCGCCCGAGAATGTCAGCCTGGAATTGCATGAGCCAATCGTTACGCGTGGCTCCGCCGTCCGCGCGCAAGACAGGCAACTCACAGTGCGACTCATCCACCATTGCATCAAAGACGTCTCGTACTTGGAATGCAATTGCCTCAATCGCGGCGTGTGCAAGATGCGCAGCCCGGGTGGTACGGCCCAGGCCAGTTATGGTTCCACGGGCACGATTGTCCCAGTGGGGTGCGCCGAGGCCAACCATCGCCGGCACAAAGAATATTCCATCGCTGTCGCGGACACCTGCCGCGAGTTTCGCAGCGTCCTCTACGGGATCTCCGAGGCCCAGGAACTCGCCCACCCATTGCACGGCAGCCCCAGCCATCGAGATGTTGCCTTCCAGCGCGTATTGAACGCCAACTCCCGACAAGCCCCAGGCAATCGTGGTCGCGAGTTTCGATTGCCCGATTGTCCGGGGAAGATCGGGTAGCAAGGTCATCAGAGAGGAGCCGGTCCCATAGGTTGCCTTCACCGTTCCGGCAACAAAGCAGCCCTGTCCCGCCATGGCAGCGTGCGAATCGCCGATCGCGCTGACCAGCGGCACGTTGCGGAGTTCATCCAGACCGGAGCACTCTCCGAACAGATTGCTTGACGCTCTTACCGCAGGTAACGCCGCGCGAGGTATCTCAAACAGCGCAAGCAGTTGGTCATCCCACTCAGCAGTTCTTAGATTGAGCAATTGTGTACGCGAAGCATTGGACACATCGCAGGCATGGATGGCGCCGTTGGTCAACTTCCAGATCAGCCAACTGTCGACGGTGCCAAAACAAACCTCGCCGGCGTGTGCCTGCTCGCGCAGTCCAGGCACCTTCTCAAGTAGCCACCGCATCTTGCTCGCGGAGAAAAGTGGGTCGATGCCAAGGCCGGTGCGTTCCCGCAGCATCGACTCGTGGCTCTGCGCCTTCAACTCGTCGCAGATAGCTGCCGACCTCCGACACTGCCATAGGATGGCGGGCGCGAGAGGGACGCTTGTAGCGCGATGCCATGCCACGATCGTCTCGCGCTGGTTGGAGATGGCTACGCCGGCTACGCTCGACCCGCGCTCTGTGGTCCAGGTAAGACACTGGGCGACCGCGTTCACGACGCTTTCCCAGAGCTCGATGGCATCTTGCTCTACCCAGCCGGGTTGAGGGCTCCGAATGCTTACTGGGACTGAAGCGCGAAACGCGGGCTGCCCATCCCGCCCAACCAGCAGGGCCTTGGTGTTGGTTGTGCCCTGATCGATGGCCAGCACGAATTCGCCGCTCATCCCATCGCCGCCTTGTTCAGCAGTTCGACCGCGGCCTTCTCAATGCCGCTAGCGGTAAGACCGAAGTGTTCCAGCAGAAATTCCACGCTGCCGGTGGGCGCGAAAACCCCAGGAACGCCCATCCGCTTCACCAGGGTGGGATGTTCGTCGGCGATGATCTCCGCAACGGCGCCGCCGAGTCCTCCGTAGACTGACGCCTCCTCGATCGTGACAATTCCGCGAGTCTCGCGTGCAGCGGCGATTACAGCTTCGCGATCCATCGGAGCCATGCTGGACATGTTCAGCACGCGCGCTCCAATTCTGCGTTCATGCAGCTTCTCCGCCGCCTGAAGAGCGCGCGCAACAAGCACGCCATTTGCCAGCAGAGCGATATCGTCTCCTTCGCGCAATGTGACAGCTTTGCCGGGCTCGAAGACAAAATCGCCGGACAGAAGTTTTGGCACCGGCATGCGGCTCAGCCGGACGAAGACGGGACCCACATAATCCCTGGCCCACAGCATGACTGCGCGCGTCTCTATGGGATCCGCCGGCACCACCACCATCAGGTTCGGGATCACCCGCGTCCATGCGAGGTCCTCGATGGAGTGATGGGTTGGGCCGAGTTCCCCGTAGGCCATGCCACTCGACATGCCGCACAGTTTCACGTTGTTCTTCGCATAACCGAGGTCAACCTTCACCTGCTCCATGGCCCGAGCCGTCAGAAAACAGGAAGCGCCACAACAAAATGGGATCATGCCCGCGCTTGCCAGTCCGGCACTTGTGCCAACCATGTTCTGCTCGGCGATTCCGACATTTACGAAGCGATCGGGGAATTTTTCACGAAACCCCTTCAATTTTGTCGAGCTTACGGAGTCGTTCACAACCGCGCACACGCGCCTGTCGGCCGCCGCCATCTCCTCCAGAGTGGATACGAACGCGTTGCGACAATCGAATAGGTCTGCGCTGGTGGCGACTTCGACACTCATAGTTCTTCCTTCGCCAACTCGTCCAGAGCTTGCGCCAGTTGGGCGTCCGTTGGAACTCCGTGGTGCCATGCTGGATTGTTTTCCATGAAGGACACTCCGTGTCCCTTGATGGTGTTGGCGATAACGCATGTTGGCTTACCTGGCAGCGCGGGTCCGGAAAGCGCCCGCAGCAGCTCACCATGATTGTGTCCGTTCACCTCGATCACATGCCACCCGAATGCGCGCCATTTCTCGCCTAGAGGATTCATGTTGATGGTGCTTTCGGTGAAGTCTCCCTGCTGGATGCGGTTACGGTCGACAATCAGGACGAGATTGTCGAGTTTGTACTGCGCAGCGCACAGTGCCGCCTCCCAGTTGCTTCCTTCCTGCAACTCGCCGTCTCCCGTGAGCACGAAAGTCCGCCATGCGGCACGCTGCATCTTCGCCGCCAGCGCGCACCCCGTGGCAATCGGCAGCCCGTGACCAAGCGGCCCGGTATTGGCTTCAACTCCTGCCACCTTGTTGCGGTCCGGGTGACCGTTGAGCAAGGAGAGCGGATCCATGTATGTTGCCAGCGCGGCCTCTTCGAGCATTCCGGCAGCGGCGAGGGTTGCGTACAGCGCGGCGGAGCAATGCCCTTTGCTCATGACAAAGCGATCGCGGTCCGGCCACGCAGGGTTCCGCGGATCGATCTTCATCACCGACAGATACAGCGTCACCAATACGTCGGTGGAGGAAAAATCTCCGCCAGGATGGCCGAGTTTTGCATGATGAACCATGCGCAGAGCGTTCCTACGCACAGCGATGGAGGCCTGGCGCAGGCGGCGCTCAAGGCCCGGTATCTCTTCTGTGTTAGTGGCACTCATTCGCTGATTGACGACTCCCGAAACGATAGGACGCTTCTATCGCTACCTTTGTACACGACAGCGATCCCGAATGGACAGAACAACTCGCACTGCTTGCCGCAATGAACGCCGCTGGCCAAGAGTTTTCTGCTGCCTGCACGGATGATGCTGGACGTTGTTGCTCGCTGCTCGATATCTTGTATCGTCGGGAGGTCAGTGGCAGTCGATGTACTGGGTTTGGACAGAGGGGAAACTGAGCCATGAGTTTGATGAATCGCCGCGAAATGCTGAAGCTTGGGTCTACGGGTTCGCTCGCCATTCTTACGGCCGGGGTTAGCGGGGCCGTCAGCGGAGGCGCGGAAGCAGCTCACGCCGCAGTGCCTCAGTGGGAGACGTTTGAACTCGTCCTGTCTGGTCCCTCGTCCGGCAACCCGTTTACTGAAGTCGACTTGACGGCGACGTTTTCGCTTGGACATCGTACCGTGACCGTCGACGGTTTCTACGATGGCGCAGGCAAATACAAAGTACGCTTTATGCCGGACACCACAGGCGATTGGACGTACACCACAAGCAGCAATGTGCCGGAGCTTTCAGGCAAAACGGGTAGATTCCCCTGCGTGGCGGCGCTTGCCGGCGCCCACGGGCCAGTGCGAGTGCGCAACACGCACCATTTTGCCTACGCCGATGGCACTCCTTTTTCCCCATTTGGAACGACCTGCTATGCCTGGATGCATCAAGGGGATGACCTTCAGCAGCAGACGCTTGAATCACTGCGGATGGGGCCGTTCAACAAGATTCGCATGTGCGTTTTTCCCAAGAGCTATCAGTACAACCACAACGAGCCGCCGTTCTACTCTTTCGAACGAAACCTATCCGGCGAGCACGATTTCACGCGGCCAAACCCCGCATTCTTCGCGCACGTCGAACAGCGTATTGCCGATCTGCGTGCTATTGGGATTGAGGCGGACTTGATTCTGTTTCACCCGTACGACCGTTGGGGATACTCGACAATGTCAGCGGAATCAGATGATCGCTACCTGCGCTATGTGCTGGCGCGAATGTCCGCATATCGGAACATCTGGTGGTCGCTGGCGAACGAATTCGATCTGATGAAGACGAAGTCGACACAGGACTTCGACCGCTTCTTTCACATTGTGGAACAGCACGATCCTGTGGGACATCTGCGCTCGGTTCACTATTCGCATGTGCAGTATGACTATTCGCATCCCTGGGTCACGCACGCCAGCCTGCAGACCTCTAACTTTGAGGCGGCCGCCGGATGGCTCAACGCTTGGCAGAAGCCGATCTGTTACGACGAGGTGATGTACGAGGGCAATCTCAACAGCCGATGGGGGAATCTCTCTGGCGAAGAGATGACGCGACGGTTTTGGCTGGGAATCGTCGCCGGCTGCTACGTAACGCACGGGGAGACGTATCTCGATCCGAGCCTGCCGCTGGATGAGAATACGACGCCCACTCTGTGGTGGTCCCATGGCGGCAAACTGCACGGAACCAGTCCGGCGCGTATTGCCTTCCTGCGCAAGCTGGTGGAAGAAACTGCTTCCGAAATGGGCAAGGATGCAAAACGCACTGGCTTTGAGGCCCAGCCAGCAGCCTATTACTTGAACGCTTCCACTGTGGACGCAACCGGCAAAGTGACGGAAGAAATACTCTACTTCATGGATTTTCATCAGCCTATTTACTATGAGTTTCCGCTGCCGGAGGGAAGATTTGCGGCAGAACTGATCGATCCCTGGGAGATGGAGGTAAGTGTGCTGCCCGGAGTGTTCGAGGGGAAGACGAAGCTGACACTCACGGGACGGCCTTACCAGGCGGTGCGGTTTCGACGACTGAGGGCAGGCTGAGCGGATTTTAGTGTTGGCGCCTCGCGTCTGCAATTGTGACCGAAAATGGACCCAGAGTTTGCTGTCGACCATGAAGCTGTTCCGGCTTCGCAGTGGAGTGGCTTGGATCGACTGTCCAGGAAGTGCCGCCGTCAAATTCCTCAGGTAATTCTGCCTTAAGGGTTCGATTGCGCTTGTTGACGAGCAGTAAGTGGTGGCCGCCCACATCCTCAAAGGCTAGGGCATCCATGTTTTTTGCGATCAGTTTGGTCTCCACCAAGGTCGCATCTGCACGAAGATGATCGTGAAGCAGGCGCAACACTTCGAATCGTGCGTTCGGAGCGCCGGTCGTCCAGTCCAACATGGTCACGCTGGGAAACTGCGAAGGGAATCCGACCAGCTGCGATTCGCCGACGATGTCGATGCCGAGCTTTGCCGTCTCCAAATAAATGTAGGCGTAGAGTGCGCCTGATGCATTCCAATAGATCGCGGGGATCGAGGGGCCGGGATCATTCGGCGTGTCGGGATGCCAGTCGGTCGGCAGGATGGAACCGACCTCGTCGAGAGTCGTCCGCGTCTCGGGGGAGAGGCGCTTGCGAATGTTCTCGATGTACCTCACGGCCACAAGGAATTTGTCCGCCTGGTCGAAGAAGCTGTACTGCCAGTTATCGGGCGTCTGCTCCTTCGTGGGTGAAGCGTAGAAATGATAGGAGATCATGTCGAGCGGAATGCCGGACTTGTGATTTCTATGATCGAGGAAGTACTCCATCATCTCCGGATTTCGCTCCGGAAAGGCGAGTGCGAGGCCGACAAACTTCATTGCGGGATCGATCTGGTGCAGCTCGCCAACGATGGCATCATAGCTTGCCGTGTACTGCTCCGGAGTCGGCTGATGCTCCACGTCGATCTCGTTGAAGACCTCCCAGTAGGGAATCTTATAGTGATAGCCGGATTCGTGGCGGACACCAAGTTCATCGGTGAAGCCGCCCTGCGTGTACCAGCGGATGAGACGCGAGTAGTATCCAGCCAACTCGCGACATGTAAGGTCGCGCAGCTGCTTGCCTTGGGTGTAATCCCAATAGACGCGATCAGGGTCTGTTGGTACTGTTACCGGTGTCTTCGCATGGTACATCCACGCGGGAATAGTACTGAAGTTCAGGATTCGATCATGGCCCTCGGTTGCGTTCAGAAAGTCAATGGTGAGCGGGTCAATCAGCGAGAAGTCCCAGGAGGTTTTGTCTTTGGTTGGTGGCTCAAGCTCGGCGACCGCCAGGCGTGGATACGGGTGCCACGGCACGAAACGAACATAGTCGGCGCCAAGACGCTCAAGGTTGGCGAATGCGGCGTCGTGAATCGGCGCGCCGCGCCGCAGGAGGGGATTGACCACTACCTGCAGGGTCGGAGTTGTCTTCAGCGGATTCCGCTCCGCGGTCCAATTCACGGTGATCTTCACCGCGGTATCGGTAGGATGCTGCGCCGTTGCGGTGCCGCTGAGTAGGGCGAGACATCCGATTGTCACCAGCGATTTGAGCATATCTGTTCGCCTTCCCGTCGAAACAGTTCCTCCTTATACGCAACTGGTTTAGAGTTGGCAATGCCGTTGGTTGCAGAGCGATCATGCCAAAGTTCAGCCGATTTCTCACGATCCTCGTTGCCGCCATCGCAATGTTGGCGGCTGCGTGCGCGCAGGAATTGCCAAGTCCGCTCGATCCGACGCGCTCCGTTCCTGCGACTGCGCCGAATCACGTTTCCCTCCCCGAGCAGTACATCTGGACGGAGGGTGATGTCACTGCTCGCCGTCCCGACCACGACAAGTTTCCGTGGAACCGCCCTGATCTTCGCGTGGATCCGCACTACTTCCGCGCCCACTTCAGTGTCCATACGTTGCCTGAGGCCGCAACACTCTACATTGCCGGCCCACGCGAGGCGCATGTCTTCCTCAACGGGCATCGACTCGATGACTTTTACCTCAACACAGACGCGCCCATCGGCTTTCACGTCTTTCATACTTCCGCTACGGGCGCTCTGCGAGTCGGAGAGAACGTTCTCGCTATAGAGGCTGTTCGCGGACGAGGCGAGGTTAGCGGGACGAGTTCGCAGGCCACCCAACAACTTGCCTATGGAGAGGTGCTCGCCGTGAAGATCGTGTCGGCTCGCTTCGGGATGGAGGCGCCGGCCCTCGTAATTTCTGACACAAACTGGCGCTCGATTGCAGGCTCGACCGGTATGTCACCCAATCACTGGTCGGAACCGGGCTCCGACGACTCATCGTGGCAGCCCGTCGAGTCGCTTGGTCCCCTAGAATCGAATGTGGACTTCTTCCAGTGGTCGGCAGACGCCGGTATGTTCGGCTGGCCTGGCTACATGGGTATGTCGCCCGCGCTGCGCACCTTTCCTTTGACCGCCGTTTCGGTTACCCACACCTACACGGGCGGAGCGAGCTTCTCGCACGTCTCGTCGCTGACGATTCCGAACGCAACAGAACCATTTACGGTTACAAATAAGACGCCGCAGACAAGCGACGCCGAGGCGCCTTCGCTGCTGCTCGACTTTGGGCGCGAGGTTGCCGGGCGTCTTTTAGTGGAGTCGGCATCGCCCACGGAGACCGTGCTCTCTGTCGCCTACGGCGAGTCCGAGATCGAGGCACTCGCAACCGGATTGACTCCGGGGCAGCAGGGTGGAAACTACCTGGGCACAAACATTCTTGAAGTGCCAGCGAATGGCGTCGCGCGCGGCCCCAAATCCGGATTTCGCTACGTGCGCATCCGCTTCCTAGGCACCGCGCCCAATATGGCGTTCAAGTCCATTCGCGTCGAAGGCATCTACTATCCCGCTACCTATGCCGGGTCCTTCCAGTCGTCCGACCCCCAGCTGAACCGAATATGGGAGGTGGGTGCCTACACCATCCACCTCTGTATGCAGGATGGTATCTGGGACGCTGTCAAACGCGATCGAGGCCGCTGGGCCGGTGACCTTGACGTCGAAGATCGGGTTATCTCAACCGTCTTCGGCGACCGCGCTCTGGTAGAACAGACCTTCCATGCTCTTGTTCCCGAAGGAACTGGACCCGTCAACGGAATCCCTTCTTATTCCGCGCTGTGGATCACTTCGCTCGCCAACTTCTATCAACATTCGGGTGACAAGGCCTTCCTGGCATCCGAGCGCGAGGACCTGCTCCGCATCCTTGCCGCGATGGACGCGGGCCTTGACGCGCGGGGGATGTTTACCAACGCGAAGCATCAGTGGCTCTTTGTGGACTGGGCTCCGGACCTATATGCCTACACGCCCGAAACCCAGCTTGGTACCCAGCTTCAGTACATCCGCGGCTACCGCGCAGCAGCAGCCCTTCTGCAAGCTCTCGGTGACACAGAGAACGAGCAGCGATATGACGCGCAGGCCAATAGGGCGGTCGCGGCAGTCCATACTTTGCGGGATGCAGACGGTGTTACCTATGGCACTACATGGCAACTGAACGCGCTGGCCACACTTGCAGATGACTCGGAACCGCGCCCCGCGATTTGGAACAAGGTCCTGTCACGGGTCAAGCAGGATGCGCCTGCCGATCAGATCATCAGCCCCTACTTCAACGGCTACGTTCTGGACGCCATGACCGCAACCGGTCATAACCGCGAAGCTCTCGACTGGATCCGCACGTATTGGGGCGGCATGCTCGCCGAGGGCGCGACCAGTTTCTGGGAATCTTATGACCTGCGCTGGCCGAAGACCAATCCTCACTTGTCGCTACAGGCCGACGGCACCAGCGGCTACTTCGTTTCCATGGCTCACGGATGGTCGTCCGCGCCCACCGCCTGGCTCATCGAAAATGTACTTGGCATCACCCCTGCGAGTCCCGGCTACGACACGGTGAACATTCGCCCCAACCTGCTCGGCCTCAAGTACGCGAACGGCTCCGTCCCCACGCCTCACGGAACCATCGCGATTCGCGTTGATGAGGAGATGGGAATCGATCTCGATCTGCCTGGGGGCGTGGAGGCTCTCGTGGAGTTCGGGGGACGGAGCAACGTCTTTCGGTCGCCAGGTCACCATGCCGTTCCCGCGAACTGAAGCGTCTCCCGCTCTTACGAACCGCGGCGCTCCACCAGCAGCAGATGCTCGGCGACGAGCACTGTTTCGCCGCGCTGATTCACGACTTCCAGCGCCTCCACCACGATTCCATGCGCCGGCCACTTCGCATCCTCGCGCATCTGCTTGATCGACACGCGCACACGGATCGTATCGTTCAAGAATACTGGGCGCACAAAGCGGAGTCGATCGTATCCATAGCTCATCGCCCGAGGATTAATCGCGCCCGCCGTCATCCCCACCGCTACGCTGAAGATCAGCGTGCCGTGCGCCATGCGCTGGCCGAAGGGCTGCGTTCGGCACCACTCCGCATCCATGTGATGCGGGTAGAAATCTCCGGTCTGCCCGGCATGCATCACCACGTCGGTTTCGGTGATGGTTCGGCCTATGGTTTCTCGTTGCGCTCCGGCAACAAAGTCTTCAAAGAACATCTCGCCCGTCATGGCACGCTTCCTTTCCACTGCCCGCATTCCGCTCTCCGGAATTGCGCGCTTTCACATCACCCAGCAAACTTATCATCCCGATCAACGGCTGGTCTGTCGAGCTACGATCATGAAGGTCATGATCGAACTCACAGGCATTACGTGGAATCACACGCGCGGCTATCTTCCCCTCGTAGCCACAGCCCAGCGCTACGCGGAGGTTCACCATGACGTTTCCATACTCTGGCAAAAGCGCTCGCTGCAGCAGTTCGCCGATGCACCGCTCTCCGATCTGGCTTCACGCTTCGACATGCTGGTGATTGATCATCCGTCGATCGGCGAGGCCGCCCAGCAGAATCTCTTGCTCGCGCTCGACGAATATCTCCCTGCCGAGTTCCTAGCCGATCAGGCCGCCAACTCGGTTGGCCAATCTCACGCAAGTTACAACTACCATGGTCATCAGTATGCGCTTGCAATCGACGCGGCCGCGCCAATCTCTGCTTGCCGTCCCGACTTGCTGAACCGTGCCAATGCCCAACTGCCCGCGACGTGGGAAGAACTGCTGGCGCTGGCTCGCTGCGGGCTGGTGAGCGTTCCTGCAATTCCTATCGACAGCTTGATGAATCTCTTCATGCTCGCAAATGCGCTCGGTGCCGAGCCCTTTACCCACTCTGACGAAGTCATCGCGGAGGCCGCCGGCCGGCAGGCTCTGCAACTTCTTCGCGAACTGGTTCAACTCAGCGCACCGGGTTCGCTCGATCGCAATCCGATCCGCACATGGCAACTTCTCTCAGACTCCGATACCGTCGCCTACTGCCCGTTCGCCTATGGCTACTCCAACTATTCGCGCGACGGGTTTGCTGCCTCGGTCCTTTGTGCCGGAGGCCTCGTCACCTTCAGCGGCAAGCCGCTGCGTTCGACGCTTGGTGGTGCTGGCCTCGCCATCTCGCGCACCTGCAAACATCCGGAGCAGGCTCTGGCGTATGCCGAGTTTGTCGCCAGCCCGCTGGTACAGAAGACACTCTACGCGCAGTCGGGCGGCCAGCCCGGCCATCGCGCTGCGTGGCTCGATCCGGCACTGAATGCCGCCACCGCGAACTTCTTCGGGAACACTCTGACGACGCTTGACGCCGCCTGGATTCGCCCTCGCTTCGCCGGCTTTATCGCATTTCAGGACACAGCTCGGAAGCTCGTTTACGACTACCTCACCCATGGTGGTCCAGAGGTGGAAGTTCTGGGTAACATGAACAAAGCCCTCGCCGATGCGCGGAAGGAGGACGCATGAAACCGCTCGCTGGTCTGCTGGTCGTCGACTTCTCGCAGTTTCTCGCCGGGCCCTCCGCGAGTCTGCGGATGGCCGACCTGGGCGCACGCGTAATTAAGATTGAACGGCCCGGCACCGGAGATCTGTGCCGCCAACTCTACATTTCCAACTTGTCGCTCGACGGAGATTCGACTCTTTTCCACTCCATCAATCGCAACAAGCAGTCGTATGCTGCCGACCTCAAAAATCCTGATGATCTTGCTCATATCCGCAAACTGCTCATGCACGCCGACGTCATGATCCAGAACTTTCGCCCCGGCGTTATTGAAAAAATTGGCCTCGGCTACGAAGCTGTTCGCGAGCTTAATCCGCGGATCGTCTATGGAGAGGTTACCGGCTACGGCAGCACAGGCCCCTGGCGCAACAAGGCCGGACAGGATCTATTGGTGCAATCTCTTTCCGGCCTCCCCTTCCTCAACGGCGATGCTGCGCAGCCGCCCGTCCCCTTCGGTCTTGCGGTAGCAGACATGATGGCGGGCGCACATCTGGTCCAGGGGATTCTCGCCACGCTGTTGCGCCGGGGAATTACTGGATTCGGAGGCAAGGTCGAGGTATCGCTTTTGGAGTCAATCCTCGATCTGCAATTCGAGGTACTCACCACCTACCTGAACGATGGCGGCAGACCGCCGGAACGCAGCAGCGTCAACAACGCCCACGCATACCTCGGCGCGCCCTATGGCATCTACGCTACCGCAAATGGGTATCTGGCGCTGGCAATGGGCTCGATCCTACGCCTCGGCGAGTTGCTGGATTGCCCTGCGCTCGCCACCTTCACCAACCCCGCGTCGCTCTTCGATCAGCGCGACGAGATCAAGTCGATCCTGGTGCAGCATTTGAAGCACAAGACCACGCAGCAGTGGCTATCGATACTCGAGCCTGCCGATATCTGGTGTGCCGATGTCCTTACGTGGGACCGGCTCTTCGCCCACGACGCCTTCAAGGCGCTGGAGATGGTCCAGACGATAGATAGCCGGCCGAGTGCGGTGATGCGCACTACGCGCTGCCCGATCCGCATCGACGGCGAGCGGCTTACCAGCCCGCTCGCCGCCCCTCGCATCGGCGAGCACAACCAGGCGATCGCGGAAGAGTTCAATCTAGAGTGATGGACGGGAAGATCAAGCGCACGGAGCAATTTCGCATCGCGGTTCGCAAGTACCCCCCCTTCGAGCAAGCCATTCGTGCTCAATGGCACGCCTTTGAGTCATCTGCCCACACCGGTCTCACGCTCGATCTCGTTGCGCTCGATCTGCATCCGCTCGAGCACGCTCTCTTCGCCTCCAACGGCATGCGCCGCGGCGATTGGGACGTTGCGTTCATCGCGACGGACTGGATTGCGTCTGTTTATGCGCAAGGCTGCGCGATGGATCTAGCCCCGCTGTTGGAGTCCGATCCGCCACAGAATTTTCCTCAAGGGTGGACTGATTCGCTGCTTCGACTGCAGCGTATCGATGACGCGGTTCTTGGCGTTCCGTACCATGACGGGCCTGAGTGCCTTATCTATCGTCGCGATCTGTTCGACGATCCCGAACTGCGAGCCCTCTACGAGCAACAGTTCGGAGAGCACCTGAGCCCTCCCGGCAACTGGCAGATCTTCCATCGCATCGCGCGATTTCTGCACCAGAGGCGGCCCGGCCTCTATGGCACCGTCTTCGCCGCGTTCCCCGATGGACATAACTCGGTCTACGACTTTCTGCTGCAACTGTGGACGCGCGGCGGCGATCTGTTCGACCGCGCGGGCCGAGTTCAGTTCGAAACGCCGCCCGCCGCCGAGGCCCTAACCTTTTATCGTGAGATCCTCGCCGACCAAGAGGCCGTCCATCCAGATTGCCGCAAGCTGGACTCCGTTGCCGCCGGTCTGGCATTCGCAGCCGGCCACGTAGCAATGATGATCAATTGGTTTGGCTTCGCGACCATGGCCCACACGTCGCCGGAGTCCGCCGTTCGAGGACTTGTCGAGATCGCCGATGTCCCATGCGCAGAGCAGGGAAGTACCGTCTCACTCAACGTCTACTGGATGCTCTCTATTGCGGCGGGCAGCCTGCACAAGGACCAGGCGTGGCAGTTTCTGCGCCATGGGCTCACCCCGGCGATGGACAAGTTGACCACTACCTCCGGCGCCATCGGTTGCCGCCGCACGACGTGGCAAGACCCCGAGGTCAATGCGGCGATCCCGTTCTATCACCGCATCGAACAACTCCACGCCAATTCCCGTGAAATTCCCCAACGCGCCGACTGGCCGCGCATCGCGGCCATCATCGACACGCTCGTCACCGCGAATATCACTACAAGCGTGCCGGTCGCAGAGTTGCTTCACCAGGCCCAAACGAGCTTCGGAGCGGAGTAATCGCGGCTTGGCTTACCGCGTCTTCAGATAATTTCCGTAGCCGACTACCAGTGTGGACAGCACCAGCAACAGAAATCCGGCGGCTCCCATCGCTTTGGTGCGCCTGCTGGTGCCGCGCCATTCATGCAGCACCGCCCCCCAGAGCGTAGCAAACAGGATTGTCCCCGCCATGTGCAGCGTCCAACTGCTGAAGTCGTATTTCCCCATCTTGGTCTGGCCCATCGAGTAGAAGAAAAACTGCAAGTACCAGAGCAGGCCAGCGGCCGCGGCAAACGCATAGTTCAGTGCGAGCCGTCCGGCTGGAAGATGACCACCAGCATCCGATGCGCCTCCCGCGAACTGGGCAAACGACCTGTTCCGGATCAGGAGTCCGCCGCACCACAGTGCATTCGTCGTGAATCCTCCCCAAAGAACCACCACGAGTGCCGGAAGACTCTGCCACAAGTCCCTGCGGCCGTGCAGCAGCAGAGTTGCGCGGGTTGCGTCGCTCATCGGCTTGCCAGCCGCCAGTCCATAAGCGAAGCATGCGCTCATGATGCCCGCAAACGAGGCGACCAGAATACCGCGCCCGAAGACAAACTCGCCCTTGCCACCCGGAGCTGCGCCCTCCTCCGCTTTGGCCCCCGCGAGCTCGCGTTCTTTGAGGCGGCCGGCGAGGCCGCTCACCACAATCGCTACAAGGCACATGGCCACGCCAAGAACCACCACTTGGCCTGGCAACTCACGCATAATAGTTGCAAGTTGGCCGGAGAACAACGGCGGTACCAGCGTCCCGAAGGCGGTGCTGAATCCCAGAGCGATGGTGTATCCCAGCGCGATGCCAAGATACCGCACGCCAAGCCCAAACAGTAGTCCGCCGATCCCCCACATCGCTCCCCAGAACCAGGTGTAGAACAGAACTGTCCCGCTGGCGCCATAAAGAATCGCGACAAACCTCGGTACCAGCAGCGCGGCGAAGATGGGCGGGACTAAAATCCAGCTGAAGACCCCTTGTAGGAGCCAATAGACCTCCCAGGACCAACGCCGTATCCCGCGAAACGGCAGATAACAGCTCGCCGCTGAAAGGCCGCCGGTCCAGTGCAGCAGGACACCAAGAAACGGATTTGGATTCAACCGCAACCCCCGTGCAAAGCTGCCCAATCCTAGTTCACAGTCTCCGCTGGTGGCAGGTAGAAGACTGCCGATGTAACCTTATAGTTTCCGCTAAGCGGAATTTCCCGTTCGTGAAACTTAGGGGGATTCCGCATTCGCCGTTGCGCGTTCCGGAAAACGGAATATAGAATTCGATCACTTTGGAGCCGCGGAATGAAAAGCCCTAGCCATTCAACCAAGACTCCTCCCGTGATCACCCAGGCCCATTCGACTCCAGTACCCAGCCGCCGGAGCGATCGTAACGAATCGCAAACCGTGCTGCGCGCCTGCGAAGTTCTGAAGGTTTTCCGGTCGCTGGGAGAAGAACTGAGTCTTGCCGAGGTTATTGAGCGCACTCATCTGCCCAAAACCACGTCCTTTCGTCTGCTGCGTACGCTAATTCACGGCGGATTGTTGGAGCGCGCGAGTTCCGGAGTCTATCGCAACCGTTTCGGCCCGGTCACGGCGCATCCCTTCCGAATCGGCTTCGCGGCTCAGGGCGATTCCGACTTTTGCCGCGCCGTCTTGCAGAGTGTTGAGACTGCGGCTGCGCGCGAACACGTCCACCTAATCACGGTGAACAACCGCTACTCCGCTCGCGAGGCCCTGCGCAACGTCGATATCCTCATCGAGGAACGTGTGGACCTGGTGCTCGAATATCAGACCTACGAACGCGTTGCCCCAGCCATCGCCTCCAAGTTCCTCGAGGCGAACACGCCCGTTATCGCCATCGAAATCCCGCATCCCGGCTGCCCCTACTTCGGCGCCAATAACTACCGCGCCGGCTTGATCGGCGGCAAGGCCCTGGGCCGTTGGGCGCGCGAGAATTGGGACGGCAAGGTCGACCAGCTCGTCCTGCTGGAACTCCCGATTGCCGGATCGCTCCTCGAACTCCGCATCACCGGCCTGGTCGACGGTCTGCGCGCCGAACTCCCTTCTATCGTCAATGTTCCTATTGTTCACCTCAACGGCCGCGGAGACTTCGAAACGGTGCTTGAGGTCATTCGTCAATATCTGAGGAGAGCGCCAGCCCGCCGCACGCTGGTCGGCACGGTCAACGATGTCTGTGCTCTGGCCGCACTGCGCGCCTTTGAGGAGGCCGGTGCGAGCGAACGATGCGCAGTCGTCGGCCAGAATGCCATCCGCGAGACCCGTAATGAACTGCGCCGCCCCGGTACCCGCCTGATCGGCACAGTCGCCTACTTTCCGGAGCGCTACGGCGACGCAATCATCCCGCTCGCACTCGGCATGCTACAGAAAAAATCTGTGCCTTTCACCGTCTTCGTCAAACATCAGCTCATCACGCCGCGCAATGTCGATCTCGTCTACCCGCTCGACGAACATGGGGACGCAAGACTAAGCTTCAACGGCGCCGCACCTCGTTCCGCTGCTACGGCGGCAGCCGCGCGATGAACCCGAGAGGCTTCTGTATGCAATTGAACCGCCGGTCTTTCGTGAAAACCGCCGTGCAGGCTACGGCGGCTCTCACGGTTGCGCCGCGGCTAGTGGGGTCGACGGGCGGACCGTCTCGCGAACCCCTTCGGCAGTTCAACTATGCCGATGTCCAACTTACCGGCGGACCTCTTGCCGAGCAGTACGACGCGCTCCACGCCCACTATCTTGCGCTCTCCAATGACAGCTTGCTCAAGGTCTATCGCCAGCGCGCAGGCTTGCCCGCGCCCGGCAAGGACATGGGCGGATGGTACGATCGCGACGGCTTCGTCCCTGGCCACAGTCTTGGTCAGTACGTCTCCGGCCTCGCTCGTTTCGGCGCCAGCACCAGAGATGCCGCGTGCCACGAAAAAGCCCACGATCTCGTCGAAGGCTTCGCTGCCACATTGGGACCTGACAACCAGAGCATCCTTCGCGCTTCCACGAATCTCTGGATCTGCTACACGCTCGACAAGCACTTCGCCGGCCTGATCGATGCCGCGACTCTCAGCAACGTGTCCGGCACCAAGGATATTTTGAGCCGCGTTCTAGCAGGTGCCCGGCCGCTTCTCCCCGCCCGTGGCCGAGACCGGATTGGCAAGAAGGATCCGCCCTATGACGAGACCTACGTCATGCCGGAGAATCTGTTCACTGCCGCCGACCTCACCGGCAATCCCGCGTTCGGCGATCTCCCCCGGCGCTATCTTCTGGACCGCGAACTTTTCGACCCACTCGCCCGCGGGGACGACCCCTTTCCCGGTCAGCATGCCTACTCCCACGCCATTGCTCTCAGTTCTGCTGGGAAAGCCTGGCTAGTCCTTAGCGACCCGAAATACAAGCAGGCTCTTCAACACGCTTTCGAACTCCTTACCACGCAGCAGCAGATCGCCTCGGGCGGTTGGGGACCGAACGAGACCTTCGTTACGCCGCATCGCGGCGAGCTCTACAACTCGCTCTCCAGCACCGTCGATCACTTCGAGACGCCGTGCGGAGCCTACGCGGCTACCAAACTCGCCCGCTATCTCATTCGCCTCACCGCATCTCCCGCGAACACCAGCCACGCCGACAATCTCGAGCGCGTTGTCTTCAACACCATCCTCGCGGTCAAGCCGCCCGACTCCGATGGCGACTATCCCTACTACTCCACCTACTCGCCCGGTGCGCAAAAGGTCTTCTACGCCAGGAAGTGGCCGTGCTGTTCCGGCACACTTGCACAGACCGTCGCAGACTATCCGCTGAATCTCTACTTTCAGGCTGACGACGGCCTGTACGTCAATCTTTTTACGCCTTCCCATCTGCGCTTCACCTTTGCGGGCACCCCGATCGAACTCACGCAGGAGACGCGCTACCCGGCCGAAGACGCGACTGTTCTGACGCTCACTCCGGCCAGCGCTACTGCTTTCACGGTCTACCTGCGTGTTCCCGGCTGGCTTACTCAATCCGCATCGATCAGACTCAACGGCAAGCGGCTCCCCACGCCCACCAGCCCCGGCAAGTACGCCTCCATCTACCGCACATGGCGCGCGGGTGATCGCATCGAGCTTACGCTCCCGCAGTCCTTCCGCACCGAGCCTATCGACGAACTCCACCCTGAAACCGTCGCCCTCATGCGCGGTCCGGTGCAGTACGTCGCTCTCAATCCCACTCCCGAACTCAGCCAGCAGCGCCTCGCTCTGCCGTCCAGCCTCAAGAAACTCGCTCCTCAATCTTTTGTCGAGAACTACGCAGGCAATGAGATCGTCTTCGTCCCGCTCTACCGCGTCCAGAACGAAACGTATGCAACGTACTTCAGCAGAGCCTGACGCATGAGCGACCGAATCTACGCCCGCTACTGGATCGAGACCGCCTACCCGCTTGCGCAAGCTTCAGCCACCATGGCTGGCGAGCAGTCGACTGGAACCTTCCTCCGTGTGCCCGGCGAGACCGACGAACTGCGTGAACGCTACGCTGCCCAGGTTGAGTCCATCGTCGAGGGCGAACCCGTCGCCGCGCCCAGTCTCCCCGGCTCCGGCACCCCGCCCAACTGGGATGGCCTTCGCCGCACCGCCGAGGTCACGCTCTCCTGGCCGCTGCACAACATCGGCCCGTCGCTGCCGAATCTTCTCGCGACAGTTGCCGGCAATCTCTCGGAACTCAAAGCCTTCAGCGGCCTCAAGCTCCTCGACCTCACGCTGCCAGCTGCATTCCTCACGGCATACCAAGGTCCACAGTTCGGCGTTGCCGGAACCCGTGCCTTTAGCGGCGTACACGGCCGGCCACTCATTGGCACCATCATCAAGCCATCGATCGGCATGTCACCTGAAGCCACGGCCGAACAAGTGCGCGTCCTCGCCGACGCCGGCATCGACTTCATCAAGGACGACGAACTCCAGTCCGACGGTCCACACTGCCCCTTCGAAGCCCGCGTTACCGCCGTCCTGAACGTCCTGAAGGATATCCAGCAAGAGGCTGGAAAGCAGGTGATGTATGCCGCCAACCTGACCGGCGATCTCGACCAGATGCTCCGGCGCCACGACCACATCGTCGCCAGCGGAGGCAACTGCCTCATGGTCAGCGTGAACTCCATCGGGCTCCCAGCCATGAAAGCTTTGAGGCAACATTCACAGCTCGCCATCCACGGTCACCGCAACGGCTGGGGGATGATGGGCCGTTCGTCCGCGCTGGGCATGTCGTTTGTCGCGTTCCAGAAATTATGGCGCCTGGCCGGCGTCGACCACACCCACGTCAATGGCCTCCGCAACAAGTTCTGCGAGTCCGACGAGTCTGTCATCGCCTCCGCCCGAGCCTGCCTTACGCCTATGTTTCCACCACCCTCACCTGGATGTGAGATCATGCCCGTCTTCTCCTCCGGCCAATCCGCACGCCAGGCGCCGGAGACGTTCAAGGCCCTCGGCTCGACTGACCTCATCTATGCCTGCGGCGGCGGCATCCTTGGTCATCCCATGGGTGTAGCCGCCGGAGTCCGCAGCCTGCGACAGGCGTGGGAGGCAGCCGCCGCAAACATCCCGCTCGAAAGCTATGCTGCCACGCATCCTGAGCTCGCTGCTGCCTTGCAATTCTTCGGAACCTGACCGAATGTCCATCCTCTACACCTATTACGGCGACGACTTCACCGGCTCGACCGACGTGCTGGAGCAACTTGGCGCAAACGGTGTTCCCGCCGTCCTCTTTGTCGGCGTACCAAAGCCGGAGCATCGCGCCACCTTCAGCGGTGCGCAGGCGATCGGCATTGCCGGAGACAGCCGTTCCCGCTCGCCGGGGTGGATGTCCGCCAACCTTCCCGCCATTTTCCGTGCACTCCAGCGGTTTGGAGCCCCGATCACTCACTATAAGGTCTGCTCGACCTTCGATAGCTCACCCACAATCGGTAGCATCGGCCGCGCCATCGAGATCGGCCGCGAGGTTTTTGCGCCTCCGTTCGTTCCCATCGTCGTCGGTGCGCCCCACCTGCGCCGTTACGTCGCCTTCGGTCATCTTTTCGCCGGAGCACCCGATGGCGCCGTTCAGCGCATCGATCGCCACCCGATGAGCCGTCACCCTGTGACTCCGATGCATGAATCCGACCTGCGCCTGCACCTCGCTGCCCAGACCTCGACGAAGATCGGCCTCATCGATACCTCAATTTTGAAGTCTGGGTCCGGCGCGGCTTCCGACGCACTCGACGCTCTCATCGCCAGCGGGCATCAAGCCGTCATTTGCGACACGATCGACGATGAAACGCAGTCCACGGTGGGCAGCCTGCTTTGGAGTCGCGCGCAGCAGCGGCCACTCTTCGCTGCGGGGAGCTCCGGGCTCACCGCCGCCCTCGTTTCGGAATGGAATTGTCTGGGCCTGCTCAGTGTGCAGACATCATCAGCGCCCATCGCTGTCGCCAAGCCGCTGCTTGTTCTTAGCGGATCCTGTTCCGCGGTGACGGAGCGGCAACTGCGATACGCCATTGGCCATGGTTATCACCCCATACCGCTGGACCCTCTTGCCCTGCTCGACGAAAACAACTCAACCCGCAGCGCCGCTCTCGAATCTGCCAGCCGGTCTCTTGCCGATGGCCGCGACACCATTCTCTACACGGCCCTCGGCACTCCCGCATCTCCCGCATATGGAGACTCCCTTGGAATCGCGCTAGGAAGTCTGATTTCGGAACTGCTCGAGCGAAACGCCAACTCAATTGCGCCGGTCCGCCGTATCCTGATCTGTGGCGGTGACACCTCTTCGCACGCAATCCAGCAACTCGGAGTTCACGCCCTCACCTGGATCGCCAATGTCCAGCCCGGCAGCCCGCTCTGCCGCGCTCATGCCGATTCCCGGCTCGATGGCCTCGAACTCGTCCTGAAAGGGGGCCAGGTAGGCACCGCGGATTTCTTCGATCATGTCCGCGGCAAGTAGCGCTGCTCTGGGCGCTCCCTATACCGGCTCCGGATCAACCAGCCCTTTAGTGCAATCAACCCGCGCGAACACAAGGGCTGCTACGAGCACCATCACCGCAACCGCTCGAAGCGGAAGGTTGTAGTCCCCCGTGGCCCTGACAACATACCCAAAGAACACTGTGCAGAACCATCCGCCAAGATTTCCGGCGGTGTTCATTATGCCAGTCGCTGTGCCACCGAACCGGCCGCCAAGGCTCATGCACATCGCCCACGCAGACGGCAGCATCAGGTCCATTACGCCGAAGCCCAGCGTGGCCAGCACCACGATCGCCACGTGTCCCTTTACCAGGCTCATCCCAAGAAGCAGACCGCTGCTGGCGGTCAGACAAATACCGGTGACCCAGCGATAAGCTCGCCGTCTGCCATAGCGCTCGACCAACCGCTCGCTGGCCACACCACCAATGAGATTCCCGATCAGCCCCATGGCGAAAGGAAATGAGGTAAAGAACCCCATCTGCCCGACGGAGAAGCCGGCGCCCTGCGTCAGCCAGGTGGTAAACCATCCGAAGAAAAACCAGCTTCCCCACGCATAACAAAAGTACGCCGCCACGATCAGCCACATCTGCGGCAATGCGAACAGGCGCGCCCATGGCACGCTCTCATGTATGTCCCTGGCAATCTGACCCGCTCGAATTTCCTCAAGTTCGGCGTGAGTGATGCCCTTCATTTCTTCCGGCGCGTCGCGAAACCACAACCACCAGACTGCCGACCACGCTATCCCAACGCTGCCGAGTACCCAGAAGATCATCCGCCATCCCAGATAGGCTCCCAGCGGCACCAGCAGTAAAGGCGCCAGCACTCCGCCCAGTCTGCTCGCTCCCCACACAAATCCCTGAGCCCGCGCATGTTCCTGTTTCGGAAACCATCGCGAGATCACGCCCGCCGCATTCGGATAAGCGCCTGCCGCCCCAACTCCGAACAGAAAACGCGAGCCAACCATCTGCGCGAAGGTCCTGCAGTAACCGGTCAGCGTCGTGAATCCCGACCACCAGACGGTGATCCGGGTAAGTTCGATCCGCCGGCCATTCTGGTCGCCCATCGCGCCGGAAGGAATCTCGAAGAGTGCATTCGCCAGAACGTACGCACTCAGCACCCAGCCAAATTGCTCGGGCGAGAGGTGAAGATCGCCACGGATTCCGGACTCGGCCGTAGGGATCGCCATCCGATCGAGGAAAGTGATGACCGACATGGCACAAAGCAATCCAAGAACGCCGTGGCGTTTCCTCAAGAGCGCGCCTTCTGGCCGTTCGATCCCACCAGTTCGGGCGTCCCGCCGTCCAGTCTTGCCAACACGTCGCGCGCCTGCAGCACAGCCAGTTCGGGGCTGCTGAGCACCGGCATCGTCAACGTGCCACGGGGCATCGTCTTCACCACTCCGGCCATGGAAGCCTGGGCGAGAACCACCACGTCCACGCCCTTCATCTCATGTTTCAATGCGTGACTCAAAATGCGATCATGAGTTGTTGCGTCCCCGGCCAGGACCGCGTCGAACGCGCCATCGCAAAGCGATTCCACAACTTCAATCTCGATTCCGGCCTCGCTTGCCTTCTCTTGCAACAACGCGATCGTCGGTTCCAGGGTTGTCGTCAGGGTCGCCATCACCCCGATCCGGCAGCCCATTCTAACGGCAGCTTCGGCCATGGCTTCGTCCACTCGAATTACGGGGATATCAAAGAGTTTCTGCGCAAGCGCCACGCCCGCGCCGATCGAGGAACACGTCACCAGCACCGCGTCTACCCCGGCCATTTCGGCAGACTCGATCATGGCGAGCAGCCGCCGTATGGTCACGCGCCGCAGACGTCCCTCACGTATTGTGTCTTTAATGAGGCTCTCGTCCACCATGTGGAAGATGGTTGTCTCGGGTATGGATTCAGCGCACAGCGCGCTGAAAAGAGGAGTCAGCGTAGGGCTCGTATGAATCAGTGCTAGTGTTCGTGTCACGTCGGTTCGTTCTCCACGTATGGCATACCGGATAGATCCGGCGATGCCATCGACTTCTCCCGTTCTACTCGGAGCGCGGCGCATAGTAAAGCAAAGATATCTCGCAATTTCTGTCTCCTCGGATGAAACAGGTTTTCTAGGAATGTGGAACCGCATTGCGGAACTCGCCCACCACGTTCGCAGGTCTTCAGGGCGAAGCGCTGCTTGGATTGCCCTCTCTGCTGGCCTTCACTGCCTCGTTCGATGTATGTTCGAGTCACCTTGAAGGCTGCCTTGTCATCGCGCTTATCGCTTCTTCTTCTGCTGCTCTCGATCGCGGCATTAGCCTCTGCTCAATCTCCGATGGTGCGGTTAGGTGCCGCTTGGTACCCCGAACAGTGGCCCGAGGCCCAGTGGGACCACGATCTCCAACTCATGCAGGACGCCCACATGAACGTCGTCCGCGTAGGCGAGTTCGCATGGTCGACACTGGAGCCGAGCGAAGGCCGCTTCGAACTGGACTGGCTGGACCGCGCAATAGCACTCGCCGCGAAGCACCACATCGCCGTCGTCATCGGTACGCCCACCGACGCGCCGCCCGCCTGGCTAACGGAAAAGTATCCGGATACTCTCGGCATGAACGCCGACGGGCAATGGCGTCAGCATGGTGAACGCAGGCAGTTCAACTACGCCAGCCCGCGCTACCGCCAACTCTGCGCACTTATTGTTGCGCAGCTCGCCCGCCGCTTTGGCCAAAACCCCAACGTCATCGGCTGGCAGATCGGCAACGAATACTCCGATGAGTCGTTCGACCCCTCTACCCGGGCGCTGTTCCAACAATTCCTGCGCGACAAGTACAAGACTCTCAACAACCTCAACCATCAGTGGTCCACCGCGTACTGGTCGCAAACCTACACGTCGTGGTCGCAGATCCCGATGAAGAACTCGAACGAAAACCCCGGCCTCCTGCTGGACCACAAACACTTTGTCACAGCCACGTGGCGCAGCTTCCAGCGCGCGCAGATCGACGTGCTGCGCCCGCTCATTCTTCCCACGCAGTTCATCACGACAAACATCGGCGGCCTGGGCTGGTCGGATAACTGGGATCATTACGCGATCACGGCCGACCTCGATCTCGCCAGTTGGGACGATTACGTTGGCCAGGGGCATCTGGACGTTACGAGGAATGCGATGCTGAATGACTTTGTGCGCGGCTGGAAGCGCCAGAATTTCTGGGTGATGGAGACCGAGCCGGGCAGCGTGAACTGGGCTCCCGTGAACAATGCATTATGGCCGGGCGAGACCCGCGCGCTGGCGTGGCAGACGATTGGGCATGGCGCGGATGCGGTGCTGTACTGGCAGTGGCGTTCCGCGCTCAACGGGCAAGAGCAGTACCACGGCGCCATCGTCGGACCCGACGGAGAACCGCTACCGATCTACTCCGAGATTGCGCAGCTTGGCAAGGACCTGGAGTTGACACGTGACGCGCTCGCCGGCACCGGCCCGCACGCGAAGATCGCCATTCTCCATGACTACGATTCGCGCTGGGCCATCGACTTCCAGCCGTTTACAAAGGACTATGACCAGGAGCAGGTGCTGCTGCGGTTCTATCAGCCGCTTGAGAAGATTGCCGCGGCGAACGGTCAGGCCGTCGATATCATCGATCCGACGAGTTCGGTCGATCTAGCGCGATACAAGCTTCTTGTTGCCCCTTCGCTCAACGTCATTTCCGCTGAGCTGGCCGCGAAGCTACTTGCTTATGTTCGCCAGGGCGGGACACTCATCCTCGGCCCGCGCTCCGGCATGAAAGACGAGTTCAACTCGCTCAACCCGCAGCGTCAGCCGGGACCACTGGCAGAGGCGCTTGGCGCGAAGGTTGGGCAGTATTACGCGCTGGAGAAGCCAGTTCAGCTCTCCAATCCCGATCATCCAACTGTTCCGGTAACCACGCCTGGCGTGCTTGGTACCGCCGACACTTGGGCTGAGCAACTTTCTATCGACTCGCCCGCAATGGAGATCAACGCGATCTATGACGACCCCGGTGGTTGGCTCGACGGCAAACCCGCTTTTGTCTCCCGTGCGATAGGAAAGGGCCTCATTGCCTACCTCGGCACCCTTCCCGACCCCAAGCTTCTCCATACCTTCCTGATGCTTTCCTCACCGCAGGTGCCAAAACTAGTGTTCCCCGGTCAGGATGCCATCGAACAATGCACCCGCTACGGGCCATCCGGCTCTGTATCCATCTACATTAATCACGGCTCCGAGGCTGTCTCGATACCGCTCCAGCGGCCAATGCGCAATCTTCTCTCCTCGAACGCTACGCCGGTCTCCGAAATCACTCTTCCACCGCAGGGCGTTGCGGTTCTCGTGCCGGAGAAGACGCAATGATTTCGCGGCGGCGGTTTCTTGAGGGGGGTCTCCAGGCCGCTGCTGTAGCGGCTTCCGGACCCCTCGCATACGCAGCTGTAGATCCGGTCGCACCTTACCGAACGCCTTACAAATACCCGAAACTGGTTCTCAGCGCCACTGGCAAGAAAGGCGACTTCGACGAGCGCAGCGTCGACGATCCCATCGTCTTTCGCGCCAACGGGCGCTTCCACATGCTGTACATCGGCTACGACGGAATCGGCTACCAGACCGGGCTCGCCGGTTCCGACGATCTCCTCCATTGGAAGCGTGAGGCTCTCGTCGGCCCTCGTGACGCGGCTTCCGCCTACACGAAGTACAACCTCGCCATCAGTTCGATCCTGCGTGACAAGAACCTGCACGGGACGGGCGAGGCTCTCAAGGTCGACGGCGAGTATCTCGCGGCGTGGAATGCGTACCCCTCCGCCGGATATGAGGAGGGCGCCGCGGTCATCGGTCTCGCGCGCTCCCACGATCTCCGCCACTGGACCCTGACGGAACCCATCCTGCATCCCGAGGACGGTGCATCCTGGGAGCACGGCGGCCTCTACCGTCCTGACCTGCTGCTGGATCG